>ENA-ORBV01002083-ORBV01002083.1-microbial-mat-metagenome-genome-assembly--contig:-NODE-2083-length-43049-cov-9.770246_pt1 | contig 43049 bp, 30 predicted proteins | sample MGYA00237777_ERZ505514 | MGnify/ENA primary metagenome ERZ505514 (study PRJEB26160, sample SAMN06269048) | microbial mat metagenome | isolation source: Oligotrophic lake microbial mat | place... | reverse complement strand
TTTTTTTTTTTTTTTAATGATCCGGCGACCACCGAAATCTACACCTCTCTATTCGTCGGCAGCGTCAGATGTGTATAAGAGACAGCTGTTTGTCACCCCCGCCACAAACGGGAACAGCGCAAAGACCGCCGCCACCGTTAGGCCCGCCAGCATTAGCCAGAGCAGAGTGCGCCGTGGCCCCAGGCCTGCCTCGCCACGCCCTGCGCGCCAGATCAGCGCCAGACCCCAGGGCATCAGTAATAGTGGGAAGATCCCGAAGTGGATCACCAGACCGTCGCGCCAGAGCCGCTCCCACATCACGCTACGACTCACCGGCTCCCGCCCGGCTACAGCCGCAAGCCCGCCCGCCCGCGCCGTCTCCAGCTGCCCAAGGAATAGCGGGATGTAGGCCGTGTAAAAAAAAGCTGCCGCAAACGCGCCCGCGCCCACCAGGGCTAGGGTGAGCGGCCAGCGCACCCGTGTGGCCCACGCCTGCCCGCGCCAGCTCGCCACCCACACCGCCGCCATAAGCAGCCCGACCATGAGCGCAGTGTTGATCAGAAAGCCGAAGTGCCCCAGAAAGACCACGCCGAGCAGCAGGCCCACGGCCCAGCTTGCGCTGGAGGCAAAGGGACGAAGCGCCATGCTGATCGGCGCGCCAACTGCCTCTCGTCTCCCTGTCTCCCTGTCTCCCTGTCTCCCTGTCTCCCTGTCTCGCTCCTGCCACGCCGCCAGCGCCCACCCCAGCGCCGCTACCAGCAGCAGGTGGACGAACTGCGTGTAGATGTGGGTATCGAACGACCACCACGCCGCCATCAGCGTCGCCGCCGTGAAGACGTAGATGCCCGCCGCCAGTAGCGCGACCCGCTGCCCCACCGCCCGCACCGCAATGGCGTACACAAGCACCGCGCTCAGCGCGTCGGCCAGCGCAGCGCCGAGCTGCAGCACCACCGGCGGGCTGAGGCCGAGCAGGGTCAGCGGGGCCACCCCGATGTACGGCCCCGGCGGATAGGGGAACGCAACCCCTCTATTCACCGAGACGATGTAGATCAGCCCCCAGACCGCCTCGTTGAAGCGGTTATGATGAAAGCCGATGTCGCCGGGCATGCTCGCCGGGTAAAGCCGCCCGCCAAAGCGCAGCGCAAAGCTCAGCGCCACGAACAGGCTCAGCCACCCAAGGCTCACCGCGTCCAGCGGCAAGCCCATCCTCCGAGCCAGCGGCGGCAACGCGGCCCGCACGCCAAGCACCAATGGGTATGCCAATGCACACGCCACCAGCGCCGCCCGCGCCCCAAACGCCCAGCGCGGTGGGTCGAGCACGGCGGCCAGCGCTACCAGACTCGCGCCGACTACGAGGACCCAGCTTGCAGACGGTGGACGGTGGACGGTCGTCGGTCGGATGGTCGTCGGTCGTCGGTCGTCGGTCGTCCGTCGTCCGTCATCGGTCGTCCGTCGTCCGTCGTCCGTCGTCACCCCCAGCGCCGCCCGCACCGCAAGCCAGCCCAGAGTCACGGCGAGCAGCCAGCTAAGGGCTGCGGCCCAGTCGGGCGCCCGTGGCAGGTCGCCCGCCATCCCAACAAGCGCTACGCCGCTCAGGCGCGCACCGAGGGTGCGTGGATCGCCCGGCAGCGTGAAGGTTTCGGTGCGGATGCGCAGCCTCAGCGCCCCATCGGCCACGGCCGCAGCCGGCACCACCACCAGCTGCGTGCCGCCCTCTGGCCGCAATGGTAGCGTTCCGAGCGCTACATCCCCCGCTAGCAGTTCGTAGCCTTTGGGGCTGGCATCGAGCGCCGCCGCCGGCGTCGGCAGCCACGTCAGGCGCACCAGCAGCTCACGTGCGCCCACGCCCGGTACGACGATTAGCGCCCGGTCGTCGCTCCAGCGGTAGCTGCCAAGCTCGTCGCGCTCGGCGGTGTTGAAGCCCTGTAGGTACGGCAGATCGCTGCCCACGCCCTCTTCGCGACCCGCATCAAAGCTGTAGCGCAGCGGTAACTGCGGCACCAGCAAAAACACCGCCAGCAGCAGGGCGAGTGCAGCCCAGAGCACCGGCGCGCCGAGCCCCTCTAGCTCGGCGCGCACGCGCCCCACCAGCGCTGGCCACGCTGCCCCAGCATCTCGCCCGCGCGGCGTTGTGATCTCTTGCGTTCCCATCGGCCCTATTGTACCCGACCTGCACGTCACCACCGCGCACAGCAACGCCCCGCTCCTGCATCCAGAAGAGGGGCGTTGCTCACTTCACGTTCGCGCCGTTCGCTCCAGTTCGCGCCCTTCGTGGTCCAGACGTTTTCGCGTCCTTCGTAGTCCAGACCGTTCGCGTCCTTCGTAGTCCAGACGTTTTCGCGTCCTTCGTAGTCCAGACCGTTCGCGTCCTTCGTGGTCTCGACACTACTTCTCGTCGGCCTGAGGCAGCTCGCCGTCGTCGATCAGCTCCTCGCCCACCTCGCCGTCCTCGCCGATCAGCTCCTCGCCCACCTCGCCGTCCTCGCCGATCAGCTCAAGCAGCTGCACCCGCAGCCGCTCCTCAGCCTCGGGATCGACTGGCGGCTGGACTTCGTCCTTCAGACCAAGCAGCGCCTCGGCACGCCGCACCTCCTCGGGCGAGCGCTCGGCGGGCGCGTCGGAGGCACCCTGCTCCATCATACGCGCCATCTCGCCCACCAGGTCTTCACGGCGAGCGTTTGCATTGTCCAGCAGGCGCTTCTCGGCACCCGAGCCCGCCGGGATCAGCTTGCCGATGACGACGTTCTCCTTCAGACCGCGCAGGTAGTCCACCTTGCCGTTGATAGCGGCGTCGGTGAGCACGCGCGTGGTCTCCTGGAATGAGGCCGCCGACAGGAAGCTGTCGGTGTTCAGCGAGGCCTTGGTGATGCCTAGCAGCACCGTGGCCGCCGTAGCCGGCTCGCCGCCCTGGCTCACCACGTCGTTGTTCATGCGCCGGAACTCGGCTGCCTCGATCAGCTCGCCGGGCAGCAGCCCCGTGTCGCCCGGCTCCTCGATCCGCACGCGCCGCAGCATCTGCCGGACAATCACCTCGACGTGCTTGTCGTTAATGTTCACGCCCTGGCTGCGGTACACCTTCTGCGCCTCGTTCACCAGGTAGCGCTGCACCGCCTCGCGGCCCTGTAAGTCCAGGAGTTCCTGCGGGTTGGCGCTGCCGTCTGTGAGCTGCTGGCCCGCCACCACACGCTCGCCGTTCTCCGCCCGCACGCGCGCCGTGTGCGGCACCACCAGATCGCGCTCCTCGCGCTCCTCCTGGCTCACCAGGATCTTGTCGGCGTACACGTACGCCCGTCCCGCCAGCCGCGCATAGATCGGCGCATCCGCAGCGCCGCCAGTGCGATTGCTCTCGCCAATCACCTGCCCCTCCACCACGTCGGTCTCATTCTCGATCAGCGACACGTAGCCTTTCGGCAGGATGTACTCGTCGGTGTAGACCTCAGAGGCCACGACCTTGATCGTGCGCAGACCGGAGTCGTCCTTGAGCACCTGTACCACGCCGTCGATCTCGGCCAGTAGCGACTTGCCCTTCGGCACACGCGCCTCGAAAATCTCCTGCACACGCGGCAACCCCTGCGTGATGTCATCCGCCGAGGCCACGCCGCCGGTGTGGAAGGTGCGCAGTGTGAGCTGCGTGCCCGGCTCGCCGATCGACTGGGCTGCGATGATCCCACAGGCCTCGCCGATATCTACCAGCTTGCCAGTGGCCAGATTGCGCCCGTAGCAGAGCCGGCAGATGCCGTGCTCCGCCTGACAGTTCAGGGTAGAGCGCACGTAGATCGAGGTTACGCCGCGCTCCATCAGAAGCGCTGCTACCTCCTCCTCGATCTCGGTGTTCCGGTCGGCCAGCAGCTCGCCAGTCGCCTTGTCGTACACAGCCGCCGCCAGCACGCGGCCCGCCATGCGCACCGGCAGCTTCTCCATCAGCTCGCCGTCGTCGGCGGCGTGGAGCCAGTTCCCGTCCTCGGTGCCGCAGTCCTCGATCGTGACGATCACGTCCTGCGCCACGTCGACCAGGCGCCGCGTCAGGTAGCCCGCATCCGCTGTGCGCAGCGCGGTATCGGCCAGACCCTTGCGCCCGCCGTGGGTCGAGACGAAGTAGTCGAGCACCGAGAGCCCCTCGCGGAAGTTCGCCTTGATCGGCAGCTCGATGATCCGCCCCGTCGGGTCGGACATCAGCCCACGCATGCCGGCCATCTGCGAGATCTGGTTGATGTTGCCACGGGCGCCCGAGGTGGACATCATCGCCACCGGGCCATACTGGTTCATGTTGTCACGCACCGCGCCGATGGTCTGCTTCGTGGCGTCCTGCCAGATCCGCACAACCTCCTGGTAGCGCTCCTCCTCGGTGATCAGGCCGCGGCGGAACTGCTTCTCCACGTCGGTCACGGCCGTCTCGGCCTCCAGCACGATCTCGTACTTCTTCTCCGGAACCTCGATGTCGTTGATGCCGATCGTCATGCCGCCGAGTGTCGCGTACTTGAAGCCCAGGGCCTTGATCATGTCGGCCTGTTGCGCCGTCTTCTCCGACCCGAAGATGCGCGCCAGCTCCTGCTGCGACTTGTTACCATGCACCACCCGAATCTCTTCGAGCTCCTCCTCGGTGATGTTCTTCAGGTTGGTGTAGTACTTGTAGCTGTCGGCGATGATCTCCTTCAGGCCCTTCTTGTCCACCACGCGGTTGCGGTAGCGCAGCGGCTCCAGCAGCTGCGTGTTCATCAGCACGCGCCCAATCGTGGTCTCGATCATCATGCGCGGCGTGCCGTCGTCAGCAGGCGCCAGCACCCGCGTATTGTGCGCCCGGTCGTTCTTGCCGTCCGGCGTGCCCGCCATGCGGATCCAGATCGGCGCCTGGATGTTCACCAGGTCGCGATCAAAGGCCAGCATCGCCTCGTCCACGTTGGCGAACTTTTTGCCGCTCCCCTTGGCCCCGTCACGCACCATCGAGATGTAGTAGCACCCCAGCACGATGTCCTGCGAGGGCGTGATGATCGGGTCGCCGTGCGCCGGGCTCAGCAGGTTGTACTTGCTCAGCATGCGCGAGCGGGCTTCGTCCTGCGCCTTGCGTGACAACGGCACATGCACCGCCATCTGGTCGCCGTCGAAGTCGGCGTTGAAGGCCGCGCAGACCAGCGGGTGCAGCTGGATGGCCGATCCTTCGATCAGCTTGGCCTCGAAGGCCTGGATCGAGAGCCGGTGCAGCGAGGGCGCGCGGTTCAGCAGCACGAGGTAGTCTTTAATGACCTCCTCCAGCACGTCCCACACCTCGGGCCGCACACGCTCCACAATCCGCTTGGCGCTCTTGATGTTGTGCGCAAAGCCCTTCTCCACCAGCCGCCGCATCACGAAGGGCTTGAACAGCTCCAGCGCCATCTTCTTCGGCAGGCCGCACTGGTGCAGCTGCAGGTTCGGCCCCACCACGATCACCGAGCGGCCGGAGTAATCCACGCGCTTGCCCAGCAGGTTCTGGCGGAAGCGCCCCTGCTTGCCCTTGAGCATGTCGCTCAGGCTCTTCAGCCGATGCTTGCCCTTGCCGCTTACCGCCCGCCCGCGCCGTCCGTTGTCGATCAGCGCGTCTACGGCCTCCTGGAGCATGCGCTTCTCGTTGCGCACGATGATCTCGGGCGCGTTCAGCTCCATCAGGCGCTTGAGCCGGTTGTTGCGGTTGATCACGCGCCGATACAGGTCGTTCAGGTCGCTCGTGGCGAAGCGCCCGCCGTCCAGCTGCACCATCGGGCGCAGGTCGGGCGGGATCACCGGCAGCACCGTCAGGATCATCCACTCCGGCTTGTTGCCGCTCTTGCGGAAGGCCTCCACCACCCGCAGACGCTTGGTGGCCTTCTTGCGCCGCTGGCCCTGCGTGGTCTGCACCTCCGCCTGGAGCTCCTCGGACAGCTTGCCCAGGTGCACCGTGCGCTCGATCAGCTCGCGCACCGCGCCCGCGCCCATGTCGGCGCGGAACACGCCCGGCGCCACGTCGCGCAGCTGGCGGTACTCCATCTCGGAGAGAATGCGGCAGACCTTCAGGCTCTCCAGCAGGTCGAGCTTCTCTTTCTCCTCGCGCACCAGCCCGTCCTGCTCGCGCTGCAGCCGCTCCTGGAGCTTCTCACGCTCCTGTGTGATCTCGATCTCCTTGCGCTCGCGCTCGGCCCCTGTCAGCAGCTCGGCGTCCGCCATGTCGCGCTGGCGGCGGGCCTCCATCGTGTCGAGCTCCTGGTCCACCAGCTCGTCTAGCTGGTCGAGCACCCGCTCGCTGATGACCTCGCCCTCCTCCACGATGTTCGTGCCGTGGAAGGCAACATCCTCCTCCGAGGTCTCGCCGTTCAGCTCCTCCAGCCGCTCGCGCAGCTTCTCGGCCTCGCCCGCGATCTCGTCGCGCAGGCGCTTGTAGTCCTCCTCGATGCGCTGCTGCGTGCTTACCTGCGCCGTCTCCATGCCGCCAAGATCCTGCGTGAGCATCGTCGAAAGCTCGATGCGCTTCTCCTCGGCCTGGCGCTGCACCTTCTCGCGCTTCTCGCCGAAGTCCTGCTGCAGCGTCTCACGCGTGTACTGGCGCATCTCCTCCTTCACCTCGACGATTACGTACGAGGCGAAGTAGAGCACCCGCTCCAGGTTGCGCGGCGAGATGTCCAGCATCAGGCCCAGGCGGCTTGGCGTGCCCTTGACGAACCAGATGTGGCTTACCGGCGAGGCCAGATTAATGTGCCCCATCCGATCACGGCGCACCTTCGCACGCGTGACTTCTACGCCACACTTATCGCAGACAACGCCTTTGTAGCGCACGCGCTTGTATTTGCCGCAGTAGCACTCCCAGTCCTTCGTGGGGCCAAATATTCGCTCGCAGAACAATCCATCGCGTTCAGGTTTGAGGGTTCGATAGTTGATGGTTTCAGGTTTTGTTACCTCGCCGTGCGACCATGTGCGAATATCCTCGGGCGAGGCGAGGCTAATGCGAATCGCGTTGAAGTCGTTAATCTCGAGCATGTGGCTCACTCCTCTGGCGGCAAGTAGTCTGCAAAGCGCAGACGCATCGCCTCTGTGATTGTGCCAGTATGGGGCCGTTTACGGGGCTGCCAGGCGATGAACTTAGCGGCGATGGCAGCCTTGCGGTCAAGCGCAAGGCCTGGATTCTCGATGTAGAGCCACGCTGCCAGGCACTTCGCCCTTGTGGTACTCCACTTTAGATACCAGAGCGCCCGGTTAGCGACGACGTTAGGTGCGGGAATACCTGTCTGGCCTTCGATAGCAACTGCCATCGCTTCCAGCAGCCGCTTCGAGCCTGAGTAGATCTGAAGAATTGGCCGATCGCCGTTCCAGGCCAGTGTTCCGTCCCCGTCGACGAAACCACGAACGAAGTGGACGAGATGCTCTGCTGGGATGATCGGAAAGCCGATGACATTCGACTTATTTGGCATTCCGCCGAGTGCAAGTAGATCGTTGTACATTTCCTGGCTGGCGACCTCGACTTCATAGCAGTTTGTCGAGGAGCCAACTTTTCGTACCCGAGCGCTACCCGACATCAATTGTGCAATGGTTTCGAGATGCTCACGGTCAACACTGGCGATCTCAATGAGATATGTGCCTCTCTCTGGTCGAAAGCGCATGTACCCATCCGCCCACCAGTACCCCAGCACATACGCCATCTCCGGCGACCAGACGCGAAAAAACGTGACGATGCGTGCGACGCGGCTCATGGCGACACTCCAGTAGCACAGGCGTACTGGAGTGAGTATATCCGGTTTCGTGAACCATGTCAACCGGAACCGGATATACTTGTAGCGCGTCGCGTCTAGAACTCGCCGCGCTCCATGCCGCTGAGGTTGATGCCGTCGAGTGCGGCCATGTCGCCGTCAACGTCGTCGGAGAGCTCCACTGGCCGCTCGTCCTCACTGAGCACCTCGACGCTGAGGCCAAGGCTTTGCAGCTCCTTGATCAGCACCTTGAAGCTCTCGGGCACGCCAGCCTCCTGGATCGGCTCGCCCTTGACGATCGCCTCGTAGGTCTTCACGCGGCCGACCACGTCGTCGGACTTCACGGTGAGCATCTCCTGGAGGATGTAGGCGGCGCCGTAGGCCTCCAGCGCCCAGACCTCCATCTCGCCGAAGCGCTGGCCACCAAACTGGGCCTTGCCACCGAGCGGCTGTTGCGTCACAAGGCTGTAGGGGCCGGTGGAGCGGGCGTGGATCTTGTCCTCGACCAAGTGGGCGAGCTTGAGCATGTAGGCGTAGCCAACCGTCACCGGGTGGTCGAAGTTCTCGCCGGTGCGCCCGTCGTAGAGCGTCACCTTGCCGTCGGGGGGCAGCCCAGCTTTCACCAGGTGCTCCTTGATCTGCTCCTCGCTGGCGCCATCGAAGACCGGGGTGGCGATGCGGAAGCCGAGCCGGGCGGCGGCCCAGCCGAGGTGGGTCTCCAGGATCTGGCCGATGTTCATACGCGAGGGCACGCCGATCGGGTTAAGGATGATGTCCACCGGGCGGCCATCGGGCAGGTAGGGCATATCCTCGATCGGCAGGACGCGGCTGACCACGCCCTTGTTGCCGTGGCGACCGGCCATCTTGTCGCCGGCGCTGATCTTGCGCTTCTGGCAGAGCAGCACGCGCACCGTCTGGTTCACGCCCACCGGCAACTCGGCGCCGTCGTTGCGCGAGAACACCTTGACATCGATCACCTTGCCGCGCACGCCGTTGGGCACGCGCAGCGAGCTATCCTTCACCTCACGGGCCTTCTCGCCGAAGATCGCGCGCAGCAGGCGCTCCTCGGCCGTCAGGTCCGTCTCGCCCTTCGGCGTGATCTTACCCACGAGGATGTCGTTCGGCTGCACCTCGGCGCCCACATAGATGATGCCGCGCTCGTCGAGGTTGCGCAGGCTATCCTGGCCAACATTCGGGATGTCGCGCGTGATCTCCTCGGGGCCGAGCTTGGTATCGCGGGCCTCCACCTCATACTTCTCGATATGGATGGAGGTAAAGATATCCTCGCGCACCAGGCGCTCGCTCACCAGGATGGCGTCCTCGAAGTTACCGCCCTCCCAGGGCATGTACGCTACAAGGATATTCTGGCCGAGCGCGAGCTCGCCGTTATCGGTGGAGGAGCTGTCGGCGATCACATCGCCTGTCTTCACACGCTGGCCGCGCAGCACTGCGGGGCGCTGATTGATGCAGGTATCCTGGTTGGAGCGCATAAACTTGCGCAGGCGATACTCGTGCTCATTGCCGTCATCCTCCTCGACCACGATGCGGTCGCCCGTGGAGCTGAGCACCACACCGGGCTTCTTGGCGACCACCACCTGGCCCGAGTCACGGGCGGCGCGGAACTCCATGCCCGTGCCGACGATCGGGGCATCGGGGCGCAGTAGCGGCACCGCCTGGCGCTGCATGTTCGAGCCCATCAGCGCGCGGTTGGCGTCATCGTGCTCCAGGAAGGGGATCAGCGCCGTGGAGACGCTCACCACCTGCTTGGGCGACACATCCATATAATCAATACGGTCTACCCGCTCCTCCACAAACTTCTCGGCGAAGCGGCAGGAGGCCGAGCTCTCCACAAAGCGGTTGTGGTCGTCGATCGGCGCGTTGGCCTGGGCGACAATGAAGCGATCCTCCTCGTCGGCGGAGAGATACTCCGTCTCCTGGGAGACCACAGGCTGCAGACGGATCGTCTTGAGCGGCAGCTCGACGATCTGCTCGGCAAGGGCGCGGTTGATCTCGGTGCCGGCGGTAGCAATCAGAGCGCCGCTGTCGGGGTTGGTAATATCCTCGCGCAGGATCTGGCCGCGCAGCAGGCCGATGGCGATGCGCTTGGCGGTCGCCTCGTCGACACGGCTGCCCTTGACGGCGATCAGATCGCCGGTGCGCAGGTCGCGCACATCGCGCAGCAGCAGGCCGCGCTCCTTCCAGACGGGGGCGTTCTCGACGGCGTTGTACACCTTGCGGTAAGGCGTCTCCAGGAAGCCCATCTCGTTGACCCGCGAGAAGGTAGACATCGTACCGATCAGGCCGATGTTGGGACCCTCGGGCGTCTCCACCGGGCAGATCCGGCCATAGTGGCTATGGTGAACGTCGCGCACCTCGAAGCCGGCGCGGTCGCGGGAGAGGCCGCCGGGGCCGAGGGCCGAGAGGCGGCGCTTGTTGGTGAGCTCGGCCAGCGGGTTGGTCTGATCCATGAACTGGCTGAGCTGCGAGCCGCCGAAGAACTCACGCATAGCGGCCACAACGGGGCGGATGTTGATCAGGCCGTTTGGCGTAGCGCCGTCGGGGTCCTGAAGCGACATGCGCTCCTTGACGACGCGCTCGAGGCGGAGCAGGCCAACCCGGAACTGCTGCTGGATCAGCTCGCCCACCGTGCGAACGCGACGGTTGCCGAGGTGGTCGATGTCATCCGGGCGACCGTGGCCGTTATTGAGCGAGATCAGCTGCTCAACGATCTTGAAGATATCGCGGGGCAGCAGCACGCGCACGTGCATGCCGGGGCCGTTGCTCGTGCCGTCGCGGCGCAGCTCACGCTCCCAGAGGTTCTTGTTCAGCTTGTAGCGTCCGACCTTCGCAAGGTCGTAGCGGCGCGGGTTGAAGAGCAGCGACTCGAGCAGCGAGCGCGCGTTCTCGAGCGTGGGCGGGTCGCCGGGGCGCAGCCGCTTGTACAGCTCCATCAGCGCCTCTTTGGCGTTGTGGGCCGGGTCCTTATCGAGCGTGGCCTGGGTGTAGGGGTGCTCGGGGACAATATCGATCGCGCGCAGCAGATCCAGCACATGCTCGTTATGGCCGTGCTGGTCGAGCTCGTTATCGGGCGCCCAGCGGCCATTGCCGTCGTCGTCGGCCTGCCAGGCCAAGATAGCGCGCAGCAGGATTGTGACAGGGATCTTACGCTTGCGATCAACCTTGACGCTGAGCACATCGCGCTTGTTGGTTTCAAACTCGAGCCAGGCGCCGCGGTTGGGGATCAGCTTGGCGGAGTGCAGCGCACGGCCGCTGGTAGGATCCTTATCGTCCTTGAAGTAGACGCCGGGGGAGCGAATCAGCTGCGAGACCACGACGCGCTCGGCGCCGTTATAGATAAAGGTACCGTTATCCGTCATCACCGGGAAATCGCCGAGGAAAATCTCGGACTCCTTGATCTCGCCGGTGGAGAGGATGCGTAGCTCGACGCTCACGCGCAGGGGTGCTGCGTAGGTAAGGTCGCGCTCGCGACACTGGAACTCATCGAAGCGCGGCTCACCGAACTGATACTCCTTGAAGTGCAGTTCCAGGTTCTTGCCGGTAAAGTCGGTGATCGGCGAGATCTCCTCGAAGAGCTCACGCAGGCCCTCGCGGCGAAACCACTCAAAGCTATTCACCTGCGTCTCGATCAGGCGCGGCACCTCGATCGCATCGGTGATCTGGGCGAACGAGCGGCGCTCGATGCGGCGGGTGTGCCGCCCATCCTCACCACGGTCGATCGGGGCGATCAGCGGCTGGAGCACCACGGACTCGATCAACGGGGGCATACGCATCCTCTCCTCAGTCGTCGCGTAGCCTGGGGCTGAAGCCCCAGGAGGCTGACAAAGTTCAGCTACGACGCTGCGTGCTGGCTTCGACACGTGGGAAACAGAAAGCGCCGGCCTAAGACTGCGACCCAACATGGGGCGGCCTCAGAGCTGGCGGAACGGGTGGGGGCGGGGCTGTACGCGCAAAAAAGCGCCGATGGCGCTGGGCGACCAATGCATAGGCCAGGCAGACTGAACGCAACAACCGCCGCCGGCATACCTTTTTGTGTGACCTTACGCGACAGCTTAACGGCGAACAAGGATAATAACACCTTTTGTACGCTCTGTCAAGCCCCGCCGCACACCATAAAAAACCAACGGGCAATGCCACCCGCTGAGATACTATACCACAGCTTACGCGGATGTGCCGCAAGCCATACAAGCAAGCTGCGAATTCTGTGCAAGTCGTTGACATTCAGGTAGCTTGCACCTAAAATGCTCTAAGGCTAAAATATTAAGCTCAAGAATAGTTTGAGTCTCAGGCAGGTACTATGTAACAGCAGCTACCCCGCCGGGCAGCTGGAAGTGGAGGCGAGTATGACGGTTCAAGATGTGCGGCCCGAGTACATCGGAGTGATCGACGATGTGATCCGGCAGATCACCTGGCAGAGCCACAAACAGCTACTCCAGACCTTGAGCCGCCCCGAGATTGGCCTGACGATGCCGCAGATGGTGACGCTCTTTGCCATCCGCAACGCGGGCACCTGCCGTATGAGCGAGCTCGCCGAGGTGACGCAGCAGTCGGCAGGGACACTTACCGGCATCGTTGATCGGTTGATCGACGACAACCTAGTAGGCCGTGTACGCGACGTGGAGGACCGGCGTGTGGTACAGGTTACGCTCACAGCCAAGGGCGAGGAGCGTCTGGCGCGAGTTGAGCAAGCGCGCCGCGAGGATATGGAGCGCATGCTCCAGCGCTTCAGCCACGAGCAGTTGATCGATCTGGAGGGTTTGCTGCGCCTGTTCCTGGGCGGCGTCCACGAGCTGCTCAGCGGCGAGGGCGCTCCGCTGTCCCATGCCGCCCCTGCACCCAGCGCGTACCCACCGCTACATCGCGCCTGACATTCCAGCAAGGGCGCCCACGAGGGGCGCCCCGACGACACATTTTATCTTGCGACATCATCCGTGGCGCGTCTCTAGTCTGGTATACTGGAGAGGTGGTATTCTGGCGCCAAGTATGAGCCTTGCTGCTCAGCACTCAGCACTCAGCACTCAGTACTTACCATGTGCATCCTGATCACGGGATCGAGCGGGGAGCGTAGGGCATGACCGAGCGCCAGCAGACGCGCCGGCGTGAGCGCCGACCCCGCGAGGCCAGCGCCGAGGCCGTGCGCAATAACGGATCGGCGAGCTCGCCCGCCGACCAGGTGACGAGCCTGCTCAAGCTCTCGTCATACCTCGTCTCTGTGCTCGACCCGCAAGAGATCCTGGCGAACCTGCTCTCGCGGCTTGTCGAGGCGCTGCCCTCGGTGCATGCAGGCATCCTCTGGCTCGACCATAACGGTCGTCTGCGCCCCAGCGCCACGGTTGGGCTGCCCCTAGAGCCTGCCACGGCCCAGCTGCTTCTGGCTACACAGCTGCGCACCGGCGAGGGTCTGGCGGGCCTGGCGCTCCAGCGGGCCGAGCCCCAGATCGTAGAAACGCCGCTCGGCTACCGCGACACCGCCGAGCAGATCGGCGCCCTCAACCTGCCGCTTTTTCAGCAACTCTCCGAGCAGCTACCGCGCCGGCTTACGGCGGCTGCGGTGCCGCTGCGCGTGGGCGCCGAGATGGTGGGCGTGATCGAGCTGCTGAACTTGGGCGAGCAGCCTGCGGCATCAGGGTGGCGCCCGCTGGAGCAGGCCGACATCCCTGTGCTGCAGACCTTCGCGAATCTCGCCGCCTCGGCGCTGAAGAACGCCAAGCTCTACGACGAGGCCCAGCGCAGTGGGCGTCGCCTCAAAGCCTTCGACGCTGTGGTGACAGCCATCCAGACTGCAGCGGATCTGCCCGATCTTGTGCGCAGCGTGCTGGATGTGGTGCTTGGCCTGGTGCCCAACAGCTGTGGCGCGCTGCTGCTGCGCGATCCCGCCCAGGATCGGCTCGACCTCGCGGCCCAGCAGGGGCTCCCACCTGGCGGCAGCGAACTGCTACACCAGATCGCTGTAACTGGCTCGCCGTGCGAGGAGGTTGTCCACTTTGGGCAGCCTATGCAGCGCCCGCTGCTGGAGGAGCGCGGCGAGGGCCCATTTCTAGCGGCCGGGCTAGTGAGCTGCGCCTACTTCCCGCTGCTGGCGGGCGGCACGGTGGCCGGCGTGCTGGCCCTGTTTGGCGACGAGACGCTGACCCAACGCGCCGACAAAGACATGCTCATGCCGATCTGCAACCAGGTCGGCTTCGCCATCGCCAACGTACGCCTGTACGCCGACAGCCAGAGCGAGCGCCGCAAGCTGAACACCGTTGTCACCTCGATCGCAGAGGGCGTGGTGCTCTGCGACGCCCGTGGCCGCCTGACGCTGGCGAACGACGCGGCCCTAACCCTGCTGCGCCTCGACTCGCTGCCCTTCGAGCAGCCCCTGGCAGAGATGCCCGACTTCTATGGCATGCACGACCTTGAGGGCCGAGCGCTGGAGCTAGACCAGCTGCCCTTTGCGCGCGCCCTGGCCGGCGAGCTGTTCCAAGATTATCGCCTGGTACTGCGCGGCGCGAACGGCAACGAGACGGTGATGAGCTTCTCCGGGGCGCCAGCCCGCGCCGACGACGGCACGATCGAGGGCGCCGTGATGGTGTTCCGCGATGTGACGGCGAGCCAGAAGCTCGACCGGGCCAAGGATGAGTTTCTGGCCGTGGCCGCCCACGAGCTGCGCAGCCCGCTGGCGGCGGTGCGCTCCTACGCCGACCTGCTGCTGCGCCGCGAGCAGCAGCGCGAGGAGGCCGACCCCCGCGATCTGCACGGCCTGACGATCCTGACCCAGCAGGTGACCCACATGCTGCGCATGGTGGACAACCTGCTGGACGTGTCGCGCATCGACGCGGGCCAGCTTGACTTGCAGATCCAGCGCGTGAATCTGGTGAGTGTGGTGACTCAGGTGCTCGACCAGCAGCGGCCGGCGGCTGGCGAGCGCGAGCTGCTGCTGGAGCACGATACAGCCGAGCTGTTTGTGGAGTGCGACTCGCTGCGCATCCGCCAGGTGCTCACGAACCTGATCAGCAACGCGATCAAGTACGGGCGGAGCGACGATGTGATCAGCGTGCGGCTGCGCCGCGTGGATGAGGGCGCCGACGAGAGCGCGGGCCTGAGCGGGCCAACGGCGCTGGTGAGCATCAGCGACACAGGCGGCGGGATCGCGCCGGAGCAGCAGGTGAAGCTGTTCCAGCGCTTCTACCGGGCGCGCAACAGCCGCGCCGAGGGGCTGGGCCTGGGCCTCTACCTGAGTCGGCAGTTCGTACAGATGCACGGTGGTCGGATCTGGGTAGAGAGCGTGGAGGGCGTGGGCAGCACTTTTGCGCTGGCCCTGCCGCTACGCCAGTAGACGCTGGAGCTCGAAGGGCGCGAAGACTGGAGCACGAAGGGCGCGAAACAGAGCGAAAGGCGCGAAGTCTGAAGGGGCAATGCGCAGAATAAAAGGATCAGTATGCGCCTCAAAGAGCATATTTTAAACCTACCAGCGTATAAGCCTGCAAAGCTGATCGCCGGGCCAAGCGCGGAGCTGACCAAGCTCTCCTCGAACGAGAATCCGCTCGGCCCTTCGCCCCTGGCGGTGGCGGCCATGCGCGAGTTGGTGGAGCAGGTGCATCGCTACCCCGACTTCTCCAGCGCCGCGCTGCGCCAGGCCCTCGGCGCCCAGGCGGGCCTGGGGCTGGAGCACGTCACGTGTAGCAACGGCTCCGACGAGCTGATTCTCACGCTTTGCCTGGCCATGCTGGAGCCGGGCGACGAGGCGGTGATGGCGGAGGGGACGTTTATCAGCTATCTGCTGCGCACGCTGGAGGTTGGGGGCAAGGCGGTGCGAGTGCCGCTGCGCAGCTACGCCCACGACCTGCCGGCAATGGCTGCCGCGATCACGCCGCGCACACGGCTGCTGTTTGTCTGTAACCCGAACAATCCAACGGGCACGACCAATGGCGCCGACGAGGTGCGGGCGCTGCTCGATGCTGTGCCCGACGACGTGCTGGTGGTGATGGACGAGGCCTATGTGGAGTTCGCCACGCGGCCCGACTACCCCGACCTGCTGCCGGAGCTGCGCGACGGTCGGTCGAACCTACTGCTGCTGCGCACCTTCGCCAAAATCCACGGGCTGGCTGGGCTGCGCCTGGGTTACGCCTACGGCCCGCCCGCGCTGATCGCCTACCTGGAGCGGGCGCGCCCCACCTTCAATGTGAACCTGCTGGCCCAGGCGGCGGGCGTGGCCGCCCTCGCCGACACTGAGCATGTGGCGCGCAGCCGCGCCCACGCCAATGCGAGCCGTACGCTCTTTATGGCCGAACTGCGCGCCATGGGGCTGAACCCGATTCCAAGCGAGACGAACTTCGTGGCCGTGCCAGTGGGCGACGACGGCGCCGTGAGCGATGGGCTGCGCGAGCGCGGCTACACTGTGACGCCCCTGAGCGGCTGGGGCCTGCCCGGACTGATCCGCATTTCGTTCGGCACCGAGGCGCAGAACCATGGCGTGCTTGCAGCCCTGCGCGCTGTGCTTGGCGCCTAGAAACACCACACACCTATGCCTAGCATTGTCTGCCCAAGCTGCAAGACCGAGCTCCAGGAATACAAGCGCTTCTGCCCCGAGTGCGGCACCCGCATCGCCGAGCTAGAGGCCGCGCCCGCACCTATCGCACCGACCGTAATCCTGCCGCCGATTGAGGCACCAGCCGCCGCGCCGCCCCAGCCCGGCGTGTCGCCGACGGTGCGCCTTGACGTGCCGAGCGCGCCGACGGTGCTGCTGCCAGCTGCCGACCCGCCCATCCCAGCGCCAGAGCCCTGGCGGAGCGCGCCCCAGCCCACCGACCCGCCCATCCCAGCGCCAGAGCCCTGGCGGAGCGTAGCGCCCGCCGCCAGCGACACGCCCACCATGCTAGGCGGGCAGCCACCTGCACCGCCGCTGCCCACGGACAGCCCCGGATTTCCTGGCCCGCAGCTTACCGCGGCCCCCGGCTACCCCGGCGGCCAACTGCCAACTGGGGACGTACCGTCAGTCACACCGCCCCGCCGCACTATGTGGTGGATCATCAGTGGCGTGGGCTGCCTGGCTGTCGTGCTGCTGCTGGCGGTCTGCGTTGTCGGCGTGCTAACCCTGCTGGGAAATCGGGTAGAGAGCGTGGTGGGCACGCCCAATGCTCCCACCGAAGTGGGCGGCGCGGGCGGGATCGTGCCAGACGACTCGCCGCTCGCCGGGGGCGCGGTGCTGCTCGATGACAACTTCGAGAACGCCGCTACCAGCGGGCTTGGTACCGAGGAAGACGCTTCATCGCGCTACGCCTACGAGGACGGCGCCTACGTGATCGAGGTGAAGGAGGCGGAGAAGATCGTCTGGGCGCAGGTGGATGGAACCTACAGCAACGCGCGCTTCGCAGTGGACACGGAGATCCCGCCGGGGGCAGATGTGGCAGCCGCAGGGCTGATCTTCCACTATCAGGACGCCGACAACTTCTACCTCTTTAGCGTCTCCAACGACGGCTACTATGCGCTGGAGGTGCTAGAGGGCAACGCGTGGACTGTGCTGATCGACTGGACTCAGTCGGACGCGGTGGATGCGGTGCGCAACCGCATGCAGGTGGAGACCAATGGCGACAGCATTACGCTCTATGTGAACGATGAGCTACTGGAGACCACGAGCGACGGCACCTTCACGCAGGGCGAGGCAGCCCTGGCCGTAAGCAGCCTGAAGGACAGCACGGCTGAGGTTCACTTCGACAACCTGCTGATCGAGCTGAATGAGTGAGCGCGGCCCTCACCCCCTGCCCCCTCTCCCTGAGCGGGAGAAGGGGAGCCCCGAGCATTGTAATACGATGCCCCTCTCCCCCAGAGGGAGAGGGGATGGGGGTGAGGGCCTCAGCGTAGCTCAAAATAGCGGCAGCTGCTCGACGATGGGGCGGGGGGCGTAGGCGCGCTCAAGCTCGGCGCGGGGGCGGCCGAAGAAGCGCCCGTCAAGGGTGACGAAATCACGGGCGCGACCGGCCTGGGTGCCGAGGCTGCGCAGATGCTCGGGCTCGCGGAAGGGGTGAATGCGGCGCAGGCGCACAATCCGCTCGACGCTGAGCGGGCCGAGGCCAGGGATGCGCAGGAGCTGCTCGGGCGCGGCGCTGTTCAGCTCGACGGGAAAGCGCTCGGGGTGGGCGAGAGCCCAGGCGAGCTTCGGATCGAGGTGAAGGGGCAGGTCGCCTGCGCTGTCAAAGGGCAACTCGCCGGTGGCGAAGCCATACTGACGCAGCATCCAGTCGGCCTGCTGCAAGCGCTGGACGCGGGCCTGAGGCGTGCGGTCGGCTCCGGCGAGGGGCGTGCCGGGAGTGGGGCGAAACGCGCCAAAGTAAACACGGCGCATGCCGAGCTCGCGGTAGAGCCAGCTGCCGGTGCTCAGCAAGTCGGTGTCGTGCTCGCCGGCGGCGCCCACCACGAACTGGGTGGCGAGGCCGGCCGAGAGCGCCCCGGCGCGCTGCCAGTCGCGGGCCCAGACCAGGCGCTCCACAAGGTCGCTGTGCCAGCTGCGCTCGGGGGAGATACGGGCGAGGTGCGCGGCAGAGGGCGCCTCAAGGTTGAGGCTCAGGCGGTCGGCGAGGCTGGCAGCGCGCTCCACATCTGAGGCAGCGGCGCCGGGCAGCAGCTTTACATGGACATAGCCGCTGTAGGCGTGCGTGGTGCGTAGCTGCTCGACGCCATCCAGCATGCGGCCGACAGCCTCGCCCACAGTGCCGTGGACGGCGGTGGAGACAAACAGGCCCTGCACGGCGCCTGCCGCGTAGCGGGGCAGGAAGGCGGCGGCGAGCTCCTGAGGCTCGAGGGCGGTGCGCGGTAGATCGTTGGCGGCACGCAGGGGGCAATAGGTGCAGTTCCAGGCACACTGGCTGCTCATCAGCACGCGGAAGACCGGGCGGCCCTTGCGGTCGGGCTCGTCGGCCTCCGGGGCGGCCCATGCGGCCTTTTGGGGCGTGAAGCGGCGGCCCTTCTGCGCATGGGTGGCGCAAAGATCATACTGGGCCGCGTCGGCCAAGAGTTCAAGTTTTGCATCGAGCTCCATAAGCACGTCTATTCTAGCACGCTCAAGAAGGGGGAGGCGCCATGGAGACGCATCTGAACGGGATCAGGCTGCACTACGAGGATGTTGGAGCGGGGCCGGCGCTGCTGCTGCTGCACGCCTTTCCGCTTAGCGGCGCGATGTGGCGAGATCAGGTGGACTGGCTGCGCGGCGAGTATCGCCTGATCGTGCCCGACCTGCGCGGCTTCGGCGGCAGCGACGCGCCCCCAGGCCCAGCCACTATGGAGCAGCAGGCCGACGATATGGCGGCGCTGCTAGAGCAGCTGGGCGTGGACCGCGCGGTGGTGGTGGGGCTCTCGATGGGCGGCTACATCGCGTTTGCCTTCTGGCGCCGCCACGCCGACAAAGTGGCCGCCCTGTGCCTCGCCGACACCAAGGCCGGCGCCGACAGCGATGAGGGCCGGGCGGGGCGCGAGGCGAACGCGCGGCTCGCCGAGGAGCAGGGCGCCAACGCCATCGCCGAGAAAATGATCCCCAGCCTGGTGGCGGCGGGGGCATCGCAGGCCGTGCGCGACGAGCTGCGGGCAATGATCGGCGCCAACAGCCCCGACGGTATCGCGGCCGCCCTGCGCGGCATGGCCCTGCGCCCCGACTCCACCCCGGATCTGGCGAGCATCAGCGTGCCCACGCTGCTGATCGTGGGCGAGGCCGACGCGCTGACGCCGCCAGCAGAGGCTACCAAGATCAACATGGGCGTGGCGGGCCGACCGACCTACGTGGCGGTGCTTCCCGACGTGGGCCACCTGAGCGCCATGGAGGCGCCCGAGGCGTTCAGCATTGCGCTGGCGGATTTTTTGGTGCAGCTTGGGGGTTGGTAGGTGGGCGTGCCGGTGCCCGGCGGCCCGCCTGACAGACAATGGTATACTGAGCCCGCACGGACGTGCCGAAGAGGGCCGCGACCGCCCTGGAGGAGCTATGCCGAGCCTCGCCGTTGTGATCCTCAACTATAAGCGCGCTGACTTGCTCGCAGATTGTCTGGAATCGATCTACGCCCACCCTACCCGCTGCGCCCTTGCGCTGTGGGTGGTGGATAACGCCTCCAACGATGGCAGCGCAGAGCTTGTGCGCGAGCGCTTCCCCCAGGCCCGCCTGATCGTGAGCCCCACCAACGGCGGCTATGCCTACGGTAATAACCTCGCCCTGCGCGAGCTGATTGGACAAGGAGACAAGGAGACAAGGAGACAAGGAGACAAGGAGACAAGGGGCGAGCTTGGGGAGACTCAGAGCGTCTCTCGGTCTCCCGGTCTCCCGGTCTCCTCGTCTCCCGACTACATCCTCTTGCTCAATAATGATACCATCGTCCCCCCTGGCGCCTTTGATGGGCTGGTGGACTACCTGGAATCCCACCCGGAGGTGGGCGTGGTGGGGCCGAAGCTCGTGCTGCCCGATGGCTCGCTGGATCCCGCCTGTCGCCGCAGCTTCCCGACGCCCGCAGTATCGTTCTATCGTATGACGGGGCTAGCAAAGCTCTTTCCGCACAGCCCGCGCTTCGCCCGCTACAATATGACCTACCTCGACCCCGATCTGGAGACCGAGGTGGACGCGGTGGTTGGGGCCTGCATGCTGCTGCGGGCCGGGGTGATCCGTGAGGTGGGGCTGCTGGACGAGCAGTTCTTTATGTACGGCGAAGATCTCGACTGGGCGTTCCGCATCAAGCAGCTCGGCTGGCGCGTGGTCTACTACCCGCAGGTGGTTGTGTACCACTACAAGCGCGCCGCCAGCACGCGCAGCGCCCTGCCCTCGATCCGCGCCTTCTACGACGCGATGCGCATCTTCCATCGCAAGCACTACCGCGCCACAACCCCGGCCCCGCTGAACGCCCTGATCGAGACCGGCATCACCGCGAAGGAGCTCCTGGCACTTGGCCGTAATCTCCTCCTCCCCCCCGCAGCGCGCCGGGTCGGCTAAGGCGCAGCGTCGGCTACGCCCGCGTACATGGCGGGCGATCCTGCGCCTCGGCCTGATTGTGTGCGATACGCTGGCCCTCAACGGCGCCCTGATCGGCGTCTACTTCTATTTCAGCGCGGCGCTGAGCGAGGCGGGCGCGGTGCTGCCCTCCAGCCCGCTTATGATTGTGCGCTTCCTGCTGCTCTTCAACCTCGCCGCCCTAGTGGTGTTCGCCACCAATGGCCTCTACGAGATGAAGCGCGGCGCCTCACGGGTGGACGAAGCGTTCAAGGTTGTTACGGCGGTCTCGCTCGCCGCTGTGGCCGCGATCGTGGTCAACACGCTGCTGCCGCAGCTGGGCGGTCAGGATCTGCCCTTCACCCGCGACGTGCTGGTCTGGAGCTGGGCATGCGCTATTTTGGGCAGCGTGCTGCTGCGCAATCTCCACCGCGCGCTGGTGCTCTGGCTGCGTAACCACGGGGTAGACACGCGGCGGGTGGTGCTGGTGGGCGCCCGCGAGCCGGGCCAACTTGTCTGGACGACGATCCGGCGCAGGCCTGAGCTTGGCTACCGGGTGCAGGGCTTCGTGAGCGACTCGGCGCCGATCGGCAGCGAGGTGGCGGGGCTGCCGGTGCTGGGGCGCACCAGCCAGCTTGGGCGGGTGGTGCGGGCCACCCAGGCCGACGAGGTGATCATCGCGTTGGCCGGGCGCTCTAGCTCCGATCTGATGGAGATCATCAGCCTGGCCGAGGACGAGGCGGTGACGATCAAGGTCTACCCCGACACGTTTCAGCTGATCACCAACAACGATCTTAGCATCGGCGACCTGCGCGACCTGCCGCTGGTGAGCGTGAAGAACGCTGCCCTCGACAATCCCTGGAACCGCTCGCTCAAACAGGCGCTTGATGTGAGCGTGGCCTCGGCGCTGCTGCTGATCGGCGCCCCGCTGCTCGTGCTGATCGCGCTGGCGATCCGGCTCGAGTCGCGCGGGCCGGTCTTCTTTTTGCAAGAGCGGGTAGGGCTGGACAATCGCCCGTTCTGGATGCTTAAGTTTCGCACCATGCGCGAGGACGCCGAGCAGCTTGGCACCTGGACAACTCAGAACGACCCGCGAGTGACGCGGGTGGGCCGGCTGCTGCGGCGCAGTAGCCTGGATGAGCTGCCCCAGCTGATCAACGTGCTGCTCGGCGACATGAGCATGGTAGGGCCGCGCCCCGAGCAGCCACGCTGGGTGGAGCAGTTCAGCCAGCAGATCCCGCGCTACCTGCGCCGCCACAAAGAGAAAGCCGGCCTGACTGGCTGGGCTCAGGTGAACGGCCTGCGCGGCGATACAAGTATCGAGGAGCGCACCCGCTACGACCTTTACTACATCGAGAACTGGTCGCTGCTCTTCGACCTGAAGATTATTCTGCGCACAGCCGCGAATCTCCTGACTGGCAAGCAGGAGAATGCATATTGACATTTAGAACTTTTGGGTGTATCATATGCTCTTGGTTGAGCCAATCAGCCACGGAACTCGTGCCCCCCGTTACGTTTTGGTGACGAACCACCGAACACGAAGCGGATGCCGCCGTCGCAGCGACCATTGGCGGTCAGCTGGATCGAGAGACGGTGCCGGGCGGGCTATTGTGAGGTAGTATGGACGGCTCCTACAATTCGCGCACGCACACGCTGCGCATGCCTTCCTGCATCACCATGCGGCCACTAGTGGGCCGGTAAACGCGCCATAACTGGCGTCGCTACCGACGCCACCGGGACGAGCTGAGTCTCCCCCTGCCGCCTCTGCTGAAGCAGAGGCTTTTTTATTCCCCAGCGTGACCCCATTCTGAACGCTCCGGCTGTGAGGCATTGGCCCCACGGCGCGCTTTCGTGCGGCCTGAGACATCCAAGGAGGTACTGGTACAGTTGAAGCAGACTTACGCCGACTACATTCGGGACCACAACGGTTTTGACGGCGAGGGTGACATCACCGATTTTATGACACGCGACGACGGCCAGCTGATGCTGGGCGGCCGCGTGAACCTCACCGAGTTGGCGCGGAGTCACGGCGCACCCCTGGAGGTCGTCTACACGCCGCAGATCGCTACCCAGGTGCGCCGGATGCGCGCGTGGGCCGAGCAGGCCCGCACCCAGGCCGAGTACGCTGGCCAGTTTCTGTACGCCTACGCCACAAAGGCGAACTTCGCCGCCGAGGCCGTGCAGACGGCGCTCCAGGCTGGCGCCCACTACGAAACCTCTGCCGCCGCTGATGTGGTGGTCGCCCATAGCCTGTTCCGCCAGGGCATCCTGCCCGCCGACCGGCTGATCTGCTGCAATGGCTCGAAGGAGCCCAACTACATCAATGCGATCAAGGCCCTGCGCCTCGATGGCTGCGAGCGCGTGATCCCCGTGCTCGACGACCTGGACGAGCTGGAGGCGCTGAGCGACACGCCCGCGCCGCTGCTGCTCGGCGTGCGCGAGCGGGCCGCCGGCAACCGCGACGGCAGCCACCCCGGCAGCGACCGCTTCGGCCTGACGGCAGACGAGATCGAGTTGGCGGCTGTGCGGATCAGCGGCACGCAGCACGAACTGGTGCTCTACCACGCCATGATCGGCAGCCAAGTGGAGGACGAGGCCCACTTCCTGTCCACTCTGCGCGCCTCGGTGGAGAGCTACGCCCGCCTGCGGCGCACGGTGCCCACGCTGCGCTACCTCAACTTCGGCGGCGGCATACCCACCTCGGGCTACAGCCTGGGCTTCAGCTTCGATTACCAAGGCTTCCTTGCGCGGCTCATGGCGACGATCCGCGAGGTTTGTGCCGAGCACGAGGTGCCTTTGCCAGACCTGATCGGAGAGTTTGGGCGCTACACGGTTGCTAACCACAGCGTCTTGCTGCTGGAGGTTGGCGCCACCAAGGCGGGCCAGCCGGGCGAGCCGGACTGGTACCTCGTGAACGGCAGCATGATGGTGAGCCTGCCCGACGCGATCCTGGTGGACGGCCAGGAGTTCGTGATCCTGCCGCTGGATGGCTGGGAGCGCCCGGTGCGCCCGGCGCGGCTGGCGGGGCGCCGCACCTGCGACAGCGACGATGTCTACCCGCGCCCGCAGCGTGATCCGCTGATGCTGCCGGAGGCCGACGACGGCTTGGTGCTGGCGATCTGCGGCGTGGGCGCGTACCAGCAGATGATCTCGGGGCGCGGCGGCGCCCACCACTGCCTAAGCCCCGAGCCAGCCCGCGTGATCATCAGCGAGCGCGAGGGGCGCCTGGTATCGCGCTACGTGCCTCAGCAGGATCAGGCGACGATCATGCGGCTGCTCGGCTACCAGCCCCAGCCCATGCCCGTAGCTGTCGAGCGGCCCGCTATGCAAGCGCGCACGCCCGCCGCGCTCCCCCCGCGCCGCCGCACGTACCAGCGGCCCCAGCGCCAGGGGCGGTTCGCGCTCTCGGGGGATTGAGGGTGACACGGTGACACGGTGACACGGTGACACGGTGACCGGGCGCTCGCTCCGCTCGCGCTGACCAGGTGACACCTATCGGCCCGATTGAAGCTATCAGCGGGTCACACGTTTGTCGTGGGCATCCTATCTTCGCCGACAGGTGTCACCCGGTCACCCGGTCACCCGGTCACTCAGTCACCGCCCCACCTCCTGCTGAATGATCCGCCGCGCCACAGCGAGCGACGTGGCGTAGGTGGGGTCCATGCCGAAGTAGGAGAGGTTGCGCGAGCCGAGGTTCATGCCCTTGGAGTAGGGTGTATCTGAGGCGTAGTGCAGGAAGCCGAGGTCGAAGGGCGGGCGCAGCAGGCTCACCGTCTCGCCCACGGGGTAGCGCTCGGCCATCGACTGCTCATAGATCGCGTTGAGATAGGGGCCGGCCTCCATCTCCACGTCGGTGAAGAAGTCGCGGTAGAGCGCGTCGAGGAAGGCCTCGTTCTGCAAGAAGGTGCCGCGCGAGGTGAGGGCCTTCTGGTTGTCTAGGACGCTGCCGTGGGCCAGGTAGGGCGCGACATCCGAGGCACGAAAGGCCGGCACGAAGCTGAAGCGATTGCCGGTGTGCTCGTCGTAGACCGAGTCGGGGATAAGCACGTCGCCGATCTTGCCGTTGAGCGTGGCCGCCTTGCCGATCACGTAGACGCCGCTGATGGCGCCGACGCTGCGGGCCGTGAGCTTGAGGATGTGGTAGGCGGCCAGCCCCAACGGGTAGTCGATGTTGAGGATCAGGGCGTCGCTCTGGGCCAGCCGCTCCACACCGGGCACGCGCAGGCGCGGGTCGAGGCGCTGCGGGTCGAGGCGCCCTAGCTCGATCAGCTGGGCGTCCACATCCACATAGAAGCGGCTCGGCACGCGGTAGATCCCGAGCGCGGCCTCCTCGTGGGCGCGTTGCTCGAAATAGGCGCGGCTGCCAGGCTCGGCCTGATACTTCTTTTGGACGTAGTAGAAAAAGTTCTCGCGGGACGACGGCACCTGCTCGGCGCGGATCTTCTCGTACTCGGCGAGCAGCCCGGCGTGCTCGGCGGTGTTCAGGTAGGCCAGCAGCTCGTCGGTGTGGCGCAGGGCGAAGCCGGAGAGCAGGTTGATCAGGCTGTGCGTGTTGGACGAGACGAAGTAGACTGGCCGCTCGCGCAGGCGTAGGGCGGGCAGCGACTCCTCGAGGTGGATCCACCAGCGCAGGGTGGCACGCTCATAGTCGATCAGCGAGCCGCCGAGCATGCGCACGGCGAAGCGCTTCCTGCGGGCGGCGATGCGCCCGAGTCGCTCGCCCATGCTCTGGCCCCAGATCGTGCGTAGCCTGGCGGCGGCGTCGGGCTCCATGCCCAGGGCGGTGGCGAGCGCCTCGCCCTCTAGCTCCTCTGGGGCCTTGATGCGGGGGTCGCTGAGCAGGGCGTGGATCTTGTTCCACTCGATCTGGAAGGCCACCAGCATGGGCACAACGTCGTCGACATCAGAGGGGCTGGCGATCAGCACGGCCAGGGTCTCCTCGCCATCGAAGAAGATCTTGCGGCGGCGGCCGGGGGCGCTTACCGGCTGCCAGCTCGTGACAGCACCGTAGCCGTTGCGCGCAAACACCTCGTGGGACTGGCCGAGCAGCACAAGGCGCACGCGGTCGATGCAGGCCGGCAGGCGCAGCGAGGTGTAGGTGAGGGCCGCAAGGTCGGGCTGCTGGCTATGGGCGCCGTGGTGCAGGCTCGGCTCGGAGGCCATAAACGGCTCCACCAGGGCCTGCACCTGGATCTCGCCGGTGGAGCGCAGCAGCGAGTGGTAGGTGCGGTGGAAGAGATCCAGTGGCGCCCGCACGGCGCGGTCTTCGATATGCATGAGGCGTGCCTTTCGCTGTTTTGGGCAAGTATACCAGCAAGGGGACAGGGGACAGGGAACAGGGGACAGGGCCGCCGAGCAGGAAGCCTCTAAAGCTTGGTAGAATAGAGGCAGGGCGCTTTTTAGAGTGGAGCGGGGGGGCGCACTGATGGACGAGCCGCGTGAGGGTAGGTGGCGCCAGGAGCTTGCGGCGTGGCCGCTGGGGTGTGCGCTAGCGCTGCTCGGGCTGCTGATGATGGTAAGCCTGCTTGGGCTCACCGGCATACTCTTTGCTACTGCTGGTCTGCCGCTGTGGCTTGGGCGGGGCGGCCCCGTGGCGGTGGGTCTTGCGGTGCCGCTACTTATGCTCGTTGGCTGGTGGCTCGCCCGCCGCCACAATCCCTACGGCGCGCGCGTGCTGCTCTGGGGCTTCGCCATCACGCTTGCCATTGGCGTGGCGCTGACGCTGCTCTTCAACCTGATCGACCGGCTGAGCGGTGTGGCGTAGTATACTAACGAGGCCCGCGTGCGCGTGATCACACATCAGGAGGACAGGCTATGTGGAGACGTAAGAACAGCCTTGAGCGCGGTCTGGCGACGATGGAGACAAATACCGCTATGGCGGTGGACCAGCTTGCCGAGCGCATCCGCGAGCGGATGGACAACGAGACGGGGCAGCAGCTTGCGCAGACCCTCACCCGGCTCGCGGAGCGTGTAGACGCGCTGGATCTCTCCGACCAGATGCAGCGGAGCCGCAGAGAGATCAGCAAGGCCGCCAAGAAGGCGGGTAAGCAGGTAGAGCACAGTGGCAAGCAGATCGCTGCCGTAAGCGCGCATACTGTGCCCAACGAGCCAACCGGGTGGATTACCCCCTCGCTGCTCGGGTTTCTCTGCGGCTTCGGCGCTGGATTTTTGATCGCCCGCTCGTCGCGGAGCTAGGGGGCCAGCGCGATGATTTCGCGGGATAGAGGGATGGGGCGCCCCTTGTGGGCGCCCTTATGCTTCCCGCGAGCAGGGTGAGTAAGCCACTTAAAACGGTTCCGCAGGCCACGCGTTCAGAGCCATCGCGCCCACCCAGATCTCCACGCTGATCCAGGCCACGTAGGACAGCATTGCGATCAGGGCCACGCGGGCGACCGGGCCGCGCCGCCAGAGCCGCAGGCCCGCCACGGTTGCGCCCACGGTGAACGCCCAGCCGCCAAACGTGAGGTAGCGCGTGGTCACCGAGGACTGTGTGGCCAGGGGCAGTAGCGCCTGGAGCAGCACGACCGCGAAGGTAGACCAGAGCAGCGGCGGCAGCAGGCGCTGGCGTGGATCGAGCGTGAGCAGCGCCGCGCCCGCCACCCCGAGCAGCAGGACGAAGAAGCCATAGTGCTCGATCAGCCCGTCGTGCCAGAGCGATCTCAGCAGCACGCCGCGCGCCACGGGCGCCCGCTCGGTGGCGGCGGCCATACCTGAGCTCGTCACGTCGCCCAGCTGCTCCAGGATCAGCCCCGCGAACGCACTGTAGTAGAACAGCCCCACAAAGAGCGCCGTAGCAACCCCGGCCCAGAGCAGCCGCAGTGCGCCTGTGCGCTCCTCTGGCGTGCGCGCCTGCAGCCAGAGCCAAGGCAGCGCGATCAGGCCCACCATGGCTATGTTGATAAACGACCCGATGTGGCTGAGGCAGACCAGGATGAACAGCGCCGTAGCCCAGCCCCACACCAGGAAGTCGTCGTAGTTGGGCCAGCGCAGCACCAGCAGCGTCACCAGGGCGAGCAGGAACCACTGGCTCGCGATCTGCGTATGGAAGCCCCACCAGATATTGAGCATCCAGACCGGGCTGATCGCGTAGATGATCGCGCCGAGCAGCCCGCCAGCCGCGCTCCCCGTGATGCGCGCGAGCAGCAGGTAGACGAGCAGCACGGCGGTGGCCTCGAACAGCCCCGCCGTAAGCTCGAACAGCGTGCCGAGCGGCGCCCCCGTGAGCGCGAGCGGTGCTATGGTGGCGTACCAGCCGCTTGGGAAGGGGAAGGGCAGGCCACGATGCTGGGCCGGGATGTAGACCTGGCCGCCAACGGTGCGGCTGAAGCGGTTGATGTGCAGCTGTAGGTCGCCGCGCATGGCCACCGGGTGCAGCTGGCCGCCGTACTTGATGCTGAACGAGAGCGCCACCAGCAGCAGCAGCCAGCTTAGGGTGGCAGGGGTTGTGGGCGCGCCCAGGCGAGCCAGCAGCGGCGGCACCAGGAGCGCGCCCGCGCCAGCGGCGCCAAGCGCGAGCAACGCTGCCTCCACGGCCCAGCGGGCGCTCGCCGCAACGCGCGGCGGCACGGCGAGGGCGAGCAGCAGCAGCACCGCAAGCAGGGCTAGGCATAGGCCCAAGGCGGTGTGCTGGCCAATCCCCGCAACCCGCAGCGTGAGCCAGAGCAGACCCAGGGCGAGCGGGTAGGCGCCGAGCAGCGCCGCGCCCGGCCAGATCACCCCGGCGCGGCCCACGGCCTCCAGGCTGAGCGTGCCACCGATGGCGACACCTAGCTCGTCGCGCGGGTCGCCCTGGTTCTGCCACGCGGGTGTGGCGAGGCCCAAACGCAGTGTGCCGCCCTGCACTGCCTGCGCGGGGACGTAGAGCAGGTAGCGCGCCGGGTCGCGGCGCAGCTCGATAGTGACAGGCGGGCCGGCGCCGATGTCGATCATCAGGGGCGTGGGCGGCGCGTCGGGCTGCCAGTGCTGGCGGTGCGAGACCACCGAGAAGCCGACGACCAGTGGGGCCGCGCCAACGCCGGGGACAACCACGGCGGCCTCGGGCAACGACCAGCGCCAGCTCTCGTCCCAGCTAATCAGCTCGGCGGGGCGGAAGCCCTCCAGGAAGGGCCGATCCGTTACGGGGCCGCCGTCGCGCCCAACCTGGAAGCCAAAGCGCAGCGGGGCCTGGTACGCGGCAAGCAGGCCGAGCAGACTGAGCATCACAAGCAGCGGCAGCCGCCAGTCGCGTAGCGCGCCCCAGAGGCGGGCGAGCGGCTGGTGGGCCGGGCGTTGTATCCACAGATTGTGCAGATTTCCGGCCCATTGCTGGCCCCAAGGGCGCGGCTGTGACATGGTAGCTCGTGTTCGCAGTATACTGAATAGAAGCGCTTCGATATCCGTATTATACTCCAAGCAGGTAGGAGCCACCATGAGCACCCCCGCGCCCTTTGGCGACGGCGCCCTCGATACGAGCAGCGTCGGCACGGCGATCTACGAGGCCAGCATCGCCCAGCTTCAGGCGGCCATGGAGCGCGGCGATCTCACGGCCCTGGCGCTGGTGGAGGCATGCCTCGCCCGCATCGCGGCCCTCGACCAGGCTGGCCCCACCCTGCGCGCCGTGATCGAGCTCAACCCCGAGGCCCGCGCCATCGCCCAGGCCCGCGACGCCGAGCGTGCAGCGGGCACGACGCGCGGCCCACTGCACGGCATCCCAGTCCTGCTGAAGGACAATCTCGACACCGCCGACATGCTCGGCACCACCGCCGGCTCGCTGGCCCTGGTGGCCTCGCGCCCCGCCGAGGACGCCAGCGTGGCCCGGCGGCTACGCGAGGCGGGCGCCGTGCTGCTCGGCAAGGCCAACCTGAGCGAGTGGGCCAACTTCCGCTCCACCCACTCGTCCAGCGGCTGGAGCGCCCGTGGCGGCCAAACAAAAAACCCCTACGTGCTCGACCGCAACCCCTGCGGCTCCAGCGCGGGCTCGGCCGCCGCCGTGGCCGCCAGCCTCTGCGCCGCCGCGATCGGCAGCGAGACCGACGGCTCGATCGTCTGCCCCTCCTCGCTCTGCGGCGTGGTGGGCATCAAGCCAACCGTGGGCCTCACCAGCCGCGCCGGTGTGATCCCAATCTCGCCGACCCAGGACAGCGTCGGCCCGCACGCCCGCTCGGTCGCCGACGCCGCCATCCTGCTCGGCGCCATCGTTGGCCCCGACCCGCGCGACCCCGCCACGGCCGCGAGCGCGGCGCACCTCCACAGCGACTACACGCGCTTCCTCAATCCGGAGGGCCTGCGCGGCGCCCGCATCGGCGTGCTGCGCGATCAGGGCATGGTTGGCTACAATCAGCACGCCGACGCGATCTTCGAGGCAGCGCTGGTAACCCTGGCCGCAGGCGGCGCCGAGCTGGTCGATCCGATCCACCTGAAGATGAGCGAGAACTACCTTGAGGGCGACGAGCTGACGGTGCTGCTCTACGAGTTCAAGCACAGCCTGACGACCTACCTGGAGCGCCGCGTGGCGCACCCAGAGCATTCTGGCGCCACCATCCCGCGCACCCTGGGCGACCTGATCGCCTTCAACGCGGCCAACAGCGCCACCGAGCTGGCCTACTTTGGGCAGGAGCTTTTCCTGATGGCCGAGGCCAAGGGCGGGCTGGATGCGGCGGAGTACCTGGAGGCCCTTGGGCGCAGCCGCGACGGCACGCGGGCCGCGCTCGACGCGCTGCTGGCAGCGCATGGTCTCGACGCGCTGGTGGCGCCCTCGATGCAGCCCGCCTGGGTGACGGATCTGATCAACGGCGACCGCTACAGCGGCGGCTCCTCGTCGCCCGCTGCGCGCGCAGGCTACCCGCTGATCAGCGTACCAGCCGGGGAGGCGTTCGGCCTGCCAGTCGGGCTCACCTTTATGGCAGGCGCCTACAGCGAGCCGACGCTGATCCGCCTGGCCTACGCCTTTGAGCAAATGGCGCAGGCCCGACGCCCGCCGCGCTACATCGCCTCGCTTGGAACAGCCTAACGGGCACACCGGTGGGGCCTCTGCCTCACGGGGCATAGCGTTACCCACAGCTCCCGAGACGCCCGAGCCCTTTGGACCACGAAGCCGCGAAGGAGTGCGAACCACCGCGAAACCGCAACACCCGCGTGTAGGTTTGCGTTCGCGCTGTTCGTGCCCCTTCGCGTCGTTCGTGCTCCAAACGCCCGCTCGCGATCCAGACGGCTTGGAACAGCCTGCCACGCACACCGGTCGGGCCAGCAATAGGCCGGAAATCGGCGTAATCTGTGGACAACAGGACAACACGCCCGCCTTGCGCTTCCCGGTTGCGCGTGCTATCATCGCAGCGAATATGCTGCAAAGAGGGTACCCAAGCGCGCTGTGCTCGAAGCCCCCATCATCGAGTCGTCCCAGGCCCACCCCGCTGTGCGCCCAGGCGGCTCTCCGACCCTCGTACTCGCCTCGGCCTCACCACGTCGGCGTGAGCTACTAGCGGCGCTAGGAGCCAGCTTCGCCAGCATCGCCACCGACGCCGAGGATCACGACACGCCCACGCCCCCGGCGGTCGCCGCAGCCCTGCCCACACTCCCCATCCCCCACTCCAACCACCCCACGCTCCTGGCATGGCGCAAAGCCGTGGCCGCCGCTACCCTAGCCCCCGGCGCCGTGGTGCTGGGCGGCGACACGGTAGTTGTGATCGATGGCGCCGTACTCAACAAGCCCAGCGACGCAGCCCACGCCCGCGCTATGCTCGCCACGCTCTCGGGCCGCACCCACACGGTCTACACGGGCTTGGTTGTGCTGCACCGTGAGCGGCAGTGGCTCGAGGTCGTTGCCGCAGAGGTGGAGTTTGCTCCGCTCAGCGCGGACCAGATCGCGGCCTACGTCGCCACGGGCGAGCCGTTAGACAAAGCGGGCGCCTACGGGCTTCAGGGCGAGGGCCGGGCGCTTGTGCGCAGCGTGCGCGGCAGCTACACAGCCGTGGTGGGCCTGCCGCTCACCGAGACACGGCGCATGCTCATGGCCGCCGGGATCGTCGGGCTAGGCGACCCCGCCGCCACCTACCAGCGCTGGCTCCAGAGCCACGGAAAGGAACCGCTGCCATGCCCCCCAACAGCTCCATAAAGCTGCTGATCGTCGACGACCACCCGCTCTTCCGTCAGGGGGTGCGCTGGGCCCTGGCCGACGAGGACGATATCACGATTATCGGCGAGGCGGCGAGCGGCGAGGCGGCCCTCGAGTGGCTGGCGAGCGTCGACTCGGCCCACGAGCCGAGCGCCATGCTGGTAGATCTGAACCTGCCCGGCATCAGCGGGCTCGACCTTACACGCCAGGTGCGCCGCCAGTATCCCAGCCTCGGCGTGGTGATGCTGAGCATGCACGAGAGCGACGAGCAGGCATTCAACGCCCTGCGCGCCGGCGCGGCCGCCTACCGCTCCAAGGACGTAAAGCCCCAGGCTTTAGTCGAGATCCTGCGCCGCGTTGCCCGCGGCGAGTATGTGATCAACGATGTGGTGCTGGAGGAGCCTCGCGTGGCTAGCCGAGTGCTCACGCAGTTCCGCAACCTGCCCCAGGCGCTCTCCACCACGCCCGAGGCCGCCGACTTCCCGATCTTCACGCCCCTGAGCGACCGCGAGATCGAGGTGCTGGAGCGCATCGCCGCCGGCGGCAGCAACAAAGAGATCGCCGACTCGCTGGGTATCAGCACTCAGACGGTGAAGAACCATATCTCCTCGATCCTGCGCAAGCTCTCGCTGAACGACCGCACCCAGGCCGTGCTCTTCGCCCTGCGCCGCGGCTGGATCGAGACGCCCACTCAGATCCGCGGCGGCGGCGGCGATAGCGAGGATTCGCCGGGTGACACGGTGACACGGTGACACGGTGACACGGTGACACGGTGACACGGTGACACGGTGACACGGTGACACCTGTCGGCGAAGATAGGATGCCCACGACAAACGTGTGACACGGTGACCGGGTGACACGGTGACACCTGTCGGCGAAGATAGGATGCCCACGACAAACGTGTGACCCGCTGATAGCTTCAATCGGGCCGATAGGTGTCACCGTGTCACCTTGTCACCTCGTCACCGTGTCACCGTGTCACCTCGTCACCTCGTCACCTTGTCACCTCGTCACCCCGCCAGCGCCTGCCAAAACCGCCGCCCGTACTGCACAAACGAGAGTGAGAACGGCACGAGGGCCAGGTAGAGCACTGGCCGACCAGTGCGCGGGCCATCGGCGAGGTAGAGCAGGGCCGCCAGGGCGAGCATGGCAGTGGTAAGCTTGCCGGCGCTTGCCGCTGTAGCCACATGGGCGCGGCGCCGCAGCATCAGCACCGCGCCGGCGAGGATGCCCAGGTCACGGAAGAGCAGCAGGCCTGTGACCCACCAGGGGAAGCCGCGCGTCTGCGACAGAATGATGGCCGAGCCATCAAGCAGCAGCTTGTCGGAGATCGGATCGAGCAGCTCGCCCAGGCGCGAGACCTCGCCGCGCGAGCGGGCGATCGGCCCGTCCACAGCATCGGTGACCATCGCGAGCGCGAGGCATAGCATAGCCACGCGCCGCCGCTCGGGCCGACGCAGGCAGGCGAGCGTCGGCGCAACGAGCAGCAGGCGGCTGATCGTGAGCAGGTTGGAGGGATAGAGCAGCTCGCGCGGCTCGATCAGCATTGGCAGATCACGTAGCCGCATCGCGCGCTCCTCTCTCGCTGGCCCTACATATTCGATGGTGGCGCGTAGCTCATGGCGGTGGGGCGACCCATGCGCTGCAATGTCTGGCCCATTAGGTGCCCAAAGACGGCCTGGCCATAGGGCAGGGTAAAGAAGATCCCGATGATCACATAGCCGCCAAGCTGGCCCACGAAGCTACAAAGGATCGAGAGCAGCCAGAGCACCACCCAGCCGCCAAGATCGGCGCGCACCATCGCCACAATCTCGCCCACCTTGAAGGCGTCGCCAAGGCTGCCCGTCTGGAGGTAGCGCACCGTGGCGGCCAGCGCCAGCGGCGAGATCAGCAGGCCCAGCACAACCACCAGCGCCATCACGCAGAAGAACAGCCCCAGGCCAGCAGCGATCGCGCCATCGTCACCGCTCATGGCGGGGATGATCAGGATGCAACTGGCGAGACCCGCGAGCAGCGTGAGCGGCAGGGTGTAGCCGAAGTAGATCACGAACCAGTTGAAGCCGAGGCGCAGCTTCTCGCCGAAGTTGTCCCACTTCGGCAGCGGGCGCGGGCTGCCCATCGCTACGTTGCGCGCCACCTCCAGGGTGTAGCCGCCGATCGCCAGCCAGCCGACAATGGGGACGAGCATCAGCAGGCCGCAGATCAGGATGCTGCTCACCCACTGCTCGTCCTCGAAGGGAAATGAAAACGCTTTGCCGATGTCCATCTGGGAAGCTCCTTGCGATCCTGTAGGCTGTATACGCGAGGCACGTGCATACTATACGCCGAACCTGCGCCAAATGTTACCAGCCCGCTGCGCCTACATTCCCAACGCCTGCCGTTGGGCCACCCGCTCCGCCGCCGTGTAGAGCTGTACCACTACCAGGTGCGCGTAGACGAGCGCCGCGACGGTGAGCCACAGGCCCAGAGCGATGGCGAACCCCTGGCCGGCGAAGCTGACACGGGCCATCGCCAGCGTGGCGCCCCCGATCGCTGCGGCTGGCAGGTAGGCCGGCAGCGAGGCCACGCGGGCGCGCAGAAAGATCGCGCGCTGCGGCGGGCTAAGCGCCCAGCGCGGCGTGGCGGCACTGATCGCCTCCTCGATCCGGCCGTCGCGCGCGAAGATCAGCCGCCCCGCCGGGGCCACGCTCGCCACAAACACACACACCACAAAGCCACCCGCCACGAGCCCGATCACGGCGAGCGCCGCGCCTACCGCGCCTGCGTCCTGCGGGCTCATCAGCACAAGCCCCACGCTGGAGCAGATCACCAGCAGGCCCGCGAGCAGCAGCGGCAGCAGGAAGAAGGCGAAGTCGATCAGCAGGCAGAACAGCCCCGTAAGCCAGCGCAGCGAGAAGTCGCCCCAGGGCGGCAGCGGCGTAGCGTAGCCACGGCGGCTATTGTCCAGGCTCTCCATCACAAAGCCCACGGCAAGCGGCAGGCCGAGCCCGGTCATCGCGATCGCCCCGTAGCCCAGGCATTTCAGCCACCACTGCCTGTCGCGGTGAACCGTCCCCGCCGCAGCGCGGAGCCCTGCTAGGCCAGCACTACGCCCCGCGAGGCTCACTCGTCAGCACCCAAAAGGTAGCGCCGGGTGAGATCCAGGGCCAGGGTGCCCACAAACTCCCAGCCCTCGGGCTGGCGCAGATCGTAGCGGCGCGTCACCTGGCGGCTGCCCTCTGGCGTCACCAGGGCCACGCTCACGGCGGTGAGGCCGCTAGCGTCTGGCTCGCTGGCAGACTGCGCGGCCAGGCCAAGATCGCTGCGCCAGCGGTCGGCGGCGCTGATCGCCCCGGCGTGGGCCAGCGCGGCGGCGGCGTGCTCGTCGGCGGGCCGGTCGAGCGGGTGGACAAGCAGGCCGCGCAGGTGGGCGAGGCCGCCGGGCGCCGTGGCGAGGGCGCGATAGATCGGGGCCACGGCGGCGCCCTCGTAGATCGAGAGCGTCAGGCCGCGCTCGTCGAGCAGGCGCGCAACAGTCGCAGCAAGCGGCTCGTCGCCGATGATATGCTCGCCAAGCCGCTCACGGATGATCGCCTCAGCCTCGGCGATCAGGCCCTCGGCCTCCTCGCGGGTGGCCGCCTTCGCGCCTACGCGCAACTCGTAGCGAGCCTGCTTGGCAGAGATGCCCACAGTGGGGTTCGACTGCAGCATCAGGTCGGCGATCATTTCGCCGATCGTGCTCTCGCCCAGGCCCGTGGCGTGGAGCGTCTTCACCAGGATCACATCCGTCACGCCGCGCTCGTCGCGCAGGTAGGGGATCACGGCCTGCTCGAACAGGAAGCGCATCTCATATGGCACGCCTGGCAGCACAATCGTGGTCCCGATGGCGTCCTCGACCAGGAAGGCGGGGGCGGTGCCACGCGGGTTCTCGATGGCGCGGGCGCCGGCGGGCACATACGCCTGGCGGCGGTTGCTCTCGGGCATGGGGCGGCTCATAGCAGTGAAGCGCGCCTCGACCTGCTGCATGAGGTCTGGCCGAAATTCCAGGGCCCGGCCATAGGCCAGGGCCACAGCCTCGCGTGTCACGTCGTCTAGTGTAGGGCCAAGTCCACCGGTGCAGATCACCAGCTCGGCGCGGCCAAGGGCCTCGCGCAGGGTTGCGGCGATGCGCTCGGCGTTATCGCCCACCACGCTCTTGCGAAACAAGTTCACCCCCGCGTCGGCCAGGCGGCGGGCGAGGAACGCGCTGTTGGTGTCGATCGTGGCGCCAAGTAGAATCTCGGAGCCGATGGCGATGATCTCTGCGTCCATAGGGTACAGGGTACAGGGTACAGGGTACAGGGATCTGGCCCGCACCCAGAGCGATGGCGACGCTGGACAAATCAGGAACTAGAGGGCTGGCCCGCACCCAGAGTGATGGCAACACCGGACGAACTACATGCCGTATGGATCGCCGCCCTGTTCCCTGTCCCCTGTTCCCTGTTCCCTCACCCGCTTGCGATAGCTCTGCCAGAGCTCGTCCTCGCGGCCCTTGGCGGCGCGCTGGCCGTCCGTGATCGCAGCGCGGATGCGCTCGCCCACCGAGGCCAGGGGCGCCTCGGGCTCGCTGAGCGCGGGGCCAGCAGTAAGGCCAAGGCGGGCCTCATCGCTGGCGCGCTGGTTCACGAAGTAGATCACGGCGATGCCTGCGGCCACGCCCAGCGCGACCCCGAACACGAAGCGCCCACTGGCCTGCTGCGTGCGGCGGCCACGCTCGGCGCGCAGGGCCTCGATGATCTTCAGGGCCGCCTGACGCTCGCTGGCCAGTGCGTCGAAGGTGCTCGTGCGCTCGGCCCGGATCGACTCGCTGAAGCGCAAGGCCGCCTCGGCGAGCACGTCGGTCTCTACTGTCATGGTCGCTCCTTAGGGGACAGGGTACTGGGAACAGGGAACAGGGCCGAAGAGGGCCGAACATGCGCGCTTGCTGCGCTCGTGCGAGCAGGGCGAGTTGGGCGCTTACGCCTCCCTGTGCCCTGTGCCCTGTTTCCTGTTCCCTTCTACGCCCGGCTCTTCACTTCCTGGACGGCTCGCTCGATGAAGGCATCAAGGGGGATGGCGCCGAGATCTTCGCCGGAGCGCATGCGGACGGCCACGGCGTTAGCCTCTTGCTCTTTGCCACCGATTATAAGCATGTACGGGATCTTCTGCAACTGCGCGCGCCGGATCTTGCCCTGCATGCGGTCGCGGCTCGCGTCGATCTCCACCCGCAGCCCCTGCTCGGCCAGCCGCCCGCGCACTGCCTGCGCGTACTCCTGCTGCTTGTCCGTGATCGGGATGAGCACCGCCTGCACGGGCGCCAGCCAGAGCGGGAAGGCCCCCGCGTAATGCTCGATCAGCACGGCCATGAAGCGCTCCGTCGTGCCCGTGACCGCACGATGGATCACCACCGGCGTGTGCGGCTGGTTGTCCTCGCCCACATACTCCAGCCCCAGACGGCGCGGCTGGATAAAATCTACCTGGATCGTGCTCAGCTGCCACTCGCGGCCCAGCACGTCGCGGGCGATGAAGTCGGCCTTCGGCCCGTAGATCGCGGCCTCGCCGGGCGCCTCGCGGTACTGCACGCCGTAGTGATCCATAGCCGACCGCAAGGCGCCCTCGGCTAGATCCCAGGCCTCGTCGTCGGCGATGTACTTGCCGCTCGTGCCGCGCAGCGAGAGATCCACCCGGTAGTCTGTAAACTTATACGTGCCCAGCACCTCGCGGATCAGGTTCAGCGCCAGGCCAAACTCATCCTCGATCTGGTCGGGGCGACAGAAGATATGGCAGTCGTCCTGCGTCAGCGCGCGCACCCGCGTAAGGCCGTGCAGCGCGCCGCTGTCCTCGTAGCGGTAAAGCGTGGCGAACTCCGCGAAGCGCATGGGCAGGTCGCGGTAGGAGTGCGTGCCCATCTCCTTGTACAGCGTCATGTGGCTCGGACAGTTCATGGGCTTGAGCCGGAAGATCAGATCCTCGCTCTCCACCATGGGCGGGAACATATTCTCGCGGTAGGCGTCGTAGTGGCCCGACTTCTTGTACAGGCTCTCCTTCACCACGTTGCCCGTCCAGACATGGCTGTAGCCGTAGCGCGTCTGAACCTCGCGCACGTACTGCTCCATCTCATGGCGCAGCGTCTCGCCCTTGGGCGTGAAGAGTGGCAGGCCGGGGCCGATGTCGTCGGAGAAGTAGAAGAGCCCCAGCTCCTTCCCAAGGCGCCGGTGGTCGCGCTTGCGGGCCTCCTCCAGCAGAAAGAGGTGCTGCTCCAGCTCGGCCTTGCTGTTCCAGGCCGTGCCGTAGATGCGCTGCAGCTGCTTGTTTTTCTCGTCGCCGCGCCAGTACGCCCCGGCGATGCTCGTCAGCTTGAAGCTCTCCGGGTCGATCTGTCCTGTGTCGGCAACATGGGGGCCGCGGCAGAGATCCTCGAATGTGTCCTGCGTGTATGTGGAGATCACCGTGTCGCCGTGCTGCGTCTCGCCATACTCGTCGAGCCCCTTGGAGAGGCCGTCGATCAGCTCCAGCTTGTAGGGCTGATCCTGGAAAATCGTGCGGGCCTCGGCGGCGCCCACCTCGCGGTAGCTGAAGGGCACAGCCTTGGCGATGATCTTGCGCATGCGCGCCTCCACATCGCCAAGATCCTCGGGCGTCAGCGAGCGCGGCAGGTCGAAGTCGTAGTAGAAGCCATTCTCAATCGGCGGCCCGATCGCCACCTTGCCGTCGGGAAATATCTCCAGCACCGCCTGAGCCATCACATGGGCCAGCGAGTGCCGAAGGCGGTAGTACGGGTCGTCCTGTGGATTGACAGGCATGGGAGTCTCCTGGGATAGCTGACGGTGGACGGTGGACGGTGGACGGTGGACGGTGGACGGTGGACGGTGGACGGTGGACGGTGGTCGGTGGACGGTGGTCGGTAGGGGCATGCCCTCGGGCACCGTCCACCGTCCTTCGTCTACCGTCAATCTTCGGGCGTGGTCCACCGTCTGAGCTCTAGCTCGTCACGAGCACGAGCTGGCCTTCCTCGATGCGAACATCCTCGATGCGGCGGCCCTGGGTGGCGAGCTCGGCGTTGAGCCCGTCGGCGAGGGCGCTGGCGAGCTCGGGGCCGGAGACCACGAGCGAGAGCGGCGGCTGCACGCGCACCTCGGTCACTACGAGCCGCCCATCCTGCGCGGCGAGGGCCACGCTGGCGCTGCTGCGCATGCCAAAGGCGCGGATCTGGGCCACAGCCCTGCCGCCAGTGAAGCTGACCGTCGCGCTGTCCAGCGGGGCGATGGCGTCGGGGTTCGCGGCCAGGAAGCCATTTACGTCGGCCTCGCTCACCACGAGCTCGCCGGCGGGCAGCGCCGCCACGGCGTCTGGCAGCACGGCACCAGCCTGCTCCAGCACGGCGGCGCCCGCATCGCCCTGGCCGCCCGGCGCGCTCTGGGGCATCAGGGTGGGCAGCGGGCCGCCGGTGATCTGCTCGGCCACGGCGCGGGTGAGCATGGGCCGCAGGGCTACCGTGTAAACTAATACCATGAGGCATCCCACGAACACCAGAGCGAGGAAGGCGTTCAGACAGCCCCCACGGCCCCGGCGCTGCCGTCGCTCACGAAAGGTATTGCGTCCCATAATCTGCTCCAAATAAAAAAGCCCCTCGTCCGCAATGGGACGAAGGGTTGCTTCGTGGTTCCACCCACATTCAGCTAAGTGCTAAGTGCTGAGTGCTGAGTGCTGAGCCGGGAGGCCCGCTCATCACACGGCAAGCCGCGCTCAAGACTTCTTGGTGTGCGCGGTAACGGGCGCGGGCCGTGCCCCCATACTTGCCGGTAAGGCGTTGGGGGGGCAGCTCCGAGGTGGTATTCGCCTGGGGCCTACCTGAGCGCGCTCTCAGTCGCTGGCGCGCCCTCCCTGATGGAGGCTGTCCGGGCTACTCGTCCTCGTCATCGCTGTGGCGATTCAGCTGTACTCTGCTGCCCAGATCTTACACGCGCATCCAGCTTCCGTCAAGTCGGCCCTTGGGCGGAACCCTGAGATGCTTATCGGCCCCGTTAGGTGTCACCCGGTCACCGTGTCACCCGGTCACCGTGTCATCTGGTCACCGTGCCAGCCACCAGCACCCGCTCCGGCGCCCAGGCCACCACATCGAGGCGACGGCTAAAGTGCAGCAGGGCGGGCGAGGGCGGCAGCATGAGCCGCAGCGGCGCGGCCATCTGGTTCTGCTCCAGCTCCAGCTCGGCGGGCTGCAGCGGCCAGGGCGGGTGCTGCACCTCGCCGCGCCAGATCTGGCCGCGCCTGTTTGCGGCGTACAGGCAGTAGCGCTCGGTAAGCCAGTGCTCCAAGCTGCCAGGCGCGCTGCGGTACGCCGGGCCAGTGGGGCCGTAGGTGGCGCGCAGGCTGGCCGGCGCCGCGCCATGGTGGGTGCGCAGGCTGCTGTAGCGCACCGCATCGCCAGCGGGCGCGCAGGCCATCGTGGCGTCGAAGTAGGGCAAATGGAAGCCGTAGCGGGCGGCGCGCACCGCCAGGCGGCTGGCCGCGTCTAGGCTGAAGAACCAGACGCCAGGCCGCCCGCCGAGCGTGACGTAGGTGCGCACGTTCAGCTCCGGGAAGCGCGAGAGGCCGCCGACCGTAGGGGCGAGGCGTGGGCGCACACCGCGCATCATAAAGGGCACCACGCCAAGCCAGGCCCAGCCATCCCAGGTTTCTAACTCCAGGCCGGGCGGCAGCCAGGGGCGCAGCAATTCGGGGCGCAGCGGCCAGTGCATAAAAAGTAGGTCGTGCCACTCCATGGCCATGATCCAGGGGCGCGCGGGCAGCGGCCAAGGGCGATGATCGATGTGGCGCAGGCTTGGGTGCATAGAGGGATTATACCTCTGGTATAATTCGCCTACATCAAGCTGTAGCAAGTTGAGCCCCTTATGATCAATCCGTTTCGCGCCCTCGGCTCATCGCTGCGCGACCTGTTCGACGATTTCTTGCTGCTGATCATCTGCAACCTGCTCTGGGCGCTGCTCAGCCTGCCGCTCTGGCTGCTGGCCTACGTGCTACTTGGGGCAGGCCAGCCCATTGCGGCCGCCGCCACCGCCATGATCGGCGTGCTGCCCGCTGGCCCCGCCACCGCTGGCCTCTTCTTCGTGGCCCATCGCGTCACCGAGGGCCTCGCCTCCAAGCTCGGCGCCTTCTTCACCGGCGTGCGGCGCCACGCTCGCCTCGGCATCATCCTCACCGGCATCGGCGTGGGCGGCCTGCTCGTAATCCTGTTTAACCTGGGCTTCTACCTCAACGTCACTAATCTCTTCGGCGGCATAATGCTCGGCCTCTGGCTCTACCTGCTGATCTTCTGGCTCGGCCTCCAGATCTACGTCTTCCCGCTGGCCTTCCTCCAGGAGCAGCCCGACCTGCGCACGATCGCGCGCAACGCCTTCCTCATGGCAGTCGGTCGCCCGATCTTCACCATCCTCACCCTGCTGCTGATGGGCGCATTCTTCCTGCTCAGCTCCTTCCTGATCGCACCCCTGGTGCTCTTCTCCACGGCTTTCCTCACCGTCTGGGCCACCCGCGCCACCCGCACCCTGATCGACGAGGCGCGCCGCCGCCGCGAGGCCGCCGATGGCACCGCCCCGCCCGCCCCCGACGAAGAGCGCGGCCGCAGGGGCCAGGTCAGGCCGAAGTAAGTACTGAGTCAAAAGTACTGAGTGCTGAGTCCTGTCGGCAGCAATTCATACCATTCGCCCTCAGCACTCAGCACTATGCTCGGCGCCCGGCCTACTCAGCACTCAGCGCTATGCTCGGCGCCCGGCCTACTCAGCACTCAGCACTCAGCACTCAGCACTCATATGCTCACACGTAGAATCATCCCCTGCCTCGACGTCAAGGCCGGCCGCGTGGTCAAGGGCGTCTCGTTTGTGAACCACCGCGACGCCGGCGACCCTGTGGCGCTCGCTGCCGCCTACGACGCCGCTGGCGCCGACGAGTTGGTCTTCTACGACATCACCGCCTCCAGCGACGAGCGCGCAATTATGCTGGAGGTCGTGGAGCGCACCGCCGCCCAGGTCTTCATCCCGCTCACCGTGGGCGGCGGCATCCGCAGCACCGAGGATATGTACCGCATGCTGCGCGCCGGGGCCGATAAGGTCTCGATCAACACCGCCGCCGTGCTCACCCCACAGCTGATCGAGGACGGCGCCAGGCGCTTCGGTAGCCAGTGCATCATGCTCTCGGTAGACGCGCGCCGCGTGAGCGGGCCGGGCGAGCCGCCGCGCTGGGCGGTCTTCACCCACACCGGCGCCCACCCGCGCCCCACCGGCCTCGACGCCATCGCCTGGGTGCGGCGCGGCGTGGAGCTCGGCGCGGGCGAGATCTGTATCAACTCTATGGACGCCGACGGCCAGAAAACTGGCTACGACCTGGAGCTGCTACGCGCCGTGAGCGCGGCCGTGCCTGTGCCCGTGATCGCCTCTGGCGGCGTGGGATCCCCCGAGCACATGTACCGCGGCGTGGCCGAGGGCCAGGCCGACGCCGTGCTCGCCGCCTCGATCTTCCACTTCGGCGAGTACAGCATCGCCGATGTGAAGCGCTACCTGCGCGAGCGCGGCGTGCCGGTAAGAGCGTGACTGGGTGAATGGGCATCGCTGCGCTCGCCCTGACCAGGTGACGAGGTGACACCTCACGGTGCCGATAGGTGTCACCTGGTCACCTGGTCACCTGGTCACCTTATCTCCTTGTCTCCCCATCACGCCTCCCGCTTGAACACCACCAGCGTCACGTCGTCGAAGGGCGGCTGCCCCTGCCCGTGGCGGCTCACGGCGTCGGTGATCGCCTCCACCAGCGCCTCGGCGCCCAGGGCGCGCTGCGCAGCGATCAGGGCGCGCAGCCGCTCCACGCCAAACTCCTGCAGAGCCTCATTGATCGCCTCGGTGACGCCATCGGTGTAGCAGACAAGCAGATCCCCAGGCGCCAGCGTCACCTCTGCCTCGTGCAGCTTGATCTCCTCCAGCACCCCCAGTGCGATCCCCGGCGCACGCAGCTCGGCGAAGCTGCCGTCGGCCACACGGTAGTGCAGCGGCGGGTTGTGGCCCGCAGAGGTGTAGCGCAGCCGCCCGCTCGTCGGCTCTAGCACCCCGTAGAACAGCGTCACGAACATGCCCGACTCGGAGTCGCGGGTGATCCAGCGGTTAGCTCGCTTGATCGCCGTCGCTGGCGGCGAGCCGTCCAGGGCGGCGGCTCGCACCAGCGAGCGCGAGAGCGCCATAAACAGCGCTGCCGCCATCCCCTTGTCGCTCACATCCGCGATCACAAAGCCAAGCTCGGGCAGCAGCGCTGGCTGCGCTCCCTCCGCCCCCTGTCCCCTGTCTTCCTGTCTCTT
>ENA-ORBV01002082-ORBV01002082.1-microbial-mat-metagenome-genome-assembly--contig:-NODE-2082-length-43086-cov-29.937199_pt1 | contig 43086 bp, 44 predicted proteins | sample MGYA00237777_ERZ505514 | MGnify/ENA primary metagenome ERZ505514 (study PRJEB26160, sample SAMN06269048) | microbial mat metagenome | isolation source: Oligotrophic lake microbial mat | place... | reverse complement strand
TTACACACCGGCCAGTTCGCCGACCTGCGGCGGGCGCTGGGCATGGGGTCGATCTTTGCGTGAACGGCGCGCCACGGTGCCACTCATTGTGCCACGCGGCACAATCGCGCGACCGTACCACGGGCGTCCCGCCGGTGAGGTGCGTACTCGCACCTGCATCACAGCGTGACGCCCGACCACGCTTCCAAACCAACGAATCTTATGCCGGAGTACCGTCATCACTGGCGAGACGCCGGTGGAACGGTTGGCGGTAGTGCGGCGATTGGCGATTGGATACGCGTACCTACACTCACTTCCCAACTCGCTTCAAAAACTCATCCTCGCTCATCACCGCCACCCCCAACTCCTTCGCCTTCTCCAGCTTACTCCCCGCCCCTGGCCCCGCGACGACCAACGATGTTTTCTTGCTTACACTCCCGGATGCTTTTCCGCCGAGTTTGGCGATCAGGTCTTCGATGTCTTTACGATCATACTTTTCCATCGTGCCGGTGACGACAATCGTTTGGCCGGCCAATATTTGCTCGCCCGCGGATTCGTCTACCGGTTCGGTGAAGTTCAAACCCAACTCGCGCAGGTCTTCAATCGTCTGGCGGCCGTGCAGGCTCTGAAAGTACGCGACCGCCGCCTCGGCCAGTGTGGGGCCGATGTCTTCGATCTGCTGCAACTCCGCTTGCGTCGCCGAAGCGATGGCGTCCATCGTTTTGAACCGACGGGCCAGCGCGCGCGATGTGGTGTTGCCCACGTCGCCGATGCTCAGCGACGGCAACAACCGGTGCAGCGGCTGCTTCTTACTTTCTTCGATGCCACTCAATAGCGACGTGATACTCTTCTCGCCCAAGCCTTCGATGTCATCGAGCTGCGCGCGTTTTTCTTTCAGGCGATAGATGTCGGGAAGGTTCTTGATCAGCCCGCGTTGGACAAAATTCTCCGCCCATACGTCGCCGAGGCCCTCAATATCCATCTGCCCGCGCGATGCGAAGTAACGCACCTTGGCTGCGAGCTGCGCCGGACAGTTGGGGTTCGGGCAGAGCAGATCGACCATCGAATCAACCTGCTCAACGGCGTTGTCGCACCCGCTGCTGCTCTTGCCGCGGCAGGATGTCGGGAGCTTTTTGGATTGGCGGCGCTTGAGGTACTCGGTGCAATTTTTGTTGATGCACCAGAACGCCAGCATTCCCTTCTTCACCAACTCGCGGATGAGCTTTGTTTCGCAGCTTGGGCACTTCAATGGCGGCGCGATGGCTCCAGAACTCTTCCTGCGTTTTTCGAGGACGACCTGCACCACCTGCGGAATGATCTCGCCGGCCTTTTCGATCACGACCGTGTCGCCTTCGTGGAGATCGAGTCGGCGGATTTGATCAACATTGTGCAGGCTGGCGTTGCTCACGGTGGTGCCGGCGACGAACACCGGATCGAGCTTCGCCACCGGCGTGATCGTGCCGAGTTTGCCCACCTGCCAATCCACCCCGTTAAGCACCGTCTGCACCCGCTCGGCGGGATATTTGTAGGCGAACACCCAGCGCGGCGATTTGCTGTTTGCACCCAATATCTGCCGTTGGCGGAGCGAATCCACCTTCACCACCATGCCGTCGGTCTGGTAACCAAGCTTCCCGCGCTGCTGCGCGAACGCTTCGATTTCACGCAGCACGTCGTCAATCGAATCAACAATCTTCACCCGTGGCGTGACCGGTAGCTTCCATGCTTGGAGCGACCGCAGAAACTCAAAATAACTGTCCGGCGGCGGCGGGCTGATTTCACCCAGGCCGTGACAAATGAACTGCAGCTTGCGCGATGCGGTGATTTTCGAATCCAGTTGCTTCAACGTGCCGGCGGTGAAGTTGCGCGGGTTGGCGTAGATTTCCTCCCCCTTTTCCTGCTGCAGTTTGTTGATGCGCTGGAACTCGACATCGTCCATGTAAATTTCGCCGCGAACCTCAAGCACGGTAGGAGGCTTCGGGGTTCGAGTTTCAGAGTTTGCTGAGTGCTTCCCTGAACTCTCAACCGTCAACCCTGAACCCTCCCAACGCAGCCGAAGCGGAATATTACGAATGGTTCGGACATTGTGCGTAACATCATCCCCCACCTGCCCGTCGCCGCGGGTGGCGGCCACGGTGAGGACGCCATCTTTGTATCGCAGCGAGCAAGAAACGCCATCGACTTTCGGTTCAAGCACGTAGCGCGGTGTTTCACCTTCAAGTGCATCCACCACGCGCTTAGCAAACGCACGCACTTCGGCGGCGTCATACGTGTTGTCGATGCTCATCATCCGCACCGCGTGGCGGACTTTCTTAAAGCCGTCGATGGTCGCCCCGCCGACGCGCTGCGTCGGTGAGTCGGGTGTTTTCATGTTTGGGTTGGTTTCTTCCAGACCGATTAATTCGCGCAACAGCGCGTCGAAGGCCGGGTCGGAAATTTCTGGCTTGGCCTGGGCGTAGTAAAGTTCGTTGTGGTGGTCGATCTCGCGACGAAGTTCTTCGATTCGCTTGGCGGCGGACATAATGCGATATTAACCGAGAGAGCCGGTGGGGCAGACATTCCAGTTTGCCGTCGCGTTCCACGCGACGTGCGGTTTGAACGGCTGGAAGCCGTGGCAGACAAGAATGTCTGCCCCACCATTCAGACCGCTTTCTAACCCCACGGCCGATTAGTCGCCTTGCGGATATGCATCGCCACGTTCACCAGCGTGTCGCACCAGACCACATCATTGTGCATGGCGATGTGTTTACACACGGCGCGGTGGAAGTCGCGGCTGACGTTGATGGTGTGCCCGCCGTCGACGCCGTGAAACGTCAGCACCGCCCACCCGCCGGCTTCGATCGCGTCGTCGATAAACCCGATGGCGTGATCGATATCGGTGTCCTGATCCATCTTCCACGATGGGATGGCCGCGAAGTCAACAGTCATCGGATCGATGATCCGCCGCCTCGGGCCGGTTCGGGCGGCGGGGAAGAGGCGGTCCACCATCGGCTTGAACGATTCTTTTTCCGGGCCGACAAAATCCTGGCTGCAAGGGTAGGCAAAACTGCGCGGCCCGGCGATGCCGGTGCCGTGTTCGAGCTCGTTGGCGGCGGCGACGAGCTCCGATTCCATCCGCGCGATCGAATACGCTTCCAGCCGGAAGTTGGGCTTCACCCAATCGGCGCTGCACGGGTGATATTGCGTATGGTTCCCGATCTCATGTCCGCGCTGGGCGGCGGCCTTCCATTCTTCGAACCGGGACGACAAACAATTGTGCGGCGGGAGCGTGCGCGTGGGAACGTAAAACGTGCCACGCAGGTTCGCGCCTTCCAGATCAGGCATCGCGTGATCGAGGTGCGCATCGGGCCCATCGTCGTACGTCAGGCTGACGGCGGCCTTGGCTGCGTTGGGAAAAATGCTGGGCAGATCCATTGAAAACAGGGTAACCACCAAGGCACCAATTCACGAAGTATTTGATGAGCCATCGATCACGAGCTTGTCGCTGCAAGCTTGCGTCTTGTCATCTTGGAGCTTTCGTGCCTTGGTGGTTTTATTTGAGTGTTATTCGGGCGATCCTTTGGCGTAATCGTACACCCACACGCCCACGGCCGGCTTCCAGTCGAGCAGTTCTTCGGGCTTGAAGAACAGTTTTAGTTCTTTCTCGGCGGCTTCGGGCGAATCGCTGCCGTGGATTAAGTTGAAGCTGTTGCTCACCCCGTAATCGCCGCGGATGGTGCCCGGTGCGGCCTTGCTGCCGAAGGTAGCGCCCATCAAATTGCGGCTGATGGTGATGACCTCTTTGCCTTCCAACGCCAGCACGAGTACCGGCGAACTCGTCATGAACTTGACCAGGCCGTCGTAAAACGGCTTGCCTTTGTGCGGGCCGTAATGCGTCTCGGCGGTCTGCTGGCTGATCTTCATGAACTTGGCGCCGGCAAGCTGAATGCCCTTGTTTTCAAACCGGCTGACGATCGCGCCGACCAGCCCGCGTTGAACGGTGTCGGGCTTTAGGATGATGAGCGTGCGTTCCATTGATTTCTCCTATCAGTTTTGGGTGGGGAACTATACATGACGGCGCCGGTATTGTCATCCCGCCCTTTTCATCCCGAAGGAGTCGCACAAGGCAGCAGCATATGGCCCGAACAACCCATCACCACATCCCCTTCGGCGGGCGCTTTTTGTTTTCCACATGGATTTTCTTCCATCGCGCTTTCTCCAAGCGGGCGAGATTGGTGTCTTCCCGCCGGGCTTCGTACGCGGCTTCGCGGAGAAGCTTCTGGTAGCTGCGATAACGTTCCGGATCGAGCGAGCGATTATTCAGCGCCCGGGTGATCGCACAGCCGGGCTCGGATTGATGGCTGCAATCGCTGAACTTGCACGAGGTGGCAAGTTGCTCGATATCCTCGAACGTCTGCGCCACTCCCGCGTCGGCGTCCGTGAGTTGAAGTTCGCGCATGCCCGGCGTGTCGATGATCATCCAGCCCGCCGGCACATGCAGCAGTTTGCGCGCAGTGGTGGTGTGGCGGCCCTTGTCTTGATGACCACTGACTTCTCGAACCCGTTGTGCATTTTCACCCAGCAGCGCGTTGACCAGCGTTGATTTACCAACGCCTGATGAACCCAACAGAACTGCAGTCTGCCCGGGTTTGATGCGGGACCGGACGTCGTCGATACCGTCGTGACTCACCGCTGAAGCGGCGAGGACCGAGACGCCCGGGGCGATTGCTTCCACCTCCTCGATCGCGCCCTGAACGTCGTCGCATAAATCGGCTTTGGTGAGCAGCACCATCGGCATCGCGCCACTTTCCCACACCATGGCAAGGTAGCGTTCGATGCGCCGCAGGTTGTGGTCGGCATTGAGGGCGCTGACGATGAATGCCACATCAATGTTGGCGGCAATGATCTGCAGCGCGCCGGTCTCTGGCGCTTTACGGACGAACTGCGACCGACGTTCGAGCACGCGCGTGATCTGTCCACGTTCGGATTGCGGCGCGGCGCGCGCCACCACCCAATCGCCCACCGCCGGCAGATCAATCGGGCGCAGCAATTCGTGGCGCAACCGCCCGGAGAGTGAGCACCACCGCTCGGCGGCGGAATCGTTAACGAGGTAGGCGTCACGCTGCGTCTCGATGACGCGGGCTAGAATTGTATTTTCTTCTGCGTCAATTTGAGCGAGCTGTGCTTCGAAAAAATCGGCCCAGCCCAGGTTTTCAATGGCTTGCAATGGAAAGCTCCGCCGGCCGCCGCGAGGGGCTTGGCCGGAAAGTTGCTTGAGTTCCGTGAAACAAAAACAGGAAACGGAACCGCAACAGCGGCGGCTAGCATGATCAACACTTGGAAAGCAGATCAATCAGGCGAGCGCTAAGAAGGCGGTTCCACCGAAGATGGATGCAAAAACAGTCATCTTGTAAAACCTCCTTTCAGGAGTGAACTGCCGGGAAAATACCCGGAATTGGCGAAAAGTCAACGATAATCCCGCCGCCGAAGCCGAGTCATCCTCCACCCCTTGCCACGCCGGACACCCGCCCGTAGAACGTGCTGACACTCATGCCTATGGATGGCCCGCAGCTCAAGCTCACCGATTTCGTCGATCCGACGATTCTCCAGGAAATCCAGGACAGCTTCGCCGCCGTCGCGGGGGTGCGGGCCAGCATCTTTGATGTGAACGGCGCGTCGCTCACACAGCCCACACCAAGCCGCGATTTTTTGCAGCGACAGCGATCGATTGCCGAATCCGAAGCCAATGAGGGGCCGCAGAAGGAAGGCCGCGAATACGTCGCCCCGATCCAGATCGGCGCCCACCGATTCGGCACGATCCGCATGAAGCCGACGAGCGCCGACGTGGACGAGCTAAAACTGCAGCAGCTCGGTGAAAAGTTCGGACTTGATCCGAAGCAGATCAAAGCGATCCATGCCGGCATCAACAAGCTTCAAGACAACCGTTCCTCCGCCATTCAGTTTCTTTATCTGTTGGCCAATGCGATTGCCAAAATCGGGTATCAGGAATACGTGCTTCGCCAGCGTGTGGAAGAACTGACGGCCATTTACAACGTCACGTCGCTGCTGAGCCAATCGCGCGATCTGGCGAGCGTATTGCAGCGGACGGTCGAAGTGGTGTGCGACGTGATGGGCACGCGGTCAAGTTCCCTCCGGCTGCTCGATCGCGATTCAGACGATCTTCGTATCAAGGCGGCGCACAACCTCTCGGGGCAGTATCTCTCGAAAGGTCAGCTTCGCCTCAGCCAGTCGCAGGTGGATACCGAAGCGCTATCGAGCAAGGGCTACAGTTATGTGGCCGACATGACGACCGACACGCGCACCGTCTACCCCGAATCGGCGAGAATCGAAGGCATCGTTTCTGAACTGGCCGTCGGCATGCGATATCAGGGTAAGCCTGTGGGTGTGCTGCGCGTATATACCGCCGAGCGACGCGAGTTCGACGCGCAGAAGATTGACCTGCTCCGCTCGATCGCCGCACAGGCGGCGGCGGCGATTGAAAATACTCGGCTTTACGAGGAGCGAATAGCGGCAGCGCAGTTGGAGAGGCAAGTGAAACTCGCGGCCAGTGTGCAGCGGCGGCTGCTTCCCAAAAACCCGCCGACCATCGAAGGCATTGAACTGGCGAGCATTTACGTCCCCTGTTACGAGCTGGGCGGCGATTTCTACGATTTCATTCCGTTTCCCGATGACAATGTCGGCCTCGTCGTCGCCGACGTGAGCGGCAAAGGCGTGCCGGCGTCGCTCATCATGGCATCGGTGCGATCGGCTTTGCGGGCGCAGGTTGATAATCTCTATTACCTGTATGAAGTCCTACATCGCCTGAACCACATGCTGCTGCGCGACAGCGAGCCGGCGGAGTTTGTCACGCTTTTCTACGGCGTGGTCGATGCGCGCAACCGCCGCCTCACCTACTGCAGCGCCGGCCATCCACCGACGCTTCTGCTGCGCGACGGGCAAGTCATTGAACTTGACACCATCAACATGGTGCTGGGCGTGGACCCGGACGAGCAGTTTCAGCAATCCATCCTCGAGCTCCAATCGGGCGACCTGATCCTGCTTTATACCGACGGCCTGTTCGACGCGGTGAATTTTCAGGGCGAACGGTTCGGCCGGCAGCGAATCAACGACGCGATATTGCGCAACAGCGATTCCGCCGGCTCACTGGTCCACGGCATTCTGTGGGAAATGCGCAAGTTCGTCGGCATCACCAAACCGACTGATGACGTGACGATGCTGGCGATGAAAGTGGAGTGAAGGAAAGTGGTTGAGTGGTCGAGTGGCGGGGTGTTGGAGCGATGAGTGTGTCCGACCGAACTGCATTATCGCATCGCCGGCGCGCCGAGCTTTGATAGTTCCTCTCGGGCGACAGACAGTTCTTGCTCGCCGGTCAGGCGGTCGGCGGCCGCCGATAGCAGCTCGCGGGCGCGGTCTGGTTTTTGGAGGTATCGCGCGTAAATGATGCCGAGTATGAGCTGAATCTGCTCAACCCGCTCGCCGCCGCGGGAGTATTGCCGGAGGTACGCCTCATACGCCGCCGCCGCCGCCGGGTGGTTGGCAGCGGTGAAGAGTTCGTTGGCCAAGTCAAGCTGTGTTTGGCGCGACATCACCTGGTTCGGCTCGATGGCGAGCAACTGGGTGTACTGCGCAGCGGCATCTGACAATCGATGATTCGCGATCGATTCGTTGATCGTCGCGCGAAGGTCCTGAATCTGATCAAGCTTCGGATCGGGCTTCTGCCGCGCGGCGGTTTGCTTCTGCACCGCAAACGGGTCGAATCCGCGATGGACTAAATCGCGATGCACCCTGCGGCGGTTCCAGCGATCAACCAGCGCCAGGAAGTCATACATATCCCGCGGCAGCAGGCGGGTGGCCAGCAGCGCCGTACACACCGCCACGCCAAAAACCGTTCCACCGATGTGCGCGCTATACGCCACATTTCCGCCGCCGAGCATCGGTAAAAATTGCTGGCCGAGATCCATCAGAAAGAATGCGAGGATGAACCAGAGGCTGTTCACTTCGAACATGCCGATCAGGAAGAAAAGCACAAACACCGTCACCTTGGTGCAGGGTAACAGCACGAGAAACGCCCCCGTGACCGCCGAGACCGATCCGCTCGCGCCGATCAACGGCCCCACCCCGCCGAAAAACATATATGAGACGCCTGCAAACGCTCCACCGGCCAGGTAATACGCCAGGTAAGCCGCGTTGCCGAGTTTGTCGTTGACATTGTTGCCAAAGATGTACAAGAACAGCATGTTTCCTACGAGATGCCCCGGCCCGGCGTGCAGGAACTGATAGGTGAAAAACTGATACAGGTTCGGATCAATCGGGTGGAGCGCAAGGTTGTCGTTGATCCCCGGCGCCTTCATCTGCACGATGAACATCGCAAGGTTGATCAGAATCAGCGCCCAATTGGCATATGGGCTGGAGCAAAGCGGGCGGTCGGTGCGAATCGGAAGAATCATGGTGACGACATGGGATAAACGAAAGGAGAAACACTCTCGGTTCAAGAACTCAATCTCGCTTCTTCTTCACCAGCCGAATCCGCCGCCCACGTTTGGAATATTCGACGGTGGTCATGTAAGCCTCCATGAGCAACAACCCTCGGCCGGAGCACTTGGTCAGGTTTTCGTCGGCGGTAGGGTCGGGCACTTTTTCGCGGCGGAAGCCGGGACCTTCGTCTTCAATGGTGATTTCCACTTCGTCGTCGCTCACGCTGGCGTTGACGTGGACGTGCTTCTTCGGGTCGAGCTTATTGCCATGCTTGACCGCGTTCACCAGAGCTTCTTCCAGTGAAAGCTTGATCGCAAAAACAGCGTTGTCGGCATACGAGCGATCATGCACAGCCTGCATGATCTGCTGCTGCACATGCCTGGTTTCGGCCAGGTCGGAGGGGATGACAAATTTCAACTTAACTGGCTGCACTCGGTTGGCCGCTCCGACTCATGCACCACACCAACTCCCGCCCGTCCGCCACCGGTCGACACCGATTAAACGAAGCTGCCGATCGCCTCGTCGCGCGTCGGAAGAATTTTGAACAACTTGTTGAGCTTGGTGATGACGAACACCTCCATAATCTGTGGCTTGATGTTCGCCAGCCGCAGTTGCCCGTTCTTGCTCTTCACCCGGTTGTTGGTGTTGATGAGCATCCCCAGCGCCGCCGACGACAGGTGATCGACCGTGACAAAATCCAGCAGCAACTTGGGCGGCGTGGCTTCATCGATCAGAGAATCCAGCGTCTTGCGGATGTCTTCAATGTTGCCCTCGTCGAGAATCTTGTTATTGGTGAACTCGACGATCTGAATGCTCTTGTGTGCGACGACGGAAATCGGCGGAATTTGATCGGACATGTGCGTTCGTCCCGGTGAACTGCCGGCTGTTAAAGTGCCGCCGGTTTGCTGGATGACAGTATTATCGATGCGCAGAAGGTGTCAAGCGTGAAGAGGGAGCAACGTTCAGCTTACAACGTTCAACTTTCAACGCATAAGAGCCGCGTCGGACCATTTCATCCTGAAGATTGAACGTAGACGGTTGGAGGTTGAACGTTGACCTTTGCTCGTAACAGCAGGGCCAGCATAGTGAGCAAAATCGCCGCGGTGATCCACCACGGCGCGAGATCCCGCCCGCCGACGGGTGTCCGCGGAATTGCCGCCAGACGCGGCTGCCAATCGGTCGGCTCGATCGTCGGCAAAATAATATCGATCGCGTTGAGCGCGTGCAGTTTGCCGGTTTCATCGCGATACATGCCCGGTGAAGGTTCGTAGCCTTCAACCGCTGGCGTAACGAGCGTCCACGACGGCGGTGGGATGAACATCGGCTGGGCGGCCCACCGCGGTTCACCGCCGGCGAATGAATCGAAAATCGACGCAAACAACACCACGAAATCCGCTTCGCGCGGAAACGTCGCCGACCAGAAGTTGACCAGCACCTGCCGTGCCGGCGCGCTGCGTTGTGCGACAACGGTTTTGCCCGCGACGCGCACGATCGGTTGCCACGAAGCATCAGGCTCGGCGCCAATCGATGCGCCGCGCAGTGCCGCGGCCCAGTCCACGCCGCGGCCGAGGTCGGATAGAATTTCTATTGAATCGGTTGAAACATTACCAGCCGGTTCCCCCGTTATTTGAACAATTACCGCGCGCCCCCCGCCGCCGGCCATTTCGCTACCGGCCGTGCTGACTCGCACAACTGGCGACGCATCGTTGCCGGTGCGCTGCTGGGAATACAATTCGATCAACCGCGTCAACTCGCCGGGCAACGTCCCGCGAACCTCCACCCGTGGCCATGACGCGGTTCGAACCAGCCAACCGCGATCGTCGGCGGCGAGCAGGTCGGTCGACGCTTCAACGCGCACTTCGATAATCTCATCCAGCGAAGGTAGATCGAAAAACAGTCGCTCCACGCGATGGGCTTCAACTTGCACCGCGCGGCGGACCAACTCCGATCCGCTTCGAACAGTAACCGTCACCGACTGCCGCGTGTCGCTGCGCACCCTCACCATCACCTGCGGCGCCGGCGATTGCTCGGCGGCGAGCGATACGATGCCTGCGTTTCCACGACGCATTGGCGGTGGCACGATGATGACGCGCGAGTTCGGCGGCTCAGGCGCGCGAGCCGTCGCGACGACGACGGGTAGACCAGAAGTACGGAGTTGCTGCGCGATCGCTGCTTCAAGCGATTGCCCCGTTTCGACCGCGGAACGCCGCAGCGTGCCGAGCGTGCTGGCCGATCCATCCGCCATCGCCGCATCGGCCGCGGGGGAGTGCGGGACGACGGTGATCGATGCCGCCTTCAAGCCAGCGCCGGCTTCACTCGAGAGCAATTTGATGATGCTTTCGAACGCCGCGTCACCGCTGCCATCGATCGCCGACATTGTCACCCCGCGATCGATCACGAGGTTGACGCGTCGCTCCCGCTCCGCGCCGAGCATCAGCCCCGCCGCTGCTACAATGCCGCACGCCACCGCCGCCAGCATGAGCACGATCCACCCCGGCAACCGTTGCCGTTGAAGCGATCGCCGGGCGGCGAGAGCATCATCGGGCCAGAGGTGAACAAACGGCACCGCCGTCTCGTCGCCTCGGCGGCGCATCAGCCAGATGGCGATCGCCGCACAGGGAATCAGAAGCAGAAGAAATAGGGGCGTTTGAAATACCATTCCACTGAATTGAGCAGACATTCAGTTGCTAGTGCTCCGGCATCACCAGCACCTTATCCAGCAGCACATAGTTGCGACCGTCGTACTCGGTAAGCATGCCGGTGATGCGAAAGCGAAGATCGCGGCTGCTTGATTTTACGGCGCTCTCGATCGCCATGAGTTTCAGGTTGGGCAGGATGATCACCGGCGGATCTTGCAGGGCTTTGCCGTCGGATTCGAAAATGAATTCTGTCGTGTGACCGTCGGCGGCGCGGGTGATTCGGCCGAGGCGGTCGATGATGAACGTGCCTTCGCGCTGAACCGCGATCGCTTCGGCGCCCGGCGCGATCGATTTGGCGCCGCTGGTGCGATCAATCGCCGGCGCGTCGGCAACGGGCCGAAGCGGGCGCGCCGAAGTCTGCCCCGCCGGGCGGAGCATCTGATCGAGCATCTGCCCCGCCGGCACGACGTTCGGCTGCGTGGTCGGCGGTTGCCCCGCCGGTTGGGTGGTCTGCGCGAACGAAGCGCTGCTGATAATGAGTAACGCGCCCAGGAGTGCGAACCGAAGCATGAATAACCTCGCGAACTAAAATCGCCACGGGCGGTCCAAGACTGGATGCCGCCGGTGGCGATGCTATCGTCGCGATTACTTTCAACAATTCAAAGATCGTTCGAGCCGCCGCCACGCCCTGTCATCCCGAAGGGTACTGTTCAGGATGCCAGCCTCTCGCTATCGCGCGCCTCGTTATTCCGCCAGGGTCAAAAGCTTCTTTGGCTCGGCCCACAGTTTCTTCTCAAGCATATCCTTCGGCACCACGAGCACCGGGCGTTCGTTGATGCGCGCCGGGCGATTCCATGCTCTGATCTCAATCGTGCCCGGGGCGGCGAAGCGCTGCCATTGCGCCGGCACCACAAACCCCCGGCCGTCACGCTGGGCGCTGCGGAGCATATCGATTTTACGGAAGTACAGCGGGATGCTGTTCATGGCTTCATTGCGGGCATCGTTGGCGGTGAAGCCGTGAACGAATGCGTTGCGAATGCCCAGCGCGTCGGTGAACGTGCGCGTACGCTCGGTTGCCACTTCGCGATGCGTATGGACGTTGCCGCTGGTGAACGCAAAGCCGTTGTGCCGGCCCCAATTCGTTCCAGGCGCGCTAGGCCATGCCGCGGCTTCGTGAATGCGCGGGTCGGCCCCGCCGTAGTAATAGGTGTTCTGCCCGCCGTATTGGTAGCGAACAGGTTCGTAAACCACCTGTGCCACCGCCGGCAGGGCCATCAACGCCACCATCAAGCCAAAAACCAAACGCATTTTCGGGTACTCCTAAAATCGCCGAGAGGCAATGATTGCGAGGTTACCCATGAGTGCTCCTCCGGTTCAATGCGCAATCCGCCTCGGCGATTCGCAATCAACCGAGGGTCGCCGCTACAATCGGAATAGATGCAACTGCCTTACCTCACGCGTGAATTTCCCGGAATCGGCGGGTCGATCAAAGACCGGCCGGAAGATTTCTTTGTTCAAGAGATGCCCCTGTACGAACCGAGCGGCGAGGGAGAACACGTCTATACCGAGATTCAGAAAGTCGGCCTGACGACCTTCGCCGCCATCGACCGCATCGCGCGCACCCACAACGTGCACCCGCGCGATATTGGTTACGCCGGCTTAAAAGATGCCCGCGCCATCACCCGGCAGGTAATCAGCATTCCGCGCGTGACCGAAGAAGCGGTGATGACCACCAAAGTCGACGGCGTGGAATTTCTCTGGGCCGCCAAGCACCTGAACAAGATTCGCCTTGGCCATCTCGCGGGCAACCGGTTTGCGATCAAGATTCGCGAAGTCAACCCGACCGATGTCATCAAGCTCAAGCCGATGATCGACATCGTGCAGAAGCGCGGCCTGCCCAATTTCTTCGGCGAACAGCGCTTCGGCATGCGCGGCAACAACCACGTGCTGGGCGCGTGCCTCATCCGCGGAAGACCGGAAGAGTTGCTGCATCAGCTGCTCGGTTCGCCCAGCTCCGATCTGGACGACGGCGATATCTTCGACGCCCGCCGAAAGTTTGACGAAGGCAACTACGTTCACTCGCTCGACCGATGGCCCAGAAAATGCGGCATGGAACGCCGCACGCTCGCGCGGCTGATGAAAAGCAAAGAAGCCGGCGATGCGGTGCGATCGATCGATGAGAAAATTCGCCGCCTGTGGGTCAGCGCGCTGCAGAGCCATTTGTTTAACCAGGTGTTGATCAAACGGATTGAGACGCTCGATAAAATCATTCCCGGCGATTTCGCCTACAAGCACGAGAACGGCGCGTGCTTCCAAGTGACCGATCCCGCAACAGAGCAGCCGCGGGCGGATGCGTGGGAGATCAGTCCGACAGGCCCAATTGTCGGCTATCGCATGAGTTTGCCCGAAGGCGAGGCGCTGGCCATCGAGCAGGTGGTGATGAAAGAAAACGGCCTGACCCCCGGCCACTTCAAGCAAGAAGGCCGCGAGCAGGCCAAGGGCACGCGCCGGCCGCTGCGCGTGCAGCCCAAGGATGTAGAAATCGCCGCGGGGGTGGATGACTTTGGTTCACACATCACGGTCGCGTTCACCCTGCCGGCGGGATGTTTTGCGACGGTGTTGCTACGAGAGTTGATGAAGAATGAGGAGCAGACTCCTGAGGCGGCCGCGGACACAATCACCGAGGATGCCGAGCCATCCGAGGCGGGCAATCAGGCGCCGGCTTAGTGGCATCGAGACAACCCGACACCTTCAGACAATAATCCACGGCTTAGGCCCACGTAAAACCACCGCAGCGAGTAGTCGGCCGGTATCAAGTTTGCGGTCGCCTGTCACCGGATCGATGTTATAATGATGAAATGGCAACACAGGATGAACTCCTTCGTCGCATCACGAGCGACCCACAGTTCTTCGCGGGCAAGCCCGTGATCCGCGGGCGTCGCTTGGCAGTGGAACACGTCCTGGGCCTGCTGGCCGCCGGCGATACTCAGGCAGATGTACTGGCAGCCTATCCGTTTCTGGAGCCGGACGACATCCGCGCGTGCATGCTCTACGCGTACAAGCTGGTGGCGCATGAGCGCGTTGATCCGTTTCCAGGAATATCGGTGGAATCTGCCGCATGAAAGTGCTGCTGGACAGTTGCATTGCGGGAATCGCAGCCGAAACAGTCCGACTCGCCGGGCACGAAACTGTCTGGGCGGGCGACTGGTCCAAAGATCCGGGGGACCAAATGATCCTGCTCACCGCCGCGAATGAGCGGCGCGTCCTCGTGACCATTGACAAAGACTTTGGAGAATTGGTTCTCGCACGCGGCATGATGCACGCCGGTTTAATTCGGCTGGTAGGCTTTCGCGCGCGCGACCAGGGACCGACGATCAACACCTTGTTAGCCAAGTACGCAGGCGAACTTGAGAGCGGTGCGATCCTGACTGCCGAGCCATGGCGCGTGCGCGTCCGGCTGCCCTCAATTTGGCGTTAACCTCCGCGCCCTTCGCGCATCGATGAATGATTTCACGCACAGTCCAATGTACGGCAGCAGCAATACCGCCATCCCCGCCTGCACCTGCGACGCCACCGGGCGGATTTTCTTGCCGCCGGCAAGAAGCACCTGATCGTCTTTCACGTCCATCGCGAGGCGTTGTTCCTGCGACAACTGCTGCGTTCCCTGTGTGGTGAGTTTGATCAGGTTGATCACGCCGGGCACCGAACCCGCGAACCCGATGATGGCGATCAGCACCGCGCCGTGCATCGCGGGCATGCGCAGGCTCGGCTTCAACGCGACGAGACCGCAGACCAGCAGCAGAGCGCCGGCGAACGAAGGAATGAGCGCCGTAAACGACCGCATGCCGGTCGCGAAGTACGCTGCCGCGCCCAGGATGATCAAGGCCGCCGAGAAACCAATTGTCATTTTCGCCAAAGTGAAAACTCCTTCAAAGTAAGTGGTTAAGTGTAGGCGATGTTCCGCTTGGCGCCCCGCGACCGCCGCCGCCGCGACAAGCACCGCAATAAAACGGGAGGCTCCCATCTCCAACTACGAATACCCACGAAACCTGAAATCGCGTCATCACTCCCCCTCCATGTACCCAAGGCCGGGGCGGGGGGATAGTCGCAGGCGGTAGGCGCATTTCGCGCTCGCCCTCCCCCTTGCCCCCTCCCGGAGTACCAGGAGGGGGAGTTTCCATCCTTGTTCATCGGTGGTTCAAATTCGCCATGCCGCTTGATTCGCCCCGACACATCGTTATGGTGCAAAGCATCCGCAGGCGGCATGTGCCCGCCCTGCTCGGCCGGATGCCGGGTTGGGGCGAAGGGAAGTCGGTTAGATTCCGACGCGGACGCGCCGCTGTAAGGGACCACTTATCAATCGCTTCGGCCAATGAGCCACTGTTTCGCCAATTTCGGCGCGACGGGAAGGCCGCCGAAGCGAGGTCCTGAGCCAGAAGACCTGCTTGCGGAGACGTGATGATCGGCTGAATTCGTCAGCCCGGTCGTCACACTCGTTTCGTCCTCGCGACTTTGGGACGGCCGGGAATCTCCGCGTGTTCGATTGCATTCGCGCCGGCCTCTTACGGCCGTTGGCGCAGGTGTTACACGGCGTGGACTTTTCCTTCCGCCCATCCCAAAGAATATCGTTGCGAGGATGACTGTTTTCTGTCGCGCCGCGCGAATCGGCGCAGAAGGATCATGTCATGTCTCGATGGGTCTGCGGCTTTGCCGCCGGTGTCGCTCTTTGCACCACTGTTTCATCGTCGGCCTTCGCGGCCGTTCCGGTTTCTTCCGCTGAGAACTATGTCGCCGGCACGGGTGCCGGGGGTTACACCACCGCTTCTTCGGCCACGGGGGCGGCGGACGGGCTTACGGGGGAAAGCATCGGCTTTCCCAATATTCTTTCGCCGTTCAGCCCGGCGTTTGAGGTCGATGAGCTAACGGGCATCGGCGCCGGCGGGAAGATTACGTTGAAGTTCGCCGCTCCGATCAACTTAATCACCGGAAGCGACTTCGGCGTGTTTACAAATGTGGGCCTGATGGATGGCGATTTCCCCAACGGAACCAACACCAACCCCGCCGGCACATTCTCCGGCGTTCGCAAGGCCGATGTTGAAGTGAGCCTCAACGGCGTCAACTTTTTTGCCATCGGTCGTGTCACCTTTGATAATCCCTCCAACTACTTCGCCAACGCCGCCGGCCCATTCCTCACTTCCGCGCCGGCTGATCCTGTCCTAGCCGACTACGGTCAACCGTTCGCCGGTTCCCTGAATGACTTCTCAGGGCTGAACTGGAACGCCACGCTCGGTCTCCTCAACGGCAGCGCCGGCGGAACTTGGATTGACGCCGACGCCGCCGTGCCGCTGCTCGGACAGGCGTTGCTGCAATACGTGCGACTGTCGATTCCCACCGGCGGAATTGCGGGCACCGACGGCAAGCTGTTTATCGACACCCTGTACGCCGCCAACGCCGCCGTGCCGGAACCAGCCTCGATCGCATGCGCTGCCGTGCTGGCAGGCCTCGTTCTTCGTCGACGATAACGCCATGGGCATCCTCGCATCATCCCTGCTGCTCGCGTCGGCGGTCTCCGCGCACATACGTAGCGTGGCGCCCGCCGTGCGCGTGGGCGACGGTGCCCACTCTTCGCTTATCTACGTCGACTTCGGCCCGCGCACGTTCTGGTTCGATGTGCGGTATGAAAACTCGATCACCGGCTTTGCTGCGCTGCAGTTGATTGATGACCAAACCCCGCTGGAGATGGAATCGATCGCGTTCGGCAGTAGCCAATTCGTCACGTCGCTTTCTACCGATGGCTTTTTGCAAACCGGGCAAGGAATCGCCGGCAACGATTATTGGAGCTATTGGCGGCGCGATAGCGCCGCGTGGTCGCTGTCGGGCGCCGGCGCGAGCGTTCGCACGCTGCACAACGGCCAAAGCGACGGCTGGGTCTGGACGGCGGCGCAAACGTCGCCGCCGGATGCGCCGACCTATGGCAACTACGATCGCATCGATGCGGCATTGGCCGGCGATGCAATCGCCCGGCGCGCCATGCCGGCGGTTCCTGAACCGACGTGCGCGACGATGGCGCTGGGGGGATTGTGGCTTTTTATCGTGCAGCGGCGGCGGTCGACCCGAGAGGCGCCGGGACAGGCGCACAGGCCCATGACTGCGCAAAAGAACCCTCGCCCCGGCTCCCTCCCTGGGTACATGGAGGGGGAGGCGCGCGGCGCGTTTACGCTGGTCGAACTGCTGGTCGTTATCGGCATCATCGCCGTACTTATCGCCATGCTCTTACCGGCGTTAAAGGGCGCATCCGAGCAATCGCGTTCTGTACACTGCCTCAGCAACCTCCGCCAAATGATGCTCGCCACGGAAATGTATCAACAATCCAACGGGGGGCGTTTTGCGATGGCGACATACTCGATCTATCGCGCGCCGATTCGAACCACTTACGACTGGGACTACATTCGCATCACCAACACCGCGACGAACGAAAAACGCATCGAGCCGGGGCTGCTCTGGTGGGCGAGCGCGACGAAAAAAGTCCAGCAGTGTCCCAGCTTCGATCGCCAATCACAGGGTTACTTGGATGACCCGTTCACCGGCTACAACTACAACACCAGTTACCTCGGCGGCGAGCAGCAGGCGGCGACGGGATTCATCGCGCCGCCGGCAAAACTGTCGCAGGTGCGAAAGCCGACGCAAACCGCGGTGTTCGGCGACGGCGAATATTCCGGCGGCGCCAACAAATTCATGCGCTCGCCGTTTCGTTCGCCGGCCGAGTTGTTCGATTTCGGTCGATACGCCGGCACGCAGGGCTTTCGCCACCGCTCGGCAACCAACGTGGCATTCGCCGACGGTCACGCCGAAACGATGCGGCAGCGCTTCACCGCAACCTACGCGCCCGATCAATCACAACTCACGCCGCGCACTGGCTTCCTCTCGGCCGACAATTCACTTTACGACTTGGACTGACACGACCTGAACTGACGGCGGCAACGCCAATTGACATGACGCCCCCGCCGAAACAAACCGACACCCCGCCGCCGCTCGTTGCAGGCGTCGACTATTACATCGAAGCCGGCCGCTGGGTTTTCACGTCGACCTTTCATCTCAAGCGAGGCTCATGCTGCAATTCCGGCTGCCGCCACTGCCCTTACGACCACGCCCCCGCCGACGGGCTCGATCGCATTGAACGCCGGGCTCCGTTTGATTGATCCTTGTTCGCGCATAGACTTGTCTGCGTCCATAACGGTGAATCACTTAAGTTCCAATGCACAGGTGAACAGTGTCCCACGGCGACGTCGATCGAATCCGCCAGAATATTCAGAAAGTTTTCCTAGGCCATCCACGCGCCATCGATCTGCTGCTGACGGGTTTGATCGCCCGCGGGCATGTGCTGATTGAAGACGTGCCCGGCGTGGGAAAGACCGTGCTCGCCAAGGCATTGGCGAAAAGTATCGATTGCAAATTCAGCCGAATCCAGCTCACGCCCGATATGCTCCCCGGCGATGTGCTGGGCGTGGCGGTCTACAACAGCAAGGCCGGCTCGTTTGATTTTAAGCCTGGGCCGATCTTCGCCAACATCGTCCTGGCCGACGAAATCAACCGCACCACCCCGCGCACGCAGTCGGCGTTGCTCGAAGCGATGAGCGAAGAGCAGGTGAGCATCGAAAATGAAACGCGCAAGCTTGCGCGGCCGTTCATGGTCGTGGCGACGCAGAACCCGTTCGAATTCGAAGGCACGTATCTACTTCCCGAAAACCAGCTCGACCGGTTTCTGCTCCGTATCAGCGTCGGCTATCCCGATCGCGCGTCGGAACAGAAAATTCTTACACAACAGCCGTCGCGCGGCGCGCTAGAACAGCTCACGCCCGTTATTCACGCTGACGACGTCGTCAAGCTGCAGGATTTGGTGCCGCAGGTTCGGCTGGATGCGTCGGTGGTTGATTACATTCTCGATCTGGTCGATGCCACCCGCGATCACGAGCAGTTGCACTTGGGTGTTTCGCCACGCGGCTCGATCGCGCTCACGAACACCTGTCAGGCGTGGGCGGTCATCAACGGGCGAGATTTCGTCACGCCGGATGACGTGAAACTGCTGTTCGTTTCCGTGTGCGCCCACCGCGTGATCAGCAAAACGTTCCTTCACAACGGCGACGCCGACGCCACCGCGCGCGTGTTGCAACAGATTTTGGATACCGTGCCGATTCGGAGATGACCTTTATTCCCTCTCCCGGTACTCCGGGAGAGGGAGACGTAAGATGCTTTTCAAACGAAAGCGCCAACTTGCCGTTGAAACCACGCCGGTTCGGCGGCGGCCGTCTATGGATCTTTCGTTGACGGGGTTGATCTACCTGTCGCTCATGATGTTCATGGGTCTGGCCGCCATTAACACACAAGCCAATCTGCTTTTCGGCGTGTTCGGCCTCATGATCGGAATCGTGCTGGTGAGTTACTGGATCAGCGGCGCGGTGCTGCGCAAGCTCGATCTGGCCCGGCGGCTTCCCGATCATGCGACGGTGGGTGAACCGACGAGCGTTGCTTACGATTTTCAAAATAAGAAGCGATTCTGGCCGAGCGTGTCGATTACCGTTTCCGAACTTGAAGGTGTCGAAGGTTTCTTAAAGCAGCCGCAGGGCTACCTGCTCCACGCCGCCGCCGGGCGGACGGCTTCGATTCCGGTGGAACTCGTCCCCAAGCGCCGCGGCCGGCACACGCTGGGCAAGCATCAGATCAGCACCAGTTTTCCGTTCGGATTCATCAAGCGCGCGGTCGAGCGAACGAAGGGGGATGTGCTGATGGTGTATCCGCCTATCGGGCAGGTCGATCCGAAGCTGCTGCAACTGGCACGGTCGGCGGAAACGGTGGGCCCGAGCGTGCGCCCTCGTCGCGGGGGGATGGATGAATTTTACGGGCTGAAAGAGTATCGGGAAGGGGAAAGCCCGCGGTTTATTTATTGGCGTCGGTCGGCGCGCACGGGCACGCTGGTCAGCCGGGAGATGACGCACGTTTCTCCCCCGCGCCTGATCTTGGTCGTTGATACCTACATCCCCAACCGCAACCCCGCCGCCCACGCCGATGTTGAAATGTGCATTGCAATGGCCGCCTCGCTGGCGAGTCACGCCATCGAGGCCGATCTGCCGGTGGGCTTGGTCGCCTGGAACGACGGGTTCACCCTCGTCGCGCCGGCGCGGGGCAAGCGGCATCGGCGTGAGATTTTGTCTCTGCTGGCCGCGTTGCCTTTGAACACACGTCGCGGGACCGACGACCTCATCGCCGCCGCCTACGAAAAGATGGATGCCGCCGCCACACCTGTGCTGTTTTCGCCATCGGCCGGTGGCCGCGGGCTGGCCGGCGAAACCAGTGGCTCGTCGATGCTGGTGATTCGCCCGCACACCCCGCAGGCGCTGCGGTGGTTCCGGTTCGATGCGCGGATCGATTTTGCCCACACGATGCCGGTCGAGCAGCAGCCGCCACTTTTTCAAGGGTTTCCGGTGGACGACACAGTGTAGAATGTGATGGCGTAGAGTGAACTGGATAAGACGATGGCTTCGACTGAGCCATCAATAGCGTGCCAGCGGCTGCGCCGACTGATAGAGCGACGTTTATGTACGACATTCGCCAGTTTCGACCCACGTTGTACCTGCTCCTCTTCCTGGGCTTTAGCGCCTTCGCGATCGCGGCGGGATCGGTTGAGGCGTGGGTGCTATCGGTCGGCGCGCTGACGCTGCACGGTTGGCTGGTGCGCACCAAGCGCTTCACCCCCATGCCACGGTGGCTCGCCGGGCTGGTGACGACGGTGCTGTTTCTCTACACCGCGCTGTCTCTTTACGACCAGATTCAAAGCCGCGCGGTCTTCATTCTGGGTCAGTTTCTCATCTTCCTTCAACTGGTGAAATTATTCGAGGTCCGCGGGAACCGCGATTACGCGCAGTTGCTGGTTCTCAGCGTGCTGCTGGTGGTCGCCGCCGCCATCAACTCGGCCAGTCTGGTTTTTGGCCTGGTGTTGATCGCCCACATTCTTGTCGCGCTTTACGCGTGTCTGTTGTTCCATCTCAAACTGGAGACCGACCAGGCGAAAGCGCTGCTGGGCCTCAGTGAAGACAACGTGCCGCCAGAAACGCTTCGGCAGGATCAGCGTTACCTCGGCCGATCCATGCGCCGGCTGACGGTGCTGGTGTCGGTCGCGTCGATCACGATGGCGGTGCTGGTATTTTTGTTTTTCCCCCGAGGCAGTGGAGCCAACGTCTTTTCGCCGTTGCAGTCGCGAGGGACCCAGAGCCTGACGGGCTTTAGCGACGAAGTGTCCTTCCAGAACATCGCCCGCATTACGCAGAACACCGAGAAGGTGGCGTATGCGCGCGTTTTTCATAACGGCCAGCTCGTCGCCGGCACCATGCCCCTGCTGCTCCGCGGTCGGACTTACAACGCTTACAGCGGCAACGAAGGCGCTTCCCGCGCCGCCTGGCAGTGGAGCAACGAACTGCCGCTGCCCAATGACGACAAATCGCTTGTGGCCGTGCGGCAGGATGAAACGCAAAACCTGCTGGATTACGACGGCGACGACACTTGGCGGCAGCAAATTACGCTCGACCCCAATGGCAGCCGCGCGCTGTTCGCCATTGCCGGGGTGACCGCCGTGAGCCTCGGGCGCGAGCGTGCGATTTTCTATCACCCCAGCGACGAAACACTGGAGCTGCAGGACCCGCTCTCGTCCACACTGCGTTATGAAGTAACCTCACGAAGGCGACTTGATCGGCTGCCGCTGGATCGGTCGGTGCGGTCGGTGACTCGGCCGGCGCGCGACCTTGTCGGCCGGTTCCGTGAAGCCGCCGGGCAGATGCGCCGGCAGGTCAAAGGCTCGGTCATCGCGCCCGAAGTGGCTCAGTTCGTGCGCCAACCGGACGTTTCCGGTTCCAACGCCGCCGGCCCGCTCGCAAATCAGTTCAACCCCAATATGCCGCCGTCGGAAGTGGATTTGGAGATCGCGCGCAACGTGGAAACGTATCTGCGCAGCAACTTCCAATACACGCTGGACCTGACCGACATCTCATCGATCAAAGACCGCGACCCGGTCGTCGTGTTTCTGACCGAATCAAAGAAAGGCCATTGCGAGTTTTTCGCCGGAGCGATGGTGCTGGCGCTGCAATCGCTTGGCATTGACGCGCGCATGGTCACCGGTTTTCGCAGCGACGAATACAATAACTGGGGCGACGGTTACTACATCGTGCGCCAAAGCCACGCCCACGCATGGGTGGAAGTACGCGGGCCCGATGGCTGGGAAACCTTCGACCCCACCAGCAGCCGAATGGCCGACGGCGCGGCCGCCGCCCATTCGGCTTGGCAGAATTTCATGCACGCGTTCAATTACCTTGAATACATGTGGGCCGAATCGGTGGTGGCCTACGACCGCGATTCTCGCACCAACTTAATCAACGCCGCCGACACCGCGCTGGTCAACACCGCCGGACAAACCTCCGGCGCGCTCACGGCGCTCAAGCAACGGCTGAAAAACCCCACGTTGTTCTATTCCGTGAGCGCCCGGGTGCTCACCGGGCTGGTGTTTCTCATGATCGGCTTCACGCTGGCCGCACTGGGCTGGTTCGTGTTTGAACGATGGCGGCTCTGGCAACGCGCGCGGCGGATCGGGCTGGATTCGCTGCCAAAATCCGACCAGCTCCGCCTGGCGCGCCAGTTGGAGTTTTATGATCGCCTTTCGCAGATGCTCGAAAAGCGAGGAATGCGCCGGCCGGCGCACGCCACCCCGATGGAATTTGCGCAGTCGATCTCGTTTCTGCCGCCCGGTGCGTACGACGTCGTCCATCGCCTGACCGATGTTTTTTACCGTGTTCGCTACGGCGATCATCAGATCAGCGCCTCGCAACAGCGCCGCTTGCTCAAAACGGTGGATGGGTTGCAGTCCACCCTGAATTGAATCAACTTCAACCCCGCGCGTTAAAAACTTATGCGAGCAAGCATCCTCTCCATCGGCGACGAACTCGTCCTCGGCCAAACGCTCGACACCAACACCCAATGGCTCGCGCAGCAACTGGCTTCGGTGGGTTGCGATATCGCTGAACATCGAACCGTCGGCGACGACCAGGCCGCCATTGAAGCGGCCATCGCTTCTGCGGCGGCAGGGTGTGACGTGCTGCTGATCTCCGGCGGGCTTGGGCCGACCGATGATGACCTCACGCGCCAAGCCGTCGCCAAGGTGCTGGGCGTGCAACTGCAGCTCAATCAGGTTTGGCTGGATCGCATGACCGCCCTCTTCAAAGCACGCAATCGTCCAATGGTCGATCGCAACAAGATTCAAGCCTACCTTCCCGCCGGTGCAGAGATGCTTGATAACCCCGTCGGCACCGCCTGCGGATTCTGGCTCACTCTCCCCAGTTCCCGCCTCTACGCCATGCCCGGCGTGCCCAAAGAAATGATGCCGATGTTTATGAACTACGTCCTCCCGTGGATCAGGCAATCCTCCGGCGGCGCGGTGATTCTACAGAAGACGGTTCACACGTTCGGCGTTGGCGAAAGCCAGTTGGCAGAAATGCTCGGCGACCTGATGGACCGCAAACGCAATCCATCCGTTGGCACCACGGTTAGCAACAATGTGGTCTCGCTGAGAATCAACGCCCGGTTCGCGACCGCCACCGAAGGCGCTGCAGCATTGCGCGAAACCGTTGACGCATGCAAAGCGAAGCTCAACGATGTAATCTATGGAGAAGGCGAAGAATCGCTAGCAATCGCGGTATCGCGTCTGTTGAACCCCTGTAGCGGCGTGGTCACTTCAGTGACCACGGCAGAAAGCTGCACGGGAGGCTTAGTCGCCAAATACCTGACCGACGTCCCCGGTTCCAGCGCCTATTTCAAACAAGGCTTCATCGTCTACAGCAACCAGACCAAAACCGAGCGCCTCGGCGTGAGCGAGAACATCATCAACGTGCACGGCGCGGTGAGCGAACCGGTGGTGATTGCGATGGCCAAACACGCCCGACGGCTCGCCAAAGCCGACTACGCCCTGGCCGTCAGCGGCATCGCCGGGCCCGATGGCGGCACGCCAACCAAGCCCGTTGGCACCGTGTGCATCGCCTTAGCGCATCTGCCCAAGGCGCCGAGACCCGGCATGAAAAACGTCGACCGAGAAGATGAAGTGTTCGTCCTGGCGCGCACGTTTAATTTCCCCGGCGACCGCGAAGGCATCCGAGACCGCGCCGCGAAGATGGCCCTGGCAATGCTGCGGTTCAAGCTGCTGGATGTGCCGCTGCCTTTTTGATGCGCAACTCCGCTTAAAGAGTGTTATCATCGTCGTGTGTCAAGTCGCGAAGTGATCGCCCTGATGGAGCGCCACGGCTGGATCGAAGTGCGGCAGCGTGGATCGCATAAGCAATACAAACATTCGGTTAAGCCGGGTCTGGTAACGGTTCCGCACCCGAAGCGCGATTTGCCAAATCGGAATACTTCGGAGCATCTTCAGGCAAGCAGGAGTGCAATGGACGCGACGCTGATCTTCCCATTAGTGATACACAAAGATCGACGATCCGACTACGGCGTGACCGTGCCCGATCTGCCGGGATGTTTCTCGGCCGGCCGTACGATTGAGGAAGCGATTCATCTGGCTCGTGAGGCAATCGTGCTGCACCTTGACGGGCTCCGCCAGGAAGGATTGCTGATTCCGCATCCAAAACCCATCGCGACACACCGACGTATCAAAGACTATGCACGGGCGGTTTGGGCCATCGTCTTAGTACCTGCGCCGAAGCAGAAGCGCGCGGTTCAAAGATCGCGGTCGGCTGCATGATCGAAACCCTGCCATCCTGACAGTTAGATCGCTCCACGCGATCGAATTTGACAGCCCGCACTCGACCGCTCACCCCCCGACCATTCTCTAAGCTCTTACCCTGCAATTACTTGCATTTTACAGTATGTCGGCACGCCAGTTGTTAATCGCCCATTAGCACATGCCCGACGTTCTAGACCCTAACCGCTTCACCGTCCTCTTCGCTAATTCCAGCGATCCGTGGCGGTCGACGGTGGATGGGTTGCTCGGGCCGATGGGCGTGAAGACCTTGTCCGTCCGCACCGGCCGAGACGCGTTGGATCTGATCGAACACAATCAGGTTCACGTAGCGGTGCTGGATGTGGATATGCCCGGCTTGGGCGGGTTACAGGTGATCAAACGCATGCAAAAGCTCACCGCCGCCCCGCCGGCGATATTGCTGGCCAGGCAGCTTTCGGCCCAGCTTCTTCACGAGGCATTGGGCATGAAGGTGTTCAGCGTGCTGGGCAAGCCGGTTGATTTCAACCTGCTGCTCGACGCGCTGGCGAGGGTCATGCGGCGTCACTACGAAGGGCGCTGGCCGGTGTAGATAAAACAGTTGCCGGTCGTCAGTTGCCAGTTGCCAGGACTGATCGACCGGATGAATGATTTCTCTGGCAACTAACAACTGGCAACCAACAACTCCCACGGAGGTTCGTTATGGCTAAGCTTCGCCCCCTCGGCGACAAGATTCTTGTGAAACGCGTTGAGGCCGAGACCAAGACCAAGTCTGGTATCGTCCTTCCCGACAGCGCAAAAGAAAAACCCAAACGCGGCAAGATCCTCGCCATCGGCGACGGCAAACGCCTCGATAACGGCGAACGCGCCCCGTTCAGCGTGAAGAAAGGCGACGAAGTCATCTTCACCAGCTACGCCGGCACCGAAATCAAACTCGACGGCGAAGAAATCATCATCATGAGCGAGGACGATGTGTTGGCTGTTGTGGAATAGCTCGATCCTGCGTTCTGGTTAATCGTCAATCGTTAATCGTCACCCCGTCGTAACGATTGACGATTGACGATTAAGAAAACGCGCAATACGTCATCAATAATCTGGAGAATAATCATGGCTGCAAAAAAAATCGCATTTGATCAGGAAGCGCGCGAAGCAATTCGTCGCGGTGTCGCCAAGCTGGCGCGGGCCGTCAAGATCACCCTCGGCCCCAGCGGACGCAATGTTGTGCTCGAAAAATCCTTCGGCTCCCCCACCGTCACCAAGGACGGCGTGACCGTCGCCAAGGAAATCGAGCTTGAAGACCCCTACGAAAACATGGGCGCGCAGATGGTCAAGGAAGTTGCTTCCAAGACCAGCAGCGTCGCCGGCGATGGCACCACCACCGCGACCATTCTCGCCGAAGCCATCTTCACCGAAGGCCTCAAGAACGTCGCCAGCGGCGCCAATCCCACGCAAATTCAGCGTGGTATTAACGCCGCCGTCACCGCGATCGTGGATGAACTGGCCAAGCAGAGCAAGAAGGTCGATTCCAGCAAGGAAATCGCCCAGGTCGGCACCTGCAGCGCCAACCACGATGAACAAATTGGCAAGATGATCGCCGACGCGATGGATAAAGTCGGCAAAGACGGCGTGATTACCGTGGAAGAAGGCAAGAGCCTTGATACCACGATCGAACTCGTCGAAGGCATGCAGTTTGATAAGGGGTTCCTCAGCCCCCACTTCATCACCGATGCCACGACGCAGGAAGCCATTCTTGACGACGCCTACATCCTCATCCACGAAAAGAAACTCAGCAGCGCCCGCGACCTTGTTCCGATCCTGAGCAAGGCCGCCGAAGCCGGCAAGCCCATGCTCATCATCGCCGAAGAAATCGAAGGCGAAGCCCTCGCCACCCTGGTGGTGAACAAGCTGCGCGGCACAATCAAGGTCGCCGCCGTCAAGGCGCCGGGCTTTGGCGATCGTCGCAAGGCGATGCTGGAAGACATTGCCACCGTCACCGGCGGCAAGGCCATCATGGAAGAATTGGGCGAGAAGCTCGAAAATGTGGAGCTTGCCAAGCTCGGCCGGGCCAAGAAAATCCGCATCGATAAAGACAACACCACGATCATCGAAGGCGCCGGAAACGATAAAGCCATCAAGGGCCGCATCGATTCGATCAAGAACGAGATCGACAGCACCACCAGCGACTACGACAAGGAAAAGCTACAGGAACGCCTGGCCAAACTGGCCGGCGGCGTGGCGCAGATTTACGTCGGTGCCGCGACCGAAGTGGCCATGAAGGAAAAGAAGGCGCGAGTGGAAGACGCGCTGCACGCCTGCCGAGCCGCAGTCGAAGAAGGAATCCTCCCCGGCGGCGGCGTGGCGATCGTCCGCGCGGCGGCCAAGGTCCTCGACGGCGTGAAGAGGAAGTGCGCCAACGAAGACCAGCAGGTGGGCGTGGAAATCGTTCGCCGGGCGGTTGAATCTCCGCTGAAACAGATCGTCGAGAACGCCGGCGTGGATGGCAGCGTGGTCACCCAGAAGATCAAGGAAAACAAGGATGTTTCCTTCGGCTACAACGCCTTAACCCACGAGTACGGCGACATGATCAAGATGGGCATCCTCGTCCCCACCAAGGTCGAACGCACCGCGTTGCAAAACGCCGCCAGCATCGCTGCGCTGCTCCTGACGACCGACGCGATCGTCAGCGAAATCAAGGAAGATAAACCCGAACCCGCGGGAGCGGGCGCGGGGGGTGGGATGTACTAAGCATCGCTCCCTCGCCCGGTACACCGGGAGAGGGTTGGGGTGAGGTTTCTTTAACGATGAATCAGCGGGCTCGAAAGCACAAACAGCTTTCGAGCCCGCCTTCATTTCTGGTAACATCGATTTAAGATGATGTGTGGCGCATGACAGAATCGCAGGCACAATGGCCGGAATGGTGGAGATGGGATTTAGATTGTTCCAACCCACATCTCGCCAAGCGAATGATTGATCGCTCATTCAGTGAAACGGACCTCCGTGTCATGTTGGAATCGGCTACCGGCTATCGTGCCGATCCGCTCCCCGGTCGGTGGTCTATAGAAACCTCTCACAACGGCCTTCCGTGGGAAGTGATCGTTGAGTTGGACGACGACATGGAACTGCTGGTTGTGGTTACCGCATTCCCGATTGGTTGATTTTATGAGCAGACCTTACCTCGAAGTTACTTATCGCCAGGGCAAGCCGTTCGCGGCCTATCTGTACCTCGACCGCCAAACGGGCGATAAAGGCGTGCGCACCCAGCGCCACGGTTCCGCGGTGATAGATTTCGGCGCTGACGGCCGGATCATCGGCGTCGAGTTCACCACTGTCGCGGCAATCGATCTGGCGATTCTAAATCAGTTGCTGGCGGCGAATGGGCAGGCCGTGATCTCGGGTTCCGATCTCGCGCCGTTAAGGGCGGCGTAGGTGCAACCATGAACGTCGACCCGATCGTCGAAGAAATTCACAAGATCCGAGAGCAACTCCTCGCGGAGTACAACGGCGACCTCGTGGCATTCATGAAAGCCGCCCAAAAACGAACTGAAGAAGCAACCCGCGCCGGCCGCCCAGTCTATTCCCCAGCCCGCCGCCCGGTCGAACCACAACCACCGGCGAAGAAGGCGGGACAGCCACAACGTTAACGGCATTAAATCAACTGGCGTCGTCCGACAGACGATTTCATTGCAATTGCTTCCCCGCTTTTGCCGCCTCCCGCGCCGCCTTGATGGTTGCGCCGAGGCTTCTCAATGATCGCATCGCGATTCTCACACTGCCTGTAATCGTGTAAGACCAGACGGCCTTGTCGACATAGCGCCATCTGGCATAGCCGGAAACGATCAGACGTTCTGCGCGGGTTCGATCGTGTTCAAGCAAGTCGCGAACCACGCTATTTGGGTCGAAAGGAACGCCGGCAAACCCGACCTCGGAGAGTCGAAGAAGGTGCTGCGCCAGCGCCTGATCCATTGTCCCGCGACACTGCGCCTCGATGCGGAGATCGCTCAGGTTGGGTTCACCGGCAATCTCGCTTGTAATGAGCCACCGGGCGTCCGAAAGTTTGCTCATTAATTTGAACTTTCCCGCGATGCCAGGGGGAAACCGAGACCAACACACGATCGTTGGGCGACAGCAACGAAGTAACGTAACTACTCTTGACCCCTTCGCGATCAAGGAAGTATCCGATCGACTTCAAGCCCAACGCCTCGGCGGCGTGAAGCCAAGCACCGGCCCTGCCGCTTTGATGCGCTGGCGCGTCGGACCCGGCGCGTGAGAGCGCGATCAGCTTTCTCTGTTCGAAGTAGTCCGCAAGAAAAAACAGAGAAACCAAGCCGACGACCGCAGTGACCATCGTCGCTGCGATGCTGATCTTAATCCATAGAGCCCAATCGAGTTCCATCCAGGCAAGATACTCGGCGGGTGCAGCTTTGGCGCGGGATTGCAACGCTCGTTATCACTACAAGTCGCACACCGCAGGACAAGTGACGGAACGATGGCACGGATCGTTTAGTGCATCTTATCCGCTTACTCCTTCACGCTCGACGACCGATCCGTCTCGCTCGCAAGGGTATGCAGCGCCTGCGCCGTGACGTTCAAGTAGGCGTCGCTGCGGTTTTCAGGCCATTTATCTTTTTCGGATTGTCGGGCGACCTGCTGCATGCTTTTGGTCATTCGGCCGCCGAAGTTGTTGGGGGTTACGGTGTCGGGGAGGAGGATGCGCCAATCGTTGGTCCCTTCGCGTACGAGGCGGATATCGAAACTGCTTCGGCCGCCTTGTGCGGGAAATTGCACGGTGGCGCGTTCTCGGCCCTGGTCGTCGCGGGAGCGTTCGATTCCCAGATTCTTCATGGCCTGTTTGTTTTCAGACGCATCAAAGTTGTGATTGTACTTCTCGCGCCACAGCCGGGCCACCTCATCGGCGGCGGCGATAAACGTCTGGTTTTCGGTGTTATCTAGCGTGCGCCCGACGCGTTCGCGGTCGGCCTTGGCAACCAATTCCAGAATTGACCCCAAACCCTTACCGTTGAACGCGCGATCGGTCGCATCCGAAAGCAGCGTGATGATCTGCTCCCGGTCCTGCGATTCGACATTCTTGGCGGCAACCAGCGGATCGTGTGCGGCAAACGCGGGCGTTAGCGCAGTCGTTGCAAACAACAGTACGGAACTGGCGGCGAGAATGATTGTTCGTGATGGTTTTTTCATAATGGTCCTCTACTTCGAATGAGTAACGACAGGTACGGGTAAACTGAACAATTGATAGTGGTGTGAATTTAGCGTCGCGCCGCACCCGCGTCAGTCGGGCTGACGCTGAAGACCGCATAGGGCTTCCCACGGTGAACCATCAAGACAGCTTCGTCCGCCGCGTTTCAATCCGACAACTCTTGTGTGATCAATAGATCGCTGATCCATTTCGTCCCCGCCCCGATACCGCTGACGCCACCCTCTGATTTATCATTCTCTTCTTACAAATTCCATTTGAGGAGTGCGCCCATTGAGCAAAACCACGATGTACGAACAACTCATGCGTGAATCGCTATCGCTCGCCGAAGAGGCGATCGAGCTTGGGGAAGTGCCGATTGCCGGCGTGGTGGCGCGCGGCAGCGGGCAGATTGTCGGGTGGGGCTGGAACGAACTGAACGCCAAACGCGATCGCACCGCTCACGCAGAGATGGCGGCGTTTCGTGATGCCGCCGGTCGATACCCGGCCGACTGCGACGATCTCATTCTCGTCTGCACGCTCGAGCCGTGCATCATGTGCATGGGCGCCGCGATGCTCAGCGGCGTGGCAACCGTGGTCTATGCGATGCGCGCCCCGGCCGACGGCGGCGCGGGGCGCATCAAACCGCCGTCAAGCCCCGAATCGCGACAACCCGTCATTGTTAAAAATGTATTGACCGCCGAAGCGCGCAAGCTTTTCGAGCAGTGGCTCGATCGACACCCCCAGCACGACGGCCAGCGGGATTACATCGAGCAGTTGCTTACGCTCAATCGTGATGCGGCTTGACGTGAGGCTTGCTATCACTAAACGTATCGGCGATGGAAAACGCCACGATTCACGCGGCCCTCACCAGCCAATATCTTGCGGCTTTGGAAACCTTGCGCCTCGCGATCAGCGCCTGCCCCGCCGCGTTGTGGGAAGCGCCGCCGCCGAATCTTTCGGCATTTTGGCGGGTGGCGCATCACACGCTTTGGTTTGCCGATCTATACGTATCGCCTTCGCAGGCGGTTTTTCGGGCGTGGTCGAAGCACGTGGATGATCACCAGCACATTGGCAGATATGTTTACCGCGACAGCGACGCCCCGCCGAAAATCGGCGCGCCGACGACGCAACCCCAAATGCTCGAGTTCGTCGCCCACGTGATGGATCGCATCGCGCCAGCCGTCACGGCGTGCAATTTAGACGGGGAAAGCGGCTTCTTCTGGCTGAAGTTCAGCCGGTTTGAGGCGCACATTTACAACATTCGGCACATACAGCACCACACCGCGCATCTGGTCGCCCGATTGCGCGAGCACGGCGGGATAAGCGTTGATTGGGTTGGCAAGTTTCCGCGGAGCAAGTAGTGGTCGTGCCGCGCATCACACTTTCAGCGACGCAAGTTTGCCGTAAAGTATGGCCGCCGTTTTCGTGCCGTTGTAAAAACAATCGAGATCGAATTTTTCATTGGGGGAATGCACGCGGTCATCGGGCAATCCGAAGCCGACCAGCAGCGAGTCGACGCCGAGCACTTCTTTGAGCGTGGCGACGACCGGAATCGTTCCGCCGGTGCGGGTGAAAGTGGCGGGCTTCCCGAAACCTTGCGAAATCGCCTCGGATGCGAGCCTGACCGCGGGCGTGTCGATTGGCGTGACGATCGGCTTGCTGATGTGATCGTCCATCGTAAACGTCACCCTCACGCCTTTGGGCGCGCGATCGAGTACGGCCTTTCGGAAGGCGGCCTGAATTTTCTTCGGGTCCTGGTTCGGCACGAGCCGCATGGAAACCTTGGCGCTCGCCCACGAACCGATGACGGTCTTGGCGCCCGGACCCTGATAGCCGCCCGACAGGCCATTGATGTCGCAAGTGGGACGCGCCCAGATGCGCTCGATGGTGCTGAAGCCCGCTTCGCCGAACAGGTCTTCCTTCTTAAGTTTCAGATCGCGGGCGAAGGCTTCGTCATCGTGCGGCAGCTTGCGCCAGGCATCTCGCTCGGCGTCGGTAAGCTTGGCGACTTCGTCGTAGAAGCCGGGGATATTCACACTGCCGTCTTTATTGTGCAGTGAAGCGAGGAGTTCAACGAGCGCGTTGGCGGGGTTCTGGATCGCGCCGCCCCATCCGCCGGAGTGGAGGTCGTGGCTCGGGCCGTCAAGGCGCACCTCTTCGTAAACCAGCCCGCGCAGGCCGTAGCCGATCGCCGGCACCCCGCGGGCGAACAGGCCGGTGTCGGAGATCAGGCAGATGTCGGCCTTCAGATCATCTTTGTGCTCGCGGACGAATCGCTCCAGATTTTCGCTGCCGATTTCCTCTTCGCCTTCGATCAGGCAGGTGATGTTCACCGGCAGGCCGCCGTGGGCTTGCCAGGCCATGAGGGCTTCTACGTGGCACCACACCTGTCCCTTATCATCCACCGCCCCGCGGGCGAAAATGGCCTCGGTACCGGCTTCGGTTTTACGAATGGTTGGCTGGAACGGCGGGCTGTTCCATAGTTCAAGCGGTTCGGGGGGTTGCACGTCGTAGTGGCCGTAAAACAGCACCGTCGGCCGGCCGGGCACATGCTTGTTCTTGGCCACGACCGCCGGATGCCCGCCGGTGGGCATCACCCGCGCATCGAGCATTGCAAACTTCAGCTGATCGGCCAGCCAGTTGGCGCAGCGGACCATATGCTCCTTGTGGTCGGGCTTGGTGCTGACCGACGGAATTCGCAGGAATTCCTTAAGCAGTTCGAGCGACTGAGATTTACGCTGTTCGATAGTGGCAAGTACGCGATCGATCATATCTCCATTTTTAGCCGCAGAGGAGGATTGTTGGTAGTACGTTGTGCGTTGTAAGTTGTAGGTTGCCGGTCGGAAGCTTGCACAACCCACAACCTCCAACCTACAACACACCTCGTATGCTTACAGCGTTTATCAAGTTCGGCGACGGCACCATCAGCCGCGATACGGAAGAGACCAACCTCATTCGCGCCATGCGCGATCAGAAGGCCGTGTTCTGGCTCGATATGAGCAAGCCCACGGATGAAGAACTGTATCTGCTCGATGAGGTGTTCGGCTTTCACCCGCTGGCGATCGAGGACAGCATTCAGTATTCGCAGCGGCCGAAGGTGGAGGCGTATCGGCACACCGGGGAAGTGTGCAACGAAGCCTATTTTTACATGGTGATTCACGGGCCGGACTTAGAAACCTTTCGCGAGAACCTACGCACCAAAGAATTGGACATGTTCATTTCGGCCCGTTACCTGGTGACGATTCACGAGGAAGAGCACCGATCAATCCGGGAGATTCGCGGCCGCGCCGACGCCGACCCGAGCCTGGTGCTCGACGGCGGGATCGACATGCTGCTGCACGGCATTCTCGACCTGCTGGTGGACAACTACACGCCGATTCTTGATTGGTTGCAGGAAGAGATCGATATACTTGAAGAGCAGGCCGTTCATGACCCCAAGCCCGACGTGCTGCCTCGGATCGCCCAGAAGAAGAAAGACCTGTTGAACTTTCGCCGGGTGATCGGCCCGCAGCGTGAAGTGATCGCGCAACTCACCCGCGGCGAGGTGCCGTTCATCCGCGAATCAACACGGGTTTATCTGCGCGACGTGCTGGATCATCTGGTGCGCGCGGTCGAAATGATCGAGCTATACCGCGATCTGGTGGTGGGCGCGCGCGATATCTACATGTCGAGCGTCAGCAACAACCTGAACAAGGTCATGAAGGCGCTTACGATCATCACGGTGACCGCCCTTCCGGCGACGGTGATCACAAGCTTCTATGGGCAGAACTTTGACACGCCGTGGTTTCAGTCGCTGCTTAAGTCGAACACGGCTTTCTGGGTTTCGACGGGAACGATTGTCGGGATCATCCTCGGGCTGCTCTACATGTTCCGGCGGTTGCGCTGGCTGTGAACGGGCGGGGGATCGGCCGCCGACTTCATCGGCGACAGGGGCGACCGAATGTCGGCCGCGCGGCTTCCATTTACAAAACAGTGATTTCAGCTTCCGCCGTCGCCGCGGTGAGAACGGCTTCCCGCTGCTGTTGATGCATCTGCCAAAGCACCATCAGCGAACTGCACCCGACGTAAAGATACCCGCCGGCAAAAATCATCAGAAATGGCAGGCTGATGACGGCGTAGTTGTAATAAGCGCTGATGAACATAAAGCAGCACATGTAGATTCCGAATGCGATCTCAATGATCGGAATCGTCAGCCGTTTGAAGGTGAAGACGGCAACGGGTGTGAAATCATGTCGGCCGTGCTTGCCGGTGACCCCGTACTTTGGCGTGCGGACGAACTCGCCGCTCTCCTTCTTGCCGACGTAATACGACCAGATTGCTTCGATGAACGCCTTGGTGTTGTTAATGCACACGCCCACGCCCAGCGCCATCAGCATCGGCAGGCAAGCGATCGATTTCCACGTGGCCTGCTTGCCGAACAGTTCCCGCTGCGCAAAGACGAAAAACGTGCCAGCCGAGCAGGTGGCAAGCACGAACAAACTTACGCTGAACAGCACCTTGCCCCAGCCAATGTGCTTCCACGGTCCGTCGGAATAGATGAACGCGGGGTACATCAGCAGGGTGAGCAGAACCATCAACGGATAGACGATCGTGTTGGTGAGGTGGAAAAACGCTTCGCTCTTAATGGTGTAGGGAAGATGCTTACTTTTGAGAATGCTCGGGAGCAGTTTTAGGCCGGTTTGAGCGCTGCCTTTGGTCCACCGGTGGGCCTGCTGCTTGAATGCGATCATTTCCGGCGGCAGTTCGGCCGGGGCGGCATATTGCGGGAGGTAGACAAACTGCCAGCCCTTAAGCTGGGCGCGGTAGCTCAAATCAAGGTCTTCGGTAAGCGTATCGTGCTGCCAGCCGCCGGCATCTTCAATTGTGGTGCGGCGCCATACTCCGGCGGTGCCGTTAAAGTGCATAAACCGGCCGCTGCGGTTGCGTGCGGTGTGTTCGATAACAAAGTGGCCGTCGAGGAACATCGCCTGGCTTTTGGTAAGCAGTGAGGCGTCGCGGTTGAGGTGATCCCAGCGAACCTGAACCATTCCCACCTTGTCGTCGGTAAAGAAATTAACGACGTTGCGCAGCATATCCACCGGCGGAACGAAATCGGCATCAAAGATCGCGATAAGTTCGCCTCGCGCGACTTTCATCCCTTCCTGCAGCGCGCCGGCCTTGAAACCCACCCGATTGCTGCGATGGATGTAATTGATCGGAAAACCCTTCGCCCGCCAGCGCTCCACTTCGGCGATGGCGATGTCGGCCGATTCGTCGGTGCTGTCGTCGAGCACCTGAATTTCGAGCTTGTCGAGCGGGTAATCAAGGTGGCAAGTGGCGCGGATGATTCGCTCGGCGACCGACTTCTCGTTGAACATCGGCAACTGAACGGTGATCACCGGAAGGTCCTGATAAATCGCCTTCGGCTGATACGTGTTCTTGCGGTGCTTGATGTAGAGGAAGACCAGCATGTAGCGGTGCACCCCGTAAAGCGTCACCAGCAGCAAAATGGCGATGTACATCGCCATGAAAACGGCTTTAAGGAGATTGAAATCTTCCCACATGCTGGCAGCTCACTTGCTTTCTCGCGGAAATTCCCAAGAGGAAGACGGAGTGTACGCTCGTTACGACTCGACTGTCAATCGCAACAGATGGTGTTCCAACTGCAGCTAGACGCTACCGCAAGGGGTACGGCTCAATCGCACAAAACTATTTTAAGACTGGCCTCACCGTTAGCAAAGGTTACCCGCCCGGAATAATACCTCAGGAAAAGCCCGAAGGCTTCCAACCGCCTCGGCGAACCGCGCGGGGGAAGCCTTCAATCGAGTGCTGTCTCCGTCCAGTGGTTATGCCGCTACCGGTTCCGCACGGGTTTTAAGGGCCTTCTTGGCAAATTCCTGCCGCTTGGCCTGCCGCTTCACGCGAAGCCCGGCCGATTTGCGGATGGTGCCCTTGGGCTTCTCGCCGTCGTCAACCAGCGCCAGCACCACCAAAGTTGCGGCATCGCCAATGCGGTATTCGGCGGTTTTGGTGATGCGGGTGTATCCGCCGTTGCGATCGGCAAATTTCGGGGCGATCTCATTGAACAGCCGCTGAACGACTGTCTTTGTGTCGCCGGTGAGAAAGTCCTGGTTTTCATCGACCAATCGCCGATCGCTGAGCTGCGCGATGACCCGACGGCGATACATCAGCTTGAGCCGGTTGGCATCTTCACCCTTAGCCGCGACGCCCTTGCGTGCCATCGTGATCAGCTTCTCGGCGAAAGCCTTCACTTCCTTGGCTTTGGGATGCGTCGTGCGAACCTTGCCATGCTCGAACAGCGACTGCACGAGATTACGCCGCATCGCCAGACGATGTTCCGTATCCCGGCTGAGCTGTCGGCCGAAAATTCTATGTGAACTCATTTGAACTCCAAGTTGCCAGTTGCTAGTTGTCAGTTGCCAGTGAAGCCGAACCACCTGCTGCCTTCTCTGGCAACTGGCAACTGCTCACCGGCAACTACTTCGATCACTCCATTGCCCCGCCGCCGACTTCCTCGGCGACGCCGACCTGATTCAAATCCATGCCGAGGCTCAGGCCCATGTCAGCCAGACGACGCTTCACTTCGCGCAGGCTCGTCTTGCCGAAACTGCGAACTTTGAGCAAATCAGAATCGGTCTTCTGGACCAGATCGCGCACGGATTGAAGCCGCGCCGACTCCAGGCAGTTGTTGGCGCGCACCGAAAGATCCAGCTCCTGCACGGTCATGTTCAGCTTCTGACGAAGGTCCGGATCGATCAGCGCCTTGTTGGCATCGCGCAGCGCCGCGACGGCATCGTCGCTGGCCACGTCACTGCCCAGCTCGAAATATTGCACAAACGGGTTGAGGTGCTTGCGCAGAATCTTGGCGGCTTCCACCAGCGCCATTTCGGGCGACAACGTGCCGTTGGTCCACACTTCCAGGATGAGCCGGTCGTAATCGGTCTTTTGGCCGACGCGGGCATCTTCGGTTGCATAGCGGACGCGCGTAACGGGCGAATAGATGCTGTCGACCGCGATCAGGCCGAGCTCCTGCTCATCATTTTCTTCGCCAATGTTTTCCGAAGCCGTGACATACCCGCGGCCCTTCTGCACGCGGAGCGTCATGTCAAAAACCACGTCTTCCGTGAGCGTGGCGATCACCAGGTCTTTGTTGATGATGGTGATGGAAGGGTCAGCCTCAATCATGCCGGCGGTGACGGGGCCGGCCTTCTTCACATGCAGGCGCATTTCCTTGGTGTCGTCGGAATCGAGCTTCACAACCAGGCTCTTCACGTTCAGAATGATGTCGGTGACATCTTCCTGCACGCCGGTGAGGCTGGTGAATTCGTGTTCCGCCCCCTTAAGCCGCACGTGCGTGACGGCGGCGCCTTCGAGCGACGACAGCAGAATGCGGCGCAGGCTGTTGCCCACCGTGGTGCCGAAGCCGCGTTCAAACGGCTCGGCGGAAAATTTTGCAAAGGTGTCGGTCGAAGCCTGCTCGTCACGAACGACGCGCGAAGGCAACTCCAAACCACGCCATCGAATACGCATAACTTAATCTCCTCGCTTCGTCTCCAGATTGCCGGCAGTTCCCGTCCTCGACGTTGAGGACCATCTGTACGCCAGCCTCGCTGCTACGAAGCGCTCAAAATGCTGTTGTTAAATTGTTGAGTGGTGGAGTGATTCAACCACTCGATCACTCCGCCACTGCTGCTAGACGCGCCGCTTCTTCGGCGGGCGGCAGCCGTTGTGCGGCAGCGGCGTGACATCCTCAATGCCGCTGATTTTCAAGCCCGCATTTTGCAGGTTAAGAATCGCCTGCTCGCGGCCGGCGCCGGGGCCTTTCACCTTCACATCGACTTCGATCATCCCGTGCTTTTTCGCTTCGTTCGCGGCCTTTTCAGCGGCGCGACCTGCTGCAAAGGGCGTACTTTTTCGCGCGCCCTTGAAGCCGACCGTTCCGGCGCTGGCCCACGAAATGGTTTCGCCGTTGGTGTCGGTGATGGTGATCATCGTGTTGTTGAACGTCGACTTGACGTACACGATGCCCTTGGTGACGCCCTTGCGGACTTTTTTCTTCACACCGGCTTTCGCGCCAGTGGCTGGTTTTCCTGCATCTGCCATGATTCAAAATCTCCTGCGGATCATCCGGAGCTACGCCGTACCCGCGTTGTTCAAACAGTGTCGGAGTGGTGGAGTCGTCGAGTGGTTGAACCGTTACGCCACCACTCCACAACTCAATCACTCACTTACCTAATTCTTTGACGCCCTTCTTGCCGGCCACGGTCTTTCGCGGGCCTTTGCGCGTGCGAGCGTTGGATCGCGTGCGCTGACCGCGAGTGGGCAGGCCGCGGCGGTGACGGGTGCCACGATAGCTGCCGATTTCGCGAAGGCGCGCAACGTTCTGCTGAATCGACCGTCGAAGCGCGCCTTCAACCAGGATATCCTTATCCAGGATACCGATGATCTTGGCGATCTCGTCTTCGGTTAAGTCTTTGGCGCGGCGTTCCGGGTCGATCCCGGCTTCCTTCAAAATCACCATCGCGTTCGACGGGCCGACGCCGAACAAATAGCGAAGGCTGATCTTAATTTTCTTATCCGGCGGAATATCGATACCTGCGATACGGGGCATTGTTGCTCCAAGTGAAGAGCCGTTAGCCGATAGCTGATAGCCGATAGAAGTCTCTTCTATTCGCTATCCGCGATCCGCCATCCGCTCACTTATCCTTGCTTCTGTTTGTGTTTGACATTCGTGCAGATGATCCGCACGACGCCTTTGCGGCGGACGACCTTGCAGTTTTCGCAAATTCGCCGAACGCTTGCTCTTACTTTCATGTTCACACCTCATCGAAGTTCCACGATCCGTTTGATCCGATGGATCTGCTTCGGAGCGGGGAATTGGAAATTGTAGCAAAAAATGCTTTTGAATTCCAATTGCCGAAGAACCATTATCAATTGAACGCCCGAAATCGCGGTTTTCGACGGGACATCGGCAATATTCAGTCAATTTCGAAGCCTTACAGACCCCACGGCGCGCGGCCGTCGGTCAAAATGTCGGCCCCGGCGTCGGTTACGGCGATCGTATGCTCAAAATGCGCCGCTGGCAGGCCGTCTTCGGTGACGATGGTCCAGCCGTCGGGCAATTGGTGCACATCGCGCCGGCCGATGACCACCATCGGCTCGACCGCAAAAGTCATCCCGGCCCGAAGCTTAAAATCGCCCTTCAACTGCTCGGCGGTCACAAAGTTGGGGACTTTCGGGTCTTCGTGCATGCTCCGACCCACGCCGTGGCCTACAAATTCTCGCACCACGTTGAAGCCATTGCTCTCCACGTTGTATTGCATCAGCCGGGCGATGTCGGTCCACTTGCGCCCGGGTTTGATCTGTTTGATGCCGATCGCCAGCGTGTCGCGCGTGACGTTCAGCAGCTTGTTCACTTTGTCGCTTACTCTTCCGACGGGAACGGTTGTCGCGGTATCGGCGCAATAACCGTCGAAGCGCAGAGCCAGATCGAGCGTGACAATGTCCCCTTCCTTCAACTGCCGCGGGCTGGGAATGCCGTGGACGACTTCCTCATTGATACTGACGCACGTCTCGGCGGGATAGCCTTCGCCGGGGGTGTAGGACGGATAATTCTTGCTCATGCCGATCGCGCCCCGCGATGCCAGCATTTCGCGACCGATTTCGTTCAGTTCAAACGTCGTCACCCCAATACGAACGGCTTGGCGCATCGCGGCAAGAATTTCACAACCGATCTGACCGGCTCGCCGCATCATCTCAATTTCGCGGCGGGTTTTAAGAATGATCGGCATCGAAACAGTTGCCAGTGGTTAGTGATCCGTTGCCAGAAAGACACCCTTCATTTCAGCCGCACAGCACTGGCAACCGGCAACTGGAATCCGGCAACTAACCTTGCCTTCCCTTGATCCTCTTTCCGCCCTCACCCAGGAAGCCGCCGTAGTTTCGCATGAGCAAGTTGGCCTCGATGCGTTGAACCATGTCCAGCGCCACGCTCACCACAATCAGCAACCCCGTGCCGCCGAGGAAGGCCGTGATGGTGTATGGAATGTTCATCCAGGTGCTGATGGCGGTGGGCACGACGGCGATGACGCACAGGAACGCGGCGCCGACGAATGTCATTCGCATCATGAGGCGCTCGAGGTAGTCGGCCGTGCGCTTGCCCGGACGCAAACCCGGGATAAAGCTGCCGTAGTCCTTGAGCTGCTTGGCCATTTCTTTCGGCTGGAATTGAACCGTCGTCCAGAAGTAGGCAAAGAAGTAGATCATGGCCACTTCAGTAATGATGTACACGAACGCGCCGCGGGCGAACTCGGTGTTGAGGAAGGAGATGATCGAGCCAAAAGGGTTCGTCGCCACGCCGCCGGCGTTCACGACACCGTGCAGCCAGCCGAACAAGACGCCCGGGAACAGCATGAGCGATTGTGCGAAGATAATCGGCATCACCCCGCCGTGGTTCACGCGCAGCGGCAGGTACTGCTTCTGCCCGCCGTAAACCTTGCGGCCGCGGGTGTGCTTGGCTTGCTGAATCGGAATGCGGCGCTGCGCCTGCGTCACCAGGATTGATCCGGCAACGACTGCGATGAACGAAGTGAGGAGGAACAGAATCTGCCCGACGCCGATGGGTTTGGAAGCATCCGGCGGGCCGGAAAGGTTGCTCAGGTTGATCAGTTCAGTAATCGCCGCCGGCATACGGCAGACGATGCCCGCCAGGATAATGAGCGACACCCCGTTGCCCAGCCCGTATTCGTCAATCTGCTCGCCCAGCCACATTAGAAACACGCTGCCTGCGGTCAGGGCGGCGGTGCCGAGAATCCAGAAGCTGGCGCTGTGCGCGAACGTCGGCTGCACCAGTGACGGCGATGAGTTGTGCATGTAGCTCAGCCAGAAGATCGCCTGCACCAGCGCCAGCGGCACGGTGACGTAACGCGTCCACTCCTGAATTTTGCGCTGGCCGGTTTCGCCTTCCTTCTTCAATTTTTCGAGTAAAGGAACAACGGTCGTGAGCAACTGAAAAATGATAGACGCCGAGATGTATGGCATCACGCCCAGGCCGAAAATGGTCGATTGGCTGAGATTGCCGCCGGAAAAGATTGAAACGTACGAAGCCAGCCGCCCCGCCGCCGAGTTGTCCTGCGCCGCCGACTCGGCCATCTTCGCGAACGCGTCCTGATCGACGCCCGGAAGCGGCACATGGTAGCCGATGCGGTAAATCGCCAGCATGAAAAAAGTGAACAGCACTTTGTTGCGGAGTTCGGGGACTTTGAAGATGTTGATGAATGTCTTATACATATGAAACGTGGGTTGTGGGTCGGTGGTTGGATGTTGGTTTACTCGACCAACCCACAACCCACAACCTACAACCCACCACCTGACAAACTACAATCGACCCACGGCTATTCAGCCTTCTTTTCAGCTTCCACGGGCGCGTCGTCGGCGACCTTCTTCTTGGCAACCTTTTCCCGCAGGACGAATTTTTTCTTCGGCTTGGGGAATGCGAACGGTTCGCCTTTGGCATTCTGAGCCTCGCCGCCCGCGCGGGTGATCGCGTCGTGCGCGCTCTTGCTGTACCACCCGGCAACGACGGTCAGTTTTTTGGTGAGCGTACCATTTCCCAGGATCTTGACCGGCTGCTTGGCGTCGGGGACAAGCCCCTTTTCCTTCAGCGCCGCATGATCGACGGTTGAACCAGAGTCAAACCCATCAAGGTCGACGAGGTTTACCACATGAAACTTGCGCTCGAACTTGAAGTTGCTGAAACCTCGCTTGGGAAACCGGCGGTAGATTTCAGTCTGTCCGCCTTCATAGCCCCGGCGAATGTAAGTGCCGACGCGGGCGCCGGAACCCTTGGTTCCGCGGCCGGAGGTCTTACCTCGCCCGCTGGAGTCACCCCGGCCTTTGCGCTGATGGCGCTTGTACCGTTTGACCGCGGACGTGATGACGTGTTGCATGCTCATGACAGTTGCCAGTCGTTAGTTGCCCGTTGACAGGACCCATTGCCGCAGCGCCATCACTGGCAACTGGCAACTGGCCACTGGCAACTTTCCGCCTATACCGAAGCCAATTCCCCGGCGCTCTTATCGAGCGACACGCCTCGAATGGTCTCCACCTGTTCGCGAACCTTAAGCTGGCCCAATGCCGCCAAAGTCGCCTTCACCAGATTCTTCGGGCTGGTTGAGCCGTAGGCCTTGGTGAGAATATCAGTGATGCCGGCCAGTTCGCAGCACGGACGGACGCTCTTGCCCGCCGTAACGCCGGTGCCCGGTCGGGCCGGAACCAGCACAACTTTGCTCGCGCCGCTGTGGCCTTCAACCGTGTGCGGAATGGTGGTGCCTTTAAGGTTGATCTTGATCATGCTCTTGCGAGCATCTTTGGTAGCCTTCTCGACGGCATTGGGCACTTCGTTGGCCTTGCCGTAGCCGATGCCGACATTGCCGCGGCGATCGCCGGCGACGACCAGCGCGCCGAATGAGAACGTTCGCCCACCCTTGACGACTTTAGCGCACCGATAAACGCGGACGAGCGACGACTCAATACCGGTTCCGTCGTCACGGTCCTCGCGGCGCGGACCGCCGCGAGGAGCTCGGCGTTGAGGGGGCCGAGCACGGTCGCCTCGAACGTGGTCGGCGACCTGACGCCGAAGAAGGGCTCGTTCAGCAGGTCATAGCCAGCGATCGCCTTGCTCCCCTTGAGCTTCGACACCACGTGGGTCCACGCCCGCGCCAGGCGCGCGCGCCTGAGAGGGTCGGCGTAGAAGGCGTCGAAGTTCGCGATCACCTTCGGGTTCGCGTAATTGAAGGGGAAGTTGGCGATGATGTCCGGGATCCCGGGGAACGGATCGGGGTCGAGGATCATCCACTCGGGGAAGCCGTCGCCGCCGAAGCGCAGCGCGTACTGATCCTGGTGCATGTCGAGGACGACGCGGATGCCGGCGGCCTCGAACCAGCCGAGGATCGTCAACACCTCGGCGAGATAGACGTCGTCGAAGACGCCGTCCGTGGGCTCGATCGCGTGCCAGGTCATGACGAGGCGGACGTGGTCCATGC
>ENA-ORBV01002081-ORBV01002081.1-microbial-mat-metagenome-genome-assembly--contig:-NODE-2081-length-43087-cov-9.590677_pt1 | contig 43087 bp, 45 predicted proteins | sample MGYA00237777_ERZ505514 | MGnify/ENA primary metagenome ERZ505514 (study PRJEB26160, sample SAMN06269048) | microbial mat metagenome | isolation source: Oligotrophic lake microbial mat | place... | reverse complement strand
GTGACAGTTGCGGTACCCGCGAGTCCGGTGGCGCTGTTGCCCCCCGAGGCGAAGGCCGCGATTTGCGGCCCCGGCGAGGTGCCCGGCAGTTCGATGCCGACGCCGGCCGGCAGGGCGTTACGGAGCAGGTCGGCGGCGGACAGGCGCAAGGCCGGGGCGTTATCGAGGCCAGGAACCTGTCCCGGTGTGCCCAGTGCCGGCAGCAGGGTGACAGGGAGACCCGGGGAAGGGCCGGCGGATTTGTCAGGGCCAGTCCCCTTCAGGGCCGCCGGCCTTCCGCCAGCAGCGGCGATTGCGGGGATTGCCGGGGCAGGAACCGGGGCCGGATCAACCAGGCGGGTCAGAGCCAGATCGGCCAGGGAGATGCGGGGACTCGCTTCGGGGGCCAAGGTCGTGCCCGGGGTCGTAGCCAGAGTCGTGCCCGGCGTCGCCGGCCGGCCTGCCACCGGCGTGGTTTCCCGCTCCGCCACCGGCAAGGACTGGCCGGCAGACGGCAGGGCGTTGCCGGTGGTGCTGCCGGGTGCGCTGCCGGCGACGGTAAGGGTGACGGCCACCGCTGGCGGCGGCGTCGTGCTGCCAGGCAGGGCAAGCAGGGCCAAGGGGTCAGAGGGGCCGACTGCGCTTGCGGGTGGCGCGTCAGCCAGGCTGAATTCGGTCAGCGGAGCCACCACCGCGCGCGCGGTCGGCTGTGTGCCCTGGAGAAAGCCGGCGATGAGGTCGGCGAAGGGTGTCGCCGGCGGCGCGCCGGTCGCCCGGAACCCGGGGCCGGGACGAGGCGTGCCGGGCAGGCCGGGTAACCCAGTGAGCACGCTGGCAGGCCGTTCCGGAAGCAGGGCAGGATTAAGGTTCAGTTCGCTCACTGCCGAGTATCAAGCAACCTCCGTGCCACCCGACTTCACACTTTGCCGGTGGGCCTGCTCCGGACGTTGGCGATTTCGTCCAGCCGGTTCTGCTCCCGCCGGTCCCGGATCTCCCGGTCCTGCTCACCCAGGTGCTCGCCGAGCTTTTCCAGGGAGCGCGTCCGCGCCCGGGCGGCGCGCCACTGGAGCGTCTGCTCGTCGACCAGCTGGCGCTGGGTCTCGACCGCACCGCGCTGCTCATCCACGGCCCCCCGGAGGCGTTCGAGGAACCCCCGGCTGCTCCGCAGGCTGCCGATGGTCTGGGCCTTCGGCTGGCTGTTGCCCACGGAGTACTCAGCCAGGTAGCCACGAATCTGCTGCAGGCGCCGTTCCTCGGCGTCCAGCGCGCGGAGGCGCTCGGCCAGCTGCCGGGCGTTGGCCGCTTCCGTGTGACTGGCGAGGCGCTGCAAGGTCGCGATGCGGTCGCGCTTAGCCACGGGGGCGGCCGTCGGCCGGATCCATATTCACCAGGGTTTCCAGCTGGGCGACGCTTTCCTCGAAGCCTACCGGCAGGTCGGTGGGTTGCTTCAGGAAGGCTTCGATGCGGGGCCACAGGCGGACGGCCCGGTCCAGCTGGGGATCGGAGCCCGGGCGATAGGCGCCAACGGTGATGAGATCCCGGTTGCGCATGTAGCACGCGACAATCTCCCGGAACTTCTGCGCGGCGGCCAAGTGCTGGGGCGACGCGATCCGGCTCATCGACCGGCTGACGGACGACTCGGCGTTGATGGGCGGATAGATCCCGCTCTCGGCAATGTGCCGCGATAGCATGATATGGCCGTCGAGAGTCGCGCGGGCCGCATCGACGATCGGGTCATTCTCGTCGTCGCCTTCGGCGAGCACGGTGTAGAACGCGGTGATCGAGCCGCCACCCTTGGCTCCGGTTCCGGCCCGTTCCACCAGTTGCGGCAACCGGCTGAACACGGAGGGCGGGTAACCCTTGGTGGCCGGGGGTTCACCGATGGCCAGACCGATTTCCCGCTGGGCCTGGGCAAAGCGGGTCAGGGAGTCCATCAACAGGAGGACCTGAAAGCCACGGGCGCGGAAATGTTCAGCGATCGCTGTGGCGCGCCAGGCGCCATGGATACGCAGCAGGGGCGAACAGTCGGACGGCGTCGCGACCACGACGGACCGGGCGAGGCCGGCCTGGCCCAGGTTGTCTTCGACGAACTCCTTGACCTCGCGGCCGCGCTCACCGATGAGCCCGACCACGATGACATCAGCGCGGGTGTAGCGGGTCATCATGCCCAGCAGCGTGCTCTTGCCGACGCCGCTGCCCGCGAAGAGCCCGAGACGCTGGCCCCGGCCCACGCTGAACAGCGCGTTGATCGACCGCACGCCCACGTCCAGTGCCTGGTGGATCGGCTCGCGGGCAAGGGGATTGATGGGCTCGGCTTCGAGCCGGATCCTGCCCTCGCAGCTCACCGGGCCCCGGCCGTCGAGAGGTAATCCGGCGCCATCGATAACGCGGCCCAGCAGGCCGTCCCCGACCCCGACCCGCGCGACCGTCCGCGTCGGTATGACGCGGGCATTCGGCATGACCCCGGCGAGGGTGCTCGTTGGCATCAGGAACAGCCGGTCACCCGAGAAGCCCACGACTTCCGCCTCGACGGAGTTGCCGCCGGTGCCCTCGATACGACAGCGTGCCCCGAGAGCCGCCTCGCAGCCGGTGGCCTCCAGGGTCATGCCAGCCACGCGCGCCAGTTTGCCCTCGACCACCACGCCCGGATCCCGCGCCGCTGCGCGCCGGGTCGCGAGCCGGCGCGACCAGCGCTGATTGCGTTCGCTGGCCAGCCGGACGGCCGGGTGACTACTCAGGTCGCTGATCTGGCTCGTCACGGTCGTCCTCCAGCAGCTGGGCAATAACCCGGGCCAGCCTGGCCTCGAGCCGCGCATCGATATTGGAGCGGGGTGAGGCGATCAGGCAGCCGCCACGCTCCAGCAGTGGATCGGCTTCCAGGCGCCAGGCACGGTTGTCCTGGGTCTCCGTCAGGCGTTCGCGGAGGGCATCGGCGTCGGCGGGATGCAGGCGCACCACCACATCGCCAGTGGCCAGCGGCAGCGCCGCAAGGCCCTCGCGGATGATGCCGATCAGATGGCTCGGGTCCAGGTGCATCTCGCGCCGGACCAGCTGCCGCACGACCGCCTGCACAAGGGTCAGCAGTTCTGTTTCTACCCGGTGGTCCAGGTCTTCGAGGGGGCGGGCGAGAGCATCCAGGATTTTCTCCACGGCCTCGATGCGCAGCGCCAGTTCCCCGGTGCCGGCCTCCACACCGGCCGTCCGGCCCTGCTCGAAGCCCTGCTGCCAGGCCCGCTGCTGGACCGCCGTCAGGTCGGTGTCGCCGCTGCGGCGAAAGCTGCCCGGACCGCCCTGACCCGGAACCTCCGGTGCGCGCCAGGCCTGGACCTGGGTGCCGCTGTCGGCAGCCCGGATAAGCCTAGACAAAGTCATCGCCGCCACTGCCGAGCATGATCGTGCCCGCGTCGGCAAGACGCCGGGCGATGGTCACTATCTCCTTCTGGGCGGCTTCCACTTCGGCAATCCGGACCGGGCCCTTGGCCTCGAGATCTGACTTGAGCATCTCACCGGCGCGCTTGGACATGTTCTTGAAGATCTTCTCCTGGAGCGCCTGGTCGGCCCCCTTCAGGGCGACCACGAGAATGTCTGTCGTCACTTCCCGAACCAGCGCCTGGATGCCGCGATCGTCCACGGCCAGCAGGTTGTCGAAGACGAACATGTTCTCCTGGATCTCCTGGCTCAGGACAGCGTTCTCCTGATTCAGGTTCTCGAGAATCTGGTGCTCGACTTCCTTCTCCACCATGTTGAGGATTTCCGCAGCGCTGCGCACCCCGCCCATGGCCGTCACCTTGAAGCCCGTGGACTGGGAGAAGCGCTGCTGCATCACCTCGTCGAGCTCCTCGATCGTGTGCTGGGGAATTTCGTCCATCCGGGCGATCCGGGTCACCACGTCGGTGGAGAGGCGCACAGGCAGCTGGGAAATGACTGCTGCAGCTTTCTTCGCGTCAAGGCCAGCCAGCACCACAGCGACCACCTGCGGGTGTTCCCGGCCGATGACTTCGGCAACTTCCTTGGCTTCCATGAGTTGCAGCGAGTCGAGGCCCTTGGGCTGGCCGTCAACGATCCGGTCGAGGACCTTCGACGCCTTTTCCTCGCCGAGTGACGTGGTCAGGAGGCGTTTCAGGAAGGCAGGCGACCGGCTGACCAGCGCCGCCTCGCTCTCCACATTGCTGGTGAACTGGGTCATGACCGAGTCCGCCTCGCCGCGACTGACCTTGCGCAGAGAGGCCATGGCCTTGCCCAGCCGCTGCACCTCGCCCACCGGCATGTGCTTCATCACCTCAGCAGCTTCCTTCTCACTGAGAGACATCAGGAAGATGGCAGCCCGCTCGCTGCCGGAAAGGTCTTGCTGTTTCTCAGCCATCCGACTGCACCCATGCTCTTACGATCTGCGCCACGCGCTCGGGGTTCTTGTCGGCCAGTTGGCGCGCCACACTGATCTTGTCGTCATAGCTCAAGGGTCCGCGCTGCTCGGAAGGCAGGCTGCCGCTCCCGGCGTAGGCCGGGACGCCTGAGGAGCCAACCGGAGCTGCACCCCCACTCATGGCCCGCAGCAGCGGCCGGACGAGGACCAGGGCAACTACCAGGATCAGCAGTGCCGCGAGACCCTGCTTGCCGAGAGACTGCACGGTCGGGCTCTCCAGAAGTCCTGGCTCTGCCGGATCCTCACCGGCCGGGCTCTGGTAGAAGGGCATGCTGCTGACGCTGACAGCGTCACCGCGGCGTTCATCAAAGCCAACCGCGTCCCGCACCAGCTTCTGGATGGCCTCCAGCTCTGCTGCCGGAACCTTCTCTGTGGTTACGGTGCCATCGGGCGCCGTCACGCGCTTTTCGTCGATGAGCACGGCCACGGACAGGCGGCGCACTTCTCCCAGCGACTGCTTCGTGTGGCTCATGGTCCGGTCCATCTCGAAGTTCCGCGTGCTCCGGACGGACTCGTTGGCGGGGGACGCGGCGATAGTCGCGGCTGCCGCGGCTGCCGCGGCATCCGGTGGCAGCGCGGGAGTGCCGGCGGGTGGTACTGGCGGTGACGCGGCTGCAACGGCGGCCGGCGGCGGGGGCTGATTACTCAGGGCGCCCGGGATGCCACCGGCAAGTCCCGAGCCATTGTTCCGGTCTTCGGACACCTGCTCACTGCGCACGATGGTTTGGGGGTCGTAGAGTTCCTGGGTCTCTTCCCGCTGCGTGAAGTCGAGATCAGTGGTCACTGTCGTGCGCACGCGGCCGGCGCCGAGCATCGGGATCAGCAGGTTCTCGATCCGCGCCACGTAGCTGTCCTCGACCCGGCGAACGTAGTCGAGCTGCCGGGCGCTAAGGCCCAGCTCCGAGGCGTCATCCGGCGAATTAAGGAGCTTGCCGCTCTGGTCCACCACAGTGACCTGATTGGCTTCCAGCTCGGGAATGCTCGAGGCAACCAGGTGGACGATGGCGGCCACCTGGGATTCAGTGAGCGCGCGGCCCGCGTACAGCTGCAGGAGGACTGAAGCGCTGGACTGCTGCTTCTTGCCGAGGAAGACGGTGGATTTCGGGATGGCCAGGTGCACCCGGGCACCCTGGACGGGCTGGAGGCTGCCGATCGTGCGGCCCAGTTCGGTTTCCAGCGCGTGGTGGTAGCGCGCGCCTTCCATAAACTGGCTCGTCGAGAAGCCGTTGCCGCCCGCCATGATTTCGAGACCGAATCCCGAGCTCTTGGGCAGGCCCTGTTCCGCCAGTTTCAGCCGGGCCTGGTGCACCTTATCGGCGGGCACCTTGACCGCACCGGAGGCGTCGTCGAGCTCGTAGGGAATGGCAGAACTGGTGAGTACGTTGATTACTTCGCTCGATTCCTTGTCCGAGATGTTGCTGAAGAGCACGGTGTAACCGGGATCCTGCAACCAGAACGCGCCGGTCACGCCGATGGAAATACTGGCCGCCAGCCCGAGTAGCACCAGCAACTGACGCATGCCCGGCATGCGCGTCAGGTTGGCGAAGGGATTGACGAGTTGATTGTCTGCTGTAGCCATCAGTTACTCCTGCGGATCTGCCCGCTAGCCCCGCCGCGGGAGCTAGATCGGCATGTTCATGACTTCCTGGTAGGCCTCGATCAGCTTGTTGCGCACCTGGGTCATGGCCGTGAATGAGAGGCTGGCCTTCTGCATGGCCACCATCACTTCCGCGACGCTCGCGGTGTTGGTGCCCGTCTGAAAGCCTGTGGTCAGGCTCTGGGCGACCGCCTGCTGCTCGTTGACCTTGCTGATCGACTGTTCGAGGATCTTGCCGAATGTGGGGCTCCCGGCCGCCGGTGCGGGCTGGGCGAGGCCGGTTTCGGGCAAACCCAGCGTGCCCGACAGGGCCCGCATCTGGGTCAGCACCTTGTTGATTTCCATATCGCTCATGGGGAATTAACCTCCAAAGGCTCGCGCCGTTTCCCGACTGTGGGGGATGGGAATGCCAACGCTCCGCAGCCGCGCGATCTTGTAGCGGAGGGTGCGCGGGCTCACGCCGAGCAGGTCCGCGGCCTTCTGCCGGCTGCCCGCCCGCTGGAGTGCGTCGACAATCAGATGGCCCTCCACCGTGTGGAGGTTCTCGTGCAGCAGCGGTTCCTCGGCAGTGGCAGGCCGTCCGGGGTTAGCCTTGACGGCTGGCCCGGCGCTGACCGGCAGTTCGAAGCGCAGGTCCCTCACGCGGATGACGTTGCCGCTGCAGAGGATCACGGCTCTCTGGAGCGTGTTCTGCAACTCCCGGACGTTGCCGGGCCAGCGCTGGCTGGTCAGCGCGCTGAGGGCGTCGTCGGCCAGCGTGGGCACCGGACGGGAACCCCCGGTCGCTTTCTGCAGAAAATAGCGGGCCAGTGGCACGATGTCGGCCGGGCGGTCCCGAAGTGGCGGCGTCGTGAGCGGGAACACGCTCAGGCGGTAGTAGAGGTCCTCGCGAAACCGGCCGGCCGCTACCTGTTCCCGCAGGTCCCGGTTGGTCGTCGCCACGATCCGGACGTTGAGGCGAATCGGCGCGCGCCCCCCGATACGGTCCACTTCCTTCTCCTGCAGGACGCGCAGCAGCTTGGCCTGCAGTCCGATGTCGAGTTCGCTGATTTCGTCGAGCAGCAGCGTGCCGCCCTGGGCCTGCTCAAATTTGCCGGGTCGAGCCTCATGGGCGCCGGTGAAGGCGCCCTTTTCGTGGCCGAAGAGCAGCGCCTCCAGCATGTTCTCGGGGATCGCGGCGCAGTTCACCGCCACGAAGGGACCATCGGCCCGATTGGAAAGTCTGTGCAGCAGCCTTGCCAGCACTTCCTTGCCTGTGCCGCTCTCGCCGCTGATGAGTACCGTGGTGTCCGAGGCCGCCACGTGGCTCGCCAGCGTCACCAGCTCGACGCTGGCCGGGTCGGCGATCACCAGGTCGTAGGGTGAACTCGCGGTGGCGGGCGCCAGTTGCCGGAGGCGTTTGATCAGGGCAGAGGGCGGAAAGGGCTTGACCAGGTAGTCGCTGGCGCCTTCCAGCATGCACCGCACGGCGTTCTCGATGCTGCCGTGGGCAGTGATCATCAGGACCGGCAGATGCGGGCGGATTTCCCGGATCGCCGTGAGCAGGGCAAAGCCGTCCATGGGCCGCATCTGGTAGTCGGTGACCACGGCCCTGAAGGTCACAGACTTCTGCAGGGCCTCGAGGGCAGCGGCACCATCGGCCGCCGTGACGACCTCGTACTCGGCCAGACGCAGCGTTTCCGCCAGCGCCTCGCGGAGGGTGGCGTCGTCTTCGACGAGCAGAATGGGGTTCGTCTTGTTCATGCCGCCTGATGCTCCCTGAGTTGGTCGATACCGGCTGCCAGCGGCAGACGCAGGACGAAACACGCGCCGCGGCCCTCCCGGCCTGCGTGGTCCGGACTCTCCAAGCGAACCTCACCGCCGTGGGCCTCCGCGACGGAGCGGACTACCGCAAGGCCAAGACCTGTGCCTTCCGGTCGGGTCGTGAAGAACGGCTCAAAGATGCGCTGGCGCAGGGCCTGGGCGACGCCCGGCCCGTTGTCCGTGACGCGGATCTCTGCGGCGGCACCGGTAACCAGTGTTTCCAGGCGTACAGCAGCGGAAGCACCGGCTGCCTGCAGGGCATTGCTGACCAGATTCAGTACGGCGCCGACGAGTGCTTCGCGGCTGCCGCAGATCACGGCGTTCTGTGGTGCTTCGGTGACTTCGAGTTGCTGGCCTGGACGGAGGAGGGCGTGTGCCGCGTTGTTCACGGCCAGCGTGATGTCAGTCAGTGCCACTGGCGCGTCGCTGGCGGTCGCGCCGCGGGCAAAACCCAGCATGTCGCTGACCAGTTTCTCGAGGTCGTTCAGGCAGCCAATCGCCCGGCCCAGCAGTTCATCCCGGCGCTGTGGGGTGAGGCCCTGATTGGCAGCGTTGGCGGCGTAGAGCAGCGCGGAAGACAGGGGCGTGCGAATCTGGTGGGCAAGGGTGGCGGCCATCTCGCCCAGTGCAGCGAGGCGCTGGTGACGGGACAGCACAGTGTCCAGTTGCCGGTCCCGCACGGTCTGCCAGGCGGCATCCCGCTCGGCAATGGTCAGGGCCAGGGCCTGCTTGAGGCCGACCATCTCCGACTCGAGGCTGCCGTAGGCGGCTTCAAGCCGTTCCGAAGCGGTCGTGAACGCCACGAAGGCGCTCTCGAGATGGGCCTCTGGACGGGCCTCGGGGTGGGCGACGGTCGCGTCGGTACTCATGGGCCTGCTGTCTTGCCAGGGATCACGGAAGATCTAAAAGCAAGAAGCGTGCCTGGAAAGGAATAGTCAATAAAACCAGCGGTTTACTTGCTACTCCGGGTGGCTGGCGGCCACCGACCAGCGCAGGTCGTCAGAATTTTGGCGCGCGATGGATACCGGTCTTGGTGAAGACGTCCGTGCCCCGGGCAATCGCCACCTGCCTGCGGTGACGCCGGAACACGAGCTTCTCCAGTCCGACGCTGACGAGCGGGGAGAGATTCTCGAAGCGGGTGAGGCGCCACTTGATCCCGGCGCGTTCGACGGTGCTCACCACGCGACCTGCCAGCCGGAACGGCATGGGCAGCAGGGGATTCGGATAGATGACGATGACCCCTGTGTCACCGGTGCGGGCCTGCTCCGCACCGGGACCGGTCCATTCCAGGCTGTCGGCCCTGAGCACGGTGTTGTGCCGTTTCGGCAGCCCCTGCTGCTGACTGACCAGCCGGGTAACCAGTGACAGGAGAACGTCCACCTTGGCTTCCAGATGCAGCAGTTCCTGCCCCTTCGGAATGGCGTCTGTCGAGATTTCCTTGGGCGCTTCCTCGAACAGCGCGAGCGCCTGCAGGGCCCTGGCCGTTTCCTGGTTGTAGTGTTCCAGCTCCGCGGGGTCGCTGAGGGGTGACGGTTCCCAGGCCAGCGGCAGGAAGTCGTGCAGGGCCAGGCCGTCGAATTCTGCGTCGTTCTGGGATCTGTTCATCGTGGCTTACTCCGCAGCTGGCTGTGCGACCCGCAACGGGCCGCTGTCGGTGTTGCGTTCATAGGCACGGACCACTCCGGGCGCCGTGCGGACTTCCCAGGCGGCCGCGGACAGTGCACTGCGCGTCGTCTCCAGGGCTGCCGCGCTGCTGTCGGTGCGCACCCGCAGCTCTGCCAGTATTGCCCGCGAGTGGCCGTCCCGGGCCGCGTCCGGCTGGGTGGCAAAAAGCTCGCGCAGAAGCTCCCGGCGCTCCAGATCGAGATTCGTAGCGCCTGCCCAGTCTGCGCCCGCCAGGCTGACTTCAATGGCGGACGTCAGGGACATGATCCGGTCAAGCAGCGTCATGCTGGGTTCTTGCCGGCTCCGGTGGTTGACGCAGGGACCACGCGCAGGTCGGGCGATGCTGCCATCTGTTCCCAGCCGCCGCGGATTTCCTCCATAAGCTCCGCCACTTCGTCCAGTCCCCGCGGGTCGTTGCGCAGGTTTGCTTCCGTCAGGCGACGGGTCATGTAGTCGTAAAGGGCACCCAGATTGGCGGCGATCTCGCCCCCGCGCTGCAGATCCAGACAGGAACGCAGGCCATCAATCAGGCGTACGGCCCTGCCGAGAGCCTCGCCTTTGGCCGCCTGTTCGCCCCGCCGCATATGGCCACGGGCCGTGGCGATCCGGTCAAGGGCGCCCTGCATCATGCGCAGTACCAGCTGGATCCGGTCCGGGGCCGCCGCCGCGCCATAGGCGTCTACGGTCCGATACTGATTCATCGGCGTGTTGCTCTGTGTGAAGTTCATGAGTGGTGATCTCTCGTCTGAATGGGGATTTGATCTGTTGCGTGAGCTGAAGAACCGCTGCTAACCAAGGCGCTGTGTCAGGAACGCGCTCGTGTTCTTGAGCTGTGACAGCAGACGATCCATGGCGTTGAACTGATCGAGAAGGCGGCTCCGGACTTGTTCGATGCGCCCGTCCAGCGTCTGGCGCTGTGTCGTAATGGTCTTCAAGCTGGTTTTCAGGGCCAGCTCGCGGGTGCTTATCGTGCTGGCACTGGAAAGGCTGGCGCCTGTAATGGTGTCGAGGCGCGTGGCCAGGCCCGTGGTGCCGGCAAATACAGCACCGACGGCATCGAAATCCGTGTCGATGGCGTTGCCCAACTTGGTCACGTCGACGGCCAGTTTGCCTGTGGTCTGGGTGCTCACGCCGATTGCAGCCAGCGAGGTGAAGGTGCCCGTTTTCGATATCTGACTGATCTCGCGCCGCAGCTGATCGCGGATGCCGCGCACTGTTGCGTCCCCCAGCAGCGGCGCAGCATCCCGAGTGTCGACGTTGTAGCGGGTGAGTTCGGTAACGGTGTCGATCAGCTTGTTATAGGCGGTGACGAAGCCCGCCACGGAGGACTTGGCCCCCTCCGGGTTGTAGTCCACGGACACATTCACCGTCGTGCCCGGCTTCGCGCTGACGAGATTGATGGTCAGGCCATCAATGGCTGCACTGATGGTGTTGCCCGAACTGCTGACCGGAAAGCCGTCGATGACCACATTGGCATCGGCTGCCGCCTGCAGCTGCAACAAGGGATTAGCGGGCGCCCCTGCCGCATAGGCAAAAGGCGCCAGCCCGCCGTTGCCACCGGTGACAGCGACCGTGATGGCGTTGGCGGCGCCCGTTTCGGTTGCCGAGAGGATCAGGTGAGCGCCATCGCTGGCCTTGACGATGGTGGCACGGACCCCCGGATTGCCGGCGGACCCATTGATGGCGTCACGAATATCGTTGAGCGAACTGGCGGCTGAGTCGATGACGATGTTGGCCGTCTGCCCATTGACCGTGATGGCCAGTGTCCCGGTGCCGATGGCCGTAATGGCGTCGCCAAAGCCGATGGACCGCAGGCGCTGAGCCGTAGCCAGGTTGATCACTTCGACGGAATAGTTGCCGGGCAGTGACGTGGCGTTCGCCGCGGCGGTCAGGACCTTGTCGTCCCCGACCTTGACCGTACGCCCCTGAAAGGTGGCGGTATCCGTCAGTTTGGCGAGGGCGTCCTTGAAGCCGGCCAGGGCGCTCTTGAGCTTGCCCAAGCTGGACAGTTCTTCGTTGGCGGTGGATTCACGCTTGGTGAGGCGGTTGGCCTGGGGCGCCCGCTCGGCCGCCACGAGCTGTTCGACGATCGATTTGATGTCGAGCCCGGATCCGAGTCCCGAGGTTGTCAGCGTTGGCATGGAGAGTAAGGGTCCGGTTCAGGTTAAAGGGCTGGGATCATGACCAACGGAAAGCAAGATGTGTGCCACTACCCCAGGTGGCTGATGATCCGGCCTGCCAGGTTGCCGATGGCCCTCGCCAGGACCAGCACCTCTGCCGAGGGGATCTGCCGGATCAGCTCCTTGGTTTCCGGGTTTACCACCCGGTCGGGCGTCGGCGCCGGAGTGGTCTCGGGCGGCACCTTCTTGCCGTCTTCGGTCAAAGCCTTGCCGGTGGCCCCGTTATCGGGCCGGCTACTGGTCAGCGCCGCCGCGGCGGCGCTGCGGATATTCAGACTACTGTCCACTGCTCACCTCGTCCTGAGGCCAGGTCAACGTCAGTTCCCGGGCGGGTTTCCTGCCCAAGCGTCCGAATCGTTATCAAGCAAGTGGGTGGCCGGCATTGCTGCCGGCCACCCCGTCTGGTCTTGCGTCGTCGTTTACCGGAACAGACCCAGCACCGTCTGGGGCGCCGCGTTGGCCTGGGCCAACACGGAGATACCGGCCTGCTGCAGGATCTGGGCGCGGGTCAGAGCCGCCGTCTCGGCCGCGAAATCGGCGTCCTGAATGCGGCTGCGAGAAGCCGTGAGGTTCTCGGAAACCGCGGACAGGTTCGAAATCGTGGACTCGAAGCGGTTCTGGACGGCGCCGAGCTGGCTGCGGAGCGAAGACACGGCAGTCAGTGCCGCATCGGCGCGCTGGATCGTCGTGTTCGCATTCGCCACCGACGTTACGCTGACGGTCGACAGGGTCGTCGTGTCGACCGCAATCGAGGTGCCGGCAAAGCCGATGTCCGTGTTGGCGCCGCCCAGGGTAATGTTCTGGGAAGCCGCCAGCGTGATCGTGCCGCGCAGCGTGCCTTCCTGGGCGGCAGCGATGCCGGTACCAGTCAGGGTGGCGCCAGTGCCCTGCGTGATGGTTTCAGCAACCACCACGTTACGGCCGTCCGCACCGGTCAGCGTCAGGGTGGTGCCGGAAACGGCAGCCGAGACCCCGGTCTGTGCGGAGAACAGGTTGACCTGCGCAGCGACGTCCGTGGCCGTCAGCGACTGGCCGGCGGCCAGGTTGCCCGCACCGGAGTAGATCGCCGTGCCGTTGACTGTCAGGCCGTAGGTCGAGGTGGCGACGGTGTTGGCGACCGTCGAGAATGTGCCCGACGTGACGTTGGTGGTGGTAGCCGTAAGTCCGGACACACCAGCGGCATTGATCGCGTTGGCCTTGGCGAAGGCGCTGTCGGCCGTCTGGCCCGCCTGGCTACCGGCCGTGCTGGCACCGACGGCAACCGCCGCACCCTGGCCGACGGCAATCGTGAGGCCGCCGTCCGTGAGGGCGCTGGCTGTCACGGCCGTACCGGTGGCCGTGGCAATCTGACCGAGCTGGTCAGCACGCACGCCGGTCGTCAGGTTGACGGTGATCGTCTCGCCGACGTTTGCACCGACCTGGAACTGGGCGGAGCCGAAGCTGCCGTCCAGAACCTTCTGGCCGTTGAACGACGTCTGCGTGGCGATGCGGTTGATTTCCGCTATGCGCTGCTGAACTTCCTGGTCAAGGGCGGCGCGGTCGGAGGCGGAGTTGGTGGCGTTGGCAGACTGCACGGCGAGCTCCCGGATGCGCTGCAGGTTGTTGCCCAGTTCGTCGAGGGCCGACTCGGCGGTCTGGGAGAGGGAGATACCGTCGTTGGCGTTCCGTACGGCCTGGTTCAGACCACGAATCTGGGTCGTGAACCGGTCGGCGATCGCAAGACCGGCAGCGTCGTCCTTGGCGCTGTTGATCCGCAGACCAGAAGAGAGCCGCTGCAACGCGGTTGTCAGGCTGCTATCGGAGCGCGACAGGTTACGCTGCGCGTTCAGCGACAGCACGTTGGTATTTACGATACTAGGCATGGTGATCTCCTAAAAAATTGAACCGAGTTCGCCGGCTTTCGCAGGTCTGCCCCAAGCCCTGGTGCGGAACCGTGTGAAGCGGTGCGGAGGAGGTATCGGCGCGTCGGGAGGGGACTTGACCGGACCGGTGTGACGCGTGTCGCAGTTCTGGTAGGAGCGCCTTCAGGCGCGACACGTCGGGGGCGAATCGGGTCCGCGAGTCTCTCCCGGGACGTGTCGCGCCTGAAGGCGCTCCTACCGGGGACGTGTCGCGCCTGAAGGCGCTCCTACAGGACGTCGAAGAGGGAGAGCGACTGGGTGCGGGCGTAGGCCTTCTGTGCGGCTGCCAGGCTCGTGAGCTGAATTTCGAGTTGGGAGATCGCCGTGGCGTAGTCAAGGTCGCGGATCACGGACAGTGAGCGTTTGAGTTCCAGCTGCACGTCCGCATTGTTGTCGGTCTGCTGGTCGATGGTGGCCAGCCGTGCGCCGACCTGGCTGCGGAAGTTGCTGAGATGCTGCAGGGCCTGATCCAGATTCTGCAGATTCGAATTGAGCTGGTTCTGGAAGGTCGACCGGCCCGCCGGTGCGGCCGTGTCCGTGCCCAGGGTGGTAATGAAGTCCTGGACGGTCTTGAAGACGTCCTGAAAGCGCGCCGACGCCACGGTGAACTGGTCCCCTGCCGCGGGCGTTCCCTGAAACTCGATGGTGGCACCCTGAAAACTGATGGACGTGCCGGGCGCGTAGCTGCCGGCGGCAATGACCACGCCCGCGCTGCTGGCTTCCCAGGTGGTCGGTGAGGTGAATGCAAGGGTATAGGTACCCGAGACAAAGGGCGTCCCGTTCGTCACCGTTGCCGATGTCCAGGACGCGGTTCCCGCGTTGCCGACGTTGGAACTGACGGTGTAGGTGCCGTTGCCACTCGGGATCCGCATGAAGACCGCCGAACCCGCATCGCCCTCCTGCACTGTCCTTGCGTCTGCCACGCGCTGGAGCCGTGTGCCGCTGTCGCCGGCGTATTGCACGGTGCCGGACAAGACGAACGGCCGCGCCTGGACCAGATTACCGGCGAACAGATAGCGTCCCTCACCATCCTGGGAGTTGGCCGTGTTGAGCAGACCGGTGAGGAGTTCGGTCGCCTCCGCGGCAATGGCGCTCCGGCTTTCGCGGGTCTGCGTGCCGTTCGCGGCCTGAACTGCCAGCTCCCGGACCCGGTTCAGGGCGTCGTTGGCCTGGGACAGGGAGCCCTCTTCGAGTCCCAGACGTCGCTTGGCCGTTTCGGCGTTGGCACCGTAGTTTTTCAGGCGGTCCAGACCCTGCTGGAGCAGGATGGCCTGGGCCGCGCCCGCCGGATCGTCGGCAGCGGTGTTGATCCGCCTGCCGGTGCTGACCTGCTGCTGGGTGGCGGCGAGTTCTGCCTGCTGGCGCTGGATCGAAGCCAGCCACTGCAGCTGATAGACGCTTGAAGAAACGCGCACGTTCAGCGGCCCACGATCTGCAGCAGGTTCTGAAACAGGTTATCCGCCACGCTGATGAACTTGCTCGCGGCCAGATAGGCCTGCTGATAGCGCAGCATGTTGGCGGCTTCCTCATCCAGGTTGACGCCGGAGACACTCTCAACGTCGACTTCGGCCTGCTCACGCAGCGACCCTTGCACTTGCACTTCCTTGCTGGCGCGACTCGCCGTGGCACCGACCGTGGCGACGATGTCTGCCCCGAGATCCGCGATCGACTGTGTGCCGCCGGAGAAGAAGCCCTGCTGGCCCACCGACGCCAGGGCGAGGGCGTTTTTGTTGTCGCCGCTGCCGGGCGGCGCTGAAGACACCAGAAAGCGGTCGCCGGTCTGGGGCTGACCATTGACCTGCACCGTCCAGCCCGCGAAGCTGATGGAACCGCCGCTGGTATAGGGCAGCGGGCCGACCAGGTCTGCACCGCCGCCGGTGAAGACGACGTAGGAGTTTGGCGAATCGAAGACGATGGTGGCCGTGGTCTGCAGCTTGGGGTTCGCAATGTCGGTTACCGTCGGCGCGCTCACTGTGGCCTGGGAGATGTTGGCGGAGCCGATCCCGGCCACGAGGGGCGCCGCGAGGGCAATCTCGAACGGCGCATCGAGGCTCACGCGGAACCCGCTCGCCGCATTGGCCACGGGGCGGACCAGAAACCGGTCGCCCGCGGCTGCTCCGGCCGTTGCCGTCACGGATAGACCGTTGAACAGGAGCGGGCTGGCTGCTGTTCCGGTGCCGCTGGCGGGCACCAGAGCGCCAGTACTCCGATCCAGTACAGACCAGGCCGAGCCGTTGAAACGCAGTTCGTAGTCGCGACCTGACAGGCGGCTGGCGTCAGTAATGACCGTTGAGAGCACCGCGCTGCCCGTGTTGGTCGTTGCAGTCGAGGACAGGGGCGTGGTGGTCGTGAAGAAGTTGCCGCCAAGAGCGCCGTTCAGATCCGCGCCCTGACGATGCTGGGTGTTGAACACATCGGCAAGACCGGCCGCCAGCTGCCCCAGATCCTGCCGGGTACTATCGAGTACGTCATTGCGGAAGGCCAGCAGCCCACCGACGATGCCGCCATTGACCTTCGTGGATATGTTCTGCAGGTTGCTGCCGTTATCCACCGCAAGCTGGAGCCGCGAGGCGTCGAAGGTGTCAGGTGTGGTGGTCAGTCGCGTCGCTCGGTTGCCGAGTACCAGCGATTGGCCGCTGCCGACCAGTATGTTCACCGTGCCATCGCGTTGGGAAACCGTAGTGATGTCGATCTGGCCACCCAGGGCCTTCAGCAGTTCGTCACGCTTGTCGAGAAGGTTGGGGGCCGCAGTGCTGCCCGCGCTCCGGATCTCCGCGTTGACGTCGGCGATCTGTCCGGTGAGTAGGTTGATGGTGTCGGCAGCATTGCTGAGTCGGCCATCGATCTCGTTGCCCAGACTATTAAGCTGGGAGTCCAGTTGCTGAAGCCGTGAGGCAAGGCTGTCGCCTTCCAGCAGCAGCTGCTGCCGCTGGGCGATGGAAGTGGGGTCACGCCCGACGGCCTCCACCTGGTCGAAGAAGCGCTGGACAGAGGCGTTTACGCCCGTGTCGGGGTTGCCAAGGAGCGTGTCGAGCCGTGTTGCGAAGTTGCTGTAGGCGACGTAGCGCTGCTCGGTGGAGGTGGAAGTGCGCAGATTCTCGGTAAGGAACTGGTCATAGACGCGGGAGACGTCAGCGACCGCCACGCCAGCGCCAATCGTGATGCGCCCGAGGGGTGTGCCGGGTTGCTCCACGAAGTCGATGCGCTGACGGACATAGCCGGCGGTGTTCGCGTTGGCTATGTTGTTGCTGGTTGTCTGCAGGGCCCGCTGTGCCGCGAGCAGGGCCGACAGGCTGTTTGTGATCATTCCACTCATGAGCTGTTACCTGGCGTGCTGTTGCCTGACGGTGCCGTCAGGTTGCACCGCGAAGTGAGACGTATGTCGGCCGCGCGGACTCATCCTTGAGCGCGGAGCCGGCGGAGGTGGCGGGGCTAAGGGCGGGGCTGGCGATGATGCTGCGGATCTTTTCTGCATAACGCGGATCGGTGGCGTAGCCCGCGGACTGCAGACGCTCGGCGTAGGCCTCAGCATTGCCGCCAGCTCGCAAGGCGTCGCTGTAGCGGGGATTGGTCTGGAGGAAGCGCACATAATCCTCGAAGCCGCTGGCCAGATCCGGGTAGGCACGAAATGGCGCCCGCTGGGGTTTTGGTAAACCACCGTCGTATTCCAGCGTCGTGACCGTGACCCGTTCGCCTGTCCAGCGGGAATCCGCCTTGATGCCGAACAGGTTGTTGCCGCTGATGCCGGCAGCGTCCCGGATCTGTCTGCTTCCCCAGCCCGTCTCGAGTGCAGCCTGGGCGACGATAGCCCTGGGGCTGACGCCGAGCTTCTCGCCCGCGCGCACCGCCAGCGGCCAGATTTCCCGCACAAAGTCTTCCCGGCTTGCGGGCCTGAAGTCGCTGCGGTTGGTGCTGGCCTGAGTCGGCGGCGGCTGGGCCGGCAGCGACTGGCTCGGCAGCACCGGTGTCGGGACTTGCAGGTTGCGGCTGTCCGGGATGGTCAGTTCCGGAGTCACGCCCTCTGGCAGGGACGGCACCGAGGTCTGGCCCAGAGCAGGAATCCGCTGCAGCAGCAGTGCCAGGGGTTCGGGGGTTACCGCGGCAGCCGGCTCCGCGCCGCCGAGTTGCCGCAGCATCATGTCGGCCATCCCCAAACCCTTGCCCTTGGTCATTTCCATGCTGATCTGCTTGTCGAACATTTCCTCGTAGGTCGTGTCCCGCTCTTCGCCGAGCACGGCGTTGGCGTCGCGCATGCTCTTCAGCATCATCTGGACGAACAGGGCTTCGAACTGCCGGGCCGCCTCCCTGGTGGCCTCCGGGGAGCGCATCTTGGCTTCAGAGCGAAGCTGGGAAAGCCCCTGGAAGTCGTTGTATGTACTGATGTTCGCTGTCATGGCAGTCCGGATCAGATGATGATCAGCTCCGCCCGAAGGGCACCGGCCTCGTGGAGCGCTTCGAGGATCGCCACGAGGTCGCCAGGCGCGGCGCCAACCTGATTTACGGCCTGCACGATGTCGTTCAGGTCAACGCCCGGCCTGAAGAGGAACATCCGGTTGTCGCCTGTGCTGACGTCCAGACTGGACTGGGGCGTGACCACCGTTTCGCCGTTCTCGCTGAACGGCTGCGGCTGGCTCACGTCGAAGTCCTCGGTGATCGAGACCACCAGAGAGCCGTGGGAGACGGCCGCCGGCGACACTTGGACGCTGGAATTGATCACCACGGTACCCGTGCGGGCGTTGATGATGACCCGCGCCGCCGCTGTCCCGGGCGTGACTTCGAGATTCTCCAGAGTGGCGATCAGCGAGATCCGGTCCGCCTGGGTGGCCGGCGCCCGTACCTGGACCGACATGGGGTCGCGCGCCTCCGCGGTCCCGGCACCCAGCAGGGTATTGATCGTTTCTGCCAGGCGGGTCGAGGTGGTGAAGTCCGGCTGGCGCAGGTTGAGGGTCAGGATGTTCGTATCGCCGATGACGGTGGTCACTTCCCGTTCCACGGTGGCGCCGTTGGCAATTCGCCCGACACTCGGCACGTTGATCGTGATGCGGGAGCCGTCGCCGCCAGAAACGTCCAGGCCACCCACAGCGAGGTTGCCCTGAGCTATGGCGTAGACCTGGCCATCGAGCCCCTTCAGCGGGGAGATGAGCAGCGTGCCGCCCCGCAGGCTCTTGGCATTGGCAATCGACGAGACGGTGATATCGATGGTCTGCCCGACCTTGGCGAAGGCTGGCAGAGTCGTGTGGATCGCCACCGCCGCCACGTTCTTGAGCTGCAGGTTGGTCCCCGGCGGAATCGTGACGCCCAGACGCTGCAGCATGCTGATCAGGCTCTGGGCGGTGAAGGGTGCCTGGGTCGTCTGGTCGCCCGTCCCGTCGAGCCCGACGACGAGTCCATACCCCACGAGCTGGTTGCCGCGGACCCCGGCGACGGTCGCCAGGTCCTTGATGCGGTCAGCGTGGGCCGGCGCCATCTGCAGGGCGAGCGCCAGCGTGGCACCTGCCAGCAGAAAAAGTGTGTGCCGACGAATCTGTTCGCGTTGCTTGCGCATGTTTTCGGTAGTTGCTTTCGGTAATGGTCAGAGGGGCCAGAGCTTCAGGAAGAAGCGCGCGAGGAAGCCGGGGCGGTTGGAGTCCGCGACAGCTCCTGCGCCGCTGTAGGTGATGCGGGCATCCGCCACCTTGAACGAGGGCACGGAGTTGTTACGTTCGATATCCGCCGACCGGATGATGCCGCTGATCTGGACGAACTCCTCGCCCTGATTGAGCGTCAGCCACTTCTCGCCGCGCACCAGCAGGTTGCCATTCGGGTACACCTCGGCGACCGTTACCGTGATGCTGCCGTTGAGCTGGTTGCTCTGGCTGCTACTGCCCTTGCCACCGAAGTCCTGCTTGGTTTCCCACTTGTTACTCAGGATTTCGTCGCCGTTCAGCGTGACGGTGCCGCCACCGAGTATCGGCAGCCCCGTGTTTATGGAGCTGTCCTTCTGGGCATCCGTGCTGGCGCTCTTGGAGGCTTGCGTCCGCTCGGCGAGAACGATCGTCACAGTGTCGCCAACGCGGCGCGCTGTGACGTCATCGAACAGCGTCAGGTTGCGGGCGGGCTGATAGATGGCGCCGCTCGTGGGCGGTGCCGGGGCATAGACCTCCGGTGGTGTCGGCGGATAGCTGCCGGGCTGGGCACCCATGCGCAGGGAGCCGCAGGCGCTGAGCCCGAGAATGGCGATGGCGGCGACGAACGGGGCTTTGTTCATGGCGATCACAGGTTGTTGTTCAGGTACTGCAGCATCTGGTCGCTGGTCGAGATCGCCTTGGAGTTCATCTCGTAGGCTCGCTGGGTCTCGATCATGCTCACGAGTTCCTCCACGACATTCACGTTGGAGCCCTCAAGGGAGCCCTGTACCAGCGTGCCGATGCCCTCCAGGCCGGGATTCGCTACCTGGGGTGAGCCGCTCGCGGCGGTTTCCGCATAGAGATTCTGGCCCTTGGGCTGCAGGCCTGCCGGATTGATGAAGTCGGCGAGCTGGAGCGTGCCGAGACTGGTGGGCGCGGTCTGGCCGGCCAGGGTTGCCTGCAGCGTGCCGTCGAGTCCGATGGTGATGGACTGGGCATCACTCGGAAGCGTGATGGATGGCTGGATTTCGTAACCGTTGGCTGTGACCAGGCGGCCTTCTGAATCGATCTTGAAGGACCCGTCCCTGGTGTAGCCCAGACTGCCATCCGGCTGCAGGACCTGGATGAAGCCGCGGCCCTGGATCAGCACGTCGAGGGGGTTTCCCGTGGGCTGGGCTGAGCCCTGCGTGAAGGTCTTCTCCGTAGCGACCACCCGTACCCCGGTCCCCACCGACAGCCCGGTGGGGCTTTCCGTGTTCTGGGACGTCGCGCCGCCCGCCTGCGTGACGTTCTGGTAGAGCAGGTCCTCGAACACCGCCCTGCCGCGCTTGAAGCCTGCAGTGTTGACGTTGGCCAGGTTGTTCGAGATGACCGAGATGCGCGTTTGCTGCGCATCCAGTCCGGTTTTGGCTATCCACAATGATTCCATGGTCGGTCTGCTCCTAAAGTGAGTTGGTGGCCGGTCAGCCGTTCATGCGGATGAGGCGGGCGCTGGCGGCATCAATTTCGTCAGCGGTATTCATGGCCCGGACCTGCATTTCGTAATGCCGGGACATCTCGATCATTTCCGCGAGGGCGGCCGCGGGATTCACGTTGCTGGATTCCAGCTGCCCGCTGGCGATGCGCACGGCGGGATCCGGATCTGCACTGCTGCCATCCCGCAGACTGAAGAGGCCCGCGCCGCTCCGCATCAGCTGCGCGGGCGGGGGGTTCACCAGCTGGAGGCGGTCAACCTGCACCAGGGATTCGGCCGTCTGTCCCTGAGGCACGATCGAAATCTGGCCGTCGGCGCCGATGAACATCTTCTCGTAAGGTGGAATACTCACGGGACCGCCATTGCCAATCACAGGCTGGCCAAAGGCTGTTTCCAGAATGCCGTTGGCATTGATCCGCAGATTGCCGTTGCGGGTGTAAGCGTCCTTGCCGTTGGCATCCTGAACCACCAGCCAGCCCTCGCCCTGGACCGAGACGTCGAGGTCACGGCCCGTGGCCTGGGTTTGCCCCTGGCTCGTGTTCCACAGGTCTGGCTGGCGAACTGTGTTCACGCGAGTCGGTAGCCCCTCTCCAGGTATCGGTGCGCTGTCCAGGACGTTGCGCAGTGCCCGGAAGCCCGTGGTCGAGATGTTGGCCAGGTTGTGGCTGGTCGTGGTTTGCGCGCGCATGGCTTCACGGGCGCCCGACATCGCCACATAGATAAGTTTGTCCATGGTGTGCTCACCTTGATTCCTGGTTCAGTTCTGGTCCGTTTAGCGGATGTTGATGATCGTCTGGGTAATGGCGTCCTGCGTGGAGATCACCTGGGCATTGGCCTGAAAGAGCCGCTGCGACGTGATCAGCCGTACCAGCTGGGCGGTCAGGTCCACATTGGAAGTCTCGAGCGCGCCCGACTGCAGCAGGCCGAAGTTGGACTCCGTCGCCTCACCGCGCTGGGCCACGCCGGAACTGAAGGTTTCCTGGAATGACGTGTCACTGACCTTCTGCAGGCCTTCGATGTTCGAGAAGTTGGCCAGTGCCACCTTGCCCAGCGTCTGCGACTGGCCGTTGGAGAAGCGCGCAAAGACGATCCCCGTCTGGCTGATCTCGAGGCCACGCAGGCGGCCTTCCGCCTGGCCATCCGGGTTGATGTTGTTCACCGTGAAGTCGGCGCCGTACTGGGTGGTAGCACCCAGCTGCAAGCCAGCAGTCAGCGGAGCGGCGCCATTCGTCAGCGCAATGGTTGGAAAGGCGATATTGCCGCCGGCCGGAGTGGCGATGGTGCCCGAGGCATTGAAGGTGAAGGGCTGGCTGGGGCCGACCTGCGCGCCATCGAACGTCATGTTGACGCCCCAGCCAGTGGCTGACTTGGAGAAGTAGTACGTCTGCGTGTGGGAGACCCCCAGCGAATCGAACAGGATCGTGGACGTGCTGTGGTTGTAGGACAGCGGGTCATTCGGATCGAAGGGTGAGACGACCGGAATCGTCGCGTTGGCGGGCAGGTTGATATTCATGGCAACTGTAGTGCTCGCCTGAGGCGGCGCCGTTTCGGCTGTCACGACCAGCGGGCTCAGCTGTCCCTGGTTGAAGCCATTGGTGCCCGGAACGGGCGCGTAGATCTGCAGGCGTTCGCCCTCGGCGTTCTGCACGACGCCGTCGGCGTCCAGACCAAAGGCACCAACCCGGGAGTAGAGCAGGCTGCCGTTGTCTTCGGTGATGAAGAAACCATTGCCGCTGATTGCCAGGTCGAGCTGGCGGGCCGTGATCTCGACGTTGCCCTGGGTGAATTCCTGGCGGACATCCGTCAGGCGCACGCCGTTGCCGATACCCACCGAGTCGCCGGAGAACACGTCAGCGAATTCGCCGCGGGAGGTCTTGAAGCCGATCGTGTTGGCGTTGGCAATGTTGTTCGACGTGATCTGCAGGTCGGTGGAGGCTGCGTTGAGGCCGCTGAGTGCAATTTGAAATGACATCGTGATTCTCCTTACATGACTGCCTTGACCTGGGAGAGACGCACGTTGGCGCCACTGTCGGTCCGGATTTGTGAACCGCTGCCGTCGCCCGCGAGCGTAACGCTCTCGACCTTCGACGCGAGATAGGTGGTTACTGCGGTATCGCCGGCAGGGCTCTCGATGGCTGCTGTCAGCTTGTACTTGCCTGCCGGAGCCGGCTGCCCGTTGGCCATGGTGCCGTCCCAGCTGAAGTTGCCGAGGCCCTGCTGCTGCGAGCCCAGCGGCAATTCCCGCACCAGTTCGCCCGCAGTGGTGTAGACGCGGACCACTGCTGAGGACGTACCAAAGGGCAGGTCGACGGCACCCGTCAGGGGTTTGGTGCCCGAGAAGTTGCCCGAACCGGCTTCCGTGAGCACCGTACGGCCGACCATGGAAGCGGCCTGCAGTGCCTGACCGGAGTTGAACGCGTCCGTCAGGCCGCCGATCGACTTCGTCATGTCCGCAATGCCGGTGACGGTGCTGAACTGGGCCATCTGGCCAATGAATTCCCCGTTTTCCATGGGCTTCAGGGGGTCCTGGTTCCTGAGCTGCTGGACCATCAGCGCCAGGAACTCCTCCTGACCGAGCTGTTTGTTCGCCTTTTTCGCGCTGGAGGAGCCCAGCGTGAGGTTGGCGATATCCAGGTCCGTATTCGTTGCCGTAATCGCTGTCACGAGCTACTCCTTATTGGCCGAGGGACAAGGTCCGCATCAGCAGATCCTTGGACGTGTTGAGGACCTCGACGCTGTTTTGGTAAGAACGGGAGGCGGAAATCATGTTTACCAGTTCTTCCACGGGATTGACGTTGGACATGTAGATGTAGCCGTCCTTGTCGGCGAGCGGATTGCCCGGATCCTGGACCCTGGCCGGCTCCGTGGTGCTCTCGACGATGCCAGCCACGCGCACGCCCGCACTGGCGGGGTCCATGCCGGCTGAGTTGTCCATGACGGTCTGGAAGACGGGTTGCCGCGACCGGTAGGCCGTCGCGGCGCTGCTGGCGACCGTGTTGGCGTTGGCCAGGTTGCTGGCCGTGGTGTTGAGGCGGGCGGACTGGGCGCTCATGGCCGAGCCCGCAATGTCAAAGATCTTGGAGAGACTCATGGTCAGCGACCTCCAGTGAAGGCATCGCGCATGCCGCGGATGCGGGATGAGAGGAAGGTGAGGGTGGCCTGGTAGCGCACCGCCGTTTCGGCGATCGCCGCGTTCTCCTTCTGGGAGTCCACGGTGTTGCCGTCCAGACTGGGCTGTTCCGGAACCCTATATAAGGGTGTCGTCGTGTTGGCGCCGGCCGTCCCGGCCTGAATGTGGCCGGGACGCGTGGCAGCCATCGGCAGATCCCCGCCCAGGCCACCGGCGCTCTGCATGGCGGCGCTGAAGTCGATGTCCCGGGCTTTGTAGTTGGGCGTGTCCGTGTTGGCCACGTTGTCGGCCAGCAATTCCAGGCGCTGATTGGCCAACCCGAGTGCCCGGGCGTGCAAGTTGAACTGTGCGTAGATATCCAGTGCCATACGTTTTCTCCCAACCGGTTCTATGCAAGCGACGTGCCAGCGATGCCGGGGGCAAGGTCAGTGCCTCGCTCCCGGCTGCGGGCGGCAAGCTCTGGCCGCTCCACCGGCAAGCCCCTGCCGAAACTTTCGGCGGTGGACCCCTGGACGGCAGGCACGCTTCTTGCAATTCCCGAGTCATGCATCACGCAACGACACGGCCATGGCTACTCCTCGGTGCGCTCCTCGGCGCCGGGCTCCTCCAGTCCCCGGTGGCCTGGAGCGGCACGGAATGGCAGAGCCATGCCGCGATCCGGGCAGCGGCGGAGGCGGCAGCCCGCCTGGCAATTCCAGGTCCGGCAGAAGTCGTGGCGGATAGTCCGGACCCGCGGCTCCGGCTTGCCGCCTGCAGCCAGCCCGTGACGGCCACCGTGCCGGCCAACGGGGTGCGCTCCGCCCGGCTGACAGCGGATGTGCGCTGTGATGGCGCCCGGCCCTGGCGGCTCTACCTGCCGGTTCGGGTCACGAGTTCCCGGCCGGTGGTCGTGGCCAGCCGCGCGCTGGCCCGCGACACGGTTTTGGCGCCCGGTGACGTCCGGTTGGCGAATTCCCCACTCGGGGCAGCCCCTCCCGGCGCCTTGCACGAGGCGAATCTCGTGGTGGGCCGGCGCCTGCGCCGTCCTGCCGATGACGGCCAGGCCCTGACGACGGGGCTGTTGGCGGCCCCGACCCTGGTGCGGCGTGGCCAGGAGGTTCAGGTTGCAGCCCGCGCTGGCGGACTCCAGGTCCGTATGGCCGGGGTGGCCCGGGGCGACGGGGCCTTGGGAGACACGATTGAGGTGGAAAGCGGCACTTCCGGCCGGGTCGTCCAGGCGGTCGTGCGTTCTGCGAAGTTGGTCGAGGTGTTGCTGCGATAGCACACCGGTATTCGGGTCCTCAAGTTCCCGGCGGGCGTGCCGACAGGAACCGCAGGCCTGCAAACGGTTCGGGTTCAGACGTGGGTTGCACGATGGAGAACGGGTAATGGCAGACAAGATTTCCGGCCTCGGCAGCGGTGGCGTTGACCTAACGTCCACTCGTTCCCGGGGCGCAGCCCGCCCGGAGCGGGGGTCTGATGGCGGGAAAGCGGAGACGGTGCGACGGACGGCGGAGGCCAGCACATCCGCCAGTCAGTTACGCCTGACCGGTACCGCCACCACTCTGAAACAGATTGAAGCCCGCATCGGTGACCTGCCGGATGTGGACCGGGCCCGGGTCGAAGCCGTCCGTCAGCGGATCGAAACGGGTGCCTACGAAATCAATGCGGGCCGGCTCGCTGACCGCCTGCTCGCCTTTGAACGGGACCTCGCCTGATGTCAGTGCTCGTGCTGCTCACGCAGGAGATCGAGGCCCTGCAGCGGATCCTTGCCACGCTGAGTGCTGAGCGCGCGGCTCTGGACGAACGGGCGCCCGACGCACTGCTGGCCGCCAGCACGGCCAAGGCGGAAGCCGTGGCCCTGGCCGCGAGCCTTGAGCAACAGCGCCAGGCGCAATCCGCCGCCGATCCGGCCGCCCCGACGGCCGCGGCCAGCAGCCTCATCAACGAACTGAAGACCCTGGCGGCCGAGTGCCGCCAGCAGAACGACGCCAATGGCCTGCTCATTCGCGGCCAGCGGCGTCGCGTCGAAGGCTCCCTGAACGTGCTTCGGGGCGGCCGCGCGGCGCCGGACACCTACGGACGGGACGGCGCGACGCGCCTGATCCAGTCCTCCAGGGCACCACTGGCGTCCTACTAGAAAAGTCTCCGCTCCGGCTTCAGGCCGGATTCATTGAGCGCCCGGTAGTCTTCAGTCGTCACCACTACTGAGGACAAAAAAATGCTGCAACCAAGAACGCTGGGCGTGGTCACCCTGCTGGGACTGCTGGCCGGCACGGCCCTGTGCACGGTCGCGAGCACCGCGGCGAGTGCCGGTGAGCGGGTTTACGACCGCGGGTCCAGCGGCGGTCAATACTCATCCGAGCCCCGGGTTCGCTTCGGCATCGACGTGGAGTGGGGTGGCTACGGCTACGCGCCACCGCCACCGCCCGTCGTCTGGTATCCGGCCTACTACGAACCTCCCCGCTACTACTACCGCGGCCCGGGACGGGGTCACGGCAAGCACCACCGGCACAAGGATCGTTGGAAGGATTGCGACGACTGACGATCAAGAAGGTGAGTCAGCGTCGCGGGTGTCCGGGTACACTGCGCCCCCATGCAAGGGAGTTCAGCAGTGCCGTCCGGTTACCGCATGCCCGCGGAGTGGAGTCCCCACCAGGCGACCTGGTTTTCCTGGCCCCACAACCCGGACACCTGGACCGATGACCTGCCCGCCGTCGAGCGGATTCTGGCGGAGGCCGTCGCGGCGCTGGCGAAGGGCGAGGGCGTCCGCATCAACGTTCGGGACTCCGGCCACGGTTATCACGTCCAGAAGCTGCTGGCCGGCAAGGTACCGCCGGACAAAGTGCTTATGCACCAGTTTCCCACCAACGATGCCTGGTGCCGGGACCACGGCGCCATTTTTGTCACCCGCGCCCCTGAGCCGGGTTCTGGCCCGCAGGCGACCCTGAAGGCACTGGATTTTCAATACAACGCCTGGGGTGGCAAGTACCCGCCCTACGATCTGGACAACGCGCTGCCCCAGCGGATGGCCACGGCGCTCGGCGTGCCCTGTCAGGAGATCCCCATGGTCCTGGAAGGCGGCTCGATCGAGGTCAACGGCCAAGGGCTCCTGCTGACCACGGAGCAGTGCCTCCTCAATCCCAATCGTAATCCCAACCTGACCCGGGAGCAGATCGAGTTCCAGCTGAAGTCCCTGCTGGGGGTGACCCGGATTGTCTGGCTCGGGGACGGCATCGCGGGCGATGACACGGACGGGCACATCGACGACCTCACGCGCTTCGTGGCCGAGGATTTGGTGGTGACGGCAGTGGAGCAGGATCCCGCCGATGAGAACTATCAGCCGCTGAAGGAGAACCGGGAGCGCCTGGCCGGAATCCGGTTGCCGGACGGCCGGCCATTGCGCGTCGTTGAACTGCCCATGCCAGCGCCCCTGTACAGGGGCAGCAACCGGCTCCCTGCCAGCTACGCCAACTTCTATGTCGGTAATCGGGTGGTGCTGCTGCCGACGTTCAACTGTCCGGCGGACGAGGAGGCGGCGGCCATACTGGCAAGGTGTTTCCCCGGTCGACGGATCGTGAGCCTGGATTGCCGCGATGTCGTGGTGGGCCTCGGCACCTTTCACTGCCTGACCCAGCAGGTGCCCGTCGCCCCGGAGTAGCCTGCCCCCGGGCAGTGTCCAGTCTCGCCGGCACAGAAACTTTCTGTTGTCCCCGGGGCTGGTATTCCCTAAGCTTTCCCTGCCCGACCGAGTGAAACCCAATGGCTGAAGTCTCCCGCTTTGTTCACCACCATTTCCGGCACTTCAACAGCGCCGCCCTCGTGGATGCCGCCGATGCCTACGTGAAGCATCTGCAGGGTGACGGTTACATGTTCGTCACCCTGGCCGGCGCCATGAGCACGGGGGAACTGGGCCTGTCTCTGGCCGAGATGATCCGGCAGGGCAAGGTCCACGGGATCTGCTGCACGGGAGCCAACCTGGAAGAAGACGTCTTCAACCTGGTCGCCCACGACCACTATGTCCGGATTCCCGGGTACCGCCACCTGACAGCTGCCGACGAGGAAGCCCTGCTGGCCCGCCACCTGAACCGGGTGACCGATACCTGCATCCCCGAGGAAGAAGCGATTCGCCGCATCGAGCGGGCCGTGCTGGATGAGTGGACGCAGGCTGATGGCCGGGGAGAGCGGTATTTCCCCCACGAGTTCTTCTACCGCATCCTGAGATCGGGAGTCCTGAAGCAGTATTACCAGATCGACCCAAAGGACAGCTGGCTCGTCGCAGCCTGCGAGAAAAACCTGCCCATCTTCGTGCCCGGCTGGGAAGACTCCACTCTGGGCAACATCTACAGCTCCCATGTGATTACCGGCGACGTGAAAAACGTCCACACGGTCCGCACGGGCATCGAATACATGGTGGAACTGGCGGCCTGGTATCAGGCCAACTGCCGGCAGCACTCGATTGGATTCTTTCAGATTGGTGGGGGCATCGCCGGCGATTTCCCGATCTGTGTCGTGCCCATGCTGGAACAGGACCTGCAGATTCGGGATATTCCCCGGTGGGGCTATTTCTGCCAGATCAGTGATTCAACCACCAGCTACGGGTCCTACTCGGGCGCTGTACCCAACGAGAAAATCACCTGGGGCAAGCTTTCCGCAGACACGCCGAAGTTCATCATCGAGTCCGACGCGACCATCGTCGCACCCCTGATCTTTGCCTGTGTACTTGACCAGTAGCACCGGATCAGCCGGCCCCGCTCCATGTGCCCGTTGCGCCTAACCGCCCCGCTTTTACCCTGAAGGAACGCCGTTGGCCAAGAGTGCAGCTGCCATTGCCCGTGATGCCGCCCTGACGCCGGTCGTCGCCCCGGAGGCGCCCTGGACGCCCGAAGATTCCGCGGAGCTGTATCGCGTCGAGTCCTGGGGTGATTCCTTTTTCATGATCAATGAGCAGGGGCATGCCGCGGTCAAGCCGTTTGGTGACGACCGGCTGGCCATCGACTTCGTGAAGCTCATCCAGGAGCTCGAGAGGCGGGCCATCTCGTCGCCCGTGCTGATTCGTTTTCAGGACGTCCTCCAGTCCCGAGTGCGCATGCTGAATGAAGCCTTCGGCGCGGCCATCGAGGAGGCCAACTACGGCAATCGCTACAACGGCGTGTACCCCATCAAGGTCAACCAGCTCCATGAGGTGGTAGAGGAGGTGCTTGAGGCCGGCCGCAAGTACGGCATGGGCCTGGAGTGTGGCTCGAAGGGCGAGCTCATCGCCTGCCTGCCCCATCTCACCGAAGAGGGCATGCTGCTCGTCTGCAACGGGGTCAAGGACCGCTCGATGCTGTCGCTGATCCTGTCGGCCCAGCGCCTGGGACTGAATGTGGTTCCGGTGATGGAGAAGTACTCGGAGTTCGAGTCGCTGCTGGCGCTGGCTGACCTGCAGGGGGTCGCCCCGATCCTGGGCGTCCGGGTACGGCTGGCCACCCGCGGTTCCGGGCGGTGGTCGGAGTCCGGCGGTGCCCGCTCCAAGTTCGGCCTCTCGGTGCCGGAACTCGTGCGTCTCGTCGCGGAGCTGGAGCGCCGGGGCAAGCCGGAGTCACTGGCACTCCTCCACTTTCACATCGGCAGCCAGATCATCGACATCCAGGTGCTCAAGCGGGCCCTCAAGGAGATGACGCAGATTTACGCGTCGCTGCACCAGCGCGGAGTGAAGGTGCGGTACATCGACATCGGCGGCGGCCTGGGGGTCAGCTACGGCGCTGGCCACGCCCGAGGCGAGGCGGGCGTGAACTACGGTCTGCAGGAATACGCCAATGCGGTGGTCTTCGCCATCAAGGAAGTCTGCGACGTGCAGGAAGTGCCGACTCCCATCATCGTGTCCGAGAGTGGCCGGGCGATCACTGCCCACCACTCGGTACTGCTGGTGCCCGTGCTCGAGGGCCACCGGCGGGGTGGCCCCGACCACGTGGAGTTGCCTGCAGAGCCCCACGCTGCCGTGGAGGCGCTCTCGAAGATCCTCGATAACGTGCGCAATCCCGACCGGGAACCCGAAGAGCTCATTGAGGCTTACCACGACATCGAAGAGATCCGGACCGAGGCGCGCACGCTGTTCAGCCTGGGCTACCTTGAGCTCGGCCAGCTGGCGACCGTGGAGGAACTTTACTGGTCCATTGCCCGGGACCTGCTGGCCCGGCTGCGCCTCGCGGAGATCGACCCCACGCCGGCTGAGCTTCTGGAGCTGGAAGAGAAGCTGACGGACCGCTATCTCTGCGACTTCTCGGTTTTCCAGTCCATCCTTGATCATTGGGCCATCGACCAGTCGTTCCCGATCATTCCCATCGACCGGCTCGACGAGAAACCGGATCGTCGGGCTCAGCTGGTCGACCTCACCTGCGATTCAGATGGCAAGGTCAGTCACTACATCTCGGCCATGGACGACAAGACCTTCCTGCCGGTGCATTCCCTGGAGGGCGACCAGCCGTATTACCTGGGATTCTTCCTCATGGGTGCCTACCAGGACATCATGGGTGATACCCACAATCTGTTCGGTCGCGTGGCTGAAGTCCACGTCTATGCGGATGCTGACGAGCCGGACAATTTCTGGATCGAGCGCATCATCCCGGGGGCCGCCATCCACGAGATGCTGGCCCAAGTGCAATACTTCCCCAATGACCTCAATCGACGCATGAGCGACATCGTCAAGCGCAAGATCGATGCGGGGATCATCCGGCCCACGCTGGGCATGGAAATTCTCGGCCAGTATCTCGCCTGCTTCAACGACACCACCTACTGCGATGCGCGGCCGGAGCGCGCCGGGTGAGCCAGGCGGTGGTGCCCACGGCCCTCGTGCAGATGCGTTGTTCTGCTGATCCGGCGGACAACCTGCAGAGGGCCCTCGGCCTGGCGCGGAAGGCGGCACAAAATGGCGCCAAACTGATTTGCCTGCCTGAACTGTTCCAGAGCCGCTACTTCTGTCAGAGCGAGGACAGCGCGCAGTTTGCTCTGGCCGAGGCGGTGCCGGGACCGGGATCCGAGGCTTTCGGCGTCCTTGCCGCCGAGTTCGACGCCACCATCGTTATCAGTCTCTTTGAAAGGCGCGCGCCGGGCCTCTTTCACAACACGGCCGCCGTGCTGGATGGCCGCAGGGGCTACGCCGGCAAGTATCGGAAGATGCACATCCCGGACGATCCCCGGTTCTACGAGAAGTACTACTTCACGCCAGGCGACCTGGGGTTCCGCTCCTTCGCGACCGGGGCGGGCAATCTTGGTGTGCTGATCTGCTGGGACCAGTGGTACCCGGAGGCCGCCCGGCTGACGGCGCTGAAAGGTGCCGAGATCCTGATCTACCCCACGGCCATCGGCTGGCAGCCCGAGGAAAAGGCCCGGCTCGGCGAGCGGCAGCACGCGGCCTGGGAGTTGATGCAGCGTGCCCACGCCGTGGCGAATGGCTGCTTCGTGCTGGCCATCAACCGGACGGGCTTCGAGCCGGACCCGACGGGCAACGGCGGCATCGAGTTCTGGGGGCAGAGTTTCGCCGTGGCCCCGGACGGCCGGATCCTGGCCCGCGGGCCGGCGGACGCGGAAGCCGTTCTGGAACTGGAGCTGAACAGAGCGGAGATCGAGGCCTTCCGCATCGGCTGGCCTTTCCTCCGGGACCGGCGCATCGATGCCTACGAGGACATCACTCATCGTTTTTCAGACGCGTAGGAGCGCCTTTAGGCGCGAGATCGCGCGGGATCGCGCCTGAAGGCGCTCCTACGGGTCAATGCGGTTCGCCGCTGCCGTGCCGTCGCGCCAGGTAGCGCCCCATGTCGCCGGCACTCCGCAGAAAGCGGCGACCCTGCCATTCCCGGACGTCCAGACCCGCGAGCGCCAGCTCCGCCGCCGGGGCCGGGGCGACCACCAGTAACGGCAATCCCTGGTTCTCTGCGCCGACCGCCGCGATCACGGCGGCCCGGGGCCGGGGAAAGTCGACATAGTGGATGTCCAGAACCTGGCGCAGTTGCGGATAGAACGCCAGTACACCTTCCAGCGTCGCGCACGCCGGGCAGTAGCACAGACCCCGGGTACCCCCCTTGAAGTCGGGCTTCAGAAGAAACAGCTGGTCTCTCGTCATGAGCAAGGTCCGATGTGTGGCAACCAATCCAGAGCGCTGACTTCCGCGAAATGAACAGCATGGTGCCCCCCGTCATTCTATGGTTTCGTCAGGACCTTCGTCTTGGGGACAACGCCGCACTCACCGCCGCTTCTGCCTCCGGACGAGCCGTACTGCCCGTGTTCATCCGGGACGACGACGCTGCAGGCCGCTGGCAGAACGGCGGCGCCACGCGCTGGTGGCTCCACGGGAGTCTCGAGCGCCTGGACGCCGAGCTGCGGCGGCGCGGGTCCCGGCTGATCTTGCGCACGGGGGACTTTACTCGCGTACTCACCAGCCTCCTTCGCGAGACGGGTGCTGAGGCGGTCTACTGGAGTCGGAGCTATGAGCCCGGCGAGGCCGCTCTGGAGGACCGATTAAGGGAGCAGTTGGGTGACGCAGCGACCCTGCGCCGCTTTGCGGGGCGCCTCCTTTTCGAGCCCGAGACTATTCGCACGGCCGCCGATCGTCCCTTTCAGGTGTTCACGCCGTTCTGGAAGGCTTGCCTTGCCCAGCCGGCACCCTCACCACCGCGCCCCGCGCCCGAGGAATTCGGCCGCCCGGTGAGTTGGCCGGCTAGCGAACCACTCGCGGACTGGAACCTGTTACCACGGCAGCCCGACTGGAGTGGTGGCCTGCGCTCGGCCTTCGAACCCGGCGAGGCTGCCGCCGTGGCACGACTGGAGACCTTTCTCGATAGCGCTGTGCAGCGCTATCGCGACGGCCGCGATCGGCCCGGGGCTGCGTGCACGTCACGTCTCTCTCCTTATCTGCACTTTGGTGAGATCAGTCCCCGCCAGGTCTGGCATGCCGTCCAGGCCAGCATGGCGGCAGGAGCTGCCCCCGAAGGCGAGGGCGCGGGCTTCCTCCGGCAATTGGGCTGGCGCGACTTCTCGGCCCATCTCCTGTTTCACTGCCCACATCTTCCGGAGCAGCCCCTGCGGCCGGAGTTTGCGCACTTTCCCTGGGCACCGGAGCCAGAACTGTTCAAGGCCTGGTGCCAGGGTCGCACGGGCTATCCGCTGGTCGACGCCGGGCTGCGGGAATTGTGGTCCACGGGCTGGATGCACAACCGGGTGCGGATGATTGTCGCGTCCTTTCTGGTGAAGGACCTGCTGGTGCCGTGGCAGGAGGGGGAGGCCTGGTTCTGGGACACGCTGGTCGACGCGGATCTCGCCAACAATGCCGCCAGCTGGCAGTGGGTCGCGGGCTGCGGCGCGGATGCGGCGCCGTTCTTCCGCGTCTTCAATCCGGTGCTGCAGTCCCGGAAGTTTGATCCGGAGGGGGCCTACATCCGGCAGTGGGTGCCGGAACTGGCCGCGTTGCCGGACGAACACTTGCACGCCCCGTGGGAAGCCCCGGCGAGCGTTCTCGGGCACGCCGGCCTGCGTCTGGGCACCGACTATCCCCATCCCATCGTCGACCATCGCGCCGCACGGCAACGCGCCCTGGATGCTTTCGCCAGCCTGCGCCGGGAGCGAACCCGTGCATAATCGGCCACGTCATTTTTTTCACCTGGAGCCGTTGCGATGATTACCTACGTTGCCATCCTGTTCGCCAAGCCGGGCCATGAGCTGGCCGTCACCCAGTTTTACCAGGACCTGGAGCCGCTGCTGCGGGAGGCAACCGGCTACCGGGGCCGAAAGATGCTGCGCGCCCGTCCCGGGGCGATGGAGGCGGAAGTCCGCCGCGTGACGCCGCCGGAAGAACTGAAGGGTCACGGCCATGAAGACGGGCCCGCCGGCGTCCAGTTCGTCCTCGTGGAGCAATGGGACAGCGTGGCGGATCGCATTGCGTTTTCCCGGGGTGCTTCCGGCGCCCGGAGCAAGGACCTGTTTCCCCACCTCCTGCCCCAGCACTCCCACGAGTTCTACGAAGACGTGACGCCGCAGCCCTGACACGTCAGACCTGATACGTCAGCCCTGACAAGTCAGACCTGAGGCGCCGTGGTCATTCAGCGCGGGAGCCTGCTGCTCGCCGGGTTGCTGGCGGCCGGACGCTGTGCGGCCCTGGCCAGCGGCGCACCGCCGACCGACGCCGGGTTTGCCGCCACCTCACCCTGGGCGGTGGTGCTCTTCCGGCCTGAGGACCCCGGCATCTGCACGGGCAGCCTGATCGCGCCGCGGTACGTGCTGACCGCCGCCCACTGCGCCGGCCCGGGACTCAGCGTCCTCTTCGGCAACCGGTCCCGGGAGTTGGCCCGTCGGGTTGTCGTGCGCGAGGTGATCCGGCACCCGAAGTACACCAGTCAGCCCAATGCTTACGATCTGGCTCTGCTGCGCCTCGCCCGGCCGTTGCGGGTGCGACCGGTGCCGATTGCCAGCCGGGCAGAATCCTGGGATCTGGTGCGTCCGGACGGCGCGGCAACCATCCTTGGCTGGGGTGCCACAGCGGCGGGAGTGCAATGGCCCGACGTGCTGCTTCAGGCCACGATCCACTTCACGGCACTGGGGATCGTTGGGACCCACATCTATCTGGACTCGCCCGAAGGGGGTCCCTGTGGCGGCGACAGCGGCGGACCCCTGCTCGTGACTGGTTATGACGGACAGCCCGTCCTGGTGGGGGTCGCCAGCGTCACAGTCGGTAACCTGTGCGCCGCCGGGGGCGGCATTGCGGGCTATACGGATGTCTCGGTCCTGCTGGATTTCATCCGGGACCACGTCCCGGACCTGCCAGAACGCCTGCCGCCACTCGATTTCGGTCAGCCCCGTTACTGAGGCGGCGAATCCCAACCGCTCCCGCCGCCGAAATGGCAGTGACTGATAAAAGGACGGGCCCCGCCATTCGGGCACAATGACCTCCATGGAGTCACCAATCCCCTCCGCTCCCGGGCAGCTGATCAGCGACCTGCTGGCAGCGGCTGAGGACCTCGACGTGGCGGCCTGCGAACGCCTGTGTGTGCTCGCCGTGGCCGATCTCGACCCACTGGTGCTCGTCTGCGATGTGGTTTCGCCAGTGCTGCGCGAGGCGGGGAATCGCTGGCATCGGGGCGAATGGTCGGTCATTCAGGAACGCATCCTGTCGGGCGTGGTGAAACGCCAGCTGTCGTCGGCGCTGGATCGCCATCTGGCCCAGGCCGACGGGCCCAGCGTGGTGTTCGCGACCTTGAGTGGCGAGCGTCACGAGCTCGGTGGCCTGATGGGTGCGGTGGTGGCCGCCAGCCGCGGGTTCCGGTGCATCTATCTGGGGCCCGATCTCCCGGCCACCGAGATTGGCAGCTTTTGCGTGCGCCGGCCAGCCGATGTCCTGGCCATCAGCGTCGTGACGCAGCCGGATGTCAACGATGCTTCAGGACAGTTGCACACGCTGCGGCAGCTGGTCCCCGCCCCGACGGAGATCTGGGTAGCCGGCCAGGCTGCTACGCTGCTGTCCCGCGACCCGCTGCCGCCCGGGGTGGTGGCAGTCGCCGACCTCACTGGATTTCTGGCGAAGCTGGCCGGACTGAGACAAAGGACGCCATGAAAATTTCCCGAACCCGGATCGTGTGGCTGCTCGCGATCGTCGCCATCATTGGGCTGGTCTGGCAGATCCGTCGCCCGGACCCTGCGGTGGTCACGGAGCCGGTGCGCCGGGACATCGTCGAGCTCGTGGTGGCCAGCGGCAAGCTCCAGGCCGTCCGGGAAACCCAGGTCGGCGCGGAGTCCGCGGGCATCGTCGAGAGTCTCGCCGTGAACGAGGGCGCTGTCGTACGCCAGGGCGACCTGCTGGGCCGGCTCACGGCAGGGGACGCAGCGCCCCGCCTCGCTTCCGCCCGGGCTGCTCTGGATGTGGCAGGAAAGAACGTGCGGGCCGAACAGGCAGCGCTCGACAAGGCGCGGCAGGAACTGGCCCGCTTCCAGCTGCTGGCGGAGCGCAAGCAGGTCTCCACCGCTGAACTCGAGCGGGCCGAGGCGGATGCCCGGGTGCAGGCGGCGCGGACCGAGGCGGCCCGGGCCCGGGGTCGGGAGGCCGCTGCCGAAGTCGACCGGGTCGGCCCGGAGTTTGGCCGCCGTGAGGTCCGGGCGCCGTTCAACGGGGTCATCACCGATCGTCTGGTGGAGCCTGGCACGCCCGTCGCGGCGGCCCAGGGCTGGTTCCGGATTTCCGAGATGGCCGCGACCGAGATCGAGGTGGAGACGGATGAGAACAACCTGGGCAAGCTCAAGGTGGGTCAGCCGGTCATCGCTTTCGTGCCGGCGTATCCGGACCGGCCCTTTCGCGGCACGCTGACCCAGGTGGGGCCCTTCGTGGACAGCGAGCGGGGCGTGGTGCGCCTCAAGATCACGCCCCAGGAGTTGCCCGACTTCGTCCTGCCGAACATGACGGTGGATGTCAGCATCGAAGTGCAGCGGGCCAATCAGGCGCTGGCGTTGCCGGTGAGCGCGGTGGCGCTCCAGGCCAATCCCCCGTTTGTGCTGGCCGTCGGCGAGGGGGGCGTGCTGGAGCGCCGGCCGGTGAAGGTCATCGGCCGCAACCCCGACTGGGTGGCCGTGGCGGAGATCCCGGAGGGCACGGCGGTGGTGCGGCAGCTGATGGGCATGTCTCCGGGCCGGAAGATCCGGCCAGTCACTGAGCCGCCGGCCGCAGAGGGCGGCGGACCGCCCAAGAGTGTGGCCACCCGCTGATGTTGTCCTACTTCATCCGCTCCGTCGCCTTCCGGCACCTGCGCTACAGCGTGGGCCAGTCATTGCTGACAATCGGCGTCGTCGGGATCAGCGTGCTGCTGATCATTTACCTCCGGACGATCATTGGTGGCACCCAGAACCGTATTACGCAGAACACGACCGGCGCGATCCCCCACATCACCGTGGAGCCGCCGGAGCGGACCCCGGTCGGGGCGTGGCAGCTGACCAACCTGGGCATCGATCCCGACACGCTCTACGTGGGGGAGGTCGTGAATCTCCCGAAGGCCCGGGAAGTGATCGAGGACTGGCGCCTGTGGCTGCCGTCCCTTGATGCGGTGGACCCGGGAGTCGCGACGGTGTCGCCCGTCGTCACTGGCCAGGCTTTCATGAATCGGGGCTCCCGGCGCCAGTCTGTCCGGGTTACCGGCGTGCTGCCGGAACGCCACAACGGCATTGTCGAGATCGAGAAGAACCTGGACGCCGGCCGTTTCATCGGTATGGTGTCCGGCGACGTGGTGCTGGGCCAGAAGCTGGCCAAGGACTTCGGCCTGAAGCTCCGGGACAAGGTCCGGCTCGTGGGTCCCGAGGGGCTCACGCTGAACTTCTCGGTGGCCGGCATCTACACCACGGGTTTCGGCCAGGTGGACGATGGCCAGGTGTTCGTAACTCTGCGGGATGGGCAGTCCCTGCTGGAGCTGGGCGGTTCGATCAGCTCCTTCGGGCTGAAGCTGACTGACCTTTACGATGCCGAGAACGTGGCCCGGCGGATGGCACCCTCGCTGCCCTTCAAGGTGCAGTCCTGGGTCGTGCAGAACCCCAACCTGTTTCGCACCCTGGATGCCCAGGGTCAGACCCGGGATCTCATTCTCATCATGACCACCATTGCCTCCGGCTTTGGTATCGGCAGCATTCTCGTCATGGTGGTGACGAGCAAGTACCGGGAGATCGGGATCCTGAAGGCCATGGGGGCAACCCCGGGGGAGATCCAGAGCATCTTCGTGCTCGAGGGTCTGCTGCTCGCCTTCGTCGGCTGCCTGGTCGGTGTTCCTCTTGGCGTGCTGCTGCTCAAGGGCCTTGCCGCTATCCGCTCGGTCGGTCCCGACGGTCGCGTCGATGCGCCGTTCCTGATCGAGATCGATCCGATGCTGCTGCTCGGTGCCTCCCTCGTGGCCATGGCCACCGGAGTCGTCGCCTCCTACTTCCCGGCCCGCCGGGCCGGGAAGGTGGATCCCATGCAGGTCATCCGGGGCAGCTGATGGCACACCCTGTCGTCGAGCTCGACCGCGTCGGCAAGATTTACTACAACGGCGACGTCGAGACTCCGGTGCTGTTTGATATTTCCTTTGCCATAGTGCCGGGCGAGTTCGTGGCGATCGTCGGCGGCAGCGGCTCGGGAAAGACCACCTTGCTGAATCTCATGGGCCTGCTTGACCGCCCGACGGCCGGCGTGATTCGGGTCGAGAATCAGGAAGTCAGCCAGCTCGATGAGCTGAAGCGCGCCAGGGCCCGGCGGGACCGGCTGGGGTTCATCTTCCAGTTCCACTACCTGTTGCCGGAATTCACCGTGCTCGAGAACGCGCTCATGCCCTGCCGGATGCGCGGTCGGGAGTTCGAGAAGTCCCAGGAGCCCCGTATGCGCGAGCTGCTCAAGGCCGTCGGCCTGGAGGACAAGCTGAAGGTCCGGCCGCCCCAGTTGTCCGGTGGCCAGCAGCAGCGCGTCGCCGTGGTGCGCTCCCTGGCGAACGAGCCGGCGGTGGTCTTTGCCGACGAGCCAACGGGCAACCTCGACAGCAAGAGCGGGCGTTTGGTGTTTGATCTGATGAAGCGCCTCAGTCGTGAATCCGGCACGGCCTTCGTGATGGTGACCCACGACGATAACTTCGCGCTGGAAGCCGACCGGGTGATCCGCATCCGGGACGGCCGGCTGGTCGGTGCGTCGGTAGGAGCGCCTTCAGGCGCGATCGATGCCGCCATCGCCCGCTGATCGCGCCTGAAGGATCTCCTGCCAGCGGAAATGGCGGACAATCGCCCCATGCTCTTGCCTGACCACGATTTCGTCAAACCCGCCACCCTGGCAGAGGGCCTCGCTGTGCTCCGGGATGCCACCGGTGACGTGCGGCTGCTGGGGGGCGGAACAGACGTCGTCTTTAATATGCGCTGCCGGCTGATGACGCCGGATACGCTGCTGAGCCTCAAGGACCTGCCCGAGCTGCAGGGTGTTGCCGTACTGCCGGATGGCAGCCTGCAACTCGGTGCCGCCTGCCGGCTGACGGATCTCGTGGCGTCGCCGCTGCTCATCGCGCGCTACCCCGCGCTGGTCAAGGCCTTTCGGGCCGTGGCGTCCCGGCACGTGCGGAATCTCGCGACCCTCGGCGGCAACCTCTGTCTCGACACCCGGTGCTGGTTCACGAACCAGACGAAGGAGTGGCGCGATGCCAAAGGCCCCTGCCTCAAGACCGGTATGGACGTCTGCCACGCCATTGCGGGTGCGCCCGTCTGCGTGGCACTAAACAATGCGGACTCGCCGCTCCCGCTGATTGCCCTCGACGCCACCGTGGTCCTGGCCAGCAGCCGGGGGGAGCGCAGCCTGCTGTTGCGGGACTTCTACCGGGAGGACGGCATCCGGCACACGGCCCGGGAACCTGACGAAATCCTGACCGGCATCACCATCCCGCCCACCACCGACCGGCTGGTCTTCCTGAAGGAAACCGCGCGGCAGGGCATGGATTTTTCCTATGGCGCCATCGCGGTGCGGGCCGACGGGTCGGGCCACACGGCCAGCCGCCTGCGTATCGTTCTCGGTTCCCTCACGACAGCGCCGCGACTTCTCATCGGCGCCGCGGCCCAGCTGGCGACGCTGGGGCTGGGGGACGATGGCCTGGAAGCGGCCTGTGCCACTCTGCGCGACGAGCTGGGGCCGCTCACCAATCTGTATTCACCGGCCGCCTACAAGCGGGAGCTGGCGCGTATCCTGCTCCGCAAGGCGGTCCTTGAACTGCGCCAAGGCAGTTGAGGAGATCTGGTCATGAAGAAAGGCTTCATCACACTCCACGTGAATGGCGACGCCCACGAGGTTCTCGTGAGCTCCCAGCACACGCTGCTCGATGTCCTGCGGGGCAAACTGAAGCTGATGGGAACCAAGGAAGGATGCACCACCGGTTCCTGCGGCGTCTGCACGGTACACAACAGCCGCGGCGAAGCCGTACTCTCCTGCCTGACGCCCGCCCTCGAGTGGGCTGGGCAGTCCATCACAACCATCGAGGGCCTGGAAAAAAATGGCCGTCTGGCACCCATCCAGCAGGCCTTCGTGGCGTACCACGCCGTGCAGTGCGGCTTCTGCACGCCGGGGGTAATCATGTCCGCCCAGGCCGTGCTGAACCTGACGCCGGCGCCGACGGAAGAGGACATCAACGACGGTCTGGCAGGCGTGATCTGCCGCTGCACCGGCCACATCAAGGTGAAGGAAGCGATCCGGAAGGTGGGTGAGTTCGGTGTGGGGCCCTGACCGGGTGCTGAGGCTGGCGCCATGAGCAAGCCCGGGGATCTCAGTGTCATTGGCCGCCGCCAGCCGCGGCTCGATGGTTTTGACAAGGTGTCGGGCCGGTCTGTGTTCACCGACGATATCGTCCTGCCGGGGATGCTTTATGGCCGGATCCTGCGCAGTCCCCATGCCCGGGCCCGCATTCTGAGTATCGACACCTCGAAGGCGCGGGCCCTGCCGGGGGTCAAGGCCGTGGTGTCCAACGCCGACGCACCGGACCTGCTGTTCTCGGATAAACAGCCGCTGCTGGCCAAGGGCTTTGTGCACTACGTGGGCGAGGAGGTGGCCGCTGTCGCTGCCACCGACCCGCTGATTGCCGAGGCGGCGCTGGACCTCATCGAGGTTGAGTACGAGGTGCTGCCGTCCGTGACTTCCCTGCGCCGGGCCCTGCAGCCGGACGCGCCGCAGCTGCACGAGTGGGCCACTGGCAACGTGGCGCTGACCCACGAGAGGGATTTTGGCGATCCGGACGCCGCCTTTGCCGCCAGCGATCTCGTGATCACCGATGAATTCCGCTCTCCCGTCCAGCACAACACGCTCGCCGAGCTGCACGTGGCGCTGGCCGACTTCACCAATCCCGACAAGCTGCAGCTGTGGACACCGACCCAGGGTGCGCCGATGTACCAGATGGCGCTGGCCAAGGCCTTCGGTCTGGAGACCAGCCAGGTCCGGATCGTCTACGGCAATGTGGGTGGTGCGTTTACCGGCCGAGGGCGGGCCAAGCCCCACCATTTCATCGCGGCGCTCCTGTCCCGCGTCGCTGGCAAGCCCGTAAAGATCAAGGCGACCGGCGACGAAGAGTTCATCATGTTCCGGGGTTCCGGCGAAACCCGGTACCGCTTCCGCACCGGCGTGACCCGGGACGGCAGGCTCAAGGCTCTCGAAGCGGACGTCACCTTCGATGCGGGCGCCCACGCGGAGTGGGCCATGATCCTGTGGCTCCCGGCGCCCTACCTGAACTGGCTCTACAAGGTCGACGCCGTGCGCTACCGGGGCCGCTTTGTCTACACCAGTACCGTCCCCAAAGGGTCCCACCACGGGGGCATTTTCGGCCGGCTGTCGGCGGGCTGGATGCAGCACCTGAATCACGTCGCCGAAGAGCTCGGCATGGACCCTGCTGAGTTTCATCTGAAGAACGCGATCGACCCGGGACATCACGCGCTGGATGGCAGCGACTTCGCGTCCTGCGGGCTGAAAGAGTGCATTGACCGGGTGGTGGAGCGTTCCGGCTGGAAGGCCAAGTACGGCAAGTTGCCCCCGTACCGGGGCATCGGCATCGGCATTGGCGCCCAGGCCTCGGGCGGCAAGAATGCCGCCAACGACACCTCCGCGGCGCTGCTGAAGGTCGCCGACGACGGCGTCGTGACGCTCTACACGGGGATCCCGGACATGGGCCAGGGCTCCCACACGGTGATGGCGATGATCGCCGCCGAAGTCCTCGGTGTAGAGCCCGAGGACATTCGCATCGTCGGCGGCGACTCGGACATCACCCCCTTCGACTGGGGCGCCTTTTCCCAGCGCGGCACCTTCACGACGGGTAACGCGGTGAAACTGGCGGCGGAGGACGCCCGCGCGCAACTGGCCGGGATCATCGGCACCCTGCTCGGCGTGGCCGCGACGGACCTGGAGTTTGCCCGCCGCCGGGTGTGGGTGCGTGGCGAGGCGCAGGACGCGCCCGGCAGGTCCTTCAGTTTCCGCGAGGCCATCGGCAAGGCCTTCAATGGCGTCCAGGGCCTGGCGATCATGGGGCGCGGGTCCTTCAACTCGCCGCGTCCGTCCGGATCGCTGGCCTATTCCTTTGGTGCCCAGGTGGCGGAGGTGGAAGTGGACCCGGAGTCCGGCGCGGTCCGGGTGTTGAAAGTGACGGCGGCCCACGACCTGGGCCGGGCACTCAACCCGCTGGCCGTGGAAGGCCAGCTGGATGGCCAGGTCTTCTCCGGCATGAGTCAGGTGCTCTATGAAGAGTGCCGGATGGACGGCGGCCAGATTCTGAATCCCTCCCGCCTGGAGTACAAACTGCCGCGCACCTACGAGTTGCCCGAGGTGGAGTACATCCTGGTGGAGACCATCGACCCTTATGGACCCTTTGGGGCCAAGGAAGTGGGCGAGGGGCCGATTGTGGTGACCATGGGTGCGGTGGCGAATGCGGTGGCGAATGCGGTGGGCGAGATGGTGCCCCAGATTCCGATGACGCCCTGGCGCCTGTTGCGGGTGATCCGCCACCGGCGGAACCACGGGCTGGCTCCGGCGGACTGAGGCTCGCGGTCAGTTCAGAAAGAACTGGAGTGCCGCGATCGTCAGTCCGAAGCCGACGACCAGCATGGAGCCGAGCTGGACGACCAGCCGGCTGGACAGCAGCTCCATTTCCTTCCGGACCAGAACATTGTCCTGGCGGAGCGCTGCGATATCTGTCTTGACGCATTCTCAAGAAGTCGTCGGCTGCAGTCGGCGCGTACTTTGGCCTGTTCTCGCTGGCCAAGGCACTGTTCACGCCCCTGCAGCTGTGGGTGGAGCGGCGCTTCGAGAGGCGCCGGGCGTACCTCCTGTGCATGGGGGCCTATGCCCTTGGCAGGCTGTCCTGGCTGCTGGCTACACCGGCAGAACCTGACCTCGTGCTCTATGCCCCTGGCCCTCATGACGGCCTCCGGGCCTGGCGATTCACCAGGCGTGACCGCCGCGCGGCCTCCGACAGACGGTCGGGGTGAGGGTATTCCGCCGGACCGCCGTCGCTAGTACACTCGCCAGCATTGATCGGGGGCCGTCACCAGACGGCGGGCTTTCTAGGGGAGTTATTCATGAACAAACTAACAGCGATGGCTGTAATCGCAGCGGCCTCACTCGGGCTGCAGACGACGGTCTACGGTTACAGCGCCAGTGCCAACGTCACCTTTGCCTGGGGCGGGGCCAGCACGGCAGGCGATGCCATCGGCTGGACGTCGAGCGCTGCCAACACTCTCAGCACGGTGGACAACGCCACGTACTTCACGACGCTCCCCGGTACCAACTCCACCAGCTACTTCAACGGCGATTTCGCCATCGCCAGCGACTACGCTGCCGGCACGACGGACGACTGCCTGACCCCG
>ENA-ORBV01002078-ORBV01002078.1-microbial-mat-metagenome-genome-assembly--contig:-NODE-2078-length-43097-cov-7.416899_pt1 | contig 43097 bp, 46 predicted proteins | sample MGYA00237777_ERZ505514 | MGnify/ENA primary metagenome ERZ505514 (study PRJEB26160, sample SAMN06269048) | microbial mat metagenome | isolation source: Oligotrophic lake microbial mat | place... | reverse complement strand
ATGATACGGCGACCACCGAGATCTACACCTCTCTATTCGTCGGCAGCGTCAGATGTGTATAAGAGACAGGTGCTAAGACGCTGCTGCAGGCCCTTTTGCGCGATCGCAAGCTGGTGCGGATCAACCTGGAGCTTGTCTATCATGCGGCGGCCCTGGAGCAAGTGCAGGCATTGCTGAAGGCGAGGTCCGGCCAGCGGTTCAGCGTCGGCGACTTTAAGGATTGGACCGGCGTGTCCCGCAAGTATGCGATTCCGTTGCTTGAGTTTCTCGATCGTCAACGACTCACCCGGCGCGACGGCGAGCAGCGTGTGATCAGCTAAGCTGAAACGGAACTGAAACCTGCATCGTTTATCCTCTGAAGATGACCTCGCGCACCACCCTGAGCCTGCTGCTAAGCTGCTCCTTGATGATCGCCGCCAAGATTGAAGTGCACGGCCACCGTGGCGCGCGCGCCGCGATGCCGGAAAACTCCCTGCCGGCGTTTGAATACGCCATCGGCCTGGGCGTGGACGTGTTGGAACTCGATGTCGTCGTCACCAAGGACGACGTGCTGGTGGTGTCGCATGATCCGGAGATGAATCCGGTGCATTGCGTGGGTCCAGCGGGCTCGCCCAAGGCGATTCGCGAAATGACTTATGCGCAGGTGCAACTTTGGGATTGCGGTGCCAAGGCTAACCCTGAGTTTCCTCAGCAAAAAGCTATTCCCGGTACCCGCGTGCCCTCGCTGGATTCGGTGTTCGCTTTGGCGAAAAAAGGTAAGTTCCATTTCAACGTCGAAACCAAGATCTTTCCGAATCGGCCCAGCTTGACGCCAACTCCGGAACGCTTCGCCGAATTGATGTTAGCCATGATTCGCAAGCATGGCCTGGAGCAACGGGTGATCGTGCAAAGCTTCGATTTTCGTACGTTGAAAGCCATGAAACACCTGGCGCCGGAGATTCGGCTTTCGGCCCTGCTTGCCTTCGCGCCGCAGGACTTTGTCGCCTCGGCGCGCGAAGCCGGGGCGACCATTGTGTCGCCGCAATATAAGCTAGTAACTCCGGAGAAAGTGAAAGTCGCGCATGAGGCTGGATTGCAGGTGGTCCCGTGGACGGCGAATACACCGGCTGATTGGGACAAGTTAGTTGCCGCCGGATCCGATGCCATCATTAGTGACGATCCGGCGTCTTTGATCGAGTATCTGAAGGCCAAGAAACTTCGCTAGCGGCGGCGCGCCATCACTTCGAGCACGTTGCGCAGATACTGCTCGTCAGAGAGATCTTCGGTGGCGGCGGGCGGGAAGTCGGCTTCGGCCTGGAAGCGACCGGCGAGTTCGCGGTAGAGCTCCAGTCGCGCAGCGGGGTCGAATTGGTCACGCCGTAACAGGGCTTCAAAAGTAATGGCGATCCAGGCGGGCGGCACGCGCATCCGCAGGCGGGCGGCTAAGTGCGGATAGGCGCTCAGCGAGTTGAATTTCGCGGTTGCGATGCGGGTGAAATCCGGCTCCGCAATGGCGGCCTCGTAGATCACCACGGTACCGGCGGCCAAGTCGCCGAGCCGCTGCCGGCGCTGATTGAAGAAGGAGACCGCGCCGCCGAGTAAGTACAATACCGGTAACGTATCCACAGGCCGCAGTAAGTTGCGCAGGACGATCTGCGTGGGCCGCAAGCGCAGTCCTTCAGCATCGACGACGCGTAGCCGCAAGGCGCGCTTGCCCACCGTCTGGCCCCGCCAGCGCCATTCGAGGAAGATGCCGTAGCCGGTGGACACGACGAAGTAGAAGAGATAGTAGAGTGCCCCCGCCACGTCATCGCCGACCAGGCTGAGCGCCCGTACCAGATAGCCGATGGTGGTCATGATGACGCCGACGCAGAAGAGATCCAAAATCATCGCGAGGCAGCGACGTACGGGGCCGGCCAGCGGCAGGCTGAAGGTGACTCCCTCTGGCGTGCGGATACGGAGGGCATCCGCCTCAATCGCGCGCATGGCGACCTGCCCGGCTGAGAAAGAACAATAGACAAAACAGTTCCAACAATCCAACGGCGATCTTCAAGTCGTACGGCAGAATGGGTTCGTGATATTGGGAGAAGAACGCTTCTACCATGCCGGCCCAGACGAGTAAAATCGCGACGCCGCCGAGTAAGTGCAGTACGTCCGGAGTAACTTGACGCAGCCGTTCGCCTAACCGGCGGCGCTCCCGGCGGCGTAGTAAGGCGCCCGCGAGCACGAATCCCGCTTGGCCGCCCAGCAGGATCGCTGGAATCTCTACCGAGCCGTGTGGCAGCAGCCAGCCGAGTAAGAACCGCGTGTAGCCGGCCTGTACATAGTCGTAAGCCACGGCGCCGAGGATCACGCCGTTGTAGAAGAGGCTAATGGTGGTGCCGAAGCCCCAGGTCATCCCCAACGCGCACGTCAGGATCGCCACGCGTGTATTGTGGGTCATTAACTCGGCCGAAAAGCTCGTCTTTCGTCCGGCCATGCGGTCGCTTTGGCTTTGTTCCTTCTCCTCTTTCGCGACGCGCTCGGCGGGGGTCTGTTTCAAATGGCCAAAGCCGACCAGGGAGTCCTTCGCGCTGGGGTCCACGCGGAGGGCGAAAGCACCGAAGGCGGCGCCGAGGAATAATAGGCCGGCAGAGAGGGCAAACTCCCGGCGGCGACGCCGAAAGGCTTGGGGAAAGCTGACGGTGAACCAGCGCCAAACGCTGGTGCCCCAATGATGACCGCGCGTTTCGTGGATCTGTCCGTAAGCCCGGCTCACCAGGCTCTCCACATAGCTGCGCAAGGCGGTCTCGCCGGGCAGAGCACTCAACTTAGCTAGCCCCGCGCCGCCGCGCTGGTAGAGGTAGTGCAGGCGCAGCGCGTCCTCCATGGGCAAAGTCCGCTCCGGGTCCGCGTCCAACCGGCCGAGTAAGTGCTCCAGTTCCTGCCAAAACGGCCGTTCGCGGGCTACGAAGCGCTCCAGGTCTACGATCATAGTAACTGCCTCTGCTTCAAGGAGCGATACTGTTCAATCAACTCGTAAGTGAGCCGCTGAGGGTCGAGTAGATTGAATTGAATTCCTTGCTGCCGCAGGCCGCGGCCGGCTTCTGTCAGTTTCTGCCAGGAGAGATGAGCCCCCAGCCGATCATAAATCTCGTCGGCATTGTGGGGGGCCGGACCCGTGAAGAGCGGACGAATCCCTTCCGGTTGGATTAAGTTGACACAGACCAAGTGTTGACGGGCGAGTAATTTGGCATTCCGAGTGAAGGACTCGGTCAGGGTCGGATCGTCCAGCGCCGTCAGAAAGACTAACATCGCGCGTCTACGCAGGCGGGTACGAATCTGAGCGAAAAGCTCGTCAAAGTCCGGATTCACGAACTGGGTGGTCAAGGTGACGAGCGAATCGCGGCAAAGGCCGAAATGGGGAGCCCCGGATGAGGCTCGAAGGAAAGCATGTACTTGGTCGGAGTAAGTGACCAACCCAAAGCGATCGCCATCCCGTTGCGCCGTGTCGCCGAGGATCAAGCCAGCGGATAGATAGCGCTCGAGCATACTTTGCCCGGCTACCATCCGGCCCGTGAGACGCGATGCATCGATAAGGATATAGATTTCCTGTGTCCGTTCCACGCGGAAAACGCGAGTTACCGGCGTGCCGCGGCGGGCCGTCGCCTTCCAGTCGATCTCGTCGAAACCGTCGCCCGGTAGATACTCGCGTAGTTTCTCGAACTCGCGTCCTTTACCGATTTGCCGGGGCTGCCGAGGCCCGACGGTTTGTCGTGAGAGCGCGGCGAGCGCGGCGCGTTCCGCCATCAAGTTCGGATAGACCCGCACCCGGCCTTTGGCGGCCAGGCGGCGACGATGCGACCACAGGCCTAGCGGCGAGGTAGCCTCGACGTAGCAGCCATCCAGAGGATACTCACCGCGCCGGGTCGGTAAGACGGGCAGCATCACGCGACTCCAAGTAACACCGGCCGGCAACTGCGCCTGCACCTCTACCGTCTCGTGCTCTAACTCCGGGGGCAGGGCCAGGCCCGTGCGGATGCTGAGTGGCCGCTGCGGCGGATTCTGAAAGCGGATGGCCAACTCACCGGGCCGCTCAAGTGCCAGTCGAGTTAGTGGTTCGAGTTCTGCACGCAGGCCGCGTAAGATACTCGCGCCCAACACAGCATCGAGCGCCAGCGTTGCGACGAGGATCACCAGCAGGCCTACTCCGAGTACGGTCTGCTGGCTCAATAGCGCGGCCGCCGGCAACGCTACCAAGGCAAAGACCAGGAGCAGCCGCGAGCGCGGCACGAGATGGGAGAAGAAAGACATTAGCGCGGAACGGGTACCTGCTCAAAGATTTTGGCGATTACTTCGTCCACCAGCACGCCCTCCATCTCAAACTCCGGCCGCAGGATTAAACGATGGCCGAGCACGGGCAGGGCCATGGTGCGCACGTCATCGGGCGTTAGGAAGTCCCGGCCTTCAATGGCGGCGTGGGCGCGGCTGGAAAGCAACAAAGCCTGTGTAGCACGGGGGCCACTGCCTACCATCACGCTCTCATGGGTGCGCGTCGTGCGCACTAAGTCGACGATATACTCGATTAACTCCGGGCGGACGGTAACCAGGTCGAGTAACTGCCGCGCGGCCTGAATCTGTTGGGTGCTCAGCACCGCCGCTACTTGGCCGCTGGCGAGGACGTTTTCCGGTGACAGTTGGCCGGTCAATCGCCGGGCAAGTTCCAGCTCATCTTCGCGATCCGGCCACGGCATTTGTATCTTGAGCATGAAGCGATCCTTTTGCGCTTCGGGCAAAGGGTAGGTGCCCTCGTGTTCGATCGGATTCTGCGTAGCAAAGACCGTAAAGTTGGGTGGCAGGGTATGGGTGTCGCGGTCGATGGTCACCGTGCGCTCCTGCATCGCTTGTAATAGGGACGACTGGGTCTTGGCGGGGGCGCGGTTGATCTCGTCGGCCAGTAGAAACTCCGTAAAGACCGGGCCACGCACTAACATGAATTCGTTTCGCTGTAAGTTGAAGACGCTGGTGCCGGTAATGTCGGCGGGCATCAGGTCCGGCGTAAATTGAATGCGGGAGAAATCGCAACCCAAGACGCGGGCGAGGGTGCGGACCAGAAGGGTTTTCGCCACGCCCGGGGCGCCTTCGATTAGCGCGTGCTGGCCGGTAAGAATGACGATGAGCGCCTGGTTGATGACAGCGGGCTGGCCGATGATCACTTTACCGGCTTCGGCGCGGACGCGGTGTAGTAAGGCGTGCAGTTGAGTGAGGTTGGTTTCCATTTAGCGTTTACGCTCCAAGGCCAGAGTGGCGCGGGCATAGGCCGCGACGGGATTATCAGCTTCGTGTAGTGCGAGCCGGACGGCTTCGCGTTGTTTCGGGGTGGCGGTGGCCAACCGCTCCCATTGCCGTTGACAAGCCGGAATTAACTCGCGCCGGGGGATGCCGCGGCGCAGGAGTTGGGCTAGCCCGGATTCTGCGGTGCGGTGGCTCAGCAGTTCCATACTTCGGCGATGGTCCGCCGCCGGTAGCGGTACCAAGGGAAATGCCGCTTGCCAGACAAAGAGACCGGCGAGGATCAGCAGGGCCAATACTAGACCCACCAGGCCATAACGCCGCACTAAGACCATGACGCCCGGTTCGTCGCGAATTCCGAAATGAGTTTCTTCGAAGATGATTCGATCCACCGGGCCGATGACCTGGGACAACAAGGTGGGTCCTTTTAGTTCGGCAAGTGTCTGGTTGCTGAAGAGATCGGCATTGGCCGCGATCACCAACGAACCCTTGCCGAAGGGCCTTTCGAGGATCTTCCCCTTTTGGATGGAGTTCCACTGAGACGAGTGTGGCACCAAGCTCAGCGTGGTGTCGCGGCTGCCCTGCCAGGCGGGAGTATCTTGCATCTCTTCGGTGGGTGCGGAGTAAGTGAGCTCCAGATCCAGGTTTAGTAACTCGCGATTCTTGCGCTGGACCACGGCGGGCGTAAAGGCCAACACGACGCGCGCGCCGCGGTCGGTGAGCGTTTTCCAGTTACTCTCGTCCAATTGCGGGACGGTCAGATTGAGGATCAGAATCGTCACCTGGCGCAGATCTTTCCCTTCGAGCGTCGTGAAAATCCGGCTCACCGGCCTGAGACGCGCGAGGCTCTCATAGAGCACGCGGGTGCCTTGACGGTCAACCCGCAACGACGAGCCCGCGGGGTAGATATCGCCGCCTCCGAACCGCATTTCCAGGAGGGAGGCGAAGCCCCAGCCGAGTGCGCCGAGTAACAAGAGTAAGTATAGCCACGACAACTTACGCATGCGACTTGATCCTTTCGAGATTGCCGAGGAATTGAGTGATCGTCTCGGCGGTGGCTGGATGGTCGCCGTACCAAGAGCGCTCATAGAGGCGCAGGTTTTCGGAGAAGTGACTCTCGAGGTCAGTGAGACCCTTGGCTCGGCGGCGGAGTTCGCGCAGATAGTCGAGGTTACTCTTGCCGCGATGCACCAGAATCCACTGCCGTTGGGCGAGGTGCGCCAAGGAGCCTAAGTAGAGGGCGCGCAAAGCGAGGCGGGTTTCGCCTCTGGCCATGAGTTCGCGGCTGAGAATGGCCCACTCGTCTTCCGGGCGATCGGTGGGCAGTAAGGTCTCATCGGTTAGTTCCACGGTGGCCGGCGTGATGGCCTCGGCCTCCGCTACTGGTGAAGATTTTGCTCTCCATTGCCGAATCACCAAGCCCAGAATGAGCATGACGCAGAGGCCGATGACAAGATAGCTGGAGGTGCGGAGGCTGCGTGCGGGGGCTGCTCCGCCGCTCTGCGGAACTACCGCGCGGTTGGCTACGCTTTCGAGCCATTCGATGAAGTTGCGCACGCCCTGGTTGATGGCGCGAAAAACCGCGCGGGTGCCGTTTTGCAATGCCTCCAGCCATCCGGGTACCTGGGGCTTCTGCACGGCCCGGGGGCTACGCCAAGTAAACTCTGGCTGTTGCAGCGTTTGTTGAATAGATTTATCCAATTGCGGCGGCGGGAGTGTTTCGGCGGCCCGAAGCCCGGGTTGCAGGGTATTGCAGAGCGCGAGGAAGGTGATCGTCTGGCGAAGCGCCCGGCGGAGGTCCGCTCCGGTGGTGATCGATTCACCTTCGAAGCTGCGGAGTACCTGAGCGGCACGCCACAAGGGTTCGAGTAAACAATAAGTAACCGCTAACGAGATGCGAAAAAACGTGGTGCTGAGGATTAAGTTCGTTCCGGCGCGGGTGAAGTTCGATTCGATACCGAGGAGCATCCGGCTGAGTTCCGGGAGAAACGCGAGAAAGACGAAGAGATTTACCCAAACCAGGAAACCAAAGAGAGCATACAGGGCCAACGCCACCCAGGTCTGACGGGCGCCGCGCTGACTAAGACGCACGGCATGGGTGAAGGCGGTGCGCCAATCGACGACGTCGCGGGCGCGCAGCACGGCGAAGTGCTGATAGAAAGCCGCCACCGGGGCGAAGGGTAACAAAGCCAGCCCTGCCGCGGGCAGCACCGCAAGTTTGGTGGGCTGCACGAGAAATTGCAGGAGAAAGAGCCGGGTCCGGTCGACGGGCTCATCGGGTTCGAGTAACTTGCGCAGGGAGAGAGAGAAGCTGGATTGCGTGGCGAACATGAATAACAACAGGGTGGCTAGTAATAGCGATTCTACGCCTACGCGTTCAGCGGCCATGCCGCTTTGGGTCATCTCTTCCCAGAAGAAGAGCAGACCCAGGCTGAAGGTCCCAGAGCCGAGAAAATAGACGATCCATGCCGATGCCGGCAGGCGGCGCAGCAGGCCGAAGGATTGTTCGAGTAAGTCGAGGCCGGAGGTTGGTTTCACTTACTCGCCTCCCTGGAAGTTGGTGGTGAGGAGGATGAGCATTTGGCCCAGCCAATAGAAGAGGGTAAAGGCGAGGAGTAACCCGGCCAGCGGGTAAAAGTAGTCAAGCCGCCAGGGGCGCTTTGCTGGAGCCACGGGTCCAGCGGCGGGTAACCTGGCCAGGCAGGTAACACAGAGCAAGCGATGATGGTGTTCCGTGAGGCACTCGCGGCAATAGAAACGCTGGCACGACGGACAGCGGCCGGCGGCCTCGCGGACGTCGTGCCGGAAACAACGTTGTTGCGCGAGAGGTATCATTCCACCTGCCGATTCTTGCGGGCTAAGATCAGGAAAAGTCCGGCGACGGCGGCGGCAATGCAGAGCGCCTCGGCAGCACTCGCATAAGGGAGTAGCTGGGGCAAGACGCGAATGGGGTGATGGTCAAGATAGCGAGACGGAGAGCCCGGCAAGCGGGGCGTTGCACTCTGGACGCTGGCCGCAATCGCGATGCCCGAACCGTAGATGGCCTGAGTAACAATGATGCTCCACAGGCAGGCGAGCACGCCACCGCCCACATCGACGCGGTAGGCGCGGGCCAAGCTGAACAGCAGCATCACGAAACTGGCGAGCGACAGGCCATACTCCAACCAATCGAAAACGATCCCGTGCGCGCCGCGTTGGTTCCAGAGCGAGTAAATAGCGGCCAGCGCCACGACCAAAAATGCGCCCTCGAAGTACCACCCCTGGTTTGGCTCCTGGATGACGACCGGTGTGATGCGGGGCGGCGGCGCCAGGTTCAGCGGAGGGGGGACGATGGGCGGCGATAGCGATTCTAACTCTGCCTGCGCCGCTTCGATTTTGGGAAACAACTGATCGCGCAACGCTTCGTAAGCTGGCCGCCGGGAGATGGCGGGGAGGAGGTGTAACCCCAGAGTGGTCTGCACCTGGCACTCGGCCCGGGCGCCGAACGAGGCGTAAGCCACCGTCCAGGCGCCCAGCGGCATAAGCGGAATCGCCCAACCCCAGTGGAATCGGATACTCAAAGCCAATAAGGTGAGGCAGGGGATCAGGAAGGCGTTCAAAATCATCCAATATTCGCCGGTGCGTTCGCGGAAATGAATTCCATAGATATCGCGAAAGTAAAAGCGTTCGTAGATGTCGACGAAGCGCGAAGAGCGGACGCTGAGTAAGTGGTCTTCGGCGAGCCAGACGCGGTCGCGCCGGAAAAGGCCGAAGCCACGGCCGGGCAAAGGTTGGTAGACCAAGTTATCCAAGCCGGCCTCCCTGGAAGAGCGCCGTGGCGAACGCAGTAACGAATAGGATGGCCCAGATAAGCACTTGGATGGCGCCCAAGGCAATGGCGACGATGCTTCGCCAACGGCCGCGCGGCAGAGGGCCAGGGGCTTGGCGTAGCGCGCGCAGACCGAGATAGATGGCGGCGGGGCCGCTTACTAGGGTCGTCCACACGCCGAGGATGGGCAGCGTAGCGGTCGCTAAGGCGACGGTATCGAGGTTCATGCGCCGCGCCACCCAGCGGCCGTTCGCCTGTGCGCGGGCCATTTCGATACAGGCGGGGCAAAAGTTTTGCGGTCCAATGGCGAATTGGCATAGCGAACAGAGAAACCGCCCGCAGTGATCGCAGGGCACGCTAGCGCGCTTGGTGGGGTGATGGAAGCAGGCGGCTTCGTTCGCCTCCTGAATGCCGGGCGCGGCGGCCGTGGCCGGAGGACGAAAAGCGGCCGGGAAGAGCTTGCCAAGTTGGCGCGAACGGCAACGCGGGCACCTGGTCCCGTTCTCATCCGCCACCTCGGATGGGGGCAGCGCATAGCCGCAACCCAGGCAGGCGGCGACGGTCGGATTGTCGACACTTACTACCATGCGCAATTAGTTTTCGTATATCACCACGGTATCGCAGAGCCGGTCGTGCAGAGATTGCTTGCGATCGTCGAAGGCGGCCATCAGGTAGCCGATGCAAAGTGTAACCTGACTCAGTAACTGGGCGAAATAGCGGCCGAGGGCGCGCCGCGAAGTGAGCACGGTCCCATCGGTGCGCAAGATCCGGAGGCCGAGGGCGAGCTTACCCAGCGTGGCCCGATGCTTCACCGTCATCCAGGTTTCGTAAGTGGGATGCACGAGGAAGTAAATTAGCCCACTTACTCCCACGCTGACGGCGGTTTCGCTACCGAGCCCAGCCACGGCGAAGATGAGGGCATATTGCACGATGGCGATGAGGATGCCGTCGATTATTCGGGCACCGGCGCGCACCCAGAAACCGGCGTAGCGTTGGAGCGGCAGGCTCAGGTCTAAGCCGAGGGTTAAGGCTTGCGCGAAGCGCGGTTTGCAGAGGGCGCAGATTTGCCGTTTGCGGAAAGTAAGTAAGTTTTCTAGCGGCTGCCGGCGGCCGCACATGGCGCAAGCGCCAATTTCCGCCAGCGAGGGCGGAGGCTCCACAAGGTTCGCTCGTAACAAGTCTGGGCGCGCGGTGGCCAGGGGTTGCCATTCCGGCATGCCACGTTGCCAGACTAATGTCGTCGCACGAATCTGCCCGCTCGCGGCTAGAGCGGTAAAGGCGGCCTCGTCGATGGGGCCTCGCTCTTCCTTTTGCTGGGTGCCTGCGGCGTAATACCAGGGCATGTTTCCGAAGGGTACCGCAGATCGTATGCCAACTGGCACGCTGGGGTCTTTTGGTGGCCTAACTAAGGCTCGACTCTATTTTTTCACGACGAACGTGTGCGCAAGACGGTCATGGATGGTCCGCTTTTGCGGATCGAACGCCGCCGAGACGTTGTCCACCAGGGTGAGCAGGCTGCCCAGGAGACCGATGACGGGAATCAAACCGATCAGGCCGCCCGCGCCGTAAAGCAAGTACCGGATGAGGGCTTGTTGGAGATCCAGCATTCCACCATCGGGCAGGATGACGCGCAGGCCCAGCGCGAGTTTACCCAGCGTGCCGCCGTAGGTGCTGGTAGTGAAGGCCTCATAGGCGGCCGCCATGGCCGCATTGATCAGGCCAGCGACGATGAGCATGGGCGCGGAGCTCGTTAGGGCGGAGATATCGCCGCCGAGGATCGCGCTGAAGAATGACGTGCCGGCCACCAGCACGATCACCAGAATGGATGGAACCATGAGCACCAATCCGTCGACGAGCCTCGCCAGGACCCGGATCCAAAAGCCGCCGTAGAGCCGTCCGGCGATCATTGGATGCTGCGGCGTAATGTAGGCGGGCACAGAATAGGCGGGCACGGCGCTGACACCGGGCAAGGCTGGCGGCAGCAGGTCCGGCCGGGTGTCGGCCGCCGATTGCCAATTGGGCATGCCCGGCTGCCAGACCAAAGTCTCCGGCCGAATCACGCCGGTGGCGATGAGCGACTCGAAGTCAGCCTGCTCCACCGGACCCTTCTGTTCGCCGCCTGCGGAATAGAACCAGGACATTTGGAAATCCCCCTACCAGCCTGATTATACGGCCTACCCCGCGTTTGTCCACAGTACTCCCCGCAAAATAGATACCGAAATAAATGAGAACATTGGTCCTCTCATTCCACTTATAGAAGGGAGGTATACTGTGGATTCTCCCCCCGAGAAGTGAACGGGTCGAACTGCGTCCAAACGCAGGCGACGGACGAAAGGTATTCTCCATGATTGATGAAAAAGAACGGGCAAAGAATCTTGCTGCCACTCTCGGGAACATTGAAAAGCAGTTTGGGAAGGGCTCGATTGTGCGCTTGGGCTCAAGCGAAGCGATCGTGCCGGTACAGGTGATCCCCACCGGTTCCATCTCGGTGGACTGGGCGCTGGGCGTGGGCGGGATGCCCAAAGGCCGCATTTGCGAGATCTTTGGGCCGGAATCTTCGGGCAAAACGACGCTTACTTTGCAAGTGATCGCCGAAGCACAGAAGGTGGGGGGCATGGCCGCGTTTGTGGACGTGGAACACGCGCTTGACCCCATTTATGCCCGCAAATTGGGCGTGGATGTCGACAACCTGCTGGTATCGCAGCCGGACTGGGCCGAACAAGCACTCGAAATTACGTCGGCCCTGGTGAGTTCCGGGTCGCTCGACATCATCGTGGTGGACTCGGTGGCGGCCCTGGTACCGAAAGCCGAGCTCGACGGCGAAATGGGCGACACCTTCGTAGGCATTCAGGCGCGCCTGATGTCGCAGGCCATGCGTAAGCTGACGGGCATTGTGTCGAAGTCGAATACTTGTCTGATATTCATCAACCAGATCCGCGAGAAGATCGGCGTGATGTTCGGTAGCCCGGAGACGACGTCGGGTGGCCGGGCGCTCAAGTTCTACTCCTCGGTCCGGATTGACATCCGCCGCATTGCGCAGATCAAAGATGGCGATGTGGTCTCTGGCAATCGCACGAAGGTGAAGATCGTGAAGAACAAGGTGGCCTCGCCGTTCCGCGAAGCCGAGTTCGACATTATGTATGGCGAAGGCATCTCGCGCGAAGGCGACTTGGTGGATCAGGGCGTGGCGAAGAATCTCGTGGAGAAAAGCGGCTCCTGGTATAGTTTCCGCGGCGAGCGCATCGGGCAAGGGCGCGAAAACGCGAAGCAGTTCCTGAAGGAAAACCCGGACATGGCGACGATTCTGGATACCGAGTTGCGCGTGATTTTGAACTTGGCGAAGAAGACGCCGCCGGTGGAAGACGGCGCGCCGAAGGCCGAAAAGGCTGAAAAAACCACCGCCGCCGCGGCCCGCAAGTAGCGGTCCGCGCGGGGGCAGAATTGTTCTAAACATTTGCGATAACGGATGTTTTAGAGAAAAAATCGGCGTTCCGGGGCCCCGAAAGGGCAAAAAAGGCCATTTTTCGGCCATTTTCATGACAATTGGCTTGCATCACTTCCATGGGTACCGTATCATCGTGGTCGTAATCGCCCTTTGTGAGCTAGCGCGTAAGCATGGCCCAACGCGGTGAGAGAGCGCACTTTGGTGACGCCTCGACGATGTTCAATTTAACGGGAAATCAGTAAAGGAGAATTAGGTATGGCTGACAAGATGACTCAGACCCAGCTTGTCGCGAAACTCGCGGAGGGGGCCGAAATCACCAAGAAGCAGGCCAAGGCTGTTATGGACGGCTTGACCACGATCGCGGTGAGCGAAACGAAGAAGAATGGGGTGTTCATCATCCCGGGCATCGGCCGCCTGGTGCGTCAGGAACGCAAGGCCCGCATGGGTCGCAATCCGGCCACCGGTGTCGCGATCAAGATTCCGGCCAAGAAGGTGGTGAAGTTCCGCATCGCCAAAGCGGTGAAGGACGCGATCGTGCCGCCGAAGGCCGTCAAGGCTCCGGCCGCCGCGCCCGCGCCGGCGAAGAAGGCCGCGAAGAAGAAGTAGTAGTTCTTTTTTCGCTGGAACGCCGAAAAGCCCCGCGAAAGCGGGGCTTTTTCTATTGTCTTTGCTACCGGGTTGGCCAATACTGCGGATCCAACCGGGGGGTAAATGTTGCCGGGAAGGGCCCTTAGGCCTCTTTCTTCTGGTCTTCCGGCTTCGGATCTTCCTCGGTTTTCAAGGCTTTCTTGAAGTTCTTGATGCCTTCGCCCAAGCCTTTCGCCAAGTCGGGGAGTTTCTTGCTGCCAAACAGGAAAACCGCGATCACCAAAATGATCAATAATTCCTGAACACCCAACGGACCCATAAATGCCTCCTAACGGACACCTACAGTGTACCATTCGCAGCCGCAGTGAATGGGAGTGCGCAGAAAGCACCGTGTTTCTTTTCGTTGTGGCCATCTTGATGCCGCGCCATCCGCACTTTACTTTCTGTCATAATGTAAAGGTATGGCCGAAGCTACCCTCTCTTCAAAAAACCAAATCGTTGTCCCTCGAGAAGCTCGGGCGGCGCTGGGCGCGAAGCCCGGCGATAAGCTGTTGATCGTGGTCCGCGGCAACACGGTGATCATCCTTCCGCGCCCTCAATCATGGACACAATCCCTGGAAGGCTTGGCAAAGGAGCCCTACCCGGCGGATTATCTGGAACTGGAGCGGGCCAGTTGGGACTGACACCGATGCGCAACTTTCTGCATCGCCATCGTCGCATTGCCATTGACACCAATGTGTTCATCTACCACTTTGAGGCCCATCCAAGCTACGTTTCGTTGGCTCGAGAGATATTCGCGTGGCTCGAACGCCCCACCCACTCCGCGGTAACGTCTACGATTACGATGACCGAGGTGCTGGTGCATCACTATCGCAACCAGAATCATCTGAAGGTGGATCGCTACTTCGGGCTGATCAGCACGTTCCCTCACTTAGAGTGGATCCCGCCAGATATCGCGATTGCCGACACCGCAGCCCAGTTGCGTGCTCAGTATGGGCTACGGACGCCAGACGCCCTGCAAGTGGCTACGGCCATTCGCTCGGGTGCCACCGCCATGCTTTCCAATGATCCTCATCTGTCGAATGTGTCCGTTATCGAGGCCGGCATACTCGATCAACTCAAGTAACCGCTCACCACAAAACCCGCACGGCATACTTGTGGATCTCCGGATCCGGCGTCACGAGCGTCAAGCCGTGCACGATGGCCTGGGCCACCAGCAGGCGATCAAACGGGTCGTCGTGAATTCGAGGCAATCGCCCCGCTAACAGCGCGCAATCCTCATTAATTTCCAAGCCCGCAATGCCGCTGCCTTCCCTCACTCTCGGCACCCACATATCCGGCCGTTCCGGAAGCGGAAGCCGTCCTAAGGTGTGCTTGATGGAAATCTCCCAAGCGGAGGCGACGCTCAGATAACTCTCTTGACTCTCGTCCAAAAAAACGGCCGAGGCGCGCGGGCTGAGCAGCGGGGAACGAGAGGCGATCCAAAGAAAAGTGCAGGTATCGAGGAGTAGCTTCACTCGCCGTGGAATGCCTTCAAGAGTTCGCCCGGCAGGGGATCGAAAAACGAGTCGGGAACGACAAATTCTCCGGCGGCGAATCCGAGGCGCGGCTTTCGCGGAGCGAGCTTGGAGATGGTGCGGACTTCGGCCACCGGCTCATTCCGGTTACAAAGCAGCAAGGTATCGCCGGGCGCCAATTCGGCCAAGTAACGTGACAAATGAGTCTTCGCCTCGTGGATATTGACGCGCTTCATGCCTCAATACTAAACCAGGAAGTGAACTAGATCAAATGGGCGGTCCTCGTCACGCGTATCATAGAAGGCTGATGGTGCTGGTGTGGAGCTTATTATTCGCGGTCTCGCTGCAGGCTGCCGATTGGGAGCCGTTAGGACCCGACGGCGGCAGTGTCCACATTTTGGCTATCGACCGCACCCACCCCGCCATGCTGCTCGCCGGCACCCGCAGCGGTATGCTCTTCCGCACGGTGAACGCCGCCGCACAGTGGAATCCGCTCTCCTTGCCGCGCTTCCCAAACACGACGCTTCATTCGCTCGCCATTGATCCGGAGAATCCCCAGCGCTTCTTCGCGGGCCTGAACGATCCCACCGGAAAACACAGCGCCCTCTGGCTCAGCGAGGACACCGGCGAGCACTGGCAACGCGTGGAAGATCTCGCCGGGCGCGCCATCCTCTCGCTCGCCATTCGCGATACCGAACCGCGTCTTTTTGCCGCCGGCACCGACCGCGGGGTCTACTTGAGCGAGGACCAAGGCCGCCACTGGCGCCTGATTTCGCCCGCCGGCCATCCAGAGATGAACGGCATTGTGTCGCTCGCTCTCGACCCCCGCCAACCCGGCACGGTCTACGCCGGCACGACGCACTTACCCTGGAAAACCGACGACGGCGGCGCCACGTGGACCTCGATTCACGACGGCATGATCGACGACTCCGATGTCTTCTCGATCCTGGTCGATGCCACGCGGCCCGGGCGCGTGTACTCGAGTGCGTGCTCCGGCATTTACGCGAGCAAAAACGACGGCACGGTGTGGGCGAAGGCCGCGGGCATTCCCGCCGATAACCGCCGTACGCACGTGATCGCGCAAGATCGCGAATACCCGAATCTGCTCTACGCCGGCACTACCGCGGGTCTGTGGAAGTCCGCCGATTCCGGGGCCACTTGGAAAAAGCTGCACCACGCCAGCGTCAATTCGCTGGCCGTCGATCCGCGCGACGGACGTGTGATGTATCTGGCCACCGATGGCGGCGGGGTGCTAAAGACCATGGATGCGGGCCGCAGTTGGCTGGGGCGCAATCGGGGCCTCGTCAACCGACGGGTGACGTCGCTGGCATCCTCCGGCGGATCGCTGTACGCCACCACGATGTATGAGGGCGACTACGGCGGTATCTTCGTTAGCAAGAGCGGCGGCCGTTCCTGGTCGTTGCTAGCCAATCAACGCCGTCTACACGGCCAAAACATTCTGCGGCTGCGCGTGCGCGGTGCCGAGTTGATCGCCAACACTTTCAATGGACGGCTGGTTTCGCAGGATGCGGGCAAGACTTGGGCCTTTAGACCGATCAAGACGCAGGAGCCCACGGGCCCTAAAGTGCGCGGGCAGGTGGCATTCGACATGGCCCGTTCCGCGCTCTCTCCAGGAGTGCGTTTGGCGGCGACGGTGAATGGGTTGGAGCGTAGTACGGACAATGGAAAGTCCTGGAAGCGGGTGACGAAGGGCTTGCCGACAGGCTTTGTGCGGGCCGTCGCGTTTCATCCGAAGAATGCGGGCGAATGTTTTGCAATCCAATATGCCCGTCTTTATCGTTCTTTAGATGGCGGGCAAAGCTGGGAATTTTTACCTGGCGGAGACACGCCGATGTTATTCGTTTCGCTGTTTGTTCAAGGGCAATTAATTTACGCTCTCAGCGAGGACCGTGGCATCTACCGCCGGCAAACCATGCCATAATAATGGGTTAGTAGTTAGAGAACCAGCACATGAAGAAATCATTAATCTCCCCCCTGCTCGTGTCCCTGTTCGCTTTCTTTTTGCCTGCTTTCGCGCAGCAGAAGCAAGTCGACACCGGTGAAGTTGGCAAGTACGAAGCGAACATCTTTGGTGGCGGCACGTTCTTTCGCCGGCAGACGCAATCGCCCAATATCAAGTTCAATGACGGCGGTACTATTGGTGGCCGCTTCACCCAGAACTACTGGCGGTTTGTCGGCATTGAAGAGGCGTTTCGCCTGCACGGCACGAATAATCCGATCTACACTAATCCGGCTACCGGTGGTACTAGTTCGTTCGGAGCGCGTAACCGCGGCTTCACCATTTCGCCGGTTTTCCACTTTACGCCTCGTGAAGAGCGTTTCCGCCCTTTCCTGAAGGCGGGCCTCGGCTTCAATTGGTTGGGACCGACGGATGACGCGCGGCGCCAGCTCTCGGCGATCCGCAACCCCTTCGGCCAGGCGATCAACCTGGATAGCTCCATTTCGCCCCTTTTTACTTACGGTGGTGGCGTGAAGTATAAGATCACTGACCGGGTCGGATTCCGCGCCGATGCCGACGGCTCCGTTTCCCGCACGCCGTCGTTTGGCATTCCCGCTGTCGGCCCCGCCGGCTCTATCCTGGTGGGCAATCGCGGTATGTTGAACGGCTCCAGTGTTACGGCCGGTTTGAATCTATACATGGGCAAGCTGACGGATACGCCGCTCGGCGACTTCACGGTTGGCCAATTGGAGTCCACGTCGCTAAGCGCCTTCGATGGCGACATGCTGAACTTTAAGGTTCCCGCTTCGAGCACCATCGACGGTGTGAAGCCGAAGTGGAACTGGTTCTACGAGGGCAAGCCCGTGGCTGGCTTGGCTGGCGGTGTGGGTGGCGGAACGGACTCGGAGACTTTCGGCCTCAAGGCTCCTTCGAAGCCCGGCACTTACGAAGTGAAGGCGATTGTCGAAGGCGACCAGACGGGCGTGAAGACGCGCCGCATCCGCAATTTCCTCAAGAAGAATCCAATCGCCGCCGTAGAGCGCAAGGCCACATTCGTTGTGAAGCCTTGGCCGGCCCCCAGCTTGCAGACGCGCGTCAACCCCACCTCCATCACGGCGCCCATGCCCCCGGCGGGCACCTCACCCGGTACGCCGATTTCGGTGGCGAGCGCTGGAACGTCGACGGTGTCCGCTTCAACCGGTGCCTTCGATCGGCCCCGCGATTTGGTTTACACCTTCACCGCCTCCGAAGGCCGCTTGACCCCCGGCAATACGGCCGGCGGCACAGCTTCGCAGCCCAATCCGCAGACGGTGATGATCACCCTGAAGGATGTGAAGCCCGGCGACACGCCGAACGTCACTGCCATCTATACGCCGGAAGGTGTTTCCGTACCGGCCGGTGGCTCGAAGAACATCGACATCAAGATCAACGTGGCCGACTCGCACGGGCCCGAGACTTCGGAGACGGTTCGCATCACTATCTCGGTGCCGAATCCGCCCCCGCCGCCTCCTCCGCCGCCGAGCCTGCAACCCTTGCAACTGGACGACCTGATCTTCGGCTACGGCCGTGGCCGAGTCAACAATTGCGACAAGCGGGTGCTCGATGCCGCCTATGAGCGGTTGGTGGCCAATGCCGATTATGACTTGGTCCTGATCGGCCACATCGACGAGAAGGAAGCCAAGATCAAGCAGCCGCGCCGCCGCGGTGTGACGCCGAAGACGATCGAACAGCAGCGCGTCTTGAACGCCGCCGCTTACCTCACCGCCGGCACCCAGCCTTGTAAAAACCTCGATGCCTCCCGCATCAAGGTGATGTACGCCGGCACCGACCAAACCAACGAATCGAAGGCCCTGCTTTGTGCCACCTCCACCACGGAGCGCGCGACGGATCGCATTCGCAAGAACGACGAGAGCGCCAAGCACCGGCGCGTCGAAGTCTGGCTCGTGCCGCGCCCCGGCAAGGGCCCGATGCCGGCCGGCTTGAACCTGCAGGATCTAGCGCCGGCCGATCTGCCCAAGGGCTGCCCCCAATAAAGGCTCGCCGCATAACGAAAAGAATAGCCCGGGCTTCGGCCCGGGCTTTCTTGTCTCTATATTGGTTATTGTGAGAGGTCAGCGATGAACGTCAGTGTCATTCTTCCCGCCGCCGGTTTCGGCACCCGGATGGGCGGTGGCAACCGCAAGCAGTTCCTGCATCTGGACGGCGTTCCGGTGCTGGTCCGCACCATCCGCAAGTTCGCCGCCGCGCCCGCCGTGGGCGAGATCGTTGTGGCCGTGCGGCCCGAGGATCAGCAAGCCGTGGAGGAGATGCTCGCCAAGGAGACGGCCGGTAAGCCCGTCCGTATTGTGCAGGGCGGCATTTCCCGGCAGGAGTCCGTCGAGAACGCTTTGCGCACGTTGGGGCCCGACGTTGAACTGGTGGCGGTCCACGATGCCGTGCGGCCCTTTGTCGACCTCGAGACCATCCAGAAGGTGATTGACGAAGCGGCGCGCACCGGGGCGGCCATTGTGGGCATTGTGCCGGTCGACACCGTCAAGCAGGTCCATTTGCATAAGATTCGCGCGACGATTCCACGCGAAAAGCTGATTCTGACGCAAACTCCCCAAGTCTTCCGGCGCGACTTGCTGGTGGAGGCCTTTGCCCGCGCCCGGGCCGATCAGTTTACCGGTACCGATGAGTCCTCGCTAGTCGAGCGGCTGGATCGCGTGGAGGTGAGCGTCATTCCCGGCAGCGATCGCAACATCAAGATCACCAAGCCGCACGACCTCAAACTCGCGGAACTCTTCCTGAGCGAAGAATCCAGCTAATGCGCATCGGACAAGGTTGGGACAATCACCGCATCAAAGCCGGCCGGCCCTTGATTCTGGGAGGGGTCGAAATTCCCTGCGAGTTCGGGCTCGACGGGCACTCCGACGCCGACATCCTGCTGCACGCGATCACCGACGCCTTGCTGGGCTCGGTGGCCTTGGGCGATATCGGCATGCACTTCCCCGATACCGATCCGCAGTGGCGCGGCGTGGCTTCGGCCCAGTTCGTACAGCATGCGAAGGGCTTGGTGGAGCAGCGTGGGTACGCGTTGGTGAATGTCGATTGCACCGTGATTCTGGAGCGGCCCAAATTGAAGGACTATCGCTCGGCGATCCGCGAGAATGTAGCGCGCTTGCTGGCGTTGCCGCCGGAGGATGTCAACGTCAAGTTCAAAACATCGGAGCGAGTCGGGCCGGTGGGTGAGGGCCTCTCCGCCGAGGCGCAAGCCGTCGTCCTGATTCGCCCCCAAGGCGTGTAGATGCTGAGTTTTCTCGTCGAAAAGAAGCTCTGGTTCTGGGTGCAGACCCTGGGTTGGTTCTTTGGCTCTTTGGCCATTCTTCTTGCCGTCCGTGGGCTGGTGCTCCGCCTGCTGCGTCAACAACGCACGGACGATTCGGCCAACTTCGCCCGCGTTGTTTACCACACGCTGCGTTGGCCGTCCTTCCTGTGGTCGATGGCCGGAGCCTTACAGACGGGTCTGCGCTTCGCCGAACTCACCGATCGTCAGGACAAGATGGTGGGCACCTGGGTGGTGGCCTTCCTCATCGTCAGCATGACTTTGGTGGTGGCGAACGTCCTGGTGCGTTTGCTGGTTGTATACGGCAGTCTGCGGAATTTCCAATTCGCGGTTTCGGGCTTGTCGCGAGCGATGACCCAGGTTTTCATCTACAGCCTGGGCTTGTTGACTCTGCTTGGGTATCTGGGCATCAGCATCACGCCTGCATTGACGGCCTTGGGCGTGGGCGGTTTGGCGGTCGCGCTAGCGTTGCAGGAAACGTTGGGGAATTTCTTTGCTGGCGTCTTGATCCTGATCGAGAACCCCATCCAGGTAGGCGACTTCATTACGCTCTCCTCGGGCGAAGAGGGCACGGTGACCGACATCGGCTGGCGGACGACGCGGGTGATCATGGGCACCAACAACAGCATCGTCATCCCGAACAGCAAGATCACGTCGAGCATTCTGGTGAACCATAGCCTGCCGGTGCGGATGATGGTGACGTCGATCGAGATCGCGGTCGCGCACACGGCGGACCTGGACTTGGTCATCCGCCTGGCGCGCGAGGCCGCCGACGAGGCGATCGCGGCGGGCGAAGGGGTCCTGGCCGAGCCGGCCCCGATGGTGATGTTCGACCCCGGTCCGCTGCCCACGCATCTGCAATTCAAGCTCTTGGTGACGGTGGAGGATCGCTTACAGGTGGGTCCAGCTCGGAGCGCCGTTCGGCTGCGTTTGGTAAAAAAAATGCAATCGAACGACGTCCCCTTCCCCATGGGCGACCGCCTAATCGGCTGGCCCTAAATCCACCCAACCCATTAATTCTATTAATCTTAGGATTGAGTCGGTCTCAATCCTAAGTGCAATGTGATCAACGTCTGGGAGGGAAATGATGTCGCCTTCGAAAATAAATCGAAAATAAATGAGAATTTTCGCCTCGAAAACACACTTATCAGTGTGCACAAACAACCCGACCCACCCCGCGTCCGCAACTGGAAGTGCCGACAGGTCTATCACGTCTACCAGCGCGGCTCCCGCCGCCAAAACACCTTCCTCAACCCCATTGACTCCGTCCTCTACCTCGATAAGCTCGACGTTTTCGCCCGCCGCTACAAAGTCCGCATCCATGCTTTTTGCTTGATGTCCAACCACGTCCACTTCATGCTCGAGCCCCTCCGCAAAGGCGCTATCTCGAGGTTAATGCAGCACTTACAGAGCCAACACGCCCGCCACGTCCACCACCGGCTCAACACCCAGGGCCACCTCTGGCACCACCACTTCCACGCCAAGCTGATCAGATCCGAAACCCAATACCGCGAGACCCTTCTCTACATCGAGCGCAACCCCACCGCGGCCAAACTCGAGAAAAAGGCCCATCTCTACGACTTCTCCAGCGCCAAAGCCCACACCGCCAACCAGCCGCTGCTCACCGTCACCCACAAGAAATACAAGGCCACCGTCAAGCTTTACCTCCACCGCTGGCAAAAGGCCTTCGCCGAAAAAGATGAACCCATCAACTGGCCCGCTTGGCTCGACTCCAACCGCCAACCCACCCGCCACAAAGATTACTCAAGCCTCTTAGGCAAGCACATCCCCGTCCCTACCAAAATGCCCCCGCTCCAGGCCAAAACAGAATCCCAAACCGCCCGCGCCGGTTAATGCGCCATGGTTCGCCGGTAAAGAAACTCAAACGGAGCTTTGCTGCGAATGGACAAAGTATCGGTATGCGCCGCCGTGGCAACGGCGGAGGAGGCCGATGTGCCCTGGACAATCGGCTGACCCTGCTCGGACGGATTCCCGCCCATGCGCTTCGCGTGCCTGGAGACGCGTATGACCCGGCTCGCGCGCGGGCGAAGGTCGATACGGTCGATCTCGGCTCGGCGAATGGCAATCTGCGAGTCCACCAGAAGGACGATGAGATGGTCATCGGTGGCTTCGTCCATCTTGGCGATGACGGGTTGCTTGACGTTGCGTTTGTAGATGCGGATCTCCGTGCCGGACTCAACGGCGCGGACTTTGTCCCACGGATTCTCGTCAGCCAACAACAACAGCAGCCAGAGGAACATCATGCCGGTATTCTAGCTCAGGCTTTCCGCTGTCAGTTGCCGGCCCGAGGCTTGTTCGGTAAATACGGCCTCGCCAGCGAGATTCACGCGACCCCAGCGTAAGCCCAACTGGACCTCGGCCCAACCATCCCGGAACGCCCGCGCCGCTTGATAGCGCGGCTGAATCACGAAGCACCCTTGGCGATCGACATAGCCCCAGCGGCCGTACCACTTGACGCTCGCCACGCCTTCGCTGAAGTCGCCGCACTCGTCGTAGACCGGGTTCATGACGAAGTCGCCCTCTGGGTTGATGAAGCCCCATTTCTCCACCAGCTTCGCGGCCGCCAAGCCTTCTACAAAGGGCCGGGCGGCAGCGAAGCCGGGGTAGATGGCGGGGGCGCCGGTTTCGTCAACGTAGCCCCAATTGCCGCCGAAGTCGAGAGGAGTGAGGAACAAAGGCTTGCCCATGGTAACCGCGCCGCTTTGGCGCAAACGGCCGTAAGCCTCGTTGATGCGCTTCAGTTGCCGTTCGGCGCGCTGACGAAGACGGTCGTTTTCGTGTTGAAAGCGATCAGGATGCCAGACTTTGACGAGATCGACGTAAGCGGCCTTGATGTCCTCGGCGGCGGCGCCAGGGGCTAGGTCGAGTACGTTGTAGCAATGGTTGAGATCTTCCGGCATACCCAAGGGGAGAGATCGGCAGACCGCGGACGAGTCTTTAACGAGACGACTTTCGCCGGACCAGTCCAACGAGGGTCAGGGCGGAGCCTAACATCAAGTAGGTGGAGGGTTCGGGAGTGGCGACGCTGAGAGTAAAGCCCCCCGTATAGTCGTTTCCTGGGACGATGCCCGGTGTATTCGAATAAGCGCTCACCGAATTGCCGCCGGATCGTGACTCCGAAAGCGCGGTTAAAGTGATCCTGACGCCATCCAGGAAGATGAGCGAATTAGCGGCCGCCACAACGGGCAAACCCGTGAGCGAGGGAGTCGAGGATGAGGTGTTCACCGTGAAGGTGTTGCCGTTTGCTCCGACTAAGGCCGAAATCGCGGGCGTATTCTGATTGCCATTGAAGAACAGGTTTAGGCCAAAGTAGGTTGGCGTCAACAGACCGGGCTGAGCGCGAAAGATGTAACTATAAGTGCCCGCGGTATTAAGCGGGATATTGATACTCGCGCCCGAACCGCTGCCGGAGTTCAGCGGCGTGGATCCGTTGAGCAGGTATAGGTTGAATAGCACGTCGTTACCGAGCGTATTCCATATTTCGCCAGTAGCCGTGCCTTGGCTATTGGCAGAAAACAAGGTAGCTCCGGTTAACGTCGCGGCGGAAGAGATTCGGCTGCAAGTGGCAGCCATGAACAGTGTAAAGAACAAAGATCGCATGAGGTCGATTCTGATCGATTCATGCGACGATCGAAAGTACCTATAGAACTAGCAGTACTAAGTTCTTTCAGATTGCCGCTTCCAGGACTTGCGTTCTTGGCCATTCGCCCGGAGTGAGCTATCTCCCCTTAAATAAAGACTTAGGAATCATGGCGTGCGCGCCCTTAGTGCCATCCACTAACTGAGTAATCCGCAGGTCGACGCCGACGCTGATTAGCATGTAGGCATCGGCCTCGGAGAGCTTCTTTTCCTTGGTAAGGAAAGCCAAGGCTTCTTCGGTGGCCATGCGAATCGCGACACCGATGTCGGGGTTCAAGCCCATGGCGATCCAATGGGTGGGGGTTTCGCCGCGGGGCCACTTGAGTTTCATGTCCTTGCGGACGACGAAGCGGAAGGTGCCGGTGAGCGAGGTCTCCAGGCCCGTCTGGTCCGCCTCGCCATCGCCCTGGGCGGCATGGCCGTCGCCTACCTGGAAGAGAGCGCCGGCTTCGTGGACGGGGATGAAGAGCTTGGTGCCGGCGATCAATTCGCGATTATCGAGGTTGCCGGCGTGCATGTTGGGGGGTGAGCTGCTGATGCGGCCGGCGCCGCTGGGCGGTGCGATCCCCATGCTGCCAAAGAAGGGGCGCAAGGGGACTTCGACGCCGGGGGCGAACGGAGCCACCATGCGTTGGCGGTCGAGGGGAATAATGCGGCGCTTCTGGTCGGGTGGGTGCTTGGCGAAGAGGTCAGCGAGGACACCGTTTTGACCCATACCGTTGTAACTATAATCGAGGGTCATTTTAACGTCGAGGATGTCGACTTCGAGCACGTCGCCGGGCTCGGCACCTTCGATAAAGATGGGCCCGGTAAGGAAGTGGCCGCGGGCTTTGGGGCTCTTTTGGGCGATGGCGTATTTAGCGGGCTCGATCTTGGCTTTGGGCACCCCAGCGGCTTCAAGCATTTCGGCGGAGCCAACGCCCAGGGTTTCGATCACGACGGTATCGCCGGAAGCGACTTTGAGGACGGGCGGGGTTGCAGAGTCATAGTAGCCGACGACGACGGTCTCGGGCGTCGCGGCGAGGCGGTGGGTGGTCTGGGCGAGGGCAGCGGTGGCGAGGAGGAGCAGGAGGGATTTCATGGCGAGGTCTTTTCACTATGCCATGTTAGTTGGGTCCCGTGGCAGCCGAAACGGCGCGCATGCCGATCCCACTTACTGGTAAACCTAACGATATAAAGAAGTTAATATCCAGTCGGACTCAGTCCGAACGGAAACATGTCGGTGTGAGTATGTTTCGGTTAGGATTCAGTCGGAGAGGGAGATGTCAGGAGGTCGCGATGGCGCATACCGGCGAGGAGCTCACAATTGGATGGGTGACTTGGTGCCAGAATTGGTGCCAGACTTGGCGGCCGAGATCCAGTGGACGATGGCCGCTTGGAGCTGGTCCTGGCGAATGGGCTTGCTGAGGTAGTCGTCCATGCCGGCGGCTAAACAACGTTCCCGGTCTCCGAGGATGGCGTTCGCCGTTAGGGCGATGATCGGGGGATGAGAGTGAGTCCGGCGGATGGCCGAAGTGGCTTCGAAGCCATCGAGTTTGGGCATTTGACAATCCATGAAAATGAGGTCGTAAGCGCCGGTGCGTGCCATTTCCACGGCGGCGAGGCCGTCGACGGCCAAGTCCACCCGGCAGCCGTTTTTTTCGAGCAGGCGGATCGCCAGGCGCTGGTTGACCGGGTTGTCTTCAGCGAGCAGAACGCGATAGCCGGAGGGAGCGGGCGGCAAAGCGGCATTGAGGGGTTGGATGGCAGGTAGGTCGGGTTGAACACGCCGATCCCGTGGGACGGCTCGTTCGAGGGCGGCCAGGAGTTGTCCGGAACGGACAATGGGCTTTTGCAATACGTCGGAAAAGCCGCGGGCCAGAAGGCGTTTGGTCTCTTCCCGGTTGGCGTTCGCCGAGGTCAATAGTACGAGCGCGGTCTGCCGAAGGGCGTCATCGGCGTGAATGGCGTCGGCCAACTGTTCTGCATTCATCTCGGGAAGGCAGTGATCGAGCAAGGCGACATCGAAGGGTGCGTGGTCCGCAATGGCCTTTTGGAGCAGGAGGAGCGCCTCGGAGCCCGAGGCGGCACTTTGATGTGGCAGATGCCATCGGTCTAATTGCGCCTCAAGGAGTCGACGATTGACCGGGAAATCGTCGACGATCAGGACGCGAAGTTCGCTGGAGGGTTCGGCTGCCGCCAGGATGGGGTCGGGGATCCCCACGGGCGGCCGGATCGGGAGCGTGAACCAGAAGGTAGATCCGACGCCGAGAGTGCTGGTAAAGCCGATTTCCCCATCCATCGCCTCCACCAGTTGACGGCAGATGGCCAAGCCAAGCCCGGTGCCCCCGAAGCGGCGGGTGGTGGACGAGTCCGCCTGATTGAACTTTCCGAACAGTAGCGATTGTTTGTCAGCCGGGATGCCGATCCCGCTATCGGTGACCTCAAGGCGAAGCGAGTGGCCGGCTTCGACAGCCGCCCGGATGACGACATAACCCTGCGGGGTGAACTTGATCGCATTGCTGAGCAGGTTGAGTAGGACTTGCCGGATGCGTCCTGGATCCCCCATAAGAAGCTGGGGAACATCCGGCGCCCAATCGAGAGCGAGTTCGACTCCGGTTTCCGCCAGCTTGGGAGCGAGCAGCTCACAGGCTTCGATGGCGATCAGGTGGATATCGGCCGGAATCGATTCCAGGGTCAATTTGCCGGCCTCGATCTTCGAGAAATCGAGCAGGTCATTGATGATGCTGAGTAGCGCTTCGCCCGAATGACGAATGGTATCGACAAACTCTCTTTGATCTTCATCGAGGGGGGTATCGACCAGGAGACTGGCAAAGCCAAGAATGCCATTCATCGGGGTGCGAATTTCGTGGCTCATGGAGGCCAGGAAGTCGGACTTGGCGTGGGCGGCGGTTTCGGCAGCCTCTTTGGCTTGGCGTAAGGCGAGTTCGGTGGCTTTGCGCTGGGATACATCCTGCAGCGTCCCATGCAGCCCGATGAGCGCTCCGGCGTGGTTGTAGTAAAGTTCTCCGCGCCCGACCGTCCAGATCTTGGAACCGTCGGCCCGGATCAATTCAAGATCGACCTCGTAGGAAGTGCCATGTTGGACGGCTCCAGAGACGGCGCTCGCAAGGATCTGCCAGGATTCCGGGGTATAGAGTTGTTGCTGTTCCGCGAAACCGGGTGCCGGCCGGGAAGGGTCGATCCCACTGATCCGGTAGAGTTCGGTCGACCACATGACCGTATCGGTGGCCATCTCCCAGTTCCAACTGCCGACGCCAGCCAAGCGTTGGGCTTCGATGAGCTCCCACTCCCGCAAGCGTAGGGATTCGTTGATCTTCTGTTGTTCCACTTCAGACCGCCGGAGAGCCGTAATGTCTTGTTGGATGCTGACGAAGTGGGTGATCTTACCGTCAGCGCCGTGAATCGGAGCGATGCTCCAAGCCACGTGATAGGGGCTGCCATCCTTGCGATAGTTGATGGTTTCGGCGGCAAAATGCTCACCCTGATCGAGCGCCCGGCGCAAGGCTCCTAGAGCCTCTCGGTTCGTTTGGGGGCCTTGGAGCATGCGGGGACTGCGGCCCAGCGCCTCGGCCGCGGAGTAGCCGGTGAGAGTGGTGAAAGCGGCATTGACGAAAACGATATGGGGGCCAGGCGCCTCCAGATTGGCATCGGTAATGACGACCGCTTCATTGGCATTCGCCACTGCTGCAGACAGCAGCCGAAGTTCCTCTAGGGCCTGCTGTTGGACGGAGATGTCTTCGGTGACCATGGCCATCACTGGAACGGGTCCCTGCGGGGTCGGGAGGAAGGAGAATGTTCCACTCGAGCTCACCCAACGGACGGTTCCGTCGGGCTGGAGGTAGCGCTTGGTGAGATGGAAGGTTTTCTGTCCGGCGGTGTGAGCGTCGGCGACTTCGTTGGCCACACGATCCCGGTCGGCCGGGTGAATGAGTTCGTAGCGCGAGCGTCCCCGCAATTGGTCGAGCGAACGGCCGGTGATGGCACAGTAGGCGGGATTGGCGTTGAGAATCCGTCCTTCCAGGTCACTGACCGAAAGTCCGACGGCGCAGTCCGAGAAGAGCAGCTCAAGCAGCGGGAGCATGTCGGACGAAGAATCGAGATGATCGAGGTTATTCAATACTCCTCACAATTCCAGCATATCGACTACGTCGCGGAATCTGTGAGTGAATTGACCGCGCCGGAGAGGCTAGCCCGAATCATCCGTCCGGCCGCATCCAGCGTAGCGGCGTGTACCTGGCGATCCGGGCGAAGTGACGGGCGTTGGCGGTCACCACGATCGCGCCTTCTTGCGTCGCTGACACGGCGATCATCGCGTCATTCACAATCTGCCGCCGCTGGGCCACTGGCATCCCCTCGCCGCCTAAGTTGGCCAATACTCGTCCCACGGCGAGGAAACAGGCAGCATCTGGCGTCAGCACGCGGCCGGCCTTCTCAAAGGGCTTCAGAAATCCTAGCAATGCCTGCTCTTCTTGTTTGTTACGGCAGCTGGCGAAGAGTTCCATGGCGACGATGGAGCTCATGAAGAGCTGCGGCCGCAGGGTGCGGGCTTCGAACGCTTTTCGATGCTCGGGGTGGCGAAAGAAGTCGATCAGGACGTTGGTGTCCAGCACCGCTTTCACTTTTTTCGGGTCCGGCTGGGGTCCGGCAAGATCGCCTCCAAGCCGGCGAGCGCAGAGCTATGGCGACGAAATGCTTTGTCGATCTCGTCCCGCACCACGATCTCCCGGAGCGCGCGGGTCACTGTTTCGGTCTCCGTACGCGCGCCAGAAATCTTCTGCGCTTGGCGCACCAACTCGGGGTCGATGAGCCAAGTCTTTTTCACTGCGTCCATACGGATGATTTTAGCATTCTGCCGTATCAGTGAGCGAACCTTCCCAGAGCGGCCCGCGCGGCCCGCGGTGGCATCATTATAATGAGGCTGTGAGCCATTCCGCACCGAATCTCGCACGGCGCATCTCCAAAGGGAGCTTCCAATAGGGCATGGGCCCCGCTCCCGTCCGCACCGAAGATCGGATCCCCTTGCTCGACGTTCTCCGTGGCTTCGCCCTCCTCGGCATCCTGCTGATGAACATCCTGGATTTCGGCTTGCCAGGCTCCGCCGAGGAGAACCCCACCGTGATGGGCGGCGCCACCGGTCTCAATTGGTGGGCCTGGTTCTTCCAAGTCGTCGTCTTCGACGGCAAAATGCGCGCCATCTTCTCCATGCTCTTTGGCGCTGGCGTCATTCTACTTACCTCCCGCGGCGGCACCAACAGCGCGGATATTTACTACCGCCGCAACTTATGGCTCATGTTATTCGGCATGATTCACGCCTACTTTTTCTGGCAGGGCGACATTCTTTATTACTACGCCCTCTATGCCTTAATTCTCTTCCCCTTGCGCGTGGTCTCCCCCAAGCTCCTGCTTCGCATCGCCATCGCCATGATCGTCGCGATGACCGCGGCCGGCTTTTACGAAGCCCAGGAGCTAAGAGCCCTCCGCGAGAAAGCGCAGGTGGCCGCCAAAACCGCCCACCCCACCGAAGACCAGAAGAAAGACAAAGAAAAGTGGGAAGAAAAGCAGAAAGACTGGCAGCCGCCGGCCAGCGAATTGGCCAAGGAATTGAAGGCCTTTCGCGGTAACTACGCGGAAAACTTCAAGCGCCGTTCGGCCGGCGTCAGCGGCTCCCACGCCTTCGCCTACTACTCGCCCGGCTGGTGGGACGTCGTGGCCTTCCTCTTACTCGGCATGGGCCTCTTCCAAACCGGCGTCCTCACCGGCGAACGTACCAACTCTTTCTACCTGAAGTTACTTTTATTCGGTTACGCCAGCGGACTTACCCTCAACACGGTGCTGGCGCTGCGTATCGCCGCCGCTAAATTCGACTTACTCACCGTGATTGACGCCTACGGCTTCTACCAGCTTGGCCGCTTGTTAGTCGCCCTGGCCCACGTGTCGTTATTAGTGCTGATCGTTAAAAACGGAGCCCTCACCTGGCTCACCGCCCGCTTGGCCGCCGTCGGCCAGACGGCCTTTAGTAACTACATCGGCCACACCCTAATCGCCACCACCCTCTTCTATGGTTTTGGCTTCGGCCTCTACGGCAAACTCGAACGCTACCAACTCTACGGCGTGGTTGCCGCCATCTGGCTCTTCCAACTCATCGCGAGCCCCATCTGGCTGCGCCACTACCGCTTCGGCCCCCTCGAATGGGCCTGGCGTTCGCTCACCTACTGGCAGCGGCAGCCCTTCCGGATCCAAGACCGAATGGCGGCGCCGGAGCCAGCCGGACTCGACCCCTCCCCCCAACCCGCGGACTGAGGCGGGCGCTCAATACAGCAGGTTCTGCCTTTGCTCCTCCCGCAGCTTCGCATTCAAGCCGGAGACCTTCACTAAGTCCTCATAGCTCTCCATCGCGCCATCCGCCGTCCGGTACTGCACCTCCGCCTCCGCCTCGGCTGCCTTGAACGACCGCCAGGCGTTGGCGGCCCTCACCCCACGCCTTTCCGGACGAATCCCGCTCCGCCGTCCCAGACTGTCGGATGGCACGAAATGGCCAACGACACGGTCGGCGGGGAGAACTACTGTCTCACCTCCGCCAACTCCCGCGACTCCTCGTGCACCGGCACCGCAAACACATACCGCCCCAGCACCGCCGCCACGCCCACCGCGCAGGCCGCCATCAGAAATGCGGCCGGGTAGCCCAGGCGCTTCGCCATCATGCCGGCGGCGAAGGAACTCACGCCCACGAAGAGATCATAGAAAGCGCTCAACACGCTCACTACCGAGCCCCGCTCGCGCTCCGGCGTCCGGCGCAACACCGTCGACGCCACGGCTGACCACGGGAAGGAGAAGCCCAAGCCGAGAATGCCCGTCGCGAAGACCGCCATGATCGGGCTCGGTGCCATCGTGATGCCCACCAGCCCGATTGCCATAAACACCAAGCCCGCATAGAACGTACGGAATGGCGCGATGCGATCCGGCAGGCCGCCCAGGAAAAAGCGTGAGAAAAGGATGACGAGCGCGTAAGCCGTGAAGGCCACAGGCCCGGAGTTTTCGAGCGACGCCAGATGCAGCACCAGGAAGCCCGTCAGCACCGGATAGTGGACATTCACGAAGCCGATCGTCAAGCCCGGCAGTAGGAGGCCGCGCGGAATCCACGGGCCCTTACGCGGCTCATCGTGCGGCTCGTAATCTTCGCGCACAAACCACAGGCAAGCGATGCCCAGCAACGCCGACACCACTTGCAGCGCGGCGGCGCGATGGAAGCTGCCCAGCATCTGCCCAATCACCGGACCCAGCGAAATCCCGCCCCAAACCCCGCTGCTCAGATAGCCCAGCGCCTGGCCACTGCGGTGAACGCCGCCCAGCTCAATCACCCAAGCGGCGGCGCCCGTATAGAGGCAAGCCTCGCCAAAGCCCTGCAAAATGCGGCCCAGATAAGCGCCCTGAAGGCCGAGCGGGAGGAAGTAGACGAACCCCGCTAGCGCGCAACTACTCAAGCCAGTAATAAAGGCCACCTTGCGCCCGCGCCGGTCGGCAATTGGGCCGGAGGCGAAGCGGCTCACCAGGGCGACCAGCGAGAAGATGCCGATCACAAAGCCCACCGTTTGGTCCGAGCCGCCCAGGTCATGGCGCACGTGGGGGCCCAACGCCGGCAGTACGGCGCCCATGCCGATAAAGCCGAGGAAAGTCGACGCGACCACGGCCCAAAACCGGCCGCTAAATTCGTGCGGAGTTAACCCCATTGACCTAATGGTACCGATTCCGGCTGTGGATTATCTAGACACCCAGCAGAACGCCCCGCGCCGGCTGCCCCGTCAGCGCCTCCACCGCGGCCACGTACCAAGCCAGTTGCGTCTCATAACGTCGGCGATGTAAGGTAAGGTCGGCCGTGGTTTTGAAGTCGATGATCGACCAAGTACCCGCGCTCAGGTAGGCCAAATCGATGCGGCCCTCGAGCCAACGGTTGTCGGCCCGCCAACTCACCGGCCATTCGCGATGGAGTCGATCGGCTTGCCGCGCCTGGCTCAACAGCGGATGCGCCAAGGCAGCGGAAATGGCATTGGCCGCGGCCAGCGCCTCGTCCTCATCGGCGCCCAGGATGCGCGCGTGCAAACCAGTCAGCAGGATGATGGCTTCGACGTTGGCCACCAAGTCCACTTGGCTCATCACCGCGTGGACGAGGTTGCCGAAGCGAGGGCCGTAGGGTCGCGCGGCACGCTCACCCACCATCACGGTCTCGATACGGCCGGTGAACGCGGGGGGTAGGTCAAGCTCTTCGGAGGCGGTGATCACGCGGAAGCTGGGCCGCGCACCTTCGGCCAGCATCGCTGCCCGGGACTCACGCCACGCCTCATAAGGCGCCAGACTATCGGCGCCGCCTTCGCCGAGTAACTGCTGCTGACGCAGGCCATAATCCGAGTCGAATTCCCGATTGAGCACTGCCGGATCCCACCACACCACCTCATGCGGGCCCATCCGCGGCGAATGCAAACCCGGCCGCACGGAGCTGTCGCCCGAATCCATCTGCTCCGGCGGACGCTCCAGCACGCTTGAGTTGCCGAACTTTGGGCAACCTTCCGCTTGCCGTGCCACGCGCCATGCCGAGCGCGGCGGATAGATCGCTTTGTTCAGCGGCTCGAGCCAACCTTCCATCTCTTGCTCGCCGACCACGGAGACGATGAGTAAGTCCTTGGCCCGCGTGGCCGCCACGTAAGCCACGCGCACCCCCTCGGCCCTCTCGCGCGCCTGCTCCCGCACTTGTTCGCTACGTAACTCAATCGGCATGCAATTGAGTAACTCGGTGGCACAGAGTTGTTTCTCATTATTGACGAAGCGCTCAGGCTGCTTACGAGCCAAGTTGGCGGTAAGGTCCGCCAGGATCACAACGGGAAACTCAAGCCCCTTGGCTGCGTGCGTCGTCATCAGCCGGACGCCTTCGGAGCCTTCTTCCAATACCGCGGCTTCGCTTACTTCGGTGCTATGTTCGGCCTGTTCTTCCAGCCGCTCCACAAAGCCCCGAAACGAAATGCCGCCTTCGAGTTCGTAGCCGCGAGCTAAGTCCGCCAGGCGCGCGACATTGGCCAGCACTTGGTGCCCTGCCGGCCGAAAGGCAAAACCCGCGTGCGCGCGCGTCGCTTCCAGCATCCGGTTGAGCGTATCGGCCACGGGCCGCCAGTTCCGGCCGCGATGTAACTCCTTGAGTAAGTCGAGCGCGTGGACAATCGGCGCAAACTCCTCGGCGATACTCTCGCGCGGCTGAAAAGGATGCAGGCTCTTATGCTGATGCCGGAATTTGATTAAGGTCGCGTCGCTGATGGCGAACAGGCTGCCGCGCAGCGTGGCATAAAGAGCTAACTCGTCGTCAGGCCACTCGATCGCCGTCAGCGCCGCGCGCAAGCTCTCAATCTCCTCCCGCCGATGGAAAGATTTGGAGCCCACAAGTAAGTGCGAAATGCCCCGCGCCTCAAAACGGCGGGTATACTCACGCGAAATATCGACCCCGAAGTTGGTCAGGCGCCGGAAAAGTAGACAAATATGGCGCTCCCGAATCGGCACACGCTGGTGTTTATTCTCCGGATCGCGGACCGTCCAGCCGCTCTGCTTCAGAAGCCAATCGGTAAAGGCGACGATCACGTCCGGCTCGCTTTCCGCAACTACCTTCCGGCTAACGTCGCGGAAACCATAAATCTTTGGCACCGGCAGGGCCACCACGGCGGGTTGAATCGCATCGTGCGGTTCGCCCTGCAGCAGAGGCGCGTAACTCGCCTGGCCCGCCGTTTCATCGCCATTCATCTCCGGCGCGAAGGCCGCGTTCACAAACTCCTGCAGCGGCCGGACGGAACGGAAGCTTCGCGTCAACTGCACGACGCCGACGCCACAGCCGATCAGATTGTGCCGCAGCTTTTGGTAGAGCAACACATCGGCCCGACGAAACTTATAGATCGACTGCTTCGGATCGCCCACCACAAACAACTTGCCATCGACGGGACGCGCCCGCATCCAATCTTTTTGTTGCGGGTCGTCCGCTGCCAGCAGTAAGATGATTTCCGCCTGCAGCGGATCGGTATCCTGAAACTCGTCCACAAAGATATGCGAGAAACGTTGCTGCAAATAAGTGCGCACTTGCAAGTTATCCCGGATCAAGTCGCGCGTCAGGAGTAACTGATCCAAAAAGTCGAGTTGCCCGGACTGGCGCTTCAGATCCTCATACCGATCCACAAAGCCCGCCAGCTCTTCTTTTAGCTCTGCCGCCAAGTCCGCGTCGGCGCAGGTCTTGAACGTGGTCAGCGCCGCCATTAGATCTTCGACGCCCTTACGCTTGTTGTAAATCAAGTCGCGGTGCAACTTTACTAACTGCGCCTCGAGAGCATCATAATCCCGGCGGGAGATATCATCCGCGCGAGCAATGCCCGTAGCCAACTCCCGCACGACGGCGAAGTTCTGATTCAACTTCGGACCCACGGCCAGCACATGGCCCACAATCTGGTCGATAGCGCCGTGTCGATCAAAGGGAACGCGAGTCCAGGGTGCGGTGAAGTCGCGCCACTCCACTAACTGAATCGCCGCGTAACGTAAGTCGTCCAAAGGCGAACGATCCCCTCGCTTCGTCCACGCCAAACGGCTCAGCGCCCGCCGCACGCCGGGCGAATCCTCCTGCAGCCGGTCTTGAATCCAACCCCGGAAAGCACGCGAATAGAGCCGGTCGCGCTGATAATCGGTAATCTCAGCAAAGGCCGGGTCAACCCGAGCCTCCACCGGCCGCTCCCGCAGAATCTGCGCGCAAAACGCATGGATCGTGCCGATCGACGCCTCTTCCAAATGCTGCAGCGCATGCTCCAGGTGCGCCCGATCCCCGCCCTCGCTATTGCCGCGGGCCCGGTCCAGTTCCTGCCGCAGACGCAGCTTCATTTCACCCGCCGCCTTATGGGTAAAGGTAACCGCCGCCAATTGATCGATCTTCGTTACCCCGGAGCGGAGTACATTCACCATGCGCGCCACCATCTCAGTAGTCTTACCGGTGCCTGCCGATGCCTCCACTAACAAACTTTCGCCCAGCCCATGCCGGATGCGGTCGCGTGCGGCGCTGTCGCTGGGCAGCGCGTAGACCGTACTCATGGCATCCTCCGGATTTCATACAACGGCTCCAACCGCGCCGACTTACGGCGAGAGCGCTCGTATTCGTAAGGTCCGCAAACCGGCCTGTAGTCGCAACGTCCGCAAGCCTCCTGCGTGGGCGCCGCGGGTAGAAATCCCGTGCTCACTGCTTCTTCTACAATGGCTAAAATCCGGCCAATATGGAGGCGTGCCTGCTCGTTCATCCGCACCTGCATTTCCCGGTAACCGCCCCGCTGCGTACAGTAGAAAAGCCGGCCGAATTCAACGGGTTGGCCGAGTAACTGCTCCATCGCCAACGCATACAACGTTGGCTGCAATACCGTTCCTCCGCCGACATATACTGGCTGCTTCTCCGGTGCCTTGCCGGTCTTATGATCCGTGATGCGCAGCGTTGGTTGAGAAGAGTGTTTCTCCACTAAGTCGACACTGCCCCGCAGTTGATACTCACCCAAGATCGTAGCCGCCGGCACCGTCGACTCCTTCAGCCCGAATCCATACTCGGCGTGAAGTGGAATCCATTCCGCACCCGCCGCGGCTACCTGCCGCAACCATCCGCGCAGATCTGTCCTTAACTCTTCCACTTCTGCCTGCCACACTCGCGCAATGGCCGGCGCTAGTTTCTCCCGATATTCCCTGGCCAACTCATCCAGCACCCGGTCGGCCCCGTCGTAAGCCGCGGTCAGGTTTTCTCGAGTAACGGGCATCGCTTGGCTCTCGAGTAACTCCTTCTGCACTTCATGAAACAAAGCCCCTCGAGTCAGTGGATCCATCTGCTCCAGCGGCGCACTTACCTCGCGCGGCCGTAAACGCTGAATTCCATGCAGCAGGAATTTATACGGGCACTCGGCAAAGTGTTGCAATGTAGTGGGCGAGAAACTACTCTGCGAAGGCCGCTGCATAGCCATCAAATCGAGTGTGGGTAAGTCCGGACGCACCAAGCCGTCGGCTTCGCTCCAAGTACTGCGCCAGCGAGCATAGCGCGCCCGCAGGCTGCGCGCCAGCGGATCGCTCACCTGCACTAAGTAACGCGCCGCCCCGCGCGCCTCGCGGCGGTTGCGATAGCGTTCGAGCGTCGCTAAGTCATACTCGGCATTGTCGATCGCCTGGTTCGGGTCAATCGGCGCGGGCCAACCCAGACGCGCGGGCGCGGCGGCAGCGGCGAGTTTGCCGAACTCTGTCAAATCCGGCAGTCGGCCTTCGGCGGCGCGCACCACTTCGAGTGCATAAAAAGAAGGCACTCGCGGCCGTGCCTTACCGGTATCCATCCGCGGATAGGAAACGACGATCCGTTCCCCAGCCGCCGCCACGGCAATGTGCAATAACAAGCGTTCGCGCTCCACCCGCGTATCCTGCACGGCTAACTTACCCAAAGCCGGACGATAAACATCGAGTAACAAGGGGTCTTCATTGGCCCGCTGCGGGAAGATCCCTTCGGCCAAGCCCGGGACGAACACCACCGGAAATGTTCGTCCCCGCGCCTCTTCGCCCGTGCAGAGAAACACCCGGCCCTCTCTTCGATGCGGGGGGTCGCGGCGTAAGAAACGCAACCGCTCTTCGAGCACCGTATACACCTCGTCCAAACCCACCGGCCCTACCTGCCCCATCGGCGCTAACTCCGCGAGCATCCCCAGTACGCTCTCCGGCTGACGCAGCGCCGTCTCGGCTAACTCCGTAAGCTTCATGATCCAGTCTGCCCAGGCGCGCTGCCCAGGCAGATGGTCGAGTAAGTCGATCAATGGCAGGGCGAATTGGCGTAAGTGGCGTAACTGGCCCAGCCTGCGCTCCAGGTGCGGCACCACGTCCTGATCTGCACGCGCCATTTGGAAGCGTAGCTCGGCATTCAAGCCGTCCAACCGCCGCACCCAACGAGCGCGCCCACCCACCACCGCCGCGTCGACTAACAGGCGTTCCCAACCGGCGGGAGTAGCTAACGGCACGCTCTTGTCTTCGGGCTCCGGCAACTCCTCTTCCGGCGCGGCGAAGGCGGCCAGCACCTCGTCCTGCATCGCCGCGCCCGCTGCCCGCACCCGCAAGGGTTCACCTTCTGGATTCAAGTCCGGCACTTGGGCCAACGATAGATACTCGGCAAAGCGCGAAGCGGAGCAGCCCTCCGACGCACAAGCCAACAAAGCCAGAAAAGCACGCCCGGCCGGATCGGGCCGCGCCGTACCCCGGCTCGCATAGAATGGCACGCCGGCGCGCCGCAACGCTTCTTCGAGTAACGGCTGGTAACGATCCGCGCCACGCAGGACAATGGCCATGGCATCGAACGGCGTGCCGGCACGGGCCGCCGCGTGGATCCGGCGCGCGATCTCTACGCACTCCAGCCCCTCGCCTGGGGCGGAGAATAAGTCGAGCGACGCATCCGTCGGCTCGGCCATCTCCAACTGCGGGGCGAAAAGATCGCGGCGCAAGCGGCCCAGAGTATTTCCCGCCACCGCCGGCTGCTGCTCGGCGGTAACTCCGAGTAAGTCGCCAAGTGCCAACCGCGACTCGGCATCGCGACTGATTCCGAGAGCCAGTAACGAAGGGGCGTGGCCGGCGAGCACCCGCAGGAAGCTCCGTTGCCGGGCGAAGCGCACCGGCAGATCGAGCCATAACATCGGTAAACGTAGCCACGGATGTTGGCCCCGCGCCGCGATCGACTCGGCCAACGTCAGTAACATCGCCCAATCTACTAAGCCTCGGGCTGTAAGTTCGGCCCCGTAAGCCTCAGCAAAGCGAGCCAAATCCGGCCCGGGCTCACCCGCTGCCTTCAGTGCCGTAAGATCAACCGATTCGAGCCGTAGTTCCTTTAGCGTCGACGTCAATGCGCGCACAAAGCCCGGCATGCGCGCCACGGGGCCAAAGTAGTCGAGCGCATCGTAAGTGCCATGTACCACCCGGGCCGCCAACGCCTCCTGGCTTAACCCGCTGATAGGCGTGAGTCCCCGGGCGGCCACCTCTTCAGCGGCCAGAGTAGTCACCACTTGCGTCAGCGTCACCGTGTGGACGCCCAGCGTCCCGTTCTCCGACACCGACCGTGCAAAGTCCTCCGCCACCCCCCGCGAAGCGCCAATTACCAGTACTTCGCCCGGGCGATGGGCAGCCAGGAAGTCCGCGCCCGCCCGGTGTAACTCGTGATAAGCCGTGCCGCACAGCAATGAACGCATGTTAGTTAGTCAGCCGGTGGATACCCAATGATACTAATTCCAGCGGCATTGGCGGCGTCGATCATCTCCTCACGGTCCAGCAGTAAGGTGCGTCCACCGTCCACCGCCAGCGCCGTCGCGCCGCTCTGCTTCATGGCGGCGACCGTCCCAGGGCCCACCACCGGCACATCGAACTGTAAGTGCCGACGCCGGCGCGACACCTTCACCAGGCGCAACGGCCGGCCATCCACCAAACCGGAGGCACGCTGCAACATGGCATCGGTGCCTTCCATCGCTTCGAGTGCGACACAAGCCCGCTCGGCAATCGCCACGCTTTGGCCGACATCCACCTGGGCCAAGGCATTGGCCACGCGGCGGCCATAGTCCAAGTCCTTGCGCTCGTCGTCGCTGGGCTTGCGCTTGGTCAGCACGCCCTCGCTGGCCAGCAGTGGCTTCAAGAGCCGCGTCGAATCCCCCAAGGTGATCCCCTCGTCGGCCAGCACCTTCGCCACGCCGCCGATCAACGCCTCGGTATTCTTCGCCTCCAGAGAAAATAGTAACTTCGCCAAACGCCAATCCGGCCGAATGGCAGAGAAGATCTTAGCGTGCTTCACCTGGCCCGCCATGATCACTTCGGTCACCTTTTCCTGATGGCAAATGTCGATCAACTTACTCAACGCACCGAGCGAAATCCAATAAGTCTTCGTAGCTAATTGCGCGATCTCAGGCGAAGCCTCTTCCTCAATGCCGATCGCCACCACTTCATGCCCCAGGCCCCGCGCCGCCTCGAGCGCCAGGATCGGAAAACGGCCGTTGCCGGCAATCAGCCCGTACTTCATTTACTTAATAAATCCGCGTTCGGAGCTTTGAATAAAGGCGAGTAACTGGTCGAGCGTGGCATCGGCCGGCAGTTCGGCGCGCATCTTCTCCACGGCCTGCGTAGTATTCAGCTTCTTATCGCGTAGCCAGCGAAAAGCCTTGTGCAAAGCGCTGATCTGCGCCGAAGTAAATCCGCGGCGCTCAAGGCCGATCTTGTTTTCGCCATAAGCCTTCGTCACCCGCTCGGCCGAGGTAATCGAGAAAGGCAGCACGTCCTGCAGAATTACGCTATAGCCGCCAATCATCGCATGCTGGCCGATACGGCAGAACTGATGGATTCCCGTAAAGGCGCCGATCGTCGCCCAGTCCTCCACCGTAACGTGACCGGCCAAAGTAACTCCGTTGGCGATTACCGTATGGTTGCCAATCCGCACGTCATGGGCGACATGCGCGTAAGCCATCACTAAGTTATCGCTCCCCATCGCCGTAACGCCGCCGCCGCCAGCCGTGCCGCGATGAATGGTGACAAATTCGCGAATCGTATTGCGATCGCCAATCCGCGTCTCGGTTCGCTCGCCCTGATACTTCTTGTCCTGCGACGCCAAGCCCACCGTGGAGTAAGGATAGAAAAGATTTTCCGCCCCGATCACCGTGGGCCCTTCCAGGCATACGTTAGCCATCAGGCGCGTGCGCGGACCGATCTGCACGTCGGCGCCGATGATGACGTAGGGGCCAATCTCGGCGCTGGGGTCCACGCGCGCGGAGGGGTCGATAATGGCGGTCGGGTGAATCTTTACCCCCGTTCCGCGATCGTGCACATCACAATCGCTTCAGCGACCGCGACCCCGTCCACCGTGGCCATACCTTTCATCTTCGCGATGGTGGACTTCTTCTTGATGTAAGTCAGCTCCATGCGCAATGCGTCGCCGGGGCGCACCGGACGGCGGAACTTCGCTTCTTCAATCGAGGCCATCAGCACCACCTTGGTGTGGCGATCCGGCACTTGGCTCAGCACCAGCACGCCCGCCGTTTGCGCCATCGCCTCCACAATCAACACGCCCGGCATCACCGGATAGTTTGGATAGTGCCCGATGAAGAACGGCTCATTGATGCTGACGTTTTTAAGGCCGACAATGCGGTTTTCCTCCATTTCGAGTATCCGGTCCACCAACAGGAACGGATAGCGATGGGGCAAGATGTCTTTGATGGCGTCAATATCCAGTACCGGCATGAGCCTTCATGATACTAGCCCCAGCGCGAGAATGCGACGGACAGTCTCCGTATCGTCGTCGGAGTCGGCGTCAATCTGGAAGTCGGCCAAAGCGTACGCGGGTTGGCGGGCGCGGAACAAGGCGCTGAACGCCTCGGGGTCCTTCGCCAAGGGCCGGTGGCGCTCCTTGACGACGCGCTCCCGGCAACGCTCAAGCGAACACTCAAGCCAAATGGTGATGCCGTGGCCAGAGAGACGCGAGCGATTCTCTTCCCGGCTAAAGGCGCCGCCCCCCAAGGCCAGCACCAGCGGATTCCCGCGCGGCACCTTCGACATCGCCTGCCGTAAAGCGGCGCTCTCGCGGCGGCGGAACTCCTCTTCGCCGTGTTCGGCGAACAAGGCGCTGATCGTCGTATTCTCGCGCGCTTCAATCACGTGGTCCAAGTCTTCGAACGGCCAACCGAGTTCAGCGGCCAAACACCGGCCCACCGTGGACTTGCCGCTGCCCATAAAGCCGACCAGATAAATACCGGGGGTGTTTTTGAGTTGCAGAATCATACGGAATGGCTTTCGTTAATGCGGCGTAGTTGCCAGTCCACCAGCCGCGGAAACAGGCGTGCAGCGGCGATGACCGCCCAACCCAGGCGCGGCGTCATCACCGTGCGCTGGTTGCGTTCAATCCCTTGCAAAATGGCGGCGGCGCATTGCTCCGGCGTTATCGCCATGCCGCGCGCGCGAAAGATGTGGGCCGGCGGCTGCCCACCCAGCACGTGGCGCTGAAAATCGGTGCGGACGTAACCAGGGCAGACGGTCATGGTGCGAATGCCCGTGCCCGCCAGCTCAATCCGCAGGCCGTCGGTCAAAGAGCCCAGGGCGTATTTGCTGGCCGAATAGAGCGTCAGCCAGGGCAGAGTCATCTTGCCGGCGATGGAGCCGACGTTCACGATGTAGCCTTCGCCTTGCGCGCGCATCGACGGCACCACCGCTTGGATCAGCGCGAGCGGCGCCATCAAGTTCAGCTCCCACAAGCGGCGCGTATCGTCCATCGACGCTTGCCAACTGGGCGCATAAAGGCCCACGCCGGCGTTGTTGATAAGGATATCCACGCGGCCGAATCGGGCGAAGGTCTGCTCGACGGCGCGGGCGGCAAAGCCGGGCTCAGTGAGATCGCCGGGGATAGAGAAGAGTCCGGCGGTGCGGCCCAAGTTCGCTTCGTTGCGCGCGATGCCCGCCACTTGGGCGCCTCGCTCGAGGAGGGCGCGCGCACAGGCCAAGCCAATCCCTTCGCTGGCCCCCGTAACGATCACCACCTTGTCTTTGCATTGCACCAGACGAGAGTAACATGGCATGTTACGATCCAAGGAGTGCTAGTCCCACTGTTTCCGCTGAATGTTGTACTCCTGCCGGGCACCGAGCTCCCGCTGCACATCTTCGAAGAGCGGTACAAGGAGATGATCGGTGAAGTGCTGCGCGACGAGAGTGCCTTTGGCATCGTGCTCGCTGTCGACCGCGGCGTGGTGAATCTCGGCTGCACGGCCCGCGTCACCCGCGTGCTTGAAGAAGCTCCTGACGGTCAGTTGGACATCGTCACCCTGGGCGAAAGCCGCTTCGAGATCGCCTCCCTCAACCAGGATCGGAACTTCCTCCAAGCCGAAGTGACTTTCTTCTCCGACGCCGAAGACGAAATCCCCCTCGACTTAGGCGAACACACCATCGCCGCCTTTCGCCAAGCCTTCCCTATGCCGGACGACGAAAGGCCTTTCTCCGTCGACTTTACCCACACCCAACTGAGCTTCCAACTCGCCCAAGGCCTTCCCGACTTAGAATTCAAACAGCAGTTGCTCGCCACCCGCTCCGAACCCGTCCGGCTGCGGAAGTTACTCGACTATTTTCCCAATTATCAACGGCGGCAAGCAGCGGCCGAGCAGATTAAGAAAGTGGCCCACACCAACGGACATGGCCGGCACTATCCCTCCACGTAGCTACCTGATCATCGACGCCGATGATACGCTGTGGGAGAACAACATTTATTTCGAAGACGCCTTCGCGCAATTCTTCGAGTTTCTCGATCACTCGCACTTACCGGCTGCCCAGGTGCGCGCCATCTTCGATGAGATGGAGATCGCCAATATCCGTGTGAACGGCTATGGCGCGGCCAACTTCGCTCGCAACCTGACGCAGTGCTACCACCATCTGGTGGAGCGAGAAGTGAAGGAACGCGACATTGTCCACGTCCTTTCGCTGGGCCAGCGCATTCTCGACGCGCCCATCGAGTTACTGCCTGGCGTCGCCGACACGCTGGCCCACTTATCCGAACGCCATGAACTCACTCTCTTCACTAAAGGCGACCTCGAAGAGCAACGACTCAAGGTAGAACGCTCCGGCATCGGCCATTTCTTCGCCCACACCGGCATCGTCCGGGAGAAGAATCCATTGGCTTACCAGCAGTTAGTCGAAGACCGCCGCATGGACCCTACCAAGGCCTGGATGATCGGTAACTCGCCCAAAAGCGACATCAACCCGGCGCTCGAGTGCGGCCTGGGCGCCGTATTTATTCCGCACGAACGCACCTGGAGCCTGGAACACCAGGAGCTCCGACGCGACGCCGACCGGTTGATTATCCTCGATACCTTCGCCGACTTACGCAGCATCTTCTAAGGCAGGGCAAACGCCGTCAGCGTGGCCTCGGCGCCATTGCCGCTCGCCACCACCACCTACTGCACGCCTTGCTTACTCAAGTAAGTCATCGGCGTGCTAATCGTCCGGCGCTCCAGCGGCCACGTCCATTGATCCTCTCCCTTCGCCGTGTCCACCGCATGAAACGAAGTATCGTCGCCGCCCACAAACACTAGGCCGCCCTTGGTGACGATCGATCCGGCCACTCCCACCGCCCCCAGCTTTTTGGGCAACGCCACGCCCGCCAGCGCCGGGTGCGCCCGCAACGCGACATGGTCACCGAAAGGCACCTGCCAAGCGATCTCGCCTGCATGCAAATCAATCGCGGTCAATAGGCCACAGGGAGGCTTGAGCAACGGCAGACCTCGATGAAACTCGGCATTAGTGCCGCCTTCGCGGACGTAGTCCGCATCCAGATCATTGGCCTTCGTCTTGCCGGCCCAGGCTCATCAAGGTGCCGGCAAAGCTCGGCGGCGTATACAGCGGACCCAGTCGATACTTTGGAAGTTCCGCCATCGCTTCGGCCTTCAATTCCGGCGTCAGGTTAACATCCCCTCCGACCTCGAAGCCTGGCCCATCTCTGTCTCTTATACACATCTGACGCT
>ENA-ORBV01002077-ORBV01002077.1-microbial-mat-metagenome-genome-assembly--contig:-NODE-2077-length-43123-cov-14.073503_pt1 | contig 43123 bp, 45 predicted proteins | sample MGYA00237777_ERZ505514 | MGnify/ENA primary metagenome ERZ505514 (study PRJEB26160, sample SAMN06269048) | microbial mat metagenome | isolation source: Oligotrophic lake microbial mat | place... | reverse complement strand
AAATTTCTCGTTGCTTTCAATAATTAATGTATTCATTCTCTTATATTAACTGCTAGACAAGCTTAACAGCTTACATCTCTCACATCAAATTCTGGTCACACCCTTAACTTGTTTGGCTGATCGCAAGTTGAATTCGTAAACAAGCAGAGAATCTTATCTATCTTGCCTATAGTTTTATCGCAAGGATACAGGGCAAAAAAGTTGATAGAATGATCTAGCTTTCGGTTTAAGAAATATCAGTAAGATTTATGGACTCATCATTAGATTGGCTGCTTAGTTCGCCTATTCTCGCCCCAATTGTTTATGCTGTGATTTTGGGGATATACCTAGTTGTTGTACCTTTGCTGTTGTTTTTTTACCTCAAGGCCCGTTGGTATGTCACAGGTTCGTGGGAAAGAACGTTCATTTGCTTCATGGTATTTTTCTTCTTCCCAGGCATGTTGCTACTCGCTCCAGCATTCAACTTTCGTCCTGAAGCCAGAAAAATTTAGATGCGCCGCATAGATGCTTTGGCTATAACTGTCGGTTTCTTTGCTGTTGGTGGCATTGCCTATTTTGTGTTGCTGAATTTGGGCTTTGACTTTAAGGATGCAGGTGTTTGGAGCCAGCTTGTTCTAGTGCTAGGTTTGTTGGGTTGGGTTTCTACTTATATATTTCGTGCTGTAACCCAAACCATGACCTACAACGAGCAGCTTGATAGCTACAAAATGGCAGTACTGAAGAAGCGTTACGAGGAGATGACTCCAGAAGAAATTGCCAAGCTTAAAGCCGAAGTTGAGGCGGAGAGAAATCTGAAGCCAGATCTTAAACAGGATTCAGAATCTGGGATTAATTAAAAGTTCGATCGATCCAAAATATCCGACAATTAGCTTAAGGCTAGATCTAAACTGAAAGCTAATCGCTGAAGGCTGATTTAAGAGCTTTAGGAATAATGAGGCAGCGATCGAACTATTCTCTATTCGCAACTAAAACCCTAACGCAAGGTATGAGTTCGTTTGGGTTTCCATCGGACTTGAGCGATCGAATCATTGCTATTCATAAGTGGCTGCGCTACATGCGAGAGGGCAACCCGCTCAATGAAGCTACGGATGCTGAATTTATCAATGATATTTTTGCCAAAGTTCTAGGTTACAAATCTCCATTCGAGCCTGAAAGTCGGAGTTGGGAGCTAGAATTTACGCCAACACCCACACTAGGGTTCTTTAGTGAAAGTGAAAGTAACGTCGTTGCGGAAATATTCATCGATCGAATGAATAGCAAGGTCGAGCCAAAACATCTGACAACTGAGTGGTTAATTGTGGCTGACTATAGATTCATTCGTCTATACCACCGCTCTAAATCGATGCTGTTTTATCAACAGTTTGCCCTAGAGGATTTAGTTTCCAGTTTTAACTGTTTGAAACAATTTTATTTCCTCATGAGTCGGCGAACTTTACTGACAGGTGCAGCTCAAAGTCAGGAACCTTCACGAATTGCCAAACTACTCGAAGAATCCGATCAAACTGAAACTGCGATCGCTGATAATTTTTACACTCGCTATCAAAAAATCCGTCTGCAATTGATCAAAGATTTTCGCTATCGTCTCCAGCATAGTAATCTCGAACACGATCGAATAAATATTAATAGAGACATAAATATAGAGGCGATCGCTAAAGCTCAGAAGCTATTAAATCGCATTATTTTTATTGCTTTTTGCGAAGATAATAACTTCCTGCCTGATGGCATGTTAGCGAGTGCTTATAGATTCAATAATCCATATTCTATTCAACCAATTTGGGGAAATTACAAAGCGATTTTTAGCTGGATTAGTCAGGGTAATGTCAAACATCTACCTGCAATCTTTCAGTTTGGCGGTGAGTTATTTCAGCAGGATGAAATTTTAGACCAGTTTTTATTTGTTGGTGATGAACTATGCCGTCAAATCAAAGAATTAACTAAATTTGATTTCAATGAAGAGATCTCTGATACCGTTCTTACTTACATCCTAGAAGAGGCGGTGAAAGATTTGCTGTCACTCAAAGATGATAGTGAAAAATCATCTAAACGCCGAAGATCGAGATATCCACCTAAAGCTTTATCAAATCATGAATCGATCTATTGGGAACTGAGAGATTACTTCGATCGACAGGATATTGTCGATCCAGCTCATGTCGATCCAGATATATCGATCGACCTAAATTCTGAGCTTGAAACCTCACCTGAAGCCCTAGACCAAAACCTAGAAACTATCAATAGAAAACGCGAATATTTACTGCTAAAACGCCAAAAACTTGTGAATCTTAGAGTGATCGATCCTAAATGTGGATCGGGAATTGGTTTAGTGATAGCACTTAATTTCCTGTTATTTGAGTTTGAACAAATAGAACTTGAGATCGCAAGATTAGACAATGATATTCATATATTTAGCAGACAAGAAATGATTGAGTCGATCGTTAAAAATAATCTTTATGGTTGCGATCCATCACCTGAATGTATCGAAATTACCAAGCTGCATCTCTGGCTGCGAACTGTGCAGTCTTTGCAACCCCTGCTCGATCTAGATCGAAATATTCAGCTAGGCGATTTGAAAAACTGCAATTTCGGGTTCGATCTCACAGACAGCCTGATCTTAAACTGAGTTTATAGACTTAACCTTTTTTGGGTTAGCAACAGCTCTCATTATTATTCCCACAAAGCAATTACGCTCAGTGAGACAAGATCTTGGAGAGGAACTGTTGGGCGCGTTCCGATCGAGCACTGCCAAAAAACTCCTCTTTAGATGTATCTTCGACAATACAGCCTTGATCCATAAAGATTACTCGATCGGCAACCTTGCGGGCAAATCCCATCTCATGCGAAACCACCATCATCGTCATCCCTTCTTGCGCTAGCTCCACCATCACATCTAGGACTTCGCTTACCATTTCAGGGTCAAGGGCTGAAGTCGGTTCATCGAATAGCATCACAATTGGGTCCATTGTTAAAGCGCGGGCGATCGCTACCCGTTGCTGTTGTCCACCCGAAAGTTGTCCTGGAAATTTTTGGGCTTGTGATTTCAGCCCAACTCGATCGAGCAGTTGCATCGCATTTTCGATCGCTTCATCCTTACTGCGCTTCAAGACTTTGATCGGGGCGATCGTCAAGTTGTTGATAATCGAAAGGTGGGGGAACAGTTCAAAATGTTGGAAAACCATGCCAACCTTCGATCGTAACTTTGGCAGATCGGTTTTAGCTCTGCCCACCGACGTACCATCGACAAAAATGCTGCCTTTCTGAAACGGTTCCAGCGCATTGATGCACTTAATTAGGGTTGACTTACCCGATCCAGATGGGCCACAGACGACGACAACATCGCCTTTATTCACCGCAGTTGTGCAATCGGTCAGTACTTGAAACTTGCCATACCACTTCGATACGCTGTCAAGTGTAATCATGGTTTTTCTCCTTATCTCGTGGCGATGCTGATTTTGAGTTGAAGTCGTCTGACAATCTGCGAAAGCGTAAAACTAATCAGAAAATAAATCACAGCGACAAAGCTGTACATTTCCACGAGGCGGCTATCACGTTGTGCCACCTTTGCCGCCGCTCCCAAGAAATCGGTTACAGAGATCACGTACACCAGCGACGTATCTTGGAATAACACGATTGTCTGGGTCAGCAACAGTGGAATCATATTGCGAAAAGCTTGGGGTAGGACAATGTAAAACATCAACTGGGCATAGGTAAATCCTACCGCTTTCCCTGCCGACACCTGACCTTGCGGAATCGACTGAATCCCCGCCCGAATAATCTCACAGTAAAAGGCAATCTCGAATAATGTAAAGCTGATGAGTGCAGTCTGGTCGGAACCGACTGGTACTGGTTCTGTCGCCCCAGTTAGGCCCTGAAGCAGCAACGGCACTAAAAAATAAAACCAAAAAATCACCAGTACTAATGGGATCGATCGCATCAAGTTGACATAGGCTGAAGCGACGATCGACAACGGCGAAATCACTGATAGCTTTGCCATTGCCAAAAATGTGCCAAAAAAAATGCCACCAGTCATCGCTGTGAGAGTCAGCGTTAACGTGTACTGCATCCCTTTCCACAGATATGGTAGGGATCTCTGAATCACATCAAAATCGAAGTCACCCATACTAACGTCCCCCGCCAATATAGCCAGGTACGCGAACTCGATATTCGATCGATGCCATCAATCGATTCGCCGTAAATGACACGATCACATAAAGTACGGTAGCGATCGTGAATGTCTCAAATCCCTGAAATGTATACTCATTCATTTGTCTAGCTTGCGCCGTTAGTTCCAGTAAACCGATGGTGAGAGCCACCGAGGAATTTTTAAACACATTCATGAACTCACTCGTCAGTGGTGGGATGATAATCCGAAATGCCATTGGGAGAAGCACATAGCGATAGACCTGCGGCAGGGTGAAACCAACTGCTAACCCCGCATTTCTCTGTCCGCGTGGCAGGGCCAAAATTCCCGTTTTGACCTGTTCTGCTACCCGTGACGAAGTAAAGAAAGCGAGGCTGACCACCGCAGTCGTAAATTCAGGCAGAGGCATATCCTGTTTTAACCAGTCGCCTGCTGCCTGCGGTAACAAATCGGGTAAAACAAAGAACCACAAGAACATCTGGACGATCAAAGGAATGTTGCGAAATAACTCCACATAGGCATCACCAGCGATCGAAAGCCATTTGATCGGCGTAGTACGAATTACTCCCACCAAAAAACCGAGGATTAGAGCAATCACCCAAGCACATAGGGCCGTTGCCACTGTCCAACCCAACCCAGAAAGCAGCCACTGGTAGTACTTTTCTCCACCCGTAGCAACTTCTTCAAAGAAGATGTTCCAGTTCCAGTTATATTTACCCATCTGAGAATCTAAACACCTTTATCAGTTGGACTCTTAAATGCATCTCTGAGCTTAGGACTGATCGGTAAATTCATATTGATTCCTTTAGGTGGGGTAGCGGCGGTGAACCACTTGCTATAGATCTTATCGATCTCACGCGACTTCATCAAACCAATCAAAGTATCATCAACCACTTTCTTGAATTGAGGGTCATCCTTCCGCATCATGATCCCATAAGGCTCGACTGATAGGGCGGGACCAACGACCGCAAAAGCTTTAGGAGTTTTAGAGCGCGCAATCAATCCTGCCAGCAGCACATCATCCATCACAAATGCCACAGCCCGTCCAGATTCCAGCATCAGGAAAGATTCAGCATGATCTTTGCCATAGAGATTTTTAACATCGATCTTTTTCCCCTGCTCGTTCTGTTTGATGTATCGATCGGAAGTCGTACCAGATGTGGTCACAACAGGCTTACCGTTTAGATCGCTCAGGCTTTTGATCCCTGAATTAGCTTTTACCGCCATCCGTACAGAAGTCACAAAGTGAGCAACGCTAAACGCCACTTGCTTTTGACGTTCGACGCTATTTGTGGTTGAGCCACATTCCATATCGATCGTGCCATTGGTCATCAACGGAATCCGCGTCTGCGAGGTCACAGGATTCATCTGCACCTTAAGATTAGGCATTTTGAGCTTCTTCTTCACCGAGTCAACTACTTTATTGCAGAGGTCGATCGAGTAGCCAATTGGTTTCTGGCTATCATCCAAGTATGAGAATGGAATTGATGATTCGCGAATCCCTAGGGTGATCGTGCCTGAATCCTTAATTTTTTTCAGAGTCCCTGTAAGTTCTTGAGCAATCGCGGTAGACGCAGAAGTTACCCCAATTGCCAGAATTACACTGGCATAAGCCAAAGCTTTACGCATGATTAGATATCCTTCGTTAATAGTACTTAATCTATATAAATCAACACTATACAGGTGTGCAACGGCATAATGTAGTCTGGGATACACTCTAAGCCTAACTAAAATCACAACAAACAAGGGAGCAGATATTCTCCGCTCCCCTGCCTGTATATTTAAGCCTGATTGCCTGAGGCAAATGGATCTATTAGGATAATCCAGTATTAGTCCCAGTTTTTCCTGTCGTCAGCTCAACCTTGACGATTTTACCGCCCATTTTCATGATGCGTTGTTGCTCACGGAACCAGTTGTCAAATGGAACTAGCTTGGTGAAATAAGTATTTTGTAATTCGCGCTGTGTACGAATACGGGTTTGGCTTGGGACACAAGCAGTGATCTTGAACTGGCGCATGATTAAATCTCCTGAGAAATTTGATTAAATACTGCTTTAGGTTTTTTATTAAACCTTTCTTAAAAATTGTCTTAATATCAGACTTTATAACTTTATATCAGAATTGTTCTTAAAAGTTGCCTTAAAGTGGGATTGAGTTATCACGATCGGAATTAGGCGGTGAAAATGAAGTCAAATGGCAAAGCAGAAAAGCCAAATCTAGCCTTAAAACCTTGACATCAATCCAACACATTCACCGCCCGCCGAGACTTAACTAGGTCTCGACTAGCTCAAGCCAGAGCTGATGTAGTCAAGGTAGACACCCATTTCTTTACCAGCATCAGAACCGACCAGAGAAGCAGTAACTTCTTTGATGGCTTGGATAGCTTGGATTGTGGAAGTGATGGGAACTCCTAGAGAGTTGTAGGTTTCTTTCAAACCGTTGAGCACGCGCTCGTCGAGGATGGAAACATCACCAGCTAGCATGGCATAGGTAGCATAGCGGAGGTAGTAGTCCAAATCGCGAATACAAGCAGCATAGCGACGGGTGGTGTACATGTTGCCGCCTGGACGGGTGACATCTGAGTACAGCAAAGACTTAGCTACAGCTTCTTTGACGATTGTGGAAGCATTGGCGCTGATGGTGGCAGAAGCACGAACGCGCAGTTCACCAGTGGCGAAATAGCTCTTCAGCTTTTCGAGTGCAGCAACGTCAAGGTATCTGCCTTGAACGTCAGAGGAGTTGATCACAGAGGTAATTGCGTCTTGCATTTTATATATTCTCTAAGGTTTGCAATTATATATATTCAAGTCAGATTAGTGCTAGATCGAGCAGGATTACTGCAAAGCACCGATCACATAATCAAAGTAGTAACCAGCTTCGTTAGCATCTTCACCAGACAACAAGCCAGCAGCAACTGCTTTAGCAGCACGAACACCTTCGGCTACGCCAGCGATTGGAGTACCAAGTGAGGTGTACATTTCTTTGACACCAACAATGCCAATCTCTTCGATTGGGGTGATGTCGCCAGAAACGATCCCGTAGGTGATAAGACGTAGATAGTAGTCGAGGTCACGCAGGCAGGTAGCGGTCATTTCTTCGCCGTAAGCATTGCCACCAGGAGAGACAACATCAGGGCGTTTTTGGAAGAGTTGATCTCCAGCTTGCTTGATGATCCGTTCGCGAGATTCGGTCAAGGTCTGAGCGATGCGTAGACGACGTTCGCCAGAGCTGACGAAGTTTTTGATTCTGTCTAGTTCACCTGGGCTGAGGTAGCGAGCTTCAGCATCAGCATTGACAATAGATTTTGTAACTACACTCATCTAAATTATTACTCCAGTAGAGAAATGTAACTTTAATATGAAAGATTGATGGCATCAGAAAAAATTAGCTTTGGGCTTTAGCTATTACACGTCAGCTTTTGACTAAAACTTTCTATGTATCTGTACACATCTAGTTTAAAAATTATTATTTAAAATTATGATCTAAAAAATAGTTTGAAAACTTTAAGTGTATTCCACTTTACTTTGACTAAATAATGATTCTCTAAGCTTAAATTTAAAACGTAGAGAGAAGTTAGCTTCGGTAAAGCAGCTTATTGTAAATATTTTGAAGCACAGTGTCTCCTAGAAACTTTTTGCATCACACTTCTTAACATTTTCGGGAGATTTCTGCGAGCATCATGGCTAGCGATGATCTGAGCCGACGCTGCTGAGAGTGGGCGCGATCGACCCGTCTTGAATCCGAATAATCCGCTTGGTTTGGTTGGCGACATCGGGTTCGTGGGTGACGAGGATGATCGTGATGCCTCGATCGTTGAGTTCGGTGAGCAGTTGCATGACTTCGTGAGAGGTTTGCGTGTCCAAAGCTCCAGTCGGTTCATCCGCCAAGACAAGAGCGGGACGGTTGACCAGAGCGCGAGCAATCGCTACCCGTTGTTGCTGTCCTCCTGAAAGTTGACTGGGACGATTTAACATTCGATCGGCTAAGCCCACTTTGGTCAAAGCTTCAGCCGCTCGGAGCCGACGTTGGGTTTTGGGGATATTGGCATAGATCATTGGTAGCATCACGTTTTCTAGGGCAGTAAGCCGCGCCAATAGGTTAAATTGCTGGAACACAAAGCCGATGCGTTGATTGCGGATATATGCCAATTCGTCGTCGTCCAGACTGGTGAGGTTTCTACCTTCGAGCAAATAGCGACCTTTGCTGGGTCGATCGAGGCAACCAATGATGTTCATCAGGGTCGATTTTCCTGAGCCAGACATGCCCATAATCGCCACGTATTCGCCAGATTCGATCGAGAGGTCGATCCCTTTCAATACGGGGACGTTGACTTCGCCGAGACGGTAGGTTTTAGAGATTGCTTGCAGTTCGATCATATGTGATGAGGAATTGTGAGGAAGATTAATCGCTTCTGAGCGCGGCAATCGGATCGAGGCGGGCAGCGTTGCGGGCAGGAATCACACCTGCGGTTAGTCCGACAATTAGCGATAAACCGAAACCTGCGACGATCGAGGGGACAGAAACTACAAACGGGAACTTGAATGAGGTCGAGGCAGTGAAAGCAATCGCAATGCCAAACCCAATCCCAATCGCACCACCAACCGTAGAAACGATCGCCGCTTCGGTAAGGAACTGGTTGAGAATTGCCGATTTCGTCGCGCCTAGAGCTTTGCGAACCCCGATTTCGCGAGTGCGTTCCACCACCGATACCAGCATGATGTTAGCGATTCCAATCCCACCAACTACAAGTGAGATACCTGCGATCGCGCCCACCATCAAAGTCATCAATCCCACAACATTCCCAAAGGTGCTGATAATATCTGCCTGATTAGTGATCCGAAAATCGTCGGGATTGGGCGGGTAGATATTGTGTCTGAGGCGTAACAAATTGGTTACCTGAAACTGGGCAGCTTCCATATCGTCCTCGCTCGGTACTTTCACCCAAAACCCACTAATCGAGATGCCGCTCAAGGCATTAGTGCCAACAATCCGAGCTGACATACTTTTGAGCGGAATAAATACTTGGTCGTCTTGATCGAAGCCGCCTGTATTGCCTTTGGGTTCCATCACGCCGATGATGCGGTAGGTTGCGCTTTGAATCCGCACATCCGAGCCAAGCGGATTGACTGTACAGGCGGTGACGGCATCAGCTCTGGGATTCTCGAACAAGTCTTTACATACTTTCGTCCCTAGCACAACGACTGACTTCGCCGTATCGATTTCCTCTTGGCTGAGATATCGCCCGATCGAAGGATTGAGATTTCTGACTTCAGGAAAATTTAAATCCACGCCATTAATTAGGGTGAGCGTATTTCTGTTGCCGTAAGTCACCTGCCGTTGCCGCGTTAGATAGGGGGCAATTTTTTGGATGGATGGAGCTTGAGTGGCGATCGCCTTGGCATCATTTAAAGTCAAAGTTGAAGCCGAACCGCCTCCACCACTGATCCCACCAACTCGCGAGGCCCCTGATTGGATGTTAAGTAAGTTAGTCCCTAATGATTGAAGCTGTTGCTCGGTAGACTTTTGTACGCCCTGTCCTACGGAGGTAATTGCAATCACAGCGGCAATGCCGATAATCACGCCCAGCATGGTTAACGCCGTTCGGAGTTTGTTGCTCCATAATGACTCGATCGACATCGTTAGAATTTCTAACATAGGTACAGAAATCGGACGAATCTTCTGTCTAGCCATATTTCTACCCTAGTTTCTGGATGGACGTGAACTACCGCCTAAGCCTGGAACGCCTGGAATCGAGCTTTGGGGTCTGGTTCCTGACGGGAAGCTAATCAGAACTTTTTCACCCCCTTGTAAGCCAGATTTCACTTCAGTTTTATCGTCGATCGTCAGGCCAGTTTTAATTTGAGTAAACACGGGCGCTTCACCATCTTTGCCAGCAACAAACACACCCGTTCCAGTTGTCTGGCGGGTGATTGCTACGGTTGGCACGACCAAAGTATTTGCGATCTTCCCAACTTGAAACTCTACGCTAGAGTTCATCCCCGATCGAAGTTGTTGTTTGGGATCATCTAAAATTGCGATCTTGACCTCAAAGCTAGTGACATTTTGCTGCACACTGGACTGGGGCGAAATCGAGATCACTTTGCCTTTAAATGACTGACCTGAGTAAGCATCAGCTTGAATTTTGACTGATTGGTCGATCGCAATCTGGGCGATGTTGGCTTCGGCGACATTTGCCACGACTTGATTGGTGCTGGCGAGTGCCAAAATTGAGGAAGAAGTTGAGGAAGAGACGGCACTACCTGAAGTGCTAGGCGAGACAAACGCACCAGGATCGGCGTACTTACGCGCTACCACGCCACTAAACGGTGCGCGAATCACGGCATCGTTAATTTGCGACTGGATCACTTCTAGAGCACCTTTGGCAGAAGTTAACTGAGCTTGGGCTTGGGCGATATCTTCGGGACGCGCACCTGACTGCTGTAACGAGAGAGCCTGCTGTGCTTGTCTTACCTGAGCCTGAGCGCTGTCTCGCGTTGTGCGTGATGTCTCAAAATCTCTCGAAGCGATCGCGCCTGAACTAAATAAGTCCTGATTTTGCTTGAAGTTACTCTCAGCTTGGCGCAGATTTGCTTGGGCTGAGTTTAAGTTTGCCGCAGCTTGGGCGATCTCTTGCGATCGATTTCCCGCTTGCAACTTTTGCAGTGCGGCTTCGGCGGCTGCCACCTGTCCTTGGGCTTGCATCAGTTGTCCTTGGAGGTTGGAGTCATCCATATTCGCCAAGATTTGCCCTTCTTGCACCTGTTCGCCTTCTTTGACGAGCAAGGTTTTGAGCCGACCAGAATTTTTGGGGCTAACGTTGATCGATTTGTCGGGCTGGATCGTACCGTTGGCTGTGACCGTAACGTTTAAGCTTTCACGTTTTACTAGAACAGACTTGACCTTTCGATCGCGTTTTGGGGTTGCGGTCAAATAGTTGTAAGTAAAAAATCCACCTGTAACGATCGAACCCAGCAGGACTAACCAAAATATCGATCGCCAGATTTTCCGTCCCCCTTTCTTGCTAACACTAGACTCTTCTGCGAAATCATCAGCATCGTCAAGCGCGACTAATTCTGTTATTGTAATTTTTTGCTTTTGCACGGCTTTTGGTTCTAGTTCAATGTGATGAATTAAGTTAGCGAATTACCTGCAATCAATCTAACTCAAGCTTTTATCAACAAAATCCCTGTAACGGGGAATCTGCAACAAAGCTCAGATCAACAGTATCAGACTCAAGTTAAGGGTTGGAGGATGAACTACCCCACCCTGCTTCGCGAGGACGGGGAATGCGCCACGGAATTTGTTCAACGGTTATTCTGTTTTGCCACACATTGAGATCAACTGCTTGATGTCAGAAGGAAATTCATTGCGAGAAACCATCTGAGCAAATACAACATAGCAGTCACTTTTACTGCCTTCTTTCCTTGGGAATCCTAACCACAAAATGACAATAGATTTTTCTTGATTATCAACCTTAAAAAAAAGTCTACTTCTATCTGGAACACCCCTCCCCTTCAAACGACTGTAAGATTTTAGATTGTTCTTGAGGACATATTCTGAAGCTAAAGGATTGTCTGGGATAGTTTCTTTAATGGCACGTATTAAATTAGCAAAATGCTTGACATCTGGGTGACTTTGATATTTTTCGGTGGTTAAATTACTCTTTAGTTTGTTAACATTTTCTCTAAATGCCAACCTTTGAGCCGCAAATGTAGGGTGAAAGTAAATCTTCCACCCATTTCTTTCTAAAGGATGCATTAGTCGATGGGAACTCCTGCAACAAGCTCCATATCTTCATCGTACATTTCTTGCGTATATGGAACGAGTTTAGAAGGTTCTGCTTCTACTTCAAGCCATAGAAAGTCAAGAAATTTCTCAAGTGTTTCACCATCTTCAAATTCATCTTTTTTGGCGAGATTTGAAGTTAACTCTAATTTAGACGAATCAGTACAGAAGCCAGTTGAACGCGGCTTAGAATTGCTAAATGAAGATAAACATATACCTTCTGTTTTTAGTACATCCAAAAAGCTTTTGATAATCACAACAAACCTCCCAAGTGGTCATCCTTAATTAAAGGTAAAGGCTTCCTGATTAAATTTCCTAATGTTTTAATAAAGAAAAGTTAATTTATGCAATACATAAATTAACTTAACACCTACAACTCTTTTTACGATCACTTGTCACATATGAGTTACTTATACTTAACGTCTAGATCAAGCGTAGAAATTTCTTTTTGCCTACCTGAAGTACTTTACCCGCAAGCTCGACGGCACTGGCAAATGCTCGATCGACATCCTGAATCTTTTCGCCATCCAAGCGCACACCGCCATTTGTGATTTGGCTTTTGGCTTCGTTGTTACTGCTACACATGCCACTGGCTTTGAGCAGATAGGCTAAAGGTACAGGGAATTTAGCGATGCTATCTACGGCAAATTCGGGGATTTGTCCTAGATCGGTTGTATTGCCCGATAGGACGATCTTTTCGGCATCTTGCTGGGCTTGTTGGGCAGCTTCGGGGCTGTGGTATTGGCTGGTAATCGTCAGAGCTAATAGCTTTTGCCGTTCTCTGGGATTGGTGGGGAGAGTTGCCAAATCGACATCAGTTAAAAGCTCAAAGTATCTGGGCACAAGCGCATCGGGGACTTTCTCTAATTTGGAATACATCGAAAGCGGATCTTCAGTCAATCCCACATAGTTATCGAGGGATTTGGACATTTTCTGCACACCATCCAAACCAACAAGGAGCGGCACTAATAGCCCGAACTGGACTGAACCCGATCGACGGGTTTGCAGATCGCGCCCAACTAAGATATTGAATTTCTGCTCTGTACCACCTAATTCGACATCGGAATCGATAATGATCGAGTCGTAACCCTGCATCAGTGGATAGAGGAATTCGTGCAGATAGATTGGCGTACCTTGACCATAGCGTTCGGAAAAGTCCTCTTTCGCTAACATCTGTCCGACCGTCATGCTAGAGAGCAGACTAATAATTACTTGCAGATCTAATGTGCCTAGCCACTCGCTGTTATAGCGCAGTTCCAATTTCTCAGGCGTATCGAAATCAAGAATTTTACGTGCTTGCTCAAAATAGGTCTTGGCATTGTAAGCAACTTCTTCCGAAGTTAGTCGAGGTCTGGCTTCAGATTTACCAGTAGGATCGCCAATTTGGGCAGTAAAATCACCAATTATCAGTACCGCAATATGTCCTGCATCCTGAAACTGGCGCATCTTTCGCAACACAACAGCGTGACCCAAATGTAAATCGGGGCGAGTGGGGTCAATGCCAAGCTTGATCCGTAGCGATCGATCTGAAGTCGATAATCGTGCTTGCAGGCTCTCAGTCGGACTATTGGGAAAGATTTCGGCTACACCTTTTTCGGTTAGTAGCTTAATTGGATCTAGAATTCGATCGGACATAATAAAGATATTGGCAAATTTCGGTCAGTGTCGGTTAAACTCTCAAGCAGTATATATGGTCTTTGGGTGAGTAACTACCGTGGCATCTAATAGTGTAAGGCAGTCAGGATCTGTGATCGGCGATATTTTTAGAACGACAGCGAGAATTCTGGGCGGTACACTGCTTGGGATCGTGATGGTCGGTGGTAGTGCAATCGCAGGAAGTTTGGTTGGTTTAGCATTTAGCTTCCGTGATTTACCTGATGTCAGAGTACTCAGAGGCTATGTCCCGACCGAAACCACTTATATCTACGACATTAATGGCGAACTGCTAGCTCGGCTGCATGGCGATGTCAACCGTGAAGTTGTGCCGCTTAACCGCATTTCACCACATTTAAAACGGTCTGTCCTCGCGATCGAAGACTCCTACTTCTACACCCACAAAGGTGTTGACCCTTCTGGGATTGGTCGGGCAATTTTGGTTAACTTCAAGTCAGGCGAGACGATGGAAGGTGGTTCCACGCTGACACAGCAGCTCGTCAAAAACTTATTTCTGTCTTCCGAAAAAAGCCTGAATCGTAAAGTTGCTGAAGCCGTTCTCGCCATGCGGGTAGAGCAGGTATTTAGCAAAGATCAAATCCTCGAAATGTATCTCAACCAAGTTTATTGGGGAAGAAATGCCAACGGCGTAGAAGCGGCATCACAGAACTATTTTGACAAACACGCCGCCGATCTAAATCTGGCAGAATCCGCAATGATGGCAGGGGTAATTCAGGCTCCTTCGGCGTTTAACCCCCGCGACAACTACAAAACCGCCAAAGAACGTCAATCGCTTGTCCTAGAACGGATGTTGATTCTCGGTTGGGCAACTCCTGCTGAGGTCAAAGCAGCCAAAGTTCAACCAATCAGGCTTACTCCTGTCGAAAAATCTTACGAACGCAGCAAGGTTCCCTACGTGACTCAGGCAGTTGCGGCAGAGCTAGAAGATAAGTTTGGGCGAGATTTAGTGCTCAAAGGTGGGCTGCGCGTCCAGACCACGATCGATCTCAAACTTCAGCGCACAGCAGAGAAAGTGGCGAAACAAGCCCACGCCGATCTGGTATACCAAGGTGCAAATGCTGGACAGATTGCTCTAGTTGCAGTCGATCCGCGTACAGGATTCGTTAAAGCAATTGTCGGCGGTGTTGGCTCTTTCGAGAAAAATCAATTCAACCGCGCGGTTCAGGCAAGGCGGCAGTTGGGTTCTTCGTTTAAACCGTTCGTCTATTATTCGGCGTTTGCGACTGGAGATTGGGGCCCAGACTCAGTTGTAGATGACTCGCCGATCAGTTTTCCCGATGGCGATGAAATGTATGTGCCGCGTAACTATGACAATACGTTCATGGGGGCGATTAGTGTACGTCAGGCGATCGCCATATCACGGAATATTCCAGCGATTAGACTAGGGCTTTATGTCGGCATGAAAAAAGTGGTAGAAACCTGCCGCAAACTGGGTATCACCACTCCGATGGAGCCTGTGATCTCTCTTCCTTTAGGTGCGGCTGATGTCACGCCGATGGAAGTGGCAGGAGCCTATGCTACTTTTGCCAATGGTGGCTATAAGGTCAAAACCACTCTGATTGCTAGAGTTACCAACAGTAATGGTAATGTCGTTCTCGACAATACGCCTAAACCCACCTTGATTCTCGATCCTTACGCTGTAGCAGAGTTAACCAATGCGTTGCGGGGTGTGGTCACGAACGGGACTGGGACAGCAGCATCTCTGGGCGGTCGTCCTGTGGCAGGCAAAACTGGCACGACTTCGGATTTCCGCGATGCCTGGTTTGTGGGTTATGTTCCACAACTGGCTACGGCAATTTGGATTGGGAATGATGACTATTCACCAATGTCGTATGGAGTTACAGGCGGTGTTTACGTCGCTCCAATCTGGCGTAATTTTATGGAAAAAGCCTTAGAAGGTTCTCCCGTTGAGAATTTCCCCGTGCCATCGGAGATCAATGCTGCTAGCAAAAAGAACTAATAAAAGATCGGTGGGAATGAAACTTGTAACTGGAACGATAAAGACTTGGGTTGGAGTTTTGGTTTCGATCGCGCCGTCACTTCTATTATGCCCTCAAAGCCTCCAAGCACAGACTTCACCAGTAATTCAGCGTCCTGTTTGTCCAACAGAAATCAAATCTCTAGCAGACGCTCTCGCCAAAGATTTACCTAGCTATCTCAATCGCACTTATACTCGACTCAAATTTAAAACACAGGTGCAATCTGTGGGATTACCAGAACTAGAACCTTTACCCCTAGCAGCAGGTAGCCTGTTGAATGGAAACCCACCCGATCCTAATTCCGATCCCAAGCAGGTATTTCTCGCTGTGCGCGAGCGACAAGCTGGCTCAACCGATCTAACTGATAGAGCTTACTGGTTGTTCTTCTCTCAGACGAAAAGAGGCTGGCGGTTAGCAATGGCGTTTACACGGATCGAGCAAGCTCCACCTCAAGATGTGAGTGATGGGGTAATCGCCATTTCAGTGCATCGTTGGTTACTCGATCGATGTCCTATCACCTTGTCAGGAGCCGATTACTAAATCTAAACTATGTTAAAGACTATAGCAACTTAGCTAAATGAGAACAACACAGTATGTTAGCCCTGAGTTATCCACACATCGAAAAAAGTGAAAATCAACCCGCACGATTGTAACGATTGCCACGCATTCGAGTAGCGCAAATCGTGATGGACTATATTGCCTATGGCTGGTCAGTCGAAGAAATCTGTCGCCAACATCCTTACTTAAATCTATCTGAAGCTCATGCCGCAATGGGATATTACTTCGATCATCAAGAAGAAATTGACCAAGAAATTAGAGAGGAATGGGAGCAAGTACAAGAAAGTCAAAGCCAATCTGTTCGATCGCCTTTTTACAATCATATGAGAGCAAGAGGGCTTCTATAAGTGGCTATTGCTCTGTATATGGATGTTCACGTCCCTCAAGCAATATAAAATGATTGGATTATTTGAGCTTTTACAAGAAATTGAAAAAAATGAAGGAATGTATTTAGGTCGTCAATCAGTCAGCGATCTGTTTATGTTTTTGACTGGATATGAATTTTCACGCGGTCAGAGTAACGATCGATTAACTGAAGCAGAAGAAGATTTTTATAACGAGTTTCAATCTTGGCTACAGCAAAAATTGGGCGTGAGATCTGTAACCTCGTGGGCAAAATTAATTATGTTGTCTTGCCACGATGAGAAAACAGGCTTTGAAATGTTTTTTAGGCTTCTGCGAGAGTTTCAATCTCGACATCAAGTCGAAGAAGCGAATGTTGCCTGACAGTTAAGATCCCGCTCATTCAGCTTGCCAAGTATGTATTTTCGGAGATCGGCATCTTTAGGGGTAGTACTGCCAAATCCAGCTAGCAAAATGTAGAATAGATACTTGTGTAACACTTTATACTCAACAAATCAGAATTAATAGGGCATCACAACTATGGGCATGACGCTTACCGAAAAGATTTTAGCTCGCGCATCGGGTCGAACCAATGTCGCGCCTGGCGATAATATCTGGGTAAACGCTGACCTGCTGATGACCCATGATGTTTGCGGTCCAGGCACAATTGGCATTTTTAAAAAAGAATTTGGGGCTGATGCGAAAGTTTGGGATCGCGAGAAATTGGTCTTGATTCCCGATCATTACATTTTTACCAAGGATGCTCGTGCCAACCGCAACGTCGATATTTTGCGTGATTTTGCCCACGAACAGGATATAAAGTATTTCTACGATATTACCGACCTCTCTAATTTTAAAGCCAATCCCGATTACAAAGGCGTTTGCCACATTGCCTTAGCTCAAGAAGGACACACCCGTCCAGGCGAAGTTCTATTCGGTACAGACTCACACACCTGTAATGCTGGGGCTTTTGGTGAATTTGCTACAGGCATTGGCAATACCGATGCCGCTTTTGTGTTGGGAACGGGTAAATTGCTGCTGAAAGTTCCTGCCACGATGCGATTTGTATTTGATGGTGAAATGCCGCCCTATTTACTCGCTAAAGATTTGATCTTGCATGTGATTGGTGACATCGGTGTGGCAGGTGCGAACTATCGGGCTTTACAGATTGAAGGTGAAGCGATCGAACGGATGACAATGGAAGAACGCATGACCCTCTGCAACATGGCGATCGAAGCGGGTGGCAAAAATGGTGTGATTGCGCCCGACCAAACGACATTTGACTATGTTCGCGCTAGAACTGACAAACCTTTTGAGTCCCTCTATGCCGACTCCGACGCTGAATATTATCACTACAAGCACTACGATGTCTCGAAGCTAGAGCCAGTCGTCGCCAAGCCCCATTCTCCCGATAATCGCGCTTTAGTGAGCGAATGCCGTGATGTCAAGATCGATCGAGTCTATATTGGCTCCTGCACGGGTGGAAAAATTACCGATTTCGTCAATGCCGCTCAACTCTTAAAAGGTCAGCAGGTCAAGGTTCCCACCTACATCGTCCCCGCCACCCAAAAAGTGTACGAGGATCTGTTCACGCAAAAAATTGACGGGGTCACGCTCTCGGAAATCTTGTTGCAAGCAGGATGCATCGAACCTGCCGCTCCATCTTGTGCTGCCTGTCTGGGTGGGCCGCAAGACACCTTCGGTCGGATGAACGAGCCAGAAATCTGCGTTTCCACCACAAACCGTAACTTTCCTGGGCGGATGGGCAACAAGCAAGCTCAAATCTACTTGGCTTCACCCTATACGGCGGCAGCATCCGCGATTACAGGTTATGTTACCGATCCCCGCGAATTTCTGGGCTAGTATTTTGAGCAAACAATCGCTGTAGAATAGCTGGTATGACCGATGTATTGACTTCGATCGATTTACTAAAAGCTTTCCCCGACCACACGCAACTGCCCGAGTCGGACGGTACCTTCGTGAAAAATTTCCAAGAACACCCTCAAAGCATCCTGTTAACTGATTCGCTGAGCGTCGTCCTGCAACAACTCCATCCCGATGGTCAATATTGCATCGGTCAAGACTGCGGTATTTACTGGCGCGAAACTGAACCGCCTGAGAAGGGAGCCGAAGCCCCTGATTGGTTCTATGTCCCCCATGTACCACCTAAATTGGACGGTCAAATTCGCCGTTCCTACGTGCTGTGGCGGGAATATATCACCCCATCGATCGTGCTGGAATTTGCTTCTGGAAATGGTGATGAAGAACGCGATCGAACACCACTAGCTGCGACTGGGAATGGTACAACCTATACGCAAAGACCAGGAAAATTCTGGGTTTACGAGCAAATTGCCAGAGTTCCCTACTATGGTATTTATGAAATCGTCAGTGGCAAACTGGAGGTCTATTACTTGGCAGGTGGATTTTACAGGCAGCTTGAACCGAATGCCTCAGCTCGTTATTCGATCGAACCCCTAGGTGTAGAACTGGGCTTATGGCAGGGTAATTATCAAAATCAAGCGGGTCTGTGGCTGCGCTGGTGGGATGCTCAAGGCAATCTCTTACCGACAGGACAGGAACTGGCGGTACAGGAAACCCTGAGAGCTAATATTGCTGAGAGCAGAGCCGATAATGCCGAACAAAGGGCTGATAATGCTGAGAACAGAGCTGATAATGCCGAGCAAAGAGCGAACCAATTGGCGGAACGGCTACGCCAACTTGGGATCGATCCTAATCAACTTAATTCTTAGAGGCTTATTTGACTAATGCTTGACGCTTTATTTGAGTTTTCTCGATCGAACTGTATTGGTATTTGTGCTTTTCTGGTTCCAGCGAATTTGCTGGCAACCCTGCAAACCTTGATCATGTCTGGATTACGTCGTCCTCAGTCCCAGATGCGACTAATTACAGGATGTTCGATCGTTTACGCTCTAGTAATGGTTTTGCACGTCTACACTTGGTTTGCGGCGGGGGTGGTAATGATCCCGACTTATGTGTTGATGAGTCTGGGCTGTACGTGTTTGGCGATCAATCTCGGCGTGATTGCTCTGCCGATCGGAATGTCTAATCTCCTCCGCAGCATCTGGATCGCTGTCAGTTATCAGCTATCAGTATTTCAGCGATCGATTCTTCAGAGATCGTAAGTTGGCTTGGAATGATCTGAACTAAGGCATGATGATTACCCTTGTTGCCATTACCATTACCATTAATCCCATTATGCGTAGATGGGATGTATGGCATATCCTCAGGCGATTTGAGCTGTGATGGATGCAGATGGACTCCAGTTAAAACTGTGCCGTTTAAACTACACAAACTCAGATTCACATGATCGAGATTGGCATAGCTGAGGTTGGCTCCATCTAAGTTTGCCCCATCCAAATTTACACCGCTCAGATCGGTTTCAGATAGATCTGCGTCCCTGAGATCGGCATGGCTGAGATTGGCAAAACGGATGATCGATCGACTCAGATTGGCATGACAGAGATTGACATAACGTAAGTCACAATGCCGCAGGTCAACATCCTCAAGATTTGCTGACGACAGATCGGCTTTGAATAATACAGAGCAATTTAAGTCCGCTCTCGCTAAATCGGCTTTAGATAGCTGAGCTGAGCTGAGATCGGACGATCTTAAGTTTACTGCCATCAGTTTGGCTTGAGTTAAATCGGCATGACTGAGGTTGACTCTAATCAGTTTGGCAAAACTGAGTTTGGCTCTCGTTAAGTTTGCGCCCTGAAGATTGGCTCCAGTCAAGTCTGCACCTTTAAGATCGGCATTGGTAAAAATCGTTCCGCTCAAGTTAGCAAGACCAAGGTCGGCATCCTGAAAATTAGCATCTTGGCAGTTAGTTTCAGTTAAATCTGCACCTTCGATCGAAGCCCCACTCAAATCGGCTCCTGCCAAATCTGCTAAACTCAAATCTGTTCCTGCTAGGTTAGCTTTGCGTAAATCTGCTCCAATCAAGTCTGCTGCCATTAGATCGGCTCGGCTCAAATTAGCTAGACTCAAATTAGCCAGACTCAAGTTTGCTAAGCTCAAATTAGTCCGAGATAAGTCAGATTGACTCAGATTTGCGAGGTTCAAGTTTGCCCCACTCAAATTCGCCAAACTCAAATATGCACCTTTAAGGTTTGCTCCACTTAAGTTAGCTTTTTCCAGATTTGCTCCTTCGCGGTCTTGTTGCTGGGTAGGCAAATTTACCAATCTCAGGTTGACTTTGCTAAGGTGGACCCCTGACAACCTAGCTCCAGTCAAATCTGTGTGTGATATGTTGGCATGGCTCAGATTTGCTCGCGCCAGATTAGCCCCAGGTAAGTCAATCCAACTGAGATCCGCTTCACTCAGATATGCTTCCGTGAAGTTCCGTTGCCCCAGTTTGTATTGCTGGATCAGTTCACTAGCTTCCATTTATTGAGCCAAGTGGATTCTACTCTGAAGCTAAAAGTCAGGTTATTACTAGTCTACTCTCCTTCATGATCTAGCATTCAGCCTGTATTACGCCAGCTACAAATAGCCTAATTCTGAAAAAATTAAGTTGAAACCGTGTCATGAAATCGATCGTAGTCAATGCGGCGGCGACCGTCGGGCAGCCTAGAAACGATATCGACAAACTTAGCATTCCACTGAATCTCTTGCCATATATACGAATGTCGCGCATGAACTGTTTGAGCAAAAGTTTCATCTATTCCTGCCAGTGTGATCACGATTTCAACCTCTTGTTCGCATAAAGCTTCTAATGTCATGTCATATAGAGGACTGCTTTCATCGATCTGGTGCATCGCCGTCCAAGTGATTGCAAAAATCGGTGACTGATTACGGGTGAATTTGAGATCGTAAAATCGTCGAATAAATTCCCCTTCGGCAGTTGTTTCATTCCTGACCAACACTGCACCCATTCTGGCTTCCAAAATTTGATTTAACCGTTCGTTGGCAGCCCTAAACATCAAGGTTGGAACACCGTTATGGGAATTCACCACAACAGTTCGACTAAACATGACTCTAGCAGTGGGGCGCGCAAACCGTGCAAACATTAGCCCTGTTGCCATCGCTACTCCTAGCAATCCTACTAGAGCCTCGATCGCGACAATCATATTGGCATAGAGAGTCTGTGGATACATCGCCCCGTAACCAATCGTTGCCATCGTCTGGACGCTGAATGAAAAATAATCCATAAACGAACCAGGCGTAGCATTTTTAATGCAATCTCCACCTGCTATATACGCCAAGGCAAATAGACAATTCGCTGCAATATAAATCAGGCAAGTTAACCCCAAAAAACCCCACCACGAAATCGTCAGCAGCAAATGGTAATTGTCGCTCCAACTGGATTTAGGTAAACCAACTCGGACTACGGCATCGCTTGGATTTTGGCTGATGATGCGCGTCTGGATGCGGTGTTTCTTGCCCATAAGTTATCTTGAATTATTTCCTTCCTAGCTTCTCATTCTCGATCGATCCCACACAAGGTCATGAGCAGCAAGGCACACGCCCAGTTCCGATCGTCTCTCCCGACAAATTTAATGCCTTGACCAAAGTACCGATTGTCGTGCCGATTACATCGGGTAGAAACTTTGCCCGAACAGCAGGTTTTACGGTTTCGCTTGTGGATGCAGGAACCCGCACTACAGGTTTCGTTCGCTGAGATCGACCTCTTCCCCTCGATCTATTAGCCCGTCAAGCGCGTAAGTTGGAAAGTGTTCCTGCTGAAATTATTGAAAACGTACTAGCTAAAATTGCCGTCTTATTCAGCACTGAATAACGAGAATTAGTGAAAAATTTTAATGGGCAGAGAGAGGGTCGAACTCTCACGAATCTCTTCGCCAGATTTTGAGTCTGGTGCGTCTACCAGTTCCGCCATCCGCCCAAGGTAGAAAAATATGATAGCAGAATTGATCGCCACAATAGCTAACCTGTGTGAAAAAATTTTTGGCAAGACCAGAGTTAGGCTAAGCTTCGATCGAATACTGCTTCTTAACTTAACGAATTGATTTATGAATAACGTTCGAGATTTCAACCAAAACCTCCTTGTGTCGATCGCCTTGGTCGGGGCTTTAGCATTTTTGCTGATCTCCAGCTCAGTCGTAATCGTGGGCGCAGGCTTCCGAGGCGTAATCATTAACTTTGGGCAGGTGCAAGACACAATTTACAACGAAGGTTTACATTGGAAAGTTCCTGTGATGACTGAAATCAAGCAAATTAGCGTCAGGGTTCAAAAGACCGATATTCTCGCGCAAGTTGGTTCCAAAGACTTACAAGAAGTGCAGTTAGACGTAGCCGTGAACTGGCATATCGATCCGACGAAAGTGAATAACCTCTACCAAACCGTCGGGGACGAAATCCAAGTCGTTAATCGCATCCTCAGTCCTGCTGTCGGTGAAGTGATCAAAGCTGCCGCCGCGAAAAAGAATGCCGAAGAAATCCTGACCAAACGCCCTGAACTCAAAGCCGAAATCGACGATAACCTCAACGAAAGACTAGGTGAGTACGGTATTTTGCTAGATAGCGTTTCCCTACTTGATGTTGACTTTACGAAAGAATTTGCCGCCGCGATCGAACAAAAACAGATCGCCGAACAAGAAGCCCAACGAGCTGTTTACATCGCCCAAAAAGCCGCCCGCGAAGCCGAAGCCGAAGTCAACCGAGCCAAAGGACGCGCCGAAGCCCAATCGCTTTTACAAAAAACGCTCACGCCTGAAGTCTTACAAAACAAAGCATTAGAAACTTGGGATGGCAAATTTCCTTTAATCTACAATGGATCGGCTCTGCCATTTATCAACCTCGATCTACCGGGTTTGAGCAATCGATCGATCCCACAAGCTGCGAAGTAAGATTATGATGATTTAGTAGGATTTCACAGATTAGATTTGTACTGGAGTTGGATCTATGGGAATTGCAATTTTCCTCTTTTCAGTGGTTTACGTCGCAGGAATTTACAAATTTCTGACTGGCATTCAGCGCACCAACTTTACTGAGAATAAAATAGTCTTGGCGTTGCTCTGGCCAGTCCTGTTAGTCTCGAATGAAAATTATCGGCGCAACTTCACCAAAGCCCTAAAAGGCTAGATTTATCTTTGGGATTCTAAATCGTATGAATTGGTGGAAAAAGCTAAAAGCTAACCCACTAGCTCGGTGGGGAGCTATGGTTCTACTTGTCTTTTATCTCGCCGTGATCTTGGCTGACTGGGTTGCCCCGTATGGCGTATACGATGCCCCTAAAAATAGTGCCTTATTACCGCCCACCCAAATCTACTGGCATAATCCTCAAGGTGAGTTGATTGGGCCGCACGTCTACCCGACGATCCAAGGGGCAGTTGATATGGAAACTGGGAAGCGAGAATTGCGTGTCGATCGAACCGCCCCCGATCCAATCCGTTTGTTCATTCACGGTCACCTGTTTGGCACTGAGGGCAAAGGTCGCCTTAACCTATTGGGCACTGATGAACAGGGTAGAGACCAATTGACGCGATTGCTCTATGGGGGACGTGTTAGCTTATTTATTGGCATTATTGGCACAACGATCTCGTTTGCGATCGGCTGCTTGGTTGGCGGGATTTCGGGCTACTTTGGTGGGTGGTTAGATGCTGTCCTGATGCGGTTAGCAGAAGTTTTAATGTCAGTACCATCGATCTATTTACTGGTATCCCTATCTGTATTTCTGCCAGCTCAACTAAGTAATACGCAGCGATTTCTCTTGATCGTATGCATCATTTCGTTTGTGCAATGGGCAGGTTTAGCCAGAGTCGTGCGCGGACAGGTAATGTCGATCAAAGAAGCAGAATTTATCACTGCTGCCAAGGCAACAGGGGCATCACCATTGCGAATCATCATTCGGCATGTTTTACCGCAGACTGCCAGTTATATTATTATCTCGGCTACCTTAGCTATTCCTAGCTTTATTGTGTCGGAGTCGGTGTTGAGCCTAATTGGGCTGGGCATTCAACCACCTGACCCATCTTGGGGAAATATGCTGTCGTTAGCGACTAATTCATCGATTATTGTGTTGCAGCCTTGGTTGATCTGGTCGCCTTCGCTACTAATTATTTTGACAGTGTTAGCTTTCAATTTGCTGGGGGATGGACTGCGGGATGCCCTAGACCCGAAAAACCTGAACTAAAGCCCAGAAATTAAAGTCCAGATCAGATCGATCGTGTATATTGCCTTGCATTAGCTAATATGTAAATGAAATATAATCTATTCGCATCCACCTCAGTCCTTTTTTACGTATAGCATTATGCACACTGAGCTAAGTCAGAACAAAAATTCAGAATAATTTAAATCGTCGATCGACTAGTAGTTGAACATTTGGTCAAAATCTCTCGTCAAACCTCTAGCTAGAATAGTGAAGATCGAATAATCAAATCACAAAGCTTGAGATCGTCAGATAGGCTGAAAGTTTTATAGCCTCATTTAATTGTTACCAGCACAACCATTAGGAGAAAGATTAGCGTGCAGTACTTAGCGGAAGTAAAAAAAACTAGCGGGATGCTTGGGGCTAGAACTGAGGTTAAACTCCTCGCACGTAATACCTCCGAAAATAATTGGCAGGCGATTAACAACGAGGAAACTATTTCCGTCCAAGATGCAAATCAGGCAAGAGATCTGAAGGATGGTCAGCTAGTTTTAGCTGATGTGAATAATGCTAAGCAAATTCAGAGTCTGCAAGATGCCTCGAAACGTATAGTTTTAATCCTGCAAAACTTCTCTCGACTCGAAGGTAAATTTAAACAGGGCGAAGAAGACATTGAGCAGTGGAAGCAATCGCTTAACTACCAAGCCAAAGAACTTCAAGGTCGTGAACGGGAATTGGAGCAAAAAGCCCAAGAGTTCGAGCAAATAGAAGCTAGGAAACAAGAAGTTGATGGATTGCAGGATGAGCTAAAACGAGAGCGCGATGAATTTGATAAATGGCGGCATGAATTTGAGCTAGAAAAAAATAAATTCTCAGTTCAAGCAGCTTCGCTCGATCGAGAACAGGCTCAAGATCTACGCAATATTGCCCAAAAGATCCTAGCCAGCTTATTTAATCCCGACTCCCTCAAGCAACATCTCAGTTCATCGCTCAATATTATTCATCAGCGTCAAGAAACCCTGACAGGATTTTGGCAAGAATTGGAGTCAAAACGCAGCCAAGTAGATCAGCAACAGACTAGTTTGAACCAAGCAACTCAAGATCTAATTAACCGTAAACAGGAATGGGCGCAGACCCAGATTGCTCTAGCAGATGCTCAGGCGGAGGTAAAAGCCCAAAGGGGAATGTTGAAGGTGCAGGAGAATAATGCTGGAATCATTCGCCTACAGTTGGAGTCTCAAGAAGAATTATTTCAGCAGATTAGCAGTGTAATCGAGAGCTATGGTGGTTCGGTTAGCCTAGAAACGCTCGATCCTGACGAGGCTAAGAGTTTAGAAGAATTGCCAATTGAAGAATTAGAGCAAGCGATTGTCGATCGACAAAATGACTACGATAAACTGGCGAATTATGTCAGCGCCCAAGAAGATGAACTAGCTGCACTCGAAGGAGAAATTGCGGATTTCCAAAGCCAGATCGATCAAGCCAAAGAGTTCGATCGAATTGAGTTTGAAAGCAATAAAGAATTTGCTGAAGAGCAGTACAAAATGCTAGAAGAAGCTTTGTTTGGGCAAAGGCGAGTCATGATCGAACGGCAGTCAATTTTGACCCAGCAACGAGCGATCCTCGATCGACGACTTGGTGATGGAGGCTCAGACAACCCTGCTCAAGCACTGACTCCACTTTTAATCCAAATCGAGGCGCAAAAAACAACTCTCGAGAAAAGTGTGCAAAAAATTGAGAGTCAAATTGAAGCAGTCAGAGGTATTGTCCAAAATCAACAGGAATTAGTTGGCCGCCAAACCAATGAGCATCAACAAAATTATCAGGAAATCCAGACTTTAGAGTTGCAACTTCAAGAACGGATTCGGGTGATATCTGAGCTGAAAGGTCAGTTAACCGTCCAAGAAAAATTGTTACGCCCTGTTCAGGATATTGTCGATACCTTGCGCCAGCAACTCGAAACCGCTAGCACCGATCTAAACCAAGCGCAGTCAGGTCAAGATCAGCATCGACTTGTGACCGAGTTACAACAAAAGGTCGAGCAACTTATCCCCGCCTAAGACTAATTTGTTAAACCAAAGCTCTGCACCATTATTAGAAGCTCTGTGGGCATTCTTGCGAGACGATCATGTGCCATTTTATCTACCAGGGCACAAACGCGGTCAGGCGATCGATCGAGACTTGCAAGCACTGTTGGGCGAGAATTTATTTAGGCTCGATCTGCCAGAGTTGCCAGGGTTAGATCGAGAAATCTCTGATGCTGAAGAACTTGCCGCGATTGCCTACGGTGTCGATCGAACTTGGTTTTTAGTAAATGGCTCCACCTGTGGGATTGCTGCGAGTGTGTTAGCGGTCTGTCAACTAGGTGACAAGATTCTCCTAGGGCGAAATTGTCATAAATCTGCGATTGCGGCTCTAGTGCTCTCAGGTGCAGTTCCAGTTTATTTGCCAACAGAATTTAATCCGCGCTTCGAGCTTGACTGTGGCGTTACGCCTGCGACCCTTCAAGAGACCCTGATCGCACATCCTGATGCCAAAGCTGTGATGTTGGTGAGTCCTAACTATTTTGGCGTATGTGGTGAGTTAGACCAGATCGTGTCGATCGCTCATGCCAAAAGTATCCCCGTCTTAATTGACGAAGCCCATGGTTCACATTTGCACTTTCATCCCCAACTACCGATGTCTGCTGTTGATGCAGGTGCAGATTTAGTTGTTCAGTCCACGCATAAGGTGACATCCAGCCTCACCCAAACCTCAATGTTGCACTGGCAGGGAGATTTAGTCGATCGAGTCAAAGTTAGTCAAGCTTTAAATCTAGTTCAGTCCAGTAGCCCAAATTTAATCCTGCTGACTTCGCTGGATGTCGCCCGTCGCCAAATGGCAATCCACGGATATGACCTGATAGAGCGAACTTTGAATTTAGCTGCCACAGCTCGATCGAACATCAACCAAATTTCAGGTTTATCGAGTTTCGACTCTAGCGATATCCCCAACCTCGACCCCACCCGCCTCACGGTCAGCTTTAACCAACTTGGGATTACTGGTTTTGCTGTCGATCGAATATTGCAGCAGCTTGGTGTAATCGCCGAAATGCCGACACTAAGTCAACTTGTGTTTGCAATTAGCATCGGGAATACCGAGTTAGATATCGAAAAACTGGTTCAGGCGTTGTCAAAGATCCAAGATCATTTACCAGCGAGTGCTAACAGGGGAACAAGAATTCCCGATCCTTACACCCTTCAACCGATCATCAAGCTCAGTCCCAGAGAGGCTTTTTTTGCCAAAACCGATCGAGTCGCTTTCTCACAGTCGATCGGGCGAATCTGTACCGAAATGCTCTGCCCATATCCACCTGGGATTCCCGTCATCTGCCCTGGCGAACTAATCACATCTGAGATTGTCGAGTTTTTGAGTCTAATTTTGCAAGCGGGTGGAGAAATCAACGGCTGTAGCGATCGAAGTTTAGAGACGATTCGCGTGATTAGCTAACGATAATTGGTAAACTGTAAAGCTACGGGAAAATCTTCAGACTTAACGAGTTGCATAACTGCCTGTAGTTCATCTTTAGATTTAGACGTAACTCGTAAAGAGTCACCCTGAATCGTTGCCTGTACCTTGTTAAATTCATCTCGAATTAGCTTTGAGATTTTTTTAGCTAAATCTTGTTCAATTCCTTTCTTGAGCGCAATCACCTGAATCACCCGATTACCACTGGCTGACTCAATTTTGCCATAGTCAAAAATTTTGAGCGATAAACTCCGCTTCACAGCTTTTGACTGCAAAACATCATGCACAGAGGTTAAGGTAAACTCGCTGTCAGTTTTGACTGTGACTGTATCTGCTTCCAGTGTGATTTCAGTGTCAGTGTTTTTGAGATCGTAGCGACTAGCGATCTCTCTTCTGACTTGATCTAGAGCATTGACTAGCTCTTGTCGATCGAAGTCACTCACAATATCAAATGAATAGTTTGATGCCATACGGTTGCTGTACTTTCTTTAATTAAGATTTACTTGATTAAGCCTCAACAAAGTAAGCAATTAATCAAGTTTCAGATCAAACATTACCATCAAGTTTTACAGTGATTTGTTTCATTAATGAGTAATCATGTCTAATGGTTAGAATTAAATGATATTGAAGGAAAAATAATTATTAGCTAAGGCAATTCATGAATTTCCCCTTCTTAGCTAAAACTTGGGTCAAATCCTAGAGAAATATAGTCAACCCTCCAAATAGAAAAATTACATGAATGCGAATAAGATTACAAACACAATTAGAACTGATGATTTAAGTGGATTGGCAGAAGGCTCCCCATTTAACGTTCTAGAGAATTTTTGCCGTCATAAATTTACAGGTCGCTTGCAGTTATTCGATCGAGATACATGTTACTGGACGATCAGACTAGAAGCAGGAAAAATTACTTATGTCACTCACTCGGTCGAGCCATTCGATCGACTGGTGTGTCACATGCGTACTATGAGCCAGCAAGCCCCACAACTGACCAAAGAACTCCGCGCTCAGACGTGCTTAATGTTCGAGGATGCTACGCCTCAAGCCGATGAAAATGAAGTAGACGAATCATATCGCTGTAATGACTACATTGCGCTCTGCTGGCTGGTAAATCAACAGCATTTGACCCTAGCCCAAGCATCACGAATGACCGAAAGCATGATCAAAGAAGCACTTGAGCCTTTGCTATGGCTAGATAAAGTTACCTACAGATTTGTCAAAAATGTGGGGACAAAGATGACATTTTTTAGTCAGGAATTTATGCCTTTGGCTCTGTACTGCCAAAAGCGGCTAAAACTCTGGCAGTTGCTATCACCACAGGTTTGGTCGCCATATCAGCGTCCCTACTTTTTTGGGCAAACAGATAAGCAAAAGAATCTTCTACCAGAATTACATCTGAGTCAAAAATTTAGCACCATTCTTAAAGGTTTTAGTTTTCGACATCTTGCCGTTTTACTGAATAAAGATGAATTAAAGATTGTAGGTGGTTTAATGCCCTACATTTGTGAAGAGGTGATTGTTCTCCGCGATCCCCAGCCGCCCTACAATCTTTTACCGAAAATCCCGACTTTAATCCCTGAAGGATTTCATCAGCTTAACAGCAAGGTAATTACTAACCAACTGGCAGAGATCGATAAAACCGAAGAAAACCCGATCGATGCGGTTGAATTTGCGACTCCATCAAAGACATACACGATCGCCTGTGTTGATGACAGTCCCACAATTTTGACTGAAATTAAGAGGTTCTTAGACGATCATAGTTGTGAAGTGATCGCGATTGGAGATCCACTCAAAGCTCCGATCCAAGTTCTTAAAGCCAAACCCGACCTGATTTTGTTAGATGTAAATATGCCAAAAGTAAATGGCTACGAACTGTGCCGACTGCTACGGAAAAATACTATGCTTAAGAATACGCCGATTATTATGGTTACAGGGAATACAGGCATTATCGATCGAGCTAAGGCTTCATTGTCTGGGGCGACTGATTACTTAACCAAACCGTTTACGCAGCAAGCTTTAGTCAAGATGGTGTTTCGATATTTGACTTGATAGATTGGAGGGGATCGAATTGAGTACAACAAGTCTAGTTTTGAATGTGGATGAAGAATTGCCAGAAGATGCTCTGCCTGAGAGTGGGGAAACTTATTTAGAGTGCCATATCGATCGATTCAACCGAGCAATTGTGCCGATGGCTCTGGTGCAGGAAGTGATCATCGTCAGAGCTAAAAATATCGTACCAGTCCCGAATATGCCGTCTTATATGCTGGGATTGGTCAGCAGCCATAGTCGGATTTACTGGACGGTGGACTTAGCTCAGATGCTTGGGTTACAGCCGATTCAGGTTAATACTCATGCTTGCTCTGTGGCAATTTTGCGGATCGAGCCGATGTATCTGGCGATCGCGGCGACGGAAATTAAAGGCGTAATTAAACTCGCAAGTGAGTCGATCGAATCCCAACTCGAACCAATTAATAGCGATTCTATGCCCTACCTCAAAGGGTTTATGCTCAATTCCGAGACCAAGCTACACTTACTCGATGTCGAAGCTTTACTGAAATTTGCCAGATAAATTCTTGCTCAAATATTCTCTACAGTTCGCAATATCCTTGTTCGATATCCATTCGATCGAGTACTTTGATCGCTCTTGGATCGTCTAACTTGCGTAAAGCCATCTTGGCATCGAGCACAACACTGAGATCTAGATCTTCAAGCGCATTAATTAGAGCGTCGATCGCGTCTTGATAGGTTTCTCGATCGCTAGTTCGATCGAAAACAGGCATTTTTGCCAAGAGCTTACCTAAAGCCCAAGCACAGTTACTACGTACTGCTTCGGCTCTGTCTGTTTCGAGCGCGGTGGTCAGGGGTTCGATCGCCAGTAAATCACCCAACTGTCCCAAAGCACTCGCTGCCCACAGGCGCACAGTCGTGATGTCATATTTCAATGCCGAAATTAGGGGCTGCAAAGCTCTGGGGTCATGGCAAGTTCCTAAAGCCCAGACTACGCCTTTTCGCACATAGCCATTCCAGTCCTGCATCAATTGCTCGATCAAAGGCCGCACCGCATTGGTATGGGGATTACGTCCTAGGGCATAGCCAGCACTCACCCGCACTAGAGTACAGTCATCGCGCAGCAACTCAATCAGCCGAGGAATGGCTCTAGGATCGGAAATTTCACAAAAAGCTCTGGTAGCTTGCATTCGCTCTAGGACGGCTTCAGAATCAAGCAAGACCAGCATGAGTTCTGGGTCTGGGCGCGGCAGATCTTCCTCTAGTTGCTCTGGCAGATCTAGAGGGCTGTTAAATGATGCCTCTATGTCCTTTAGAGCCACCACATCTAGTAGAGATATTTCTTCCATGATTGATCAAGATTATCACTGCACGATGTTGAGAGATCGATCGGGTTGATAATAATTTCGCCATTGCAACTGGTTCGATTGATTTGTCTGGTTAGAGACGGAAGTAATTACCTGAGCATCGATCGTATCGAGGCTAATCGCTTGGACAATTAGCTCTGCCCGTGAGTCTCGATCGAGGTCTTGCGCGCCAAATAACACATAGCTGCTAATGCTGTCACCAATGAATGCTAAGGCTCTGATGTGAGTCAAAATCGGCTCGGCTTGCCAGTCTGCCCCACTCTGACGCAAAATCACTAACATACTAAATTCTTGGCGTTGATTTGCGGGTAATGCCAGAAATTTTTGCCATGCTTGCGGGTCGATACTAGAAGGTCGATCGGGGTTATCGACTCGCAGCCCTGTCACGATCTCTGGCTGATTATCTAGATCGAGGTCGAGGCAGACGATCGAGGCGATCGAGATTTTATCGAGCAGTGATTCATCCACCCCCAGTTTGGTGAATAGAGGACGGCTCTGCGTAATAATTGAGTTTTGAATTTTGGCGGGACAGGTCAACTGATAAGACTGATTAGTTTGATTGGTTTGATTGCCTGATGAGTTTGTTGGCTCATTCTGGCTGTCTGTCTGCGCCTCTAATTGGGCTGTGGGCATAATTACAAGACTGCGTTCGCGCCAGATCGCGTTGTTAGTGTCGATCGCGGTCTTGAGTTTAAACACGGCGATTGCCCCCAGAACGTCAGAAGTATTGAGCGTATTGGTCTGAAATCGTCCTAAAGTCTTGCCAAATCTGGCGATCGTAAATTTACTGTCGGGCGGCAAAGATTTCATCACTTTCTCTAGATCGCCAGTTTGCTCAACTAAACTCGAAGGCACGACAGCTTCGATCGACTTACCATCGGGAGCAGCTTGTGTGAGCAGAAACACAGGAACTTTACTGACTGGCTTGGAACTCTCCCAAAAACTACAGCTAGCGAGACTCAAACAAATGGCAAGACAAATCCATCCTCGCAGCGCAGAGAATCGCCATCTTACATTTTCCCCAGACTTGTACCGCAACATCTAGCTACTATAGCAATCCTAAATAGTTACATCCTCTCGATCTCGACGGAATATGTCAAACTGGGATTTTCTGGATCGTAATTTTTCTATGACTTCTGCAACCGAAACTGAGACTACGATCTCCAAAATTATCCGATTACTGCGCTGGGATAAACCCGCAGGGCGATTGATTTTGATGATCCCCGCTTTGTGGGCATTGGTTTTAGCTTCTTGGACACAGGGACATTTACCCCATGTCGATCTGCTCGTGTCGATCGTGCTGGGGACTTTGGCAACCAGTGCCGCAGGATGCGTCGTGAATGATTTGTGGGATCGCGATATCGATCCCCAAGTCGAGCGCACGAAAAATCGTCCTCTGGCAGCTCGATCGATCTCGATAAAAGTTGGGATCGGGGTGCTGATCGTAGCGGCAATATGTGCGTTTTTAGTCGCGACTTATCTCAATCCGCTTAGCCTCGCACTTAGTTTTGCGGCTGTGCCTGTGATCGCTATCTATCCTGGCTGTAAGCGCGTATTCCCCGTGCCGCAGTTGGTGCTATCGATAGCTTGGGGTTTTGCTGTGCTGATTCCATGGTCGGCGGTGACAGGTGCGCTCAATGCCGATGCTTGGGTGCTATGGGGCGCGACGATTGCGTGGACAATGGGGTTTGATACAGCTTATGCCATGAGCGATCGAGCTGACGATCTACGAATCGGCGTGAAATCTAGTGCGATTTTCTTTGGCGATCGAGTAACGGTGGCGATCGCGACATTCTTTGCCTTGACAGTTGGCTTATTATTATGGTTGGGTTGGTCGTTGCAACTCGGCTACGGTTACGATCTTGCCTGTTCGATCGCGGCAGGACTCTGGGTATGGCAGTACACACAGCTAGCCCAACTAGAACCGCCGATTACGCTCTACCAGAGGGTATTCAGGCAAAATGTCTGGATTGGCTTTGTGGTTTTAGCTGGTATGCTAAGTCCTCAACTCCAAAGCTTAAGCTTTTGGTAATGTTTCAAAAGCAAACTAACAGCTAAGCTCCATATAGATTTGGACTCAATCCAAAAAATTCTAGGTAGATTGTGCGATCGAAGCAGCAAAGTGATTTTGTTAAGATGGGAGTGAAGAATTATTAGATTTATGAGTAACATCCAAGAAAAAATCCAAGTCGAAATCCAAGAAGCGAGAGAAGCCTGCGAAATCAATGGTGCAACATCTAAAGAGTGCGCTGTAGCTTGGGATAATGTCGAAGAAATGCGAGCCGAAGCATCCGATCAAAAACAAGACAAGACCAAGAATTCTCTAGAAAAATTCTGTGATGATAATCCTGATGCGCTTGAGTGCCGTATTTACGAGGATTAATTAGTAAACCTCACCCCTAGCCCTTCTCCTCCATGGAGAGGGATAAATGAAAGTAGTTAAAAAGTAGTTAAATTTAAACTACAAAAAGTCTGTAAATCAACCCCTGATCTACAGACTTATTTTATGATTCTCTAATGTATTCATCGTCTGAGGTTTAGGTTATGGCAATTATCGCGCTCAAAGCTTGGTATGTCCCTGAATATGAACCACTTCGATCGCTGCTCAATCGGCCTCATGACCTGCGACTTGCCAAAAACAGCTTACTTAAAACTGCGCTCAGAGTTGACTTTCTCGATGAGAGTGAACTAGTCAGAGAGAGTGAATGGTTTCAGCGTTACCTTTCGGGTGAGACGATCGAATTTTATATCGAAGGCAGTGGCAGTTATTCGATCGCCAATATTGATTTGATCAGCCACGAAATTTATTTCGTCAAGCAAAACATCTTGTCAAATCTGGAGCCAACGATTTTCTTTAGCTACCAAACTCAGCAACCTGAATCGAGCGATATAATTCGCGATACGATCGAGGAAACGTTAGCAAGTCTCAACCAAAAATCTCGAATTAAAATTTCACTAGAACAGTCACATCGCCCTGCGGATCAGCCGACCAAACTCAAAAGTGCGCTGATGACGAGGTTAAAACGCAGTTTGCTGTTTATCGGTGATGTCAGTCCGATTGCTCAGATTGACTCGAAGCCACCACAATTACTGCTAAGTCCGCAAGTGTGCGTCGATGTTGGCTATGCCCTCCAAGCCAAAAGCCTCGATCAGATCCTCTTGATCCAAATCCAGAATGTTGACGATCAGAGCGTATTTCCGTTCGATCTAGCGGTCTATCAACGTCTTGTAGTCAAAGATCGAAATGCTCTCGCCCAGCAACTGCCCGATGCGATCGCGCGACACCTCGAACGTTTCAACTTGTTTTGATCCCAAAAGTTATCCCTAGAATTAGCTTATGAACGAATCTGTCTCTCTCGCTCCTACCATTGAGATCGCTAAAAATGCTCAGCCATCAGTTCAGGTGCGCGATCTGAACTTCTATTTTGGTGAGGGTGAGTTACGTAAGCAAGCATTATTTGATATTAACTTAGAGATTTATCCTGGACAAATCGTGATCATGACGGGGCCGTCTGGTTCGGGTAAAACCACGCTTCTGACTTTGATCGGTGGACTGCGATCTGCGCCTGAAGGCAGTTTAAAGGTACTGGGTGAAGAGATTATTGGCATGGGCAAAAATAATCTCGTACAGGTACGCAAAAATATCGGTTTCATTTTTCAAGCTCACAATTTATTTGGCTCACTATCGGCACGGCAAAATGTCCAGATGTCGATCGACCTCCATCCTGCTAAGTCTGGCAATTCGGCACAGACGGCAGCAGAAATCCTCGAAAAAGTTGGGCTAGGTCATCGGGTAGATTACAGACCTTCGGCTTTATCAGGCGGTCAAAAACAACGGGTGGCGATCGCACGGGCGTTGGTGAGTAAACCCAGCTTAATTTTAGCCGATGAGCCAACAGCCGCACTAGACAAGCAATCTGGGCGGGATGTGGTCACGCTGATGCAAAAATTGGCAAAAGAAGATGGTTTGACAATTTTGATGGTGACTCACGATAACCGTATCCTCGATGTCGCCGATCGAATCGTCAATCTGGTTGATGGCTATCTCGAATCAGATAAAGATTTAGGTAACAATGTTACCGAGCAGCAAGCCTTAATGCTGTGAGCCTAGAAGATTAAGCGGCTTGTGGTTGGGCTTGAGATTTAGTCTTTGTCGATCGAATAGATTGAGACGACACGACAGGCGATACGACAGATGGGCGATCTTGTTCGATCATTTTTGCGATCATCTGCTGTAAGCGTGGAATCTTCGCACTGTTGTAAACATGAAATTCCCTCTCAATCGTGGCGACGGCGGTACGGACTGCCTGATTCAGTACAAGTGAGCCATTAGGATCGGAAATCGATCGATGGAAAGTTCCAGGCGGGATTCGCAAAATTTCGCGATTCGATTCGACTCGCACAACATGGAAAGGAGTTTCCCATGCAAAGTTGATCAGATAAAAAGTGCGTCCCCCCGTCAAAGCCAAAAGATTATCTTCCTGATGTGGATGCAAATAAAATTGCCAATCACCGTCTGGGGTGTTGTTTGGACTGACCGCAGGGCCATCATGAAAAACCAGATCGCGAGCATTAGAATCAGGAATTGTAATATCAAAAAAGCGTACGCTAGGAGTATCCCGAAACTTCTGATAAGGTAACAATTCAAACATGGTAATTAGGATGTTTTGTAATACTGGGATAGGTTGAGATCGTTACTATAGAAACCAACTGATTTCTATGTAGTTCATCTCGAACTTCATGTGCATTAGCTTAATCTGTTCTCTTTAAAGGATCAAAACCTTAATAGCATCACATCCATGCGCAAACCGAATCGATGAATATTTCTCAGCTTGAAGTTTTGTTGAGCGTTGCCGAACAGGGAAATTTTTCGGCTTCAGCCCTAGCCCTAGATATCTCACAGTCAGCCGTTAGTCGAGCGATCGCCTCACTCGAAGCAGAACTGGGTGTGCCATTACTGCTGCGGGGGCGGTTTGGTGCTCGTCCGACGATTGTGGGGGAACGAGTGATTTTTCATGCGCGGAAGATGATCAAATTACGGGAAAGCATCGATTACGAAGTGAATTTAGAAAAAGGCTTGCATGGTGGCAGAATCAGGGTGGCATCATTTCGCAGTGCTGCTACCCACTTATTACCTGCGGCGATCGCCAAATTTAGTCAGCAATTTCCTGATGTCGAAGTCGAAATTAGAGAAGATGAGCCGATCGCCGTTGAGCAAGCCCTAAGAGATGGGCAGGTCGATATTGGTCTGTTACCTTTGCCTCGATCGGAAGAATTTGAGACTTGGGAAATCGCCCACGATGAGTATGTCGTGCTACTACCAAAGTCAGTCGGCGTAGTGCCGCAACACATGACTTGGGAACAGTTATCAACTTATTCATTTATTCTGTTTAATTATGCTGAATGTACTTCGGCGGTGCGCGATCATTGGGCAGAGTGGGGACAAACGCTCAATGTCGCCTATATCGTCAAAGAAGACTCGACAATCGTGAGTATGGTGGCTCAGGGCTTAGGGGCAGCGATTTTACCGCGCTTAGCGGCTCTACCGATTCCTGCCGAAGTTCAGGTTCGATCGCTCCCAGTTCCACTAGAGCGGATGATTGGGACAGCAGTATTAGCAAATGCGCTGCATCTCCCCGCCGTATTTGCTTTCCTCGATGTGCTGCGCGGTAAAGGCGTGTTTGCAAAAAAGTAACTCCTACTTGGAGGCAGCTAGAACTTGCTTAGAAGTTTGGATTTGGCTGGGGCTAAAGCCTGCTTCTTTGAGGTAGTCAAGAAATGCGGTCTCGGTATATCTTCGATCGACTGAGGTAGCCTGACGATATGCTTCGATCGCAGCAGTTCGATCTCCACTATCCCAATAGGCGATCGATTCCGCCACAAATGGATGAGGATTATCAGGTTCTAAACTCGCAGCACGTTGAGCATGGAAGATCGACCAATCATATAAACCCTGACGTTGATATGCCAGACTGAGATTGTAATGCGCGATTTCGTTGTCGGGTTTGAGCCACACTGCCCATGTATGGGTGAGAATGGCTTGAGGAAGTTCGCCCTGAACCAGAAAGACAATGCCTAAAGCATTAAACGCTTGGATCGAAGAGGGTTTGAGATAGACTGCCGTGAGCAGCGATCGAGTAGCATCAGGATCTTGACCATTGAGGTGTAAAGTCCAGCCGAGGAGGATATGACTTGAGACATCTTGCGGCGAAAGTTCGACTGCTTTTTGGAAAGCCTCGATCGATTCACGCCAACGGGCTTGACGACGATAAGCTAATCCCTGTTCGCGATATTGACTAGCAGATGAGAGCAAATTGGAGCGATGCTCTAAACCTCTATCCGAACCTTCAACAGAAAAAACTGGTCTAGCAAAAGCCAAACCAGCAACAAAGGAGAACATGAGAAAACTTAAAATTTGGGAGGAGTTAGATCTGAAATTCATTTATTGACTCAACATTGACTCAACTAGGATTGCAGACCTCGCATCCCTTTGGCAATCAGTCTGTCACCTTTAAACGTAGCATTCATTGCCATATCACCACTAGACCAGCTCACGATTACGGCAATATCCTCACTATTCATCTTGCCATCTTTGTTGATTTGCTGCTCAATCTGAGATGAGTTTAAGCCGAATTTAGTATCGATCGCCATTGGCTTTCCTTCGCCGCCAAGAATGTTCGTCACCTGACTATATGGCATCCCTTTAGCGAGACAAACATAGTTCTTTTTGGTTAGACCAGGATTCCCACATCTATATTTAGGTGCATCCATCGAATCGCTGTAGTGCTGGGCGGGAAGATTTGCTAGATTCAGGGTAGGCCCTGACAAAAACTCTGCACCCCAAAATAGCAACATCACCAAAATCGCGGCAAAAATGAAGTCTTCAAATAAAGCTTTGAGCAGATTGCGTTTGTGACGGCGTGACTGCCATTGCTGTTTGGCTTTAAACCAAGCTTCCCAAGGGAAAGTGTCAACCCAAGAAAGCGCAAGTGCAAATTTTTCACCGACCGTATCTTTAGTCGCGACCAAGAATCCTTTGGGATCTCTGGCGGCTAGACGACTTGTACCTTGAAGATTTTGCAATAGTTGAGGATTGGTCAGCCAGCCCTTAACTCGATCGAAGCTACGTGCAAGTGCGCCTGGGCGACGGTTAGATTTCCGTGTAACGAGCTTCCCAGACTGACGCACGATCGATCCAGTTTTGCGATCTTGGGGCGACTGTACTTCTGGCTGAATAAATGTGAGGTCAAAGCCACCTCTGAATACAGGTTGAGAACGCTCGATCGCACTGGTAGCAAAAAATTCGAGTTCGACTCGTCTTACGCCGATCAGGTTTAAGCGCGTCAAAAAGCTTTCGAGGTTCTGGGTAAAAAAGTTAGCTCGTACCCGATCTGGAGTAGCGGTAATCAGGGTAAAGGCGATCGACAAAGCTTGTTGCTCGAATCTAAACTCAGTTTGCTCTGGGGCAACTAAGTCAATGTAGTCTGAGGCAAAGCTAGTCAGAATATGCTGGAACTTCTGCCAGGATTGCCGATCTTCTAGGTTTAACTTTACTGCTTTCATTCCTAACTATCCTTAGAACTAACGCCCAAATTACAGGTTGCTAAGGTGCAAATTAATTAATAAATAGCTTTAATTACTTCACTCTTAACGCAGCCTTATAATACCCAGACTGCCAAAATTTATTACAACGATTTCTGCCTCGGCATTTAATAATCAGAATTGCCAATCTAGAATCAACATTGACCCAAACCGACTATCAGACTTTTTCCTGAAATCGATCGAGTCCATTGAGGATCAATTCCAGCCCGAACTCAAAGTCAGCAATACCGTCATAACTCCCATCCATGACTTGAATGGTAAGCTGGTTCATGTATGGATACCGATCGGCAGGGATCAGTGGAAGACCAGTTGCCGCCGCTTCTGAATAATCCTCAGGATCGAACGGGAATTTCAATTCTTGCAGCGTAAACCCATAGATGTGACTGTCGATCGCATTCCAAGCCCGATCTGCAATCTCATGCGAAAATCCCGCTTCGAGCAAACAACCCAGCGTCGCATCTATGTAACGCAAACTCGCTGGCCCGACATTGATGCCTGACATGATCTCGATCGCCGCCCAAGGATGACGCAACAACACCTCATGAGCCGAGTTTGCCCGTCGCCGTAGTGCTGTTTTCCAATCGATCGAAAGATCGGGTACATCAATCTCACCAATCACAATATCGACGATGCCAGCAAGAATGTCGTTCTTGTCCGCTACGTGGTTATATAACGACATCGCCTTGACACCCAACTCTTGGGCTAGCTTTCGCATGGAGAGCGCGTCAATGCCACCCTCGTCAGCTAAGTGAATCGCCGCACGCAGAACCCGTTCCCGACTTAAGGGAATTTGGGGTATTGGATCTCGATCGCCCGTCTTTGTCATCTAGTCTCGATCTAATTAATCGATCGCGTACAAAGCCTACCCTACAAAACGATCCCTATTTCAGAAATCTAGGCGTTTTCGATCTTGACAAACTTATGGTGTAAGTTGAAGCTATGGAGGCTGGCTGGCTTTTGAGTTAGTCCCTCCCCAAATGGAGAAAAGTCATGAAAACAATGTCCACCCTCATCCCTACGCAAGGAACCCGCAAGATGAAGGCGATCGTCTAGTCCGAGTATGGTTCCCCAGATGTGTTGAGCTTGGCGGAAGTTGACCAGCCCAAACTGTCAGATCATGGTGTACTGGTCAGGGTTCACGCCGCGTCTGTCCATGCTGGTGACTGGCATCTGATGCGCGGTACGCCATTCCTGCTGCGCTTAATCTACGGAGGAATATTAAAACCCAAGTACCAACACCTTGCATTTTTTCTGGATAAGGTGCTTCTAGTGTATGTTACCCAGAAAGTTTCTGGATAATTACCCGATTCGGTGTGCTAAACCCCGTCCAAGTTGAGACCTGTAGTTTAAGTTAGAACGTTAAAATTAAGGCTTAATCTTATACTCTGCAAAGCCTACAGGATTTTAAAAGCCTGCTGAGCAAACTATGGTTTTCAAGGTAGACGGGGTTTATCGACGAATTAATTCTCTTCTTCATCTCTTTCGATCGTAATGTTTCTTTTTTCGATTTCCTCGATAAAGATTTTGAAACTGGGATTCTTTTTGTATGAGTTTGCCAGAGTTTTGTGTTTGCAGTATTTGTGCGAAATACTTCGGTAATATTCAGGGTTCTTGTTTTTCGGATCGATCGCAAAACCCTCTTTCGTGAGGGCTTGGTTCAACGTGTCCAAACAATGTATGATTTTCGATTTCTTGTTATCATTGTAATACAGTGGCAGCAGCCAACATTCGGTGGAATGAACAGCGATCGCAAAGATGATTTGATCCTTGTACTGACCATAAAAATCCTCACCGATCTCGCTTTTGAGTTTTTCAATCACCTTCTCAATTAGTTGTTCGGAACTAAATTCCCCATTTTCGTCTCGATGTGGCACTCTATAATTTTCAGGAACATCCGCCGTATCTGAAACATCCGTATCGATTTGGACAATAATATATTCATTGAATTGAAATGCTTCTTTGAAATTAGGCGATCGACAATATTCCAAAACTTGACTCCAACCGCCATAATTACTTGATTTATTTGCGTCGGTTGTGTCCCTTATAGGTTGAAGCCAGTTAACATCTAGATCGGAGTTGAAATATCCATCTAAAATATTCCCAATCACAATTTGATCGGTTAGTCCTTCCGTAACTCCTGCAAAAGTGTTTTTCATCCTAAAAACCTTTGGGAAGTCCACCGATATAGCCACGCATAAAAGCTTCGGATAATTTCACGGGTTGCTGTCCTTCTAAGGGTTCGGGTTTGAGAATGCGTTTGGCTTTGGTATGTCCATCTTTATTACGATAAATAGCCAAAAGTCTCTGCTCGTCATCATCTAAGTTTAATCCATCTAAAATGGCGGGATTATGAGTTGTGAGTATAACTTGCTTATCGTATTTTTTTGCTAGTTCGACTAGCTCTTTAACTAATCGACTGCACAGTTTGGGATTGAGAGAAGCATCAATGTTATCGATCGAAAAAAAACTGGGTGTGTCACTACTGACAAATAAAGCGAAGTAAAACATCAAAAACAGAAAGCCTTCGTTAGAACTCTTTTGATCGAAGTAAGACAGGCTCTCATCTAAATACCTATCTTTAATCTGTATGCTTCTTTCTGTCTCGAAGGAACCTTGAGGTATCTTAAAATCTTGAAACCAATCTATCAACTTCAGCTTTTCCTTAATCTCGTTAATCTTATCGGGGTTCTCGTCTGAACTTAAAACCTTAAGCAGTTTAAATAAACCTTCACCTTTAATCCCTAATGGTTGAATTTGCCCTTCACTTTCAAAGGTTCGCAAGGAAGTATTCTCAGGCGAATATATCAGAAATTTATTTAGGTTGAATTTTGACAATTTCATATCAACAGCAGTTAATATGCTTGATACACTTGATACATCTCCTATGATTATAGGACTTTTTTCGGGGCTAATTTTCATTTGATTTATTTTCATTTGATTTATTGCATCAAATAAAAGCCAACGACTAGAGATATCCTTATTTATTTCAATCCAATTCGAATAGGGCTGATTATCATTCTGCAACACAAACTGAAAGCTACGATCATTTTCTTCTTTTATATATATTTTTATCTCTTTAATAATGTTGTCTCGATCGAAAGCCGATCTCATAAATTCAGGTTCTGAGACTCTGATCCCCCTAGAAGATAAGAACTCGTTATCTAATTTGTCTTTAATAGCAGCAGAGGCTAGGGCGATCGATTCCAAAATATTACTTTTGCCACAACCATTCTCACCAATAAAAACTGTAACTCTTCCCAAACTCAGCTTTAGCTTTTGGATTGACTTGTAGTTCTCAATTTGAATCTCAGTAATCATGGTTTAGTTCTTAATCTTTCACAAATTTCTTTAAGTTAGACATCGCAGCATTTACTATATGAGAATAGAAACATTACTAATTATAGTCCGAATTCAAATTATATATAATTAGTGCATAACATCTTCCTAAACCTTTGAATCTTTAATTGCTGATGATTGCCAAGACAAAACTGACCCAGCTAATCTTAATCCTCTGCCTTAGCCTATTGACATTTAGTTGTAGCTTTACGCCCAACGATGGTAAAGTCCACCTCACGCTGTGGCAGGGAGTGAATCCGCCGACCAATCGCGAGGTGTTGCAACAGTTGGTGGATAAGTTTAACCGCAGTCAGCCTGATGTTTTTGTGGAATCTTTATATGTGGGACAGCCTGACCAGCAAATTCCCAAGATTCTCTCTGCCGTTATTGGGAATGCCGTGCCTGACTTGCTTTGGTACTCACCAACTCTAACAGGGCGGTTGGTAGAATTGGATGCGATTCTCCCCTTAAATGATTTGTTGGCTCGATCGACACGGCGCGAAGAAATCGATCCTGCTTTACTGCCAACCATGCAACTGGGCGATCGAATTTGGTCTGTGCCGTTTAGTACGAATAATGTCGCGATTTTCTATCGTCCTAGCTTGTTCGAGGCGGCGGGGATTAAGCAATTGCCGCAAACTTGGGATGAGTTGAAAACTGTAGCCAAGCAACTAACGATCGATAAGGATGGTGACAATCGGATTGACCAGCATGGGATTTTTCTGCCATTAGGTAAGGGGGAATTTACCGTATTTATCTGGTCG
>ENA-ORBV01002075-ORBV01002075.1-microbial-mat-metagenome-genome-assembly--contig:-NODE-2075-length-43132-cov-16.535455_pt1 | contig 43132 bp, 39 predicted proteins | sample MGYA00237777_ERZ505514 | MGnify/ENA primary metagenome ERZ505514 (study PRJEB26160, sample SAMN06269048) | microbial mat metagenome | isolation source: Oligotrophic lake microbial mat | place... | reverse complement strand
ATGATACGGCGACCACCGAGATCTACACCTCTCTATTCGTCGGCAGCGTCAGATGTGTATAAGAGACAGCCTTAAAAAACGTCCCTGACCCCGGAAAATTCTCTTTCCAATCGGGCATCCAGTAGTATTGCTGGACTTCTTTTTCGGCTGCGTCTTTGTCCAAAACCGCGATGTTGAGGCGCAAATTCTTCCAGTCACTGCCGTGCATTTTGTTGAGCAACGCCACTGGCACCGCATATTCTACCACGTAGCCATTCGCCGTTTTTTTGCCTTTGCCATTTACACCTGGCGGTAGCATCTCTTTAAATGCCAACCCAAAGGTTTCATCCATAGGATTTGCCGCCAAAAACCCCCATTCACCGCGCAAAATGCCGCTTTCATCGCGCTGATTGAACGCGCTTATCTCCAACGGACGTGCATCAAACAACAAAAACGCCCCATCCTGATTCAGTGAAGCATTGCCAAATCCCACTTTCAAATCATCATCTTCCACCTCAATGCCCACATATAGAAAATTCGCATCTTCGCGCACATCCCAGCGGAACGCACCGTCGCCATTTTCGCCCGCCCGTGTGAAACGTAGATTGCCCCAGTCTTTCAAGTCGCCATCAATGGTCAAGGGCATTTTTGTTTTGCTTACATAAAATTTCTTATTTGGCAGGATATTCAATTTGGCATCCCACTCATATTTATCACCTTTTACTAACACATTCGCCACCAACGGCTGCAATTCCCCTTTGCCATTGGTATTCACATTCAAACTAATGTCTTCCTGCTGCCCCGGCTCCAACGTCTTTTCAATCGTGGGTTGAGCGACCGTTAGCGTCGGATTCAATTCAAACTGAATGGAATATTTTTCCACTTCTTTCAACTCATTTTTCAATTGTATTTTCACGGGCAAGGTCGCCGCTACCTGCGCATCATAAAAAATCGGCATCACTTTCACTGGCACTTTATCATCCAAATTGCGCAACCAAGCCGTCTTTTCAGCAGTGGAAATATCCTTCCCCTCAATTCCATCCAATAAAATATTTGCATAGTAAGGACCACTATCCGTCATCGTTACCCACATGATGTGGTCAAATTCCCCGCGATGTTTGCCTCGCAGGGGCGTGCCGCCACCCGTGGTCGCCAATACAAAATAATCCGAACGATTGCGCTCGTGTAAAGCATACTGATGCAAGTGTCCCGTGAAAACGGAATGTTTACGATTTTTTAACAACTCTTCTACGCGCAGCCAGTTTTTTGCATTCTCGCGTGCCCACAGCGGCTGGTGCATGAACGCCAGTGTCCAGCGCACGTTCGGATTTTCTTCTAAAGTCTTCTTTACAAACGCCACCTGCGCATCCGTGAAATCGGGATTCTTCAATGCCGTTGCGCCTTCTTCAGAATTTAAACATAGAAAAAGGACATTTTTGTAAATAAAGTGATAATAATCCACCCCAAATTGCTTACGCCACAAGTCCACCATCGTCGGATTGGTATAATCGTGATTGCCAGCCACGTAAAAGAACGGCATTTGCAGGTCATTCGTAAAGCCTTTGAATTCCGTCCATTGGCGGTTGAGTTCCGTGGTGTCCTCGGTGTAACCTTCAATCAAGTCGCCCACACTCAACACGAATTCGGGTTGTAGCAGATTGAGGCGGCTAATCCCGTGTTCAAATACGCCCGGACGATGCCCGCCCGTGCGATCCGTCACAATCGCAAATTGGAATTTATCAGGGTCGTTGTTCAGCGGCAATTTACTCCAAGGCTTACTCGCTGAGTTCATTTGCGGTAATTTTAGCTCATTTTGTCCATTGACAAACAGGCAATTACAAACCAAAAATGATAGTAAAATCAATTTTTTCATAGATTGGATGTTTTAAGTTGGTAGAGGGAATAGGGATTACGGCGTGTTCTGTCTCTCTACCCTATTCCCTCTACGCCCTACAAGTGAAACCGTGAAATAACGAAACAGAGGTAAAGTGAATGTTAAGTGGAGATTAAGATTATAATTTATCTTTTTCAAAATTACCCAACTGCGAAGCCTCCTCTGTTTTGATAGAATCTGTGACTAAGTTATTTATAATATTCATTTCATCTTGCGTCAACTCCCGCCATTTCCCAATTGGTAAGTTTTGCAATGTAATATTCATAATGCGTACCCGCTGCAATTTCATCACTTTATAATCCAAATAAGCACACATCCGCCGTATCTGCCGATTCAAGCCTTGCGTAAGTATAATTTTGAATATAAATTTCCCTTCTTTCGTTACTTTACATTTTTGTGTAATGGTTTCTAAAATTGGAATTCCATTACTCATTTTGTGAATAAAAACAGGTGTAATTGGTTTATCCACCGTTACAATATATTCTTTTTCATGATTATTACCGGCGCGCAGAATTTTATTTACAATATCGCCATCATTGGTGAGAAAAATAAGCCCTTCCGATTCTTTATCCAAGCGACCAATGGGAAAGATGCGTTTTGGGTAGTTGATGTAATTTATAATATTTCCTTTTACGTACAGCTCTGTGGTACAAGTAATCCCAACGGGTTTATTAAAAGCAAGGTAAATAACTTCCTCTCTTCGTTCTAATAATTTTCCATCAATTTTCACGACATCGCCCTCCCCTACCCGATTGCCGGTTACCGCTATTACATCATTGATTGTTACTTTACCTTCTTTTATGAGTACATCCGCCGCCCGACGCGAGCAAATGCCTGTATCGCTGATGAATTTGTTGAGACTGATAGTGTCGGAATTAGAGAGAAGCATTCGATTTTTTAAATTAAAGATACTCCTTCTCCAGCATTTCCAAAAATTCATCTTTACCAATGACTTTCATCGCCGGAAAATTAATGTTTTTCAGAACATTAAAATGTGCATCATCAGTTACGATAAAATCAGCATTGGCAGCTACTGCGCAATCTACAAATTTGTTATCATCTGGGTCGGCTTTTATTAACTGCCAAAAGAAATATTTATTAATTTGACTAACATTGGGAAGTTGGGTAATGATTTCTATTGCTTGTATTGCCATTTCATGATTGGCTTTTTCGGAAAATATTTCTTCGTATTCATTTAAAATATCACTGGTAATACAAAGTTCATAGCGCCCACGTAGCAATTGCAAAAAGATAGGATGATACATGGAGCGGCGCGGCAGAGATACCAGCATAACATTGGTATCAATTACAACTTTCATTGTTCTTGCTGTCTGTTAAGGAAATCTCGCTGGCTTTGATAAGGGATGCGCATATGTTCTTTACCCCAACTTTCTATTTTTTCTTCATTCACAACGCCTTGATCCCAAAGGTCGTCCAAATTTTTTTGTAGGCGTTGGTAGCGAAATTCCAATAACACTTGTCGTAAATCTTCCATTTCTGGATCGGATAGATTCTCTGCAAAGATTTCTAACAATGCTAATTGTGCGTTACTCAAGAATGTTACCGTATTTACCATGACAATTTTTTTCAAAAATACGCATTTTACAAGAATTTTCAAAATGCTTTACGATGGCTGAACAGTTTCTAATGTTATAATCTTTACCCGCTCATTCTCACTCAAAAACCGCTGCACAATCCGTGTCGTCTCTGGATTACTACTATAATATTTAATGGATTGGCGAAATTCATTTACATCTTGTATCGTTTCATCGCGGTCAATGTAACCAAAGCCACAATAGATACCGCCTTCCACGAGGATGACGGATTGCTCGGTAGGCGTTCTACCTCGGTCGAGTATAATAAAATCATTATCAAATATCATGGAAAGACGTTCAAGGGCTTGTTGGGCGCGTTCGTTATAATTTTCTACGCATTCCTTGCCGCCGCACGCACCATGACATTGCTTGAGGTGGAAATGAAAACACACGCCCTTGCCCGCTTGGAGGTGACAAAGTCGCGGACATAATTCGAGTTTTTCGACGATCGAACTCAAGTGTCCACGGGCGTTGCCGAGTTTTGGATATTGGGAAACGATTTTAAATTGCTTGGCATTTTTGGCGGTCATATGCGCTGTATCGAAGTGAATGTAACCTTGCTCATCCTTCCAAGTATGAATGACATAAGGAAATTTTCGTACGCGTTGAGCGCGATTCACAGGCGGGAGGAGGCGTTTTATTTCATGAGATTCGAGCAGCATGGCTACCAATTCACTGCCGGTGAGTTCGTAAGTGATATCATGCACATGCTGTTGTAATATTTTCGCTTTTTCGGTGTGGTCGGCAAAATGTTCTGCAATTCGCTTCCGAATATTAATACTTTTTCCCACATATAATACATTCCCTTTTATATCATGGAAATAATAAACGCCACAAGATTCGGGCAAACCATGCACTTTTTCAATATTAAAACTTTCCGGCAGCCTCGATTCTCGAATACCCAAATTTACCATGCGCTTGACCGTCTCATGGTTGCATTGTTTGGATAAAATCTGTTCAAATAACACGGTCGTCGCCAGCGCATCTGCCAGTGCTCGGTGTCGCGCATCAGTCGGAATCTTAAAATGCCGAATCAAATTTTCCAAACTATACGAAGGCAATCCAGGAAACGTCTCCCGACACAACCGCACGGTACACAGTTGCTTCCGCGAATACGCATACCCCAAGCGCTGAAATTCCTCTCGAATAAATCCATAGTCAAATCGCACATTATGCGCCACAAACACCGCGCCCTCGGTGAGTTTCACTATTTCTTTTGCAATTTCGTAAAAGCGCGGCGCACCAATGACCATGTCCTGCGTGATGCCCGTCAACTGCGTAATCCCATACGGAATGTACGTCTCCGGGTTGACCAGCGTCTCAAATTTTTCAATAATTCGCTCGCCATCGTGCAGCACAACGGCAATTTCTGTAATTTTATCGCGCGTCGGTTTGCCGCCGGTGGTTTCGATGTCAATTATTGCGTACTTTGTTGTGTTCATGTCCGATGTATTCGTGTGTTCATGTGGGCGTGACGCGGGTACAAGAACACTTGAACACACGAACACCTGAACACAATTTTAAAACAAATGCGTGTAAAAATAACCTATTTCGTTGTAATTTTATTAATTTTTACAATTAGTTGTAGCCGAAAAGTGCAAAATATACCGCCAAAAGTCACTCCAGTGCCACCGATTGACACGGCAGGCGTGGTCATCACCGTTCCAAAAGATACCATAAAACCGACATTGGATACGCCAAAAGTCATTGTCAAAAAGGAAGTCATTGTGGGAGCCGCACGTTTGTCCGAATATTTGCCGCTGTTGAAAAATAAAACCATTGCAATGGTGGTCAATCAAACTTCGATGATTGGGCAGGTGCATTTGGTGGATACTTTGCTGAGTCTGGGTATTAAAATAAAAGCGATTTTCGCGCCAGAGCACGGCTTTCGCGGCACAGCTTCCGATGGGGAGAAAATTGCGGATGGAAAAGATGCGAAAACGGGTGTTCCCTTACTTTCCTTGTATGGTAAAAAACGCGAACCCTCGGCAGAAGACCTGGCGGGTGTAGATTTTGTGTTGTTTGATATTCAGGACGTGGGTGCCAGATTTTATACTTACATTTCTACGATGCACGATGTAATGCGGGCTTGCGCAAAAAATAAAGTTGAGTTTATGGTGTTGGATCGCCCGAATCCCAATGGACATTACGTGGATGGACCGATTTTGGAAGCTACACAGCGCTCGTTTGTAGGAATGCACAAAATCCCGATTGTACACGGCATGACGATTGGCGAATACGCGCAAATGCTACTGGGCGAAAATTGGCTCGGTGATAGTTTGCAATGCAAATTGAAAGTTATTACGTGCGAACATTACACACATGATACGCCCTATGCGATTCCTATAAAACCTTCTCCAAATTTACCTAATGACCGTGCCATTTTATTATATCCTTCCCTTTGTTTTTTTGAAGGTGTAACGGCAAGCATTGGGCGCGGTACAAATAAGCAATTCCAGGTTTATGGCAGTCCTGATTTTCCGAAAGGCAATTTTACTTTCACACCAATGCCAATGGAAGGCTCTACGAATCCGCCGCTCAAAGGGCAATTGTGTCGCGGCTCTGATTTGACCCATCTTTCCCCTGATTCTATTTGGCAGGAGCGGCGCATTAATTTGAAATATTTGCTTGATTTTTATCAGGAGTTTCCGAAAAAGGATACGTTCTTTTTAAAAACATTATACATTGATAAATTGGCGGGTACAACGCAATTTCGCAAGCAGGTGGTAGCTGGGAAAACGGAAGCGGAAATACGCAAAACCTGGCAGCCGGGTTTGGAAAAGTTTAAGGCGGTAAGGAAAAAGTATTTGTTGTATAAGGATTTTGAGTAGAATAAACCAGTCTTAAAAGTTTTTCAGCTATTCACTTGCAGATTTGTTGTTATTGGTTTACATTTGAAGATTCTTTAGAAAGGCTATCCGTTTGTAAGCAGTTGGTGCTTATAAACGGATTTTTTTAATCGAAATCACCAGTTTTTTTTTATGAATATTATCAAAGACAAAATAACAGATTTGTTAAGAACTAATGAAATTAGAAAAGCTATTCATATATTAGGCAATATTGTTATAAATAAAGATTTTGCTTGCGAAATAATACTCGTATCAAGTCATTTTGAAGATATAGATAAGAAAGAGTTACTTCAAACTGAACATCAATCAGAATAAAATGTAGAAAAGAATAAAATTCGTGTTTCTCTCCAGAAAATTTTAAACAAAATTTCATTTGACACTGAACTATTAAAAAACAAAATTTATTATTTGATTGAAAATAAAGAAGATATTTTATTAGCATTAAATTATTTTCAAGAATTGATTAATCCTTCATGGAGATACGAAATCGATACTTTAAATGATAGATTTAAAAACAATGATAGTGATAGTTTTGAATCTAATGATACCTCAGAAGTAACAGAATTTGATTTAGAGAAATGGCAGAATAAAAACACAGAATTAGGAAAAGAAATTATCAATATAATCGAAAATGGCATTATTAATAAATTAGTTTCCGCCTGGCAGTCTAAGTTATATAATATATTATTAAAAGAAAAGAATTCAGCTTTTATAGAAAAGAACTCACCCTCAAAAATTACATTAGGCGAAAATTCTAAGTATTATAATGATATTCATTTAGAAAAGGCTCCTATCAGGGGTAAATTGCTCCTTTGGCAAGAAGAATATCTTACAGGCAATTATAAAAAGGCTTTGGATATTTGTAATTCGGTACGTTTGGACTACGATTGTGATAATTCTAAAATATATGAATATTTAATGCTTTCTTTCCTTAAAGCGTGTGACTCAGATGTAATTATTAGCAGCTCCTTTAATACAAAAGATGAGAGTTTATTTAAAAAACTACTCCTTTATGTTGAAAGAGTTCAAGGATTAGCTGTTGTATCTTCTACGAGAGAAAATTCTTTGGAGGAAGTTTATTTGTTATTATTAAAATCAATTAATAAAATTTACCAAAATATAAACTACGATTATGCTTATCATAAGCCAGCAAGAGGTATATCTAAAAAAAGAGAATTAATAAAAAAGATTATAGAAACGGTATTGTTATTGGCAGATAAATTTGGAGGAAAACCAGCTGGTTTCATTGATTTTTGCGAAGATTTACTAATTGAGTTAGAAGGTGGAGGTAAATATTTTTGGATATATCCTATAAGAAATGGACTTTCTAATAAGATTAGATTTGATGCGGTTGGTTATAGAGAAAAGGTAATGAAGCTTCTGAATTTTGAAGAAGAACTAATTAAAAAGCAAGAACATATCTCTTATCTAATCAGTAGCCTTAAAGTGAAGAGCAGTAAATTGAGTTCTTCAGCAAATAAGAATAATGCAAAGCGAGAACTTATTTTAAGCTGTGAGTTAGGGTTCATTTTATATCAAGATGAAAGATTTAAGAAATTAAAAGAAGGAATTTTTAATGAAGTTGGCTTAGATGATTTTGACACAGAAGTCTCCACAAGAATAGAAGATTTGGAAGGCGATGAGCTTAAAAGTGCTTACGAGGATGCTACAAAAGGCATTAATATTAATCAAAATATAAGAAATTTACCTTCAGACTCAAAAAATGCTGATATTGGCAATTCCGAATTTACTTCCGATGAAAAAGATGCTAATACTAAAATAAAAAGATATTGGCTACTAATTCCAATTTTGGAACTAATAACAGATATAAAAAATGCTAATAAGCCAAGATTTGTAAGTTTTATACTTAGTCTTGTTTTTTTAACTTTTCTTGGAATCTGGGGTGGAATTCAAGAAGGAATTTATTTTCCAATCATTCTATTTATCGTCTTGATGACTGTTGTCTTTTTTATAATATTTTTTAGTAAGAAAAATAAAAACTATATTACAAATACCCTAAAAAGTTGAACGCTAAACTCACCTCCACGCCTATTTTTCTCGTATCTTAGCAACACAAATCTACTGCTATGCCTTTAAAAGACAAATACATCAATCCCTTTACGGATTTTGGGTTTAAGAAGTTGTTCGGGAGCGAGCCGAATAAGGATTTGCTGATTGATTTTTTGAATCAGGTGTTGCCGTCGTATCATCAAATACAAGACCTGACGTACACGCGCAGTGAGCAATTGGGGAGTGGTGAAGCTGACCGCAAAGCGATTTTTGACTTGTATTGCACCAGCGAAAAAGGAGACAAGTTCATCGTAGAAATGCAAAAGGCGAAGCAAAATTATTTTAAAGATCGAAGTATTTATTACGCCACATTTCCGATTCAGGAGCAGGCTTTAAAAGGGGATTGGGATTACCAACTGGCGGCGGTTTACACCGTAGGTATTCTGGATTTTGTGTTTGCAGAAAGTAAGCAAGATGAGGAAGTGCGTCATGTGGTGCAATTAAAAGACCAGCAATGTCAGGTTTTTTATGATAAGCTGACTTTCATTTACCTTGAAATGCCAAAATTTAAAAAAACAGAGTCGCAATTGGCAACCGCTTATGATAAATGGCTGTATGTGCTGCGGCATTTGCCGAATTTGCAAAATCGCCCGGCATTCTTGCAAGAACGCGTTTTTCAAAAATTGTTTGAAACTGCCGAAATCGCTAAGTTCACGCCAACAGAAAGGGAGCAATACGAGGATAGTTTGAAATATTACCGCGATTTAAAAAATGTGACCGATACGGCGAAATTAGAGGGCAAGCAGGAGGTTGCAAAAAGGATGAAAGAAAGCAATGAACCGACTGAAAAAATTATGGCTTATACGGGGCTTTCAAAAGCGGAAATTGAAAATTTATAGCTTTTAGCTTAGATCGCTGTTAAATCACCCCGTCTTCAAATCTCTTGTCACCCATTTTCCACTTCCAACGACTGCAAATACCGATTCAGCCGTTCCATCGGTTTCACAATTGCCACGCGCCCGGAACGCACGAATTCGTAGATGCCTACTTGTTGGAGTTCGTTGAGGAGGGCAGTGATTTCGTGTTCGTGTCCTGTTTTTTCGATGACGATGTATTCTGGTTCAATGTCGAGGATGCGGGCGTTGTGCTTGCGAATGATTTGCTCGGTGCGGCTGCCGGAATTAAAAAGATGCGTCGGTACTTTATATAATGCTAATTCTTGATATACAATCTCCTCCCGCTCATAATAAAAGGCTTTGACCACGTCAATTTGCTTTTCCAGCTGGGCGACGAGTTTGCGCACCATGTCTTCCGGCACGTTCACCACAATCGTGAAGCGATGAATGCCAGGACTGGACGATTGGGAGGTCGTAAGGCTCTCCACATTGATGTGCCGCCGCGTGAAAATGGACACGACGCGCGAAAGCAAGCCCGTGAGGTGCTCGGTGAAAACGGTGATGGTGAATTCTTTCTTCATAGGTGATAGGGTGATAGGGTGATAGGGTGATAGGGTGATGCGCTATCACGAGGGAAATCACCCCATGACCCATCACCTCATAACCCAACTATTCCAAAATTATCTCATCCACTGCTTTGCCCGTCGGTATCATTGGGAAAACGTTTTCTTCTTGTTCGACTTGAACGTGCAATAGGTACGGACCTTCATGTGCCAGCATTTCTGCGATGGCAGCATCGAGTTCTGCTGGTTGGGAAATCTTTTTGCCCGACACGCCAAAGCCTTCTGCAATCTTTATAAAATCCGGATTTTTTAATTCTACCACCGAGTAGCGGCGTTCAAAAAACAGTTGTTGCCACTGGCGCACCATGCCGAGAAAGTTGTTGTCTAATAACACAATTTTTACACCGACATTCCACTGCGCACACATGCCGAGTTCTTGAATCGTCATTTGAAAACCGCCATCGCCGATGAACGCGACGACTTGCCGCTCTGGTTGCGCCAATTTCGCGCCAAACGCCGCCGGTAAGCCATAGCCCATCGTGCCCGCACCGCCGCTCGACACCCACTGATTCGTACTGCGAAAAGTCGAATAACGCGCGGCAACCATCTGGTGCTGCCCAACATCCGTTGCGACGACTGCCATGCCGTTGGTCTGGTCGGAGACGGCTTTTACTGCCATGCCCATTTTGATTTGCCCGTCGGCAGAAGGTTGGAAGTCGTGGCGAATGACTTTTTCGTATTCAATCGCGGCGTAATTTTTAAACTCGGCAATCCAAGCGGGATATGTTTTTTTATTTACTAATGGTAATAATAATTGTAATGCTTGCTTCGCATCCGACAAAATCGGCACGTGCGCGAACACGTTTTTACTGATTTCTGAAGGGTCAATCTCGATGTGAATCACTTTCGCTTGCTTGGCGTAGCTGTCCAAACGTCCCGTCACACGGTCGTCGAAACGCATTCCAATGGCAATTAAAACGTCGCATTTATTTTGCAACATATTCGGACCATAATTGCCGTGCATCCCCAACATCCCCATATTTAGCGGATGGTCGGACGGAATCGTGGACAAGCCGTGAATCGTGCAAGCGAGTGGAATCCCTGTTTTTTCTACAAATTCTTTGAAAATTTCTTGCCCGTGCGCAATTTGAATCCCATGTCCAGCAAGAATCATCGGACATTTTGCATTATTAATTAATTCAGCGGCATCTTTAATAGATTCAAAATCCGGCTTTGGTTTCGGATGGTAGCTGCGAATGAGCGGACGGCGATTGTATTCAAACTCCATTTCTGCAAACTGCGCGTCTTTTGTAATATCTATCAACACCGGTCCCGGTCTGCCGGAATTGGCAATATAAAATGCCTTTGCAAAAGCCGCCGGAATATCCGCCGCTTTCGTCACCTGAATATTCCACTTCGTCACCGGCAAGGTGCAGTTTATCACATCCGTCTCTTGAAATGCATCCGACCCCAACAAATGCGACGCCACTTGCCCCGTAATCGCCACCAACGGCGTAGAATCCAACAAGGCATCTGACAAACCCGTCACCAAATTCATCGCGCCCGGACCTGATGTTGCCATGCAAACGCCTGTTTTGCGCGTCACCCGCGCGTAGCCTTCCGCCGCATGAATCGCGCCTTGCTCGTGCCTCGGCAAAATGTGCCGCAGCCTATCCTGATAGTGATACAGCGCATCATACACGGGCATAATCGCCCCGCCCGGATAACCGAAAATCGTATCCACGCCCTCTTCCAGCAAGCAGCGCAAAACTGCCTCTGCACCTGATATTTTTTCTTTTGGAGCAGACTTTGCTTCCAATATCGGTGCTTGTTCTAAGATTAAATTTTTGCTCATGGTTAGGATATTTAGTGGAGGATGGGAGGATAGGAAGATCGGAGGATGCGCTTATTACATACTCCTATAATTCTATGCTAACAACCTCTAATTTTCTAATTTAATTGTAACTACTCAGGTACTCATTATTTTTTAAATAACTGATAATTAATTATTTGCAATTTAAAATTATTTTTAACAAATATTTAACATTTTAGTTAATATACTGAAAATCAGTGATTTATAAAAAATAAATGATTTTAAAAATTGATTTTAAGGTTTTTTAATAAATATTTTAAATTATAATCAACTGAATATCAACACTTTAAAACACCTGAGTAGTAACATTTAATTTTGTGATAAAAACTTAAAATAAACGGAACAAGGGCACTAACGTCTAACGTGCATCCTCCTATCTTCCCATCTTCCCCATCCTCCCGTTTTCAAAATTCATCCGTCACGCACCCCTCACTCGCCGAAGACACGATTTTCGCGTATTTCCGCAGCCAACCTTGAGTTATGTTTAATGGTGGAGCGACCCAATTCGCACGGCGTTCCGTGATTTCCGCTTCGCTCAAATGTGCGTGTAGTTGTTTCTTTTCGGCATCAATCGTGATTTCGTCGCCATCTTTTAAGAATGCAATTAAACCGCCCGACTGTGCCTCCGGCGTGATATGCCCGACCACAAAACCGTGCGTGCCGCCACTAAAACGTCCATCCGTAATCAGTGCCACTTTATCGCCCAAGCCTTCGCCCATTATCGCTGACGTTGGTTTCAACATTTCCGGCATTCCCGGACCACCTTTCGGACCGCAGTAGCGAATCACAATAACATCTCCTGCTTGAATTTGTTTTTTTGTAATGGCTTCATTGACAGCCGCTTCGCTATCATAAACTCTGGCTTTCCCTGTAAATTTCAAACCTTCTTTGCCGGTAATCTTCGCCACCGAACCTTGCTCCGCTAGGTTTCCATACAAAATTTGAATATGTCCCGATGGCTTGATTGGGTTTTCAAAGGAATGAATTACGTCTTGTCCTGTTTTCAAATCCGGCACTTCTGCCAAATTTTCCGCAATGGTTTTTCCGGTCACGGTCATACAATCGCCCTGCAAATAGCCATTTTCCAACAACAATTTCATCACCGCCGGAACGCCGCCGACCTCGTGCAAATCCTCCATCACATACTTTCCACTAGGTTTCAAATCTGCTAAAAACGGTGTTTTATCGCTAATTCGTTGAAAATCTGCCAAAGTCAAATCCACTTCTACCGACTTCGCCATCGCAATCAAATGCAGCACTGCATTCGTCGAGCCACCTAAAATCGTCACCACCGTCATGGCATTCTCAAACGCAGCCCGCGTCATAATATCGCGTGGCTTAATATCTTTTTCTAACAAATGTCGAATCGCTGCTCCAACACGTCCACAGTCCCCATTTTTCAAATCATTGCTCGCCGGAAAAGAAGAATTGAATGGCAAACTCATCCCCATTGCCTCGATCGCCGATGCCATCGTGTTCGCCGTGTACATCCCACCGCACGCGCCCGGACCCGGACACGCATTGCGCACCACGCCGCGAAATTCCTCTTCGCTTACTTTCCCCGCAATTTTCTGCCCCAGCACCTCAAACGCCGACACGATATCCAACTTCCGATTCGCATAGCACCCCGGACTAATCGTGCCGCCATAAACGAGTATCGAAGGACGATTCAAGCGACCCAACGCCATCATCGCGCCCGGCATATTTTTATCACAACCGACCACCGCCACCACCGCATCGTACCACTGCGCGCATGCCACCGTTTCAATCGAATCCGCTATCAAATCCCGCGACGGCAGCGAATACCGCATCCCCTCCGTACCCATCGAAATACCATCGCTCACGCCAATCGTATGAAAAATCAAGCCAACTAAATCCGCTTCCGTCACCCCTTTTTTCACCAATTTCGCCAAGTCATTCAGGTGCATATTACATGGATTGCCCTCCCAGCCCATACTCACGATACCCACCTGCGCCTTCGCCATGTCCGCCTCCGTCAGCCCAATCCCGTACAGCATCGCCTGCGCCGCCGGCAACGTATCATCTTGTGTAATTCTTCGACTGTATTTATTTAACATTCGCTCTTTTATTTATTGTTTTTCGTTTAAAATTTAACGCTTCTCCGTAAAAAATTTTACATTTTACATTTATTATTTTATATTTTGACTTTTTTGGGCACGTTTTCGGGCTATCCGCTCTCACCTTCCTACGGTCGGTACCGCTTCTATCCCGCGTGCACGCCTCGTTCTCAAATCGGCCAACGTTCAAAATCATTTTCAAATCAATCCTTTCCGCCGAAACCGCCTGAACCATGATTTTTATGATTGCATGATTATCATGATTTACGCTTGATCTCTGCGAACTCTGCGCCTCTGCGGTTAATAAAAATGCTATAAGTGCAAGGATAAGGAAAATCACCCTATCACCCAATCAACCGTTCGCCAAAAGTAATCCCTTCCACCACACCATGCCAATTCAAAAAAAAGTATTGTTACGAGCTTTAGAAACAACGATTCGTACCTAAAAAACTGGTAGTCAACCAAATAAAATATCTTATTTACAAAGGGAAAGGTGGGCGTAACAGCTTTTTACGCCCTCATTAAGCACTTTTTTCACGCAGATTTCGCAGATTTTTTCACACAAAGACGCAAAGTCGCAAAGTTTTTCTCCTAGCCCATTTCATTATTCATTCTTTCATTATTCATTCTTTGCAACTACTGCATCTATCACCAGCACCCAATCTTGCCCTTTGCCAGACGATGGCGGTGTTGGTTTATAACTCGCTGATTTTGAGATAATTTTCTCGTTCAAATAAACACCTGTGCGCGGGTCGTACCACGTTGTTTTTAATTTTGAACCAGTTAATTTTGAGATGTTTAATTCAACCGATTTACCTGTTGGAAAGTAAATAAACGCATAACTTCCTTTGGAATCCCGCGTGGCGATTACATAATTTTCATCCTCATTTTGTTTGGTTACAACCATCGTTTGGTCAGGAATGCGGGTGAGAAAAGAGCGTGACAACATTAGCTTTTTCAAGTGTTTTACTTGATTTGCCATCGGTAAATCGAGCGCTTTTTCCCACGGACGCAAGGGCTGGTTGATTGGCTCCCGTCCAATTTTATACATTTGCCAAATATCATGACAGCCATACGTTTGTCCGCACGCACCGGCAAAAACATTCCAATATATAATCCGACGAATATCTTCTGGCACACTGTGACCTAATTCTTTGGCGTTGAAACAATTGGGGTGGTCTTCATACAGTGGTTCACCATCTAAGGTCGGTTTGGTAGGTTGCAAATTATAATCATGTGCAATTTTATTGTAAGTCGGTTGATTCGCGCAATGTCCCGTCTGGTGCATATTAAAATCAAGCCATGCGTCTTTGTGAAACCAATTGGACGAGCCGCCCGGCTCTGTAGGTTGTGGATGCAAAGTCATCAGTGCTTTGTCATTTCCACCTCCGCCCTCAGCGATTCCTGCTGCCATTTGTCGCCACACTTCCACGTCCTGCGAGCCTTCGCGCGGGTTGCGGTCGCCGCCGAGTACCCACACGATGTTCGTACGATTTTTGTAGCGATTGCCCATCCACTTTCCAAAAGTGCGCGCATTTTGCGGATTAAAAATCTCTGGTCCCTTGCCCCAGTTGTCTTTAAATAACTTATCGCCCCAAGTCGGCAGCAGCGCAATGTAAATGCCCAATTCTCCCGCGCGGTCAATAATATAATCTACGTGTTGAAAATATTTTTCGTTAGGTTGATTCAAATCATTATCTATCAAAGGTTTATCTCCATTGGAATTCGGTGTATTCAAACCATCTAATTCTGCCAAAGCGACGGCTTGAATCACGTTAAAACCTTGTTCAGCTCGCTTGCGCAAGTAGCGGTCCGCTTCATCGCGGTCGCAGCGGTGAAACAATTCCCAAGCCGTATCTGCCAGCCAGAAAAACGGTTTGCCATCAGCCGTGACCAGAAAGCGTTTATTTTCGGACACTTGAATGCGCGGCAGGCTTTTAGTTTGCGCAATAATAGAAACCGTAAAACTGATTAAAAACAATGTAAAGAGTAGCTTTTTCATAACCATTTAGTTTAACCGTTAAATAAGCGTTTTATACAAAGTCACAAAGTTAAGACTGTTCGCGAAAACGTTTGTAGGATTGCTACTAATGCTCCAACAAGCAATCAAAAAAAAGTATTGTTACGAGCCTTAGCCACAACAATTTACACTTAAAAAACTGGTAATCAACAGAATAAAATATCTTATTTACAAAGGGAAAGTTCGATTAGTGGGCTGTTTAAACTTTGCAACACCTGCCTTTGCATCAGTTAAATGGTATAATTTTGCGTTTCGTTCGTAGTACAGCGTTTACGCTGAACTCGTCCCACAGGCTTCAGCCTGCAAATGCCGCGAGCGCAAGTAAAAAGAGTAGTCTGGCATCCGGTATCTTTAATCTGGCATCTTAAAAATTAAAAACCATGGCAAAACTTACTTTCGGAGGAACCGAAGAAAACGTCGTCACCCGCGAAGAATTTCCACTCGAAAAAGCCCACGAAGTCCTTAGCGACCAAGTCATCGCCATCATAGGCTACGGCGTTCAAGGTCCTGGTCAGGCACTCAACTTGCGCGACAACGGCTTCAACGTCATCGTCGGACAACGCTACCCATCCAAATCTTGGGACAAAGCAGTGAAAGATGGATTCGTTCCGGGCGAAACTTTATTCGACATCGAAGAAGCTGCCGAGCGCGGCGATATCATTCAATATCTACTCTCGGACGCAGCCCAAATCGAACTTTGGGAAACCATCAAAAAATACCTCACGCCCGGCAAAGCCCTGTATTTTTCGCACGGTTTCGGCATCACGTACAAAGAACGAACTGGCATCATCCCGCCACCTGATGTGGATGTGATTTTGGTTGCACCCAAAGGTTCTGGCACCAGTTTGCGTAGAATGTTTGTGGAAGGTCGGGGTTTAAATTCCAGCTATGCCATTTTTCAAGATGCAACAGGTAAAGCGTTTGAGCGCGTGGTAGCACTCGGCATTGGCATTGGCTCTGGTTATTTGTTTGAAACCAATTTCCAAAAAGAAGTGTACAGCGACCTCACCGGAGAGCGCGGCACCTTGATGGGCGCGATTCAAGGGATTTTTGAAGCACAGTTTAATGAACTCCGCAAGCGTGGACACTCACCAAGTGAAGCTTTTAATGAAACAGTGGAAGAATTGACGCAAAGTCTAATGCCACTCGTCGCCGAAAACGGGATGGATTGGATGTACGCCAATTGCTCGACCACTGCTCAACGTGGCGCATTAGATTGGAAAAATAAATTCCGCGATGCCGTCGCGCCGATTTTTACTGAATTGTATGACAGCGTCGCTGCCGGACATGAAGCGCAAAAATCCATTGATTCTAACAGCAAAACCGACTACCGCGAAAAGCTGGAAGAAGAACTCCGCGAAATGCGCGAAAGCGAAATGTGGCAAGCGGGCAAAGTGGTGCGCAGCCTGAGACCGGAAAGACAGGAAGTGAAAGAAGAAGTTTAAAATGGGAAGATAGGAGGATGGGAGGATGCGCTATTTACATTCTCTCATGCCCCATCTTCGTATGCTCTTCTCAATATTATAAAAATATATAAATGGATGGCAGGAAAAGTAAAGAAATGTGATACGGGCATCCTCCTATCTTCCCATCCTCCTATACTCCATTCATATGACTGCAAATCTTAAAATACCCACGTCCATCATCTCCGTCGAGAACGTTTACAAAGCCAAAGTGCGCTTGAAAGGAATCGCCGAGCAAACACCCCTGCTCTTCAACCCCAATTATTCTGACCGTTTTGATGCGAATATTTTATTCAAACGAGAAGATTTGCAGGTGGTGCGTTCGTACAAAATACGCGGTGCGTACAACAAAATGGCGACAATAAATGCGGAATCATTGGAGCGTGGCATCGTATGCGCAAGCGCAGGCAATCATGCGCAAGGCGTGGCATTTGCTTGTCAAAAGTTGGGTGTGCATGGTAAAATCTTTATGCCTGCTGTCACGCCGTTACAAAAAGTAAATAAAGTCAAGCTCTTTGGCAAAAAATGGGTGGAAGTGGTATTAGTCGGTGATACTTTTGATGATTCTTATCGAGAAGCTTTTCGAGATGCGCAAGAAAATAATAAAGCGTTTGTGCATCCCTTTGATGATGAACGTGTTATTGAAGGGCAAGGCACGGTTGGTTTGGAAATTTTAGAAGATTGTCCGAATACGATTGATTATGTTTTTGTGCCAATTGGTGGCGGTGGCTTGATTGCTGGCTTGGGTAGTTATTTCAAACAACTCAGTCCGAAAACCAAAATCATCGGCGTAGAACCGGCAGGTGCACCTGCCATGCACGATTCGCTGAAAAGCGGCAAAGTCTTGACTTTAGAAAAAATTGATACCTTCGTGGATGGCGCAGCCGTGCGGCGTGTGGGCGAAACCACTTTCAAAATTGCCCAGCAAGTCGTAGATGATGTGGTGCTCGTGCCGGAAGGAAAAGTTTGTACCTCCATTTTACAATTGTACAACGAAGAAGGCATTGTAGTAGAACCCGCCGGAGCGCTCACCATTGCTGCCTTGGATTTTTATAAAGAAGAAATAAAAGGTAAAACCGTCGTTTGTATTATAAGTGGCAGTAATAATGATATACTTCGCACCGAAGAAATCCGCGAGCGATCTTTATTATATGAAGGCTTAAAACATTACTTCATTATTCGTTTCCCGCAACGTGCCGGTGCCTTGCGCGAATTTTTGAACAATGTGCTTGGTCCCACCGACGACATCACCCATTTTGAATACACCAAAAAGAACAATCGGGAGTCCGGTCCTGCTCTTATCGGTATTCAATTGCAGCAACGCGGGGATTATGAAGCTTTATTACAAAGAATGGAAGAATATCATATTAATTATCGGACGCTAAATGATAGCCAGACGTTGTTTGAGCTGTTGATTTGAGTGCAAATACTTACTCGCCTGCAAGCAAAAGCATATTCTGGAAAACGAGATCACTCAACCAAACACCACGCTGTCGAAGCTGTTTCAACAAAGGTTCAACTTGTGGAATGTGGCCTTCTTTTTTAGCGCGAAGTAGAATGCCAAGCGTACCAGTGAGAGTTAAGCCAAAATGTTGTGCGTATTGACGACCTAATTTTTTATCAATTATGACTAAGTCAGCACTAATCTCGCGAGCTAACACGATGACTTCCGCTTCCCCCTTGTCAAGGTCCGTCAAATATTGTAGTGCGATCGGATTTTGGATTGCTTGGATATCAATCCAAGGTAATGGAGTCAAGTCGGTATAATAAGCCCCTCCTTTACCAGCTTCAATTTCCTGCCAGACTGCCTCAGGAATAATCACGGTAGTATATAAAATTTCCAATAGCGAAAGTTACTCTATTTTGAGGAGCGAAACAATTGGAGTAGTATTACAAACGACTTTAAGCATTCTCAAAATCTTGGCGAAGTTGATCTAAGAGCGGATTTCCTAAAATGGAAATTTGATATTCCCCAGCAATTTCTAAAAATCCTACTCTGGAATAACCTAATAATTTGGCAGCCATACCGGAGGAAAGTTTTCCTAATTCGTATAATTTGACAATAGAAAGGCGTTGCAACTCCCGCGCCAGCTCCTGTTCAGGCATCTTGAGCGCAAAAGCTAATTCTTGCGGAAATGCAACTTGTATATCGGAAGTCATATTCTGTTTTTTCAAAGTTAATCTTTTTTCATAACAATTTCAACAGCATCCCAGTTTTTAAAAGTTGCGAATTCTTCAATGCATCAAACATCGGACGCTAAATGATAGCCATGTTTTGCTTGAGTTGTTAATTTAACTTTACAACGTGGCAATTTACCCGCCGGGCTGTACTGGCTACGGATTCAAACCAAAGAAGGTTTTGCAATGAAGAAAGTAGTATTTCAATAAAAATGATTTATTAATTTATCATGATATAATATTAAAATTGCAATGCACGCTCCGTCGCCTCCTCCGCTATCCGAAGCGATTCCACTGCATTCTGTTCGTCTATTTTACGCGGATGTGTGGGGTCCTTTATCCAATTCCATTGATCATTTATCATAGCAATGACGAGTTGTTCATAGCGATCCATTTTTTCTGTAATAGTGCCGGCTTCAAATGTTACAAAAGAATCATAAAAAATATCTTGAAATTTACCAATGGATTTTTTATTCAATAAAGTAGCGTCAGTATGATGTGTAATAGAATGATTTGGAAGTAACTGTTTAAGTTTTTCTAAATGGACTGTTTGTAATAAACCATATAAACGTATTTTTACCGGCACCCATTCGTATAATGTAATATCGCCTCTATCAAATTGCAAGCGCATCTCTTGTCGGTCTAAAATTTTGGGCTGATTGAATCCATGATAAAAATTGACGGGACCATCCTTATAAAGCACGGTGGCTTGTACGCGGTCAATGATTTTCTGTTTTACATTCGGACGCTGAATTTGCAAGGAATTTACAAGTTGACCCGCTCCTAACCAGCCGCTAAATAAGTCGAAAAAATGTACGCCATGTTCTATAAATATCCCGCCACTTTTTTCCATATCCCAAAACCAATGGTCAGGCGTTAGTTTTTCATCACTCGCATAATTTTCAAAAAAGCCGTGTACAAAATCGCCCAGCCATTTTTCTTGTATAATGGTTTTTACAATATCGTATAATGGATTGTAGCGTTGCATCAAATTGACGGCATATAATAAATTGTTAGACTTTGCATAATTGGCTAACTCTTTCGCCTCTTTTGTTTTGAGTGCCGCCGGTTTTTCACAAATGACGTGCTTTCCAGCTTCTAATGCTTGCTTGGATTGAGTGTAATGTAAATAAGGCGGCGTTGCAATATAAACCAATTGAATACGATTATCATTTAGTAATTGTTCGTAATCATTATAAAACTCAGCATTTAACTCATGTGCTAATTTTTGGGCAGCCACTTCATTAATATCCGTAACACCAACTATCTGAATACCCGCTACTTTCAAAAAAGCCTTTGCCGCAAAACCAGCAAAGCCTCCCGCACCAACTATTCCAATATTTAATTTGTCTTTCATGATATTTTTAATACTTCAAATAGCAGTCAAATTTCCAAACTCGTCTCCCCCAATTCCAAAATCTTTTCAAATTCCACTTTTTCCAACGGCATCACGGAGAGGCGACCGATACGCACCAAGCCAATATTTTGCAATTCCGGCGTAGCTTTCACCGTTTGTAAAGAAACCGACTTGGTAAAACGCTTGCAAGGCGCGACATCCACGACTGACCAATCCCCTTTTTCTGCCGTCGCGTCCCGATAAGCAGCTTTAGTAACTTTACAAATACCGACAATTTCCAAATCAGTGACGCTGTGATAAAATAATACAAAATCGTCTTCCTTCATCGCACGGAGGTGATTGCGAGCGGCGTAGTTACGCACACCTTCCCACGTGGTGCTGCCTTCGCGTTCGAGGCGGTCGTAGCCGTAGGTTTCGGGTTCCGATTTAACGAGCCAATAATTCATGTACAACATCCTTTAGGATGAACTCGTACCATAGCCTTCAGGCTGTGTGCAAGTGCAAGCGAAAACCTGCGCTACAAAAATAGCCCACAATTTCCGTTCTTACGCAAAATTTTTATTCCAATGGATTTTTCACCCTACCAAACCGAAGCATTAGAACTTAACATAGAAGGCATCCCCATTAAAATATTACACATTACTAATGTAGATGATTTGTATAATGAATTGATTGCCAAAGGCGAAACCCACGAAGACGTGCAAGATGAGCGCATCCCATATTGGGCAGAACTATGGCCCGCAGCGATTGGCTTGAGTAAATATTTAGTAGCATTTGATATTACAAAAGACATAAAAAATGTAATAGAAATCGGTTGTGGCTTAGGCTTGCCGAGTATTATTGCTGGAAAATTAGGCGCAAATGCAATCATGACCGATTATTTAGAAGATGCCTTATTATTTGCCAAACAAAATTGGAAATTGAATAATGATGCGGAAGCGCGTTTTGAAATCATGGATTGGCGAAACCCAAACCCCGTTTTTGCCTCAGATTTAGTTTTAGCATCCGATATTACTTACGAAAAACGCTTTTTTGAATTTCTCCCCAATGCGTTTCGCACCCTTTGCAAGCCCGGTGGCAGCATCATTGTGAGTGACCCCAGTCGAGAAGTGGCGCAAGATTTTTTTCAAAGTATTACAAAAGAAGGATTTACAATAAATAAAATAAGTTATGATATTCAACCTATTTTAGGGGGCAAAACGGTTGAAGTAAATGTTTATCACTTGAAATTTATCTAATTTTCCCGCAAACGACGCTGATGAAGTAAATTTTATCTGCGAAATCTGCGGGAGATATCATTAAACCTCCAACTCCGTTTCAGGAATATAATTCGGATCATTATAATGGTCTTCGCCTTCCCAACGCGCCACGACTGCCGTTGCCAAGCAATTTCCAATCACATTTACTGCCGTGCGCGCCATATCCATGAGTTCGTCAATGCCGATAATGACAAAAATGGGCCAATCTTCTAGTCCCAAATAGGAATAATTCGTCACGGTAGCCGACAAAATCACCAGCGATGCTCTCGGAACACCCGCCACCCCTTTACTCGTCAACATCAATGTGAAAACTATCAATAATTGATTCCCAAACGACAATTGTACGCCACATGCTTGCGCCACAAAAATCGTCGCCAGCGAAAGATATAAAGTCGTTCCATCCAAATTAAAACTATAACCCGTCGGCATTACAAACGCAACAATTTTACGCGGCACGCCCAATTCTTCCATCGCTTTCATCGCTTTCGGAAGGGCAGATTCAGAACTCGTCGTCGCAAATGCCAGCGTAACCGGCTCGGCAATGGCTTTTATAAATCTTCTTATCGGCAAGCGAATAAACAGTGCTATTGGCACAAAAACCAGTAAAATAAACACAATCAGCGCCCCATATAAGGTTCCCAGCAACATCGCCAGATTCACCAACACACCAAAACCTTTCTCACTAATCGTATACGCAATCGCCGCGCCTACCGCAAACGGCGCAAAATACATAATCACTTGTGTGAATTTAAACATCACTTCCGACAAGCTCTCCGCAAAATTGAGCATCCGTCGCTTCTGATTTTCTCGCGTCACCAGCGCCAAACCGATGGCAAATAAAATGCTAAACACCACGATTTGCAACACATCGCCATTGTAAACCGACTTTGCAATATTCTCCGGAAAAATGTGCATTACAATCTCTTCCCAATTCTGTCGAACGGGCGGCGGCGTCTGCGTCAAGGACTCCCCACCGCGTGTCAATTCATAAGTACCTCTACTTTCATCCAACCGCAATTGCAGAGTAGAATCACTCAGTGCGACATCCACCGGCGGCTTGCGCTCATCGCGCGGAATGCCCCAGCCCGCTTGGGTAAGATTGATCGCGCCTAAGCCAATAAATAGGGCAATTGTCGTTACAATTTCAAAATATAACAGTGCCTTCCAGCCCATGCGCCCCACCTGCTTCAAGTTAGAATGCCCGGCGATACCAACCACGAGTGTACCAAAAAGCAGCGGACCAATAATCGTTTTAATCAATCGGATAAAAATGCGGCTCACAATATTGAGGTGCTCCGCAATCCACGGAAAATCGTAGCCAAACTCCGTCCCAATCACCATACTAATCAAAATCCAAGTAGTCAGGCTATTTTTAAGCCAGCCGTAATAGCATAAAAAGCCGATGGCAATCCAGCGCACGGTAGCCGTCAGCTCATCAGGCATCGCCACCCAATTGTTGGCATCCAAAATAGTGAGAATCGCCGCAATACCAGTAACGGCGAGCAGCGGAAGAATAATTCGACCAGTTTTAGAAGCGGGAGTTGGTGTTTCGTCTAACATCATTTTGGTTAAAATTTCGATTGCCCAAAACTAAGAAAAGAATGGAAAGTTTTATATTTCTATTTGTGCGTTTGCTGCTTTTTGTTGATTGAACCCGCAAATTCATCGCGCAACCCTTGCTTTTTATCCATTTTATCGCTACATTGCAAATAAGCCGACTGCATTTAAATGACGGTACCGCCCCTCAAAAAATAATTTTTTTTCACATCCAAATGAAATTTAAATTTTTAATATGCGTTTTAAATCTACTTGTTTAGAAAATCTCATCCACGGTTAGTATAGGAATGGCGTTATAAACGACTTTTAAGATAGCATTTTTGTATAAATAATCGAAAGTAGAAAATCGGAAAATGAATAATCATTATCATGGTAAAGGATAATAGTGTCCAACTATTATTTTCTAATATAAAAATTGGCATTTACAAACTGCCGATAGTCATGCGTTTCATTTTTCATTCATTTTTTCATTACACAAAATCCATGCCTTATGAACATCCGAGTGTATGCGCCGAGTCAGGTTTCCAATCAATTACAAGAAGTAGTAAATGATTGTATTGATAACCTGAAGACATTTTTTAGTAGAATCAAAACGGCTGAAGTTTTTATAACGGAAGCAGAAGACAATCGCGTAGAGATTAAATTGTACCTCATGCGCCGCGTGTTGTACACCACCGACCATGCCGATAAATTAGAAAAAGCATTGGAAAATGCTGCCGAAAAAATGCGTAAATTGTTGATAACCTATCAGAAAGAAGTAGCTATTTTTTAGAATGTAAAATTTTTAACACTTTTTGAGTGCAGAATGAATCGAGCGTTTGTTCTATTTGGATACAAATTATTTTGCACATTATAAACAAAAAACGAACGCTTATGACGATTCAAGTAAATGCACCTTTTCAGGTGAGCGATAGCCTACGGGCGCTGATAGATGAAAAAGTAAATAAACTAATGACTTATTACGAACGCATCGAAAGTGCCGAGGTGTTTTTTCGGGATGAAGACCACAATACGCACGCTACGTCTCTGGCAAATACGGCTGAAATCAAATTAATCGTGCCGGGTCATATTCTTTATGCAGATGAAACATCCGAGTCTTTTGAAAAATCATTATCGGCTGCCACGGAGAAGATGCGAAAACAGTTAATTAAGCACAAGGAATTGTCTACGTCGCATTTATAGTGTGTAAGACGTGTCAGGTTTTAAAAACCTGACACGTCTTCATTAAAATTTTACAATTGAATAAATCGCTTGATGCGGCCGCTTGGTCACCATTTTTCCATTTACTTTTACTTGGCTATCTTTACGATCTTCATCAAAAATAATAAATAACGTCCGGTCATCCAATAATGTAATCCCTTCCGCTTTATTTAAAAAATATAATTGTTTCCCTTTATTCATAACTGGTATCGGTGCTTCGCCTTTTGCTAATTTTGACAATGGTAATATCCACAAACTGCTTGCCAACGCTTTCGTTTTTTCATCGCCGAGTTCTTCATAGGAAGTCATTACAATTAAACTATTACTTTTTGCATGATAAGTCAAATCGGAAATGCCCATTTTCTGACCATTCACCACCGGCTGATATTCATATATTTTTTTGAAAGTCGGACTGACTTTAATTCCGTTTTTAGAATCGGTGTACGTCGTCTCCAAGAGCGTAAAAGCATATTCAAATTTTTGATAACTCTCCCCTATCTCGCGCACGCCAAAAATCAAGCGATTGCCAGGCAACACCGCCAAGGCTTCAATTTTGAAATACGGCGCACCTTGTGGGAACTGACTGGTTATCAATGTCTTCTGAATGGAGCTGCGCAAATCCATCGAACTAAGCACGTTACTTCTCGCCGTACCTGCTACGTATTCCACGTCTGAAAAATCTGCTGCGCGCCAAGCCAACAGCGAATTATAGCCATCCCAATCTGCCACTTTTCCCTTGATACGGTCAAACGCCGTCGTCGCAAAAAACACACTGTCATTCTGACTTTTCGCAAACGCTTCTATTTTTTGCACTTCCTGAAAAGCGATATTCGTAATATAACTTATCTGATTATTGGCAATCGCGCCGTTCTTTATCGCTGCAATCGGCACCGAAAACACAGGCGACAACTCCTTCCCCGGCACAGGTTTATCAATAGCAATCAACAAGTTATCGCCTATTTTCATCACCGCCGAAGCCTCGCTGTACACATAATTGACAGAGTCTGCCTTCAAGCCGCTGATGTACGCATCCAGCAAACCAGTGTTGGTGACGGTAGCTTCAACAGAAGTGGCAGCTTCAAAATTGAGGAGTTGGGTGGTTTTACAACTGAACAGCAACAAGGCTATTATTAAGGTAAAAATATTTTTTAAACAATTCATATCCAATATATTATAACATTTATAGTTAATTTACCAAAAAGCATAGAATGTGCTAATTGTTACAAAGGTAAAATGGCAATGGTAAAATCAAAGCTATCTCAGTATAAATAATAAGCAGGATGCTAAAATAAAGATCGGCTAAAATAAAAAAATCCCGACCTCTCTCTAAAGCCGGGACTACTTTCATACTAATTCAATTATGAAAAAACTCGATAGTTAATTTGCTGATATGCCAATTTGCTGATGTGCTAATACTCTGCTGATATTCCCGCTTCCGACCTCCGATTTCGTTCTAGGCCAACATCAACTCAGAATTTGCTTTGCCCTCCAATTGTGTTTCGCCCATCAGATAAATATCCATCGCTCGTGCTGCTTCGCGTCCTTCCGAGATTGCCCACACCACCAGCGATTGTCCTCGGCGCATATCGCCTGCTACAAAAACTTTATCGAGGTTCGTTCTATAATTGGAATCCTTTACATTTCCACGTTCGTTGAGCGAGACACCCAATTGTTGTAATAAGCCTTCGTATTTCGGGTGGGCATAACCGATGGCGATGAATGCCAAGTCGCACGGAATTTCTTTGATGAAGTCGGGTTGTTCTTGAAAACTATATTTTCCGGTTTCGTCGCTGCGCCAATCCAAAGTTACGATTTGTAGCGACTTTACCAAATTATTTTTATCACCCAAGAAAGATTTTGTCAAAATAGCCCACTCGCGCTGGCAACCTTCTTGGTGCGAGGACGATTCGGTGTAAATCAAGGGCACATTGGGCCAGTCCGTCAGCTCTGCTTTGGAGGACGGTTGAATGTGATATTGCAACTGCGTAATGGAAGCCGCGCCCTGCCGATTGGCATTGCCGACACAATCCGAACCCGTATCGCCGCCGCCGATAACGACCACGTGTTTGCCTTTGGCATTAATGGAATCTTTTTCTGGAATGACGTCGCCCGCCACGCGCCGATTGCACTGCTCCAAATAATCCATCGCATAATGTACACCTTTCAAATTTTTGCCTGGAATGGTCAAATCGCGCGGCACAATCGAGCCACCCGCCAACAACACCGCATCAAACTCCTGCAAAATGTGCTGCGCATCAATATTGCCGCCTACTTCCACACTAGTTTTAAATCGAATTCCTTCTGCTTGCATCAGCGCTATCCGCCGTTCTAATACCCATTTTTCGAGTTTAAAATCAGGAATGCCATAGCGTAATAAACCGCCTAATCGGTCACTTTTTTCAAACACCGTCACCAAATGTCCGGCTTTATTCAATTGCGCAGCGGCTGCCAATCCACCCGGACCGGAGCCAACAATTGCCACTTTCTTCCCCGTGCGCAACACCGGCGGCTGCGGACGCACGTACCCGCGCTCGAACGCTACTTCGATAATCGCTTTTTCAATATGCTCGATGGCGACCGGCGGCTGATTGATGCCCAACACACAAGCGGACTCGCAAGGTGCGGGGCAAATGCGTCCGGTGAATTCTGGAAAATTATTCGTGCTATTCAAAATCTCATACGCCCGTAACCAATCCTCATCATACACCGCTTCATTAAATTCTGGAATGATATTGCCCAACGGACAGCCATTATGACAAAATGGCACGCCACAATCCATACAGCGCGTGGCTTGTTGCACGGTTTTGCGCTCGCTGAAATCTTCGTATATTTCTTTGTAATCTTTCACGCGCTCTTGTGGCTTCCGCGATTTCGGAGTCTCCCGATTGTATTTTAAAAAACCTTTAGCGTCCATTTTTTTGTGTTAATGTGTTCTTGTGTTCTTGTGCGCACGTAACGTGAAGACATGAACATTTGAACACAAATTACATAGAAGCAGTGACCAATACGTTAGAAGATTGCGCTACAACAATTCGGCTTTGCAGCACCGCTTTATAATCCTTTGGCATTACTTTTACAAAACTATGCTTTGCCTCTTCCCAGTTATTTAGTAAATGTAAAGCTCTTTTACTACTTGTATAACGAAAATGATTGCGCAACAAGGTGCGAAGTAATTCATAATCAGCCATTTCCATTCGGTCCAAATCTACCATTTCTCGGTTGACGCGCTTTTCAAATTTGCCACTGGCGTTATACACAAATGCTTCGCCGCCGCTCATACCTGCTGCAAAATTCTTGCCCGTTTCTCCTAAAATTACAACCAAACCTCCTGTCATATACTCGCAACCGTGGTCGCCGATGCCTTCTACCACTGCTGTTCCACCAGAATTGCGCACCGCAAAACGCTCGCCTGCCATGCCGCTGATATACGCCTCGCCGGAAGTCGCGCCGTACAACGCCACATTGCCGATGATGATATTTTCACTTACTTCAAACTGCGCCTCGCGGTCCGGCACCACGATGAGTTTCGCACCCGATAAGCCTTTTCCAAAATAATCATTGGCTTCACCTTCAAGTGTAAATTGTAAACCACGCGCCGCAAATGCGCCAAAACTCTGCCCCGCCGAACCTCGGAAACGGAATTGAATCGTATCCTCCGGTAAACCCTCGCCGCCGTAGCGTTTAGAAATTTCGTAAGATAACATCGTGCCGACAGCGCGGTCGGTATTGTAAATATCAAAAGTAGAACTGATGCCCTGCCCTTGCTCGAGCGCAGGTTCCGCCATATAAATCAGCTTTCTATCCAACACATTTTCAATGCCGTGCTGCTGCTCGATGAGTTTGTATAAGCCTACGCCTTCTTCTGCCGGTTGTTTGTATAAAATCGGCGTTAAATCCAAATCCTTATATTTCCAGTGTGGAATGTGAGTTTTCAAACGCAGCATTTCTACTTTGCCCACCATTTCATTGATGGTACGGTAGCCGAGGTCTGCCATGATTTCCCGCAAATCTTGCGCCAAGAAATGAAAGAAATTAATAACGTGTTCCACATCGCCGGTGAAGCGCTGGCGCAGTTCCGGGTCTTGCGTAGCGATGCCGACCGGACAAGTATTCAAGTGACATTTGCGCATCATGATACAACCTTCCACCACGAGTGCCGCCGTAGCGATACCCCATTCTTCCGCACCCAGCAAGGTTGCAATCGCCAAATCTCGTCCGGTGCGCACCTGCCCGTCTACCTGCACGGTGACACGGTCGCGGAGCTTATTTTTAACCAACGTCTGCTGCGTTTCCGCCAAACCCAATTCCCACGGCAGACCGGCGTGTCGGATGGAAGTGAGCGGCGAAGCACCCGTTCCACCATCGTGTCCCGAAATCAGAATCGCATCCGCATGGGCTTTCGCAACGCCAGAAGCGATGATACCAACGCCTGCTTTCGACACTAATTTTACACTGACTCGCGCCTCTCGATTCGCATTTTTTAAATCAAAAATCAACTGCGCTAAGTCTTCAATCGAGTAAATATCGTGGTGCGGCGGTGGAGAAATCAAGCCAACACCTGGTGTAGAATGTCGTACTTTGCCAATCCATTCGTCCACTTTATGACCGGGCAACTGACCGCCTTCGCCGGGCTTGGCTCCTTGTGCCATCTTGATTTGCAACTCGTCGGCATTTGCCAAATAGTGACTCGTGACCCCAAAACGACCGGAAGCTACCTGCTTCACCGCTGAGCGTTCCCAATCGCCATTTTCCTTTTTTGCATAGCGCATTTCGTCTTCGCCGCCCTCGCCACTATTGCTTTTTCCGCCGATTCGATTCATTGCAATTGCCAAAGTCGAATGCGCTTCATGTGAAATCGAACCAAACGACATCGCGCCCGTAGCAAAGCGTTTTAGAATATTTTCAATCGGCTCGACCTCTTCAATCGGAATGCTATTGCCTTTTCTAAAAGTCAGCAAACCGCGCAGCGTCAGGGCTTTTTCGTCTTGCGCATTGATTAGTTTGGCGTATTTGCGATAAGCAGTCATATCGTTTTTACGGGTCGAATATTGCAATAAATGAATCGTCTGCGGATTGAATAGATGCTCTTCGCCCTGTTGTTTCCATTGAAAAACGCCGCCCACATCGAGCTTAGGATTGGCAATGATTTTTTCTGGAAATGCCAACTGATGTCGTGTAATCACTTCTTTTGCAATATCGTCAAAACCAATGCCTTGTATACGAGAAATCGTGCCCGAGAAACATTCTTTTATAACCGATTTATGAATGCCTAAAGCTTCAAAAATTTGCGCACCTTGATAAGATTGGAAGGTAGAAATGCCGATTTTGGACATGATTTTCAACAGTCCTTTCCCGATTGCTTTATTGTAATAGGAAATCGCTTTTTCGATGGGCAAATCCGATTCAAAAAAATGTTTTTCCTGCAAATCCATAATTGTAGCGTACGCCATGTAGGGATTCACCGCGCTCGCGCCATAGCCCACCAACGTTGAAAAATGATGCGGCTCCCAAATATCGCCTGCTTCGATGACGATGGACGTGCGACCGCGCAAGCCTTCATTAACCAAGTGGTGATGTACGGCACCGACCGCCAACAGCGACGGAATAGGCGCGAGATTCGCGTCAGCTAAACGGTCGGACAAAATCAAAATATTCACGCCATTGCGTACCTTGTCTTCGGCAGCCGCGCACACGTGTTGAATCGCCGCGTGTAGTCGCCCTTTCTGCTCATCAGGTTTAAATAGAATATCAATCGCGTCCGACTTAAAATGTGGATGCTGAATATGTCGAATTTTTGCCAAATCTTCATTGGTCAATACTGGACTCGACAAGTGCATGAATCGCGCACGTTCTGGTGCTAAATCCAACATATTTCCGGCTCCCCCCAACATTGCAAACAAGGACATCACTGAGCGCTCCCGAATCGGGTCAATCGGCGGATTAGTTACTTGCGCAAAGAGTTGTTTAAAATAATTGGACAAGTGCTGCGAGCGTTGGGAGAGCACTGCCAGCGGCGTATCCGCGCCCATCGAACCGAGGGGTTCTTCGCCATTTTTTGCCAAAGGCGCAATAAATATTTTCAGGTCTTCGCGGGTGAAACCAAACATTTGTTGCCGTTGCAAGAGTGACTGCTCTTCCATGTCTTCCTTCATTTCTGGAGGCGCGGGCAACTCGCTCAAGTAAATTCGGTTTTTATCCAACCAGTCGCGATAAGGCAAGCGTTTACAAATAGATAATTTTAGTTCTTTATCGGCAATAATGCGTCGTTTTTCGAGGTCAGCTATTAAAATTTTTCCTGGCTGCAATCGCCCTTTTGCCAGCACTTTCGATTGGTCAATGCGCAACGCACCTGCTTCGGAAGCAATTATCAAACGGTCGTCATCCGTCAACACGTAGCGCGAAGGACGCAAACCATTGCGGTCGAGCATCGCACCGGCGATGATGCCATCGGTGAAACAAAGGGAGGCGGGACCGTCCCACGGCTCCATGATGGTTTTATGATATTCGTAAAACGATTTTTTGTAATCTGCCATTTGCTCGTCGTGCTCCCACGCTTCGGGTATCATCATCATGAGCGCGTGCGCCAGCGAAAAGCCACTTAACACCAAGAATTCCAATACGTTATCAAAATTGCCGGAATCGGACAACGCCTCGCCACAAATCGGTTTTAACTTGTCTAATTCTTCTTTGCTGAAAAGCGCCGAATCGAGTAATTTCTCTTTTGATTTCCACCAATTTAAATTACCCGTGATGGTATTGATTTCGCCATTATGAGCGATGTAACGTAAAGGCTGCGCGAGTTTCCACTTTGGCGTGGTATTCGTAGAAAAGCGAGAGTGAATAAGTGCGACCGCCGATTTGAACGTTTCATCTTGTAAATCTAAAAAGTAGGAACGCAATTGAAACGTAGTCAACTGCCCTTTATAAGCCACCGTTTTATACGAAAAAGAAGCGATATAAAATTGGTCTTTCCATTGCGGAAACGCATCTTGAATCTGGTGGGTCGCAAATTTGCGCAACACATACAAGCGCCGTTCTAACGACTCCGGCGCAAGCGCATTTTTCGGATGCACAAAGACCTGCTCGAAGTAAGGCTCTACTGCTTTGGCAGAATTCCCAAGTCCTTGATTACTGGTCGGCACGGGACGGTAGCCCAACAAATCAAAACCCAATTCATCTGCTAAGTCATTGAAAATCACTCGACAATGCTCGCGCACGCCTCGTTCCGCTGGAAAAAAAACCATGCCCACGCCATACGCACCGTACTCCGGCAGCGCAAAACCAACTGATGCACATTCTCTCACAAAAAACTCGTGGGGGGTTTGCACCAAAATGCCCGCACCATCGCCAGTGTTGGGTTCGTAGCCGCAAGCGCCGCGATGTTCCATATTTTCGAGCATCGTGAGGGCATCCTCTACGAGTGCGTGGGTTTTGTTGCCACTCAGGTCCGCAATCAAGCCCGTTCCGCAGGAATCCTGCTCCAACTGTGGCACGTATAAGCCTCTTTGGTCACTTTCCATAAACAATCCGGTATTAGGAATAGGTAAAAACTTTAATTTGATATTCAAAAATTTGGTTTGGGTTACTTTGGTAAGGGAAAAATGAAACACTGATTTTAAAAACAAAGCTTTCAAAAATAGGCAGGCAAAAATGAAAAATCGTTCCAAATATTTGAAGAACTCCGATGTGCAAGTATAAATTTTACGATTTTAAACTCCATATTTCAAAAAATGGCAAACTAGAAATCGAAACTTATTATTTCAAAATTCAGAGATATGCAAAATTATATTCTAATTAAATAGTTTTTACAAAAACAAAAAAGAAGATTTAAACGAGCAGATAATTTGTGAAAATTTTAGAGGAGAAGAAATTGTCCCGTTTTCTAAAAAGATAAGCGTAAAAGCGTCCTACGGTTCGGAACCGTAGGACGCTTTTACGACGCTTGTGCCAAATGATGCTTCAAATGCGCCACGTAATCCGTCGCCAAGAATTGTAAGTCGTGCGATTCCATGCTATCCTTGCTTGTATCTACCATTTTAGAATAATTTTCGGGCACCATGTGATCGAGTACCCAACAGATATGGCGATTGAGCGTCGCCCAAAAATTGATTAAATCCTGTGCATCATAGTCTTGATACTTTTGTAAAGCTACCCATTCCTCTTGGTGGTAAATGATATGCGGCGGCTCGGCGTAGTATTGTCCTCGAATGAAACGTTGCAGATTATTCATCGCAGCATCGCATAAATGACCGATAATTTCCTTGCGGCTCCACTTGTCGGGCGCGGGTTTCAGGCTTAAATCTGCTGCGCTGTATAACAAAAAATGGACAGAATATTGGTCAATGAGGTCGCGGAGTTCGGTGGTGGTGTTTTGCACGAATAAATGGTATTGTTGCTATAATGTTTTATTCTGCCGCTAAGATAATTTTTTCATCCAGTAGTTTATCCATCGTTTCTTTATCCACTTGCTCCACCAGCCAAGCGCGGATGAGTTCCTCGGCGATGGCTTTGGTTTCTTCGGAAAGGATGAGGTCTATGACCAGTTCATCTGAATCGGGAATACCATCGAAGTCATCCATGCGATCTAACCAGCCAGAAATGTAAAGATCAAGTCCATCGCTTGTATCGCATTGAATAATGCGAACCCCCCGATTTTGGGATTCCACTAAAGCACTAAAAATTGGATTTGCGTCGCGGTCTTTTTCTCCATTGCTCAAATATAGATTGATGTACGGTCTCCAAAAAAATCCATTTTCCGTTGCTAAAGCATCAAAGAAATCTTGCCACATCGCTTCTATCGCATCATAAGAAGTAGGATTTTCTAAAAAATCAGGATACCAAACCGTTATCATAAGCTATTATTTAAGTAAGTAATAGAATACTAAAATTAAAAATAGAATGCAGACAAAAGCAGTTCCGCTATTTATTTCTATATCAATTCGCACCCCTTTTAATTTTTTATTTCGGAATGACCTATCCTTTGGCGCGTCCAACCCATTCGCATTTTCTATAAAACGTTGCGCCTCTTGCAATTGCTTTTCACGCTCCTTCTTTTCCTTCTCTGTCAATTGATTTTCCAATTCATTCAAAAGCCGCAATCCATCCACTTTACTCAACGGCTCGTCTTGCGACCACGACACGGATTTTTCCGTATTGCCGCCTTGCGCTTGTATTCTTCCGCGATGTTTTTTTGACATGGGTTTTAGGTGATTTCTATTCTGTTGTTCATATAACTTTCTCTTCCAGTAGCTTTTCCATTGTTTCTTTATCCACCTGCTCCACCAGCCAAGCGCGGATGAGTTCCTCGGCAATGGCTTTGGTTTCTTCGGAAAGAATTAATGGAATGACTAACTCTTCAAAATCCGGTAAATCATCATAATCTTCAATCTTGTCTAACCAGCCGGCGATAAACTGTTCTGTATCCTCTGCTTGATTGTCTTGAATGATGCGCACGCCGCGATTTACACTATCTACTAATGCCGTGAAAATAGGATTTCCATTAGAATAAAGCTCCCCTTCCCGATAATCTGACTTAAAATAAGGACGATGCGAAAGATTATATTTTCCTAATATTTCATCGAAAATGGATTGCCACATGGCTTGCATCGCACGATAGGCAGTAGCGTTTTCTAAAAATTCAAAACGAGATGAAGTAATCATAATGTATTTATTTGAATCCAAATAAAAATAGTAAAATTGCGATTAATAAACTCAGGAAAGCGATACCTCTCCATACTTCAATATCAATTCTGATACCGTCACTTTTACCTTTAGCTCCATAAAAAGACCTTCGCTCCGGCGCATCAATGCCACCTTGCACATTTTCTATAAAGCGTTGAGCGTTTGCTAATTGCTTCTCGCGCTCCTGCCGCTCTCGTTCCGTCAACTGATTCTGCAAGTCATTCAGTAACTTCAATCCATCCACTTTACTCAACGGCTCGTCTTGCGACCAAGAAACCGATTTTTCCGTGTCACCGCCCTGCGCTTGTATGCGTCCACGATGTTTTTTTGACATGGGTTTTAGGTATTTTGGTATTGCTTACAATTTTAATTTAAAAAGGGTTCCGCCGAACGCTACCTCCGAAGTGATTCTTTACCCTCTTTTGAAAAGCACAGGTAAAATAAGGTTTGATTGTATAATAAATTGCCATTATCATCTAAGATCGACTTGGTAGGTGCAATCGCATCTAAAGTGGAACTGAGTTGGTGTGATTTTGTATCATAATACCACGTCTGCCTTACTTTATATTCTTTATAATCTTCAAATTTTAATGCTGGGCGTTTTTCAATTTTTATCGTTTCGGTGTAATCATGATGATTAAAACCACTAATAGAATCCCCCGAAGCATTAAATATTTCTTCATATTCATTTTGATTAATTAATTGATTACAGCAACGTCTTGATTCGGTAGAGTACGTTTTAATCGCTTTACTTTTTGGCAATTGAAAAAAGAATTGTTCAAACGCTTGGGCAAGGTCGCCTTTTAATGTTTTGAAAGAATCGGTATACAAATATTCGGAAGTTTCCATGACGAGTGGCACATTCGACTGATTGATATTTGGCGATTTTTTTGAAATAAGTGGGAAAGCTACATATATCAACACCTCTTTTTCTTCTAAAATAGAATCACTTTTTTCATCATAAATAGGCAGCATTAAACTTACGCCCATGACCCGATTGGCTAATTGCTTTGTTTTTCTATTATAATACCAAACTTGTTTTACTAGACAAGATTTAATATCATAATAAATTGGCTCACAGACAGACACAATAGCAAGACGCTCTTCAAAAGTTTCGGGGTCAATATAAGTCGTAGTATCCACCCCCGGAAAAAGTCTTTGGGAAATTTCTTCTTTTGTTAGCTTCTTACCTCCCACTTTTGCATAAGCCGCAAGTTTTCCTTCTTCCACCGCATCAACAATACCAGCAAGTAAAGAATAAGATTCGCTGCAATAACTAAAATCATTTTTCCGAACGCGATAATCATATCTTCCGTTTCCTTCCAAGTTTTCCGGTTCAAAATTGTATTCGAGTTCTGTTTCGGCTATCCATTCTATATTGGGGTTGGAAAGCAAACCTTCCATTTGAGCAAATCCATGATAACATACTAAAATAAATGCTAAAGTGAAAATGATTTTCATAGTAGATTTTATAGTAAAATGCTACAAATTTATAAAGTTACATTAGTATCCAAAAGCACCCAACTATTTAAAACGGTAAACGCTTTAGCTACATTAATTGAAAAAATATTTTCTTTCTTTGTACAATTGTACCGGGGGACTTCATCCGCCGTTTATTAGTATTACTGTGGCCGATAAAGTCCGCTACTACAAACTAACCAAACCATGCAAAAAATACTCCTATTCTGTACGCTTCTATTATCCGTTTTTGTCGGCAATTGTCAGAATAAAAGACCTTTGAAACGCCCGACAGGCCCGGAACTGGCGGTGCGCTGGCAATTGATACAAAGTGCAGAAGCCAATCGTTTTGAAGCCAAATTTACCCTTGTCAATCAAGGCAAAGACACGCTGCCGAGTCGCGGCTGGACGATTTATTTCAATCAAATCAGCGGTAGTCCACAGCCCAATCGTGGCAAAGTAAGCGTGCAAAAAATCACGGGCGATTATTATAAATTACAACCCATTGCTGGTTTTTCAAAAGTAGCACCGGGCGACAGCACAATTTTTACCGTCAATTATCAAGGTAGTTTGCGCAAGTACACGCATGGTCCGCACGGGATGTACATCGTATTTGAAAATAATAATATCGGTAATGAGCAAGCGCCGGAAGCGTTGACCAATGTTACAATATTGCCCCTTCCGAACGACAATCAAATGGTCTATCGCAACAATCCGCCCGTGCCGCTGGCGACTTGGTATTATAATCGAAATGCGGAAATGATAACATTAGCGGATACGGATGTGCCAAAAATTATTCCAACGCCCGTGCAATTAAAATCCACTAATCAAACTTTTATAATCAATAAAAACTGGCGCATTCGATTTGAAAAGTCATTACAAAAGGAAGCCAATTATTTAGCTTTATTGTTAGAACAATCGCTTGCCGCAAAAATTCAAACCGAGGAAAGTATTACAGGAGATAAGGAAGCTATTATATTAAAAATCAATTCACAACTCACGCAACCCGAATCGTACCGGCTCACAGCAAGTGCCGCAAATGGCATTTTAATTGAAGGGAAAGATGCGGCGGGTGTGTTTTATGGCATTCAAAGTCTGCTTGCTTGGTTGCCACCAACAAGTTTTAAAAATGGTCAAAATATCCTGACTATCAACGAAGTACAAATTGAGGACGCACCGCGTTTCGGTTATCGAGGCATTCATTTGGATGTGGCGCGCAATTTTAATAAAAAAGAAACAGTATTGAAATTATTGGATGTAATGGGTTTTTACAAACTCAATAAATTACATTTCCATGTAGCAGATGATGAAGGTTGGCGATTGGAAATTCCGGCACTGCCCGAACTCACGCAAGTGGGCGCACGTCGCGGACACACGCGCACGGAGAGCGACCGCATTTATCCGGCGTACGGCTCCGGTCCGTTTGTGGATGCCAAGGATTCGTATGGTTCTGGTTATTACACAAGTGCTGATTTTATTGAGATTTTGCGCAAAGCGACGAGTCGGCACATTGAAGTGATTGTAGAATTTGATACGCCCGGACACAGCCGCGCTGCCATCAAAGCCATGCAAAATCGCTATAATCGTTTAATGGCTGCTGGTAAAAAAGCAGAAGCTGAAGCGTATTTATTACATGACCCAAAAGATGCATCTAAATATAATTCTGCGCAAGGTTACTCTGATAATGTGCTGTGCATTTGCAAGGAAGCGCCGTATCGGCTGTGGGAAACGGTGATTGACGAAGTGCAAAAATTGTATGCAGCAGCTGATGCGCCGTTGAAAACCATTCACATTGGCGGCGATGAAGTGCCGAGCGGCTCGTGGGAAAAATCGCCAATTTGTGCAGCTTTCAGAGCGAAAAATCCGCAATACAAAACGATAGAAGATTTACAACATTACTTCCTGCGGCGCGTGAATAATATGTTGACAAAACGGGGTTTAAAAACAGGTGGCTGGGAAGAAATTGTACTCAAAAAAGAAGGAAATCGCTATGTGCCAAATCCTGAATTTGCCGGTAAAAATTTGCAAGCGTGGGTATGGATCAGCGCGTGGGACAGCGACGGACTCGTGTATCGCATGGCAAATGCGGGCTTTCCAGTGGTGGTGTGTAATGTGCCGAATTTTTATTTTGACTTAGCTTATAATCCTGAGGCACGCGAGCCAGGCTTGTCATGGGGCGGTTTTGTGGGCAATCGCGAGCCGTATGCGTATATGCCGGAGAATGCGTTTGTGTCCGAAGATTTTTCTGGTTTTACAAAAGATATGAATCAAGCTGCTAAGATGGAAGCCCTCACGCCCAAAGGTTTACAAAATATCCTCGGCTTGCAAGGGCAATTGTGGAGCGAGACGATTCATGGACAGGATGAATTGGAATATTTGCTCCTCCCCAAACTCTTCGGACTCGCCGAACGCGCGTGGTCGCCACAACCCGCTTGGGCAAAAATGAACAACGCCACCCAACGTGCCGCCGCTTTGGACACTGCGTGGAATGCGTTTGCCAATACCATCGGACAAAGAGATTTACCTCGTTTGGATTATTTATTTAATGGCTACCATTATAGAATTGCCCCGCCGGGCGCAGTTGTGGAAAATGGATTATTGAAAGCAAATACAGAGTTTCCAAATCAACAAATTCATTACACAACAGATGGCACGGAACCAACTATCAATTCTACATTATACGAAAAAACAGTGCAAGTAAATGGAATGGTAAAATTGAAAGCATTTGATACGAGGGGCAGAGGAAGTCGGACGAGTGTTGTTCAATAATTTTGAGATTCAAAGTTTAAGGGCATTAGAATGTTATGATACTCCTTAAATCATTAGATGTTGAAGTTTGTTAACTTCAACATCTAATGATTCAAGGAGTCGAAACCACTACAACCATTCAGCACCCACCGTCTATCCATTTCCATCCTTTTTTCATCAAAAATCTAATTTTGTTGATTTTATACAAATCATAGTTTTTTATTTTATTCTAAATGCAAGAAGGCTTACTTTTAACTTTTCAACACTTCTTTACAACATCTAAAAATCGTTTCAAATGAAAAAATGGTACTTATTCCTACTTATTTCTATTTCTATTTCTATTTTCGCTTTCACCGATCTGCTGGCGGCTAATAAAGACGGGAAAATCCTGCTATACGCTCGCCTTTCTGGAGCCCAGGAAGTGCCTGTTGTCGCTACCAAAGCGAAAGGTTTGGTCACTTTTACGATGGAAGAAGACTATAAAACGATGACTATCAATGGCGTATTTGATAGCTTGAGCGGACCAATTACAGGTTGTCATTTCCATACTGGCGCGATTGGGGTGAATGGTCCGGTGGTCGTTAATCTCATCACGTTGGTCAAAGGCAACAATCAAATTGAAGGTAAAGTCACAGTGACTAAAGCCCTGCTTGCCGCCATCAGTGCTTATGGGGTGTATATCAATGTGCATACGGCAGCCAATCCGGGCGGCGAAATCAGAGGACAACTGTTCACCGAAACCGATTTGCATTTTGCGGCGCAGCTCACGGGTGCCAACGAAGTGCCGGTGATTGCTACCACGGCGACGGGCTTGGGCAGTTTTGTGTTGAGTTTTAATGCGACCAAATTGGAGTACAAAGCATTGGTTACGGGTTTGTCAGGACCTATCGTTGCGGCACATTTGCATTTTGGCGAGGCAGACAAAGCTGGTCCAGTCGTGTATCCACTCACTTTTTCGGGCAATAGTTTGACTGGAACGTTGGACGTATCCGCAGCTTTCGTGGATAGTCTTTTGAATGATAAGATTTATATTAATGTACACACCGCAGCCAATCCCGGTGGAGAAATTCGGGGGCAACTTAGTTTTTTCAGCACTATCGCATTTGATGTGGTCGGGATCGGAGCGAATGAAGTACCTGCAAAAGTGTCGCCGGGTAAGGCGCTGGGTATTGGTTGGATAGATGGCGGCTTAGATACATTGAGTTATTTGGTGATGTATGACAGTCTGACTCCTACGGCGGGGCATTTCCATACGGGCGCAGCAGGCGTGAACGGTCCTGTCATTATCCCTTTTACGGCGGTTCCGGGTTCAAAGTTTTTTATAGGTCGCGTAGGGATTAAACCGGATACCTTATCGAAAATATTGAAAGGAGCAGTCTATTTGAATCTTCACACGGCAGCGAATCCGGGCGGGGAAATCAGAGGTCAAACCAGTACGTCCGTGCGCGAAGGTTTAGTAGCGAATCTTTGTGGCAAACAAGAAGCACCCAACCCTGTAATTGCCACTGGCATCGGGGCAGGTTTTCTTTCTATTGATAGGAATAAACTGCTTGGTCACGTCGAATTGGTCACGACGGGCTTGACCAGCAATGCTGTAGCAGGGCACATTCATGGCGGTGCAAAAGGGGTGGCAGGTCCGGTAATCATCGGTTTGGGCATCACGGGCGCAACGGGTAATCAGGCAAGTGGCGTTTTTACCATTCCCCGCACTACTTTTGCAGACTCCATTATCAATGGTTTGACTTATTACAACGTGCATACTGCAGCAAATCCGGGTGGTGAAATTAGAGGTCAAATAGCGAAAGAACTACAAACTGAATGCTCCACGTTGACAGGCGTTTTTGAATTGAACGGAGAAAAATTGAATGTTAAAGTATTCCCCAATCCGATGTATGATGCGGTCAATTTAGCTTTTGAAAGCAACGAAACATTTACAGCGCAAGTCGTTATTTTTGATATAATGGGTCGTCAAATGTTGTCAAAAAGAATAGATATATTCAGCGGAGACAATCAAGTGAATGTAGAGGTGAATAACTTGTCGCGCGGTATTTACCTTATTCAGCTACGAAATGAAAACGGCGTTCTCTTTACAGAAAAAGTGGTGAAACAGTAAAATATAGATAATTCTGTGTGTAAGGATTAGGAAACTTTCAAAGTTTCCTAATCCTTTTTAAAGCTCTCTTATATCACCTCAAACGTGAGAAACTCGTCGCCATTATTATCATTTCTATCATCTCTTAGTTTGATGACTTTACTTGATTTCTCCGTGAGTATCCAATCATCGGTGAGGTCACCTAATGGTTTTGTTCCTACGCCGGTACTGATAATCAACTTGTTAGAACTGGCATCCACCTGCCAAGTGCCAATGGTAGTTGCGCCATTCTTCGTTGCTTTAAACACCCCTCCGGTTTCAAACGCAAAAGTGTAGCCCGAAAAATCGCTGGTTTCTTCCTTGTCTTTGTCAAAGTAATACGTCACTTTCCAAGTGCCGCCATTGGTCAGCGTGTCATCAGTGCTGCTTGGCGCGTTATCGTCGTCATTGTTGCAAGCCATCGTAAATGCGCTAATAAACAAGCACACACCAAGCATTTTTAACATCCATGTTTTCATAAGAAGCGTGATTTTTGATGATTAAAAAATAGAATGCCAAAACGAATACAGTGGGCTGTTTAGTGTTAGATATGAAAAAAAGTAATTGGTGCAGTAGCGTTGTTGCTCTAAATAATCTACTATTCTTGCAAAATATACCTTAATCACTTTCAAAATAACTTTCTGCATTTCGCTAATTAGCGACACATCATTTTTATTAACATAGAGTTTACGTACTAATACTTGCTTTTTTGGAATGATACCTTTATCTTTGTAAAAACGAGTTGAAATAACAAGCTCTACCCTTTTAAATTTCAACTTTCGGCTTACACTACTCCCATTTTTTTTTGAACAACATGGAACACTTCTCAAACACTTTTTGAACAACACACAAAGAGCAGGATGGACATCCATAGGAGCTGCAATGGTACCGGCAGCGTATTGCATCCATTTTTTTAATCCTAAAAACGATTTTCTATCGTGAAAACGAAGATCCTTTTATTGTCGATTTTTTGCTACTTACTGTGTAATCAGAGTGTGAACGGACAAGCAAGTATCGTAGGCGAAATACTGTATGAAGACGGTACGATGAACGTTGGCGATTTTGACGTATTTTTATTTATTGACCCAATTGGAGGAAACACGACAATTGATGCTGGAGACTATGGGCAATTTTCTTGGACACTGCGTTCAACTCAATCTGGTAGTACAAACGGAGCTGGGATTCAAGTAAATCCTAAAAACGACTATGGTAGCGGTTTTAAGTGTAGCTGATATTATTCAAATAGAAAAACATCTTGCTACACCTCCACAAGTTACTTTTGACAATTACAACAAAATAGCTGCCAATGCAGATAATGACTCGGATATTGATACGATGGACATCAATGCAATTAGAAAGATAATATTGGGACTTACAACTACCTTTCCTGCCCCCTCTTGGCGGTTTATTATGGATAAGGATAAAAGTAGTTTTCAAAGTGCCACTTTTCTAAATGCTTACAATTATTTAGTAGATAACGGATACGAGATAAGCAATGTTACAGCCACTCAGATTACGAATGCCAATTGGATAGTTCGAGCAATTAAAGTTGGTGACTTGAATGGCTCACACCCTGAGATTCGCGCCTCCATATCTCCTGCACAAGTAAGTACAAATGCTATTTTGGCAGGGGAAGAAGTGGAACTTATTTTCCATGTAAAAAATTTCAATGATATTCAAGGTTATCAATTCGGAATGCATTTAGACCCGGCTTATGTGGATATTTTATCCATTGAGCAAGGGGATTTAGAGGGTTTTTCTTTAGATAATTTTGGAGACCATACGAAAGAAAGAGGAGAATTACGTGCGATGTGGTATAGTAAAAACGCGAAGAACGTGTCACTTGGGGAAAAGGATGTTATTTTTAAGCTTAAAGTAAAAGCAGTACAGCCTGTAAATAACTTACAAAGCGTATTACAGGTTAGAGATGCTATACTTCCGATGGAGTTCATTGCCAATGGCAGCTTGGCTACCGATGCAGCACTGGAAGTAAAAGTAGTACGTGGCAATGTAGTTGCATCTAATCAGGAGCTAAAAGTCTATCCAAATCCAGCTACTGATGTATCAAGCGTAGGTTTTAACTTAGAAGAACCCGCTCAAGTGAATCTGGCTATTTACGATGCAAGTGGGAAGTTAATTAAAATTTACCGCGAACAGTTTTCAAAAGGTTACAATGAGTTTTTATTAGACCATTTAACAACTTTACCATCTGGTTTATTGCTTCTAAAATTAGAGACGGCAAGTTGGTCTGCTCAATCTAAATTAGTAACTGGTCTTTCGCAGGCCAAAAATTTTGAATTTTGAGAAAAAGTAATATAGTCTGAACTTTGGCTGCTAAAAGAG
>ENA-ORBV01002074-ORBV01002074.1-microbial-mat-metagenome-genome-assembly--contig:-NODE-2074-length-43137-cov-7.288969_pt1 | contig 43137 bp, 32 predicted proteins | sample MGYA00237777_ERZ505514 | MGnify/ENA primary metagenome ERZ505514 (study PRJEB26160, sample SAMN06269048) | microbial mat metagenome | isolation source: Oligotrophic lake microbial mat | place... | reverse complement strand
TTCAAGCAGAAGACGGCATACGAGATTCGCCTTAGTCTCGTGGGCTCGGAGATGTGTATAAGAGACAGCCCCGTCACTTACATATAGCGAAATTTCTGGTCTAAAAAGGACACCCGCCGCCTATAGTTCACAATTGTGGAGATACCTGCTTCCTCCACGCTCCACTTCGGCTAACCCTTGGTGGCGATAACCCTGGCCGTAATGTCTGCTAAGATTTCGCCATGCGACTTTTGCTGGTTTTCTCGATGGCGACGGCGGCCCAGGCCCAAGGCTGGACAAACTTGTTCGATGGAAAGTCCTTGAACGGCTGGGAGGCGCGCGCCACCTCCGCCCCGCCCGGCACCGGCGACTGGAAGGTGGAGAGTGGCACACTGCTTTGCGGTGGCGGCGGCGCCGGTTGGATTGCCACCAAAGACATCTACCGGAACTTCCGCCTGCAACTCGAGTTTCGCGGCGCGGCCACGGTGAACAGCGGCGTCTTCCTGCGCAGCCAGAAGGCGGGCGAACCGCACGTCACCGGCTACGAGCTACAGATTTGGGATATGCAGCCGGCCGGTTTCCTCACCGGCAGCCTGGTCGGCAGCGTGAAGGCTTCGCTGACCAAGATCAAGGCCGATGCCTGGAACAAATTCGATGTCACGGCCCAGGGCGATCACTTTGTCGTCAAGTTGAACGGCCAGACGGTGCTCGATGCTCACGACCAGAAGCATACTGAAGGGGTCATCGGCCTGCAGTGCCAGCCCAAGCAGCGCATCGCCTTCCGCAGCTTGCGAATCCAGCCCGCACCGTAAGGTGTGGGGCAGTAGGACGACTGGTGCGGCGACGGCCACGCTTTGCTTCTATCTTATTCAATCCATGATCTTTATCCTCGAACGGGGGCATCCACGCGCATCCCCGGGTTTCCCGCTAAGTAAAAGAAAATAAGTAACTTAGGTCCAATTGTCAATCGGAGACCCTGGATGAACCGCGCCTTCCAGAGCGCGAGTCTCCCTCTATGTCACTGATAAAAATCAATTTATCCGGCCGACCGCTACTTCAACCCCAGCCCGACAATGACATTCAGGGCGAGCGCAAATAGCAGCGCTCCCAAGAACACGCACACCGGCATCGTCAACAGCCAGGCGAGGGCCAGATTGCGCACGGTCCCCATCTGTAGGCCGGAGCCACTGGCGGTCATTGTCCCCGCGACGGCCGAGGAGAGCACGTGGGTGGTGCTCACCGGCAGGCCGGCGATATCTGCGGCGGCAATCGTGGAAGCCGCCACAAACTCCGAGGCTGCGCCCTGCGCATAGGTCAGGTGCGACTTCCCGATCTTCTCGCCCACCGTGATCACCACCCGCTCCCAGCCGATCATTGTGCCGAGCCCCAGTGCCAGGGCTACCGCCAGTTTTACCCAGAACGGGATGTAGCGGGTGAGCGGATTCAGCTGATCCTGAAACCCTTTCAGCGCCGCCAGTTCCTGCGGGTTCCGCAGCTGTTTCTGCGCCTCAATGTGAGAGATGCTCTCCGCCACCAGGTAAATATAACTCCGCAATTCGCCGCGGGAGGGCTTATCGAGCTCCGCGATGGCGCGCTTGCCGGCTAATGTCGTCGCGATCCGATCGCTGATTTGCGAGAGCGCCAAAAACACGCGCGCATCGGCCGGTTGCTTGGTCTTCAAAAAAGCCGAGATCTCCTCACTCGGCTTCAGCGTCGGCGCCGGCGCGCCGGCCGCGTATTGGTTCAGGATGCGCGAAGCCGCGGGCGCCGTGGCGACGATCCGCTCGATCGACGCCTGGTCGGCGTTCATGTTCAGCGCATAGCTACCCGGCAGAATGCCAATCAAGATGAGCAGAACGAGTCCCATGCCCTTCTGGCCGTCATTCGAGCCATGGGCGAAGCTGACGCCGGTGCAGGTGAGCACCAGAATGCCGCGAATCCAGGTAGGCGGTGCTTGGCCGGGCTTGGGGTCCTCGTAAAGGTCGGTCCGGGTGATCAGGCGCTTCATCACGAGGAGCAAAAGCCCCGCCGAAACGAACCCCACCAGCGGCGACACCAGTAGCGAAATCCCCACTTCCTGGGCCTTCGCCCAATTCACGCCGTCCCCAAAACGCGACCCATTTTTCAACATGGCATTCGCCATGCCGACTCCCATAATCGAGCCGATCAGCGTGTGCGAACTCGAAGCCGGCAGCCCCAGATACCAAGTGCCCAGGTTCCAGATGATGGCCGACAGCAAGAGGGAGAACACCATGGCAAAGCCCGCCGCCGACCCCACATTCAAAATCAGCTCCACGGGCAGCAACGCCAACACGCCGAACGCCACCGCACCACTCGAATTCAGCACCCCCAGCAGGTTCCAAATGCCGGACCAGACTACGGCTACCGTCGGTTTTAGCGAGTGCGTATAGATGACAGTGGCGACGGCGTTCGCCGTGTCGTGGAAGCCATTTACGAATTCAAAGCCGAGCGCCAAGCCCAGGGCAAAGATCAAAAAGAACATGGCACTCGAGGAGGCGTCTTCAAACATAGGAACCCCTCACTGTAGCGCCGATAGATTTCGATTTGATGACATTTCGGCTTCCGCCATCGTTCATCGCGTGCTGCTGGCCGAACGACGCAGGTTGCACGAGACGCCAGGGTGTCGGGTAACCGGTAGTCGAGGAAAAGGCCTTCGCAGCAGGATATTCACGGAAGCCGGCGCGCTCTGCCGTTAGAATGAACCTTGACCGTCGTGACCCACGAACCGCTGCCTAGGATGGTTGTTTACTCCTGACGTGATTCGTTAGAATGATCCTTGACTGTGACTAACGAACCCGTATTCGACTTTGACCTCCTTGTGATCGGCAGTGGTCCGGCGGGCCATCACGCGGCCATGGAATCGGCTAAGAATGGCCGCCGGGTGGCAGTCGTCGACCGCGCCTTCGACCTCGGCGGCGTTTGCCTTCACACCGGCACCATCCCCAGCAAAACTCTCCGCGAAGCCGTCCTCTTCTTGAGCGGTTTTCGCCAACGTTCCTTCTACGGCCGCGGCTATCGCGTCAAGGCGAAAATCCAGATCGAAGACTTGATGTTCCGCGTCGCCGAAGTCATCAAGCGGCAATACGCCGTCATCCAGGATCAACTCCAGCGCCACTCCATCACGGTCTTTGACGGCCATGGCCGCTTCGGCGCCGACGAGCACACGATCGAAGTCCACTCCGACAAACGCGCCACCGTCAGCTATCGCGCCCGCCATATCCTGCTCGCTTGCGGCACCCGCCCCGCCCGCCGCCCGGACATCCCCTTTGAAGCGCCCCAAATTTACGATTCCGACGAATTCATCCAAGTCACCGAAGGCGAGTTTCCCAAAACCGTCATCGTCGTCGGTGGGGGCGTCATTGGTCTCGAATACGCCTCCATGGTCGCCGCGCTTGGCAGCGAGGTCACGATCGTCGAACTGCGCGACTCATTGTTGCAACATGTCGACGCCGAGATCACCCAAGGCTTGGTCTACCAGTTGCGCCGGCAAGGCGTGAGCTTTCGGTTGGGAGAAAAGGTGGTCTCCGTGGAGGCGCCGGAAGGCCTGCCCTCGAAGGCGATCGCCAGGCTCGAAAGCGGCAAGACGCTGGTGGCCGAGGCGTTGCTCTACGCCGTCGGCCGCCAGCCCAATACCGACCTGCTGAACCTCGATCGCGTGGGCCTCACCACCAGCGAACGCGGTCAGCTCGTAGTGAATGAGTTCTTCCAAACCAAGCTGCCCCACGTTTACGCCGCGGGCGACATTGTGGGATTTCCCTCGCTCGCCTCCACGTCCATGGAGCAGGGCCGCATTGCGGCGCACCATATGTTGGGCCTGGAACGGGCCAGTCGCCCGGAACTGCTCCCCTTCGGCATTTACACCATTCCCGAAATCTCGATGGTCGGAAAAACTGAGGCCCAACTCACCGCCGAACGCGTGCCCTACGAGGTGGGCGTGGCTCCCTTCGACGAACTGGCGAAGGCGCAGATCGCGGGCGATCAACTCGGGCTGCTCAAGCTCATCTTCCACGCCGACACCAAGGAACTGCTGGGCGTCCATATCCTGGGTGACAACGCTTCGGAACTCGTGCACATCGGCCAAATGGTGATGATGAATCGCGGCAGTGTCGAAATGCTGCGCGACATGGTCTTCAACTATCCGTCGCTCGGCGAAGCCTACCGCGTGGCGGCGGCCAACGGGCTCGACAAGCTCCGCCGCCGGGCCTAAAGCCATGCAGCTTTGGGATCCCAGCCGCATTGGCATCCCGGGCCTCACTTTGCTCACCCTCGCGCTGGTCATGATGGTCCGTCCACGAAGGCGCTCGCGGTTATTTCGAGCGCGACAAGCCCGGCTTCCTCCAGGCCCATGCCGACTACCTGGGGCTATTGCTCACAGCGCCTGATCGAACGCCGCCAGAAAAATCAGGCCGACGCCTACAGCAGCGAGGCCATTGAGCTGATGAACCGCGCCCAAACCTGTGAATCGGCCCCGGAACTCGCCGAGTTCCACGGCCGGTTACTCGCCTTGCTCACCAAAGCCGTCCACGAACTCGACGAAGACCGCATCTCCGCCGCCAGCTTCCAATCCTTCCGCGCCGTCTTGGGCATCGCTCTCGACGTTGTCGATCAACGCATCCAATCTCGGGGATAAAACTGCCTCTTGTATCGTGCTGGGCAAACACAAAACCCGCACTTAGAGCGCCGCCGCCGCACCCGGAATTTCCCGGCCCGCGAAACGAGGGTCGCCGCCGCTGGCTTTCAGTAGCTCTTCCATCCGGCCCTGTAACCCGTCCACTAACTTCTTTAATTCTGCATCGTCGATCCGCATCGCCAGCCGCGTGCGCTGGTGGGGGAGTAATTTGTACTTACCCACTAAGTTCCGCATCTGGTGGGGATCTTTTTCGATATCGTATAACTCGTCTAAGTCCCACACCCCGTAATACTGCATAAAGCTATAACGCTCGGTGCGAATGCCGTGGATGGTGGGGGTGGCGGGGAAGTCCCGCTCCCATTCGTATTCGTAAAGAAACTCGGTGCGGCCGGGCGCTCGCGCATCGCGGATCACGGGCAGCAAAGACTTGCCGTCCATCGACGCCGGCGCCGGCACCCCCGCCACCTCAAGCAAGGTCGGCCCAATATCCAGATTCAAAGCGAATTGCTTGCGGCGCCCCGCGGGGAACAGGCTCGGGCAGTGCATCAGCAAAGGCACGCGCAGCGAAGGCTCATGCATGCTGCGCTTATCCACCAGGCCATGTTCGCCCCATAGGTAGCCGTTGTCGCCCATGTAGACGACTAACGTGTCGTTCAGAATGCCCTTCTTTTCGAGCGCCGCCAGCACCCGCCCGGTCGATTCGTCGATCGCCGCCAGGCAGCGCGCATAACCCATGTAGAGGTCCTCAAGCGGCATCGCCTGGCCCATCGCGCCGTCAACGCCGTGGCGCGTCAACCGGCGCCGGCGAATCCACTCGGGCTTCTGCTCATACCAATCTTCGCGATACCACAGGCTCTCCGGCCGCGGCATGCGTTGCCCCGCGTAAAGGTCCTTGTGGCGCGGCGCCGGCTGAAACGGCGCATGCACGGCCTTGTGCGATAGATACATCATGAACGGGCCGCTTTCTCCGGCGATGAAGCGTTCGGCCTCATCGGTGAGCGTATCGGTGATGTAGCCGGCCTTAGCGCCGCGCTTACCGTTGATATTGAGCTCACAGTCGAAGTACTGGCCCTGGCCTTCGAAACTCACCCAATGGTCAAAGCCCGGCCGCGGCTCGTCGGAGGCACCGCCCATGTGCCATTTGCCGAGGAACGCCGTGCGGTAGCCGTTCTTCTGCAGCAGCGCGGGAAACGTGGGTAAGCGCGGATCGAGCGGCGTGAAGTTATCCTGCACCTTATGCGTGTGCGGATAGACGCCCGTCAGGATGGAGGCGCGGCTGGGCGAACACAACGACGAGGTGACAAAGGCATTTTCGAAATACAGGCCGCCTCGCGCCAGACGGTCAATCTGCGGCGTCTTCACCCACGGATGGCCGGCGCAGGAAAGAAAGTCGAAGCGATGGTCATCGGTGAGAATGAAGACGATATTGCGCTTGCCGGTCTGCGCTAATAGCGTCGGAGCCAGTGCGGTTTGGAGGGCTTGGCGGCGGGTCATTGGAGATGAAACGATTCTACTGCTTCCCGCTACGACTCCACCACGCGGACCAGCCATTCCGCCACTAGGGCGGGCTTAGCGAGCCCCTCAATCTCCACCGTCGCGGTATAGGCAATCTGGAAGCCGCCCAGGGCCCCGGTTACCGAAAGCAAGCTGAACCGGCCACGAATGCGGGAGCCGGATTTTACCGGCGCCGTGAAGCGCACGCGATTCAGGCCATAGTTCAGCCGGTGGGCGAAATCGCCCTGTAAGTCGATCGCCTCATGCGCCAGGGTGCTCAGCAACGACAGCGTCAAGAAGCCATGCGCGATCGTCCCGCCGAGGGGCGAAGCTTGGGCACGCTCCGGATCGGTATGGATCCACTGGGTGTCGCCCGTCGCGGCGGCGAATTGGTCGATCCGCGCCTGCGTTACCTCCAGCCAACTGGAGACGCCCACTTCTTGCCCGACGAGCGTTTCCAGCTCAGCCTTGCCCTGAATGATCATGAATTACTCCTTCCAGATGGCGAAAGTCTTCCATCCCCAGCAGGTCCTTGAGCGCCGCGTAGGTGTGTTGCCCGATGAGCGGCGCGGCGGCGCCAATGGCCCCGGGCGTGGCACTCAACTTAATCGGCAAACCCGTAACGCGCACCGGCCCCGCCGTCGGATGCTGCACCGTGGGGAACATCTCGCGATCCGCCGATTGCGGGTCGTTGACGACATCGCGCAAATTGCGCACCGGGGCGCAGGGGATTCCATGCAGCCGGAACAAGGCCTGCCAGTGCTTCGTGGGCTGTTGACGAAAGCGCGCGACAATCTGCGGTTCCAGCACTTCGCGATTTGCGACGCGCAGCGCATTCGTCGTGAAGCGCGAGTCGGCGGCCCAATCCGGCTTTTCGAGCGCTTCGCAAAACGTAAGCCAGAGCTTATCGCTGGCCACGGCAATCACAATTTCGCCATCGGCGGCGGGGAACCCGGCGTAAGGCACGATGGTGGCAAAAGCCGTACCCATCGGCACGGGCACATTGCCGGAGCCCAGATAATAGGCGAAGTTCGACGCCATGGCCGAGATCATGCCGTCGAACATTGAGATGTCCACGTATTGGCCACGGCCGGTGGTTTGCCGCGAGTGCAGCGCCATCAGGATGCCAGTCAGCGCGAACATGCCCGCGGTAATGTCGGCGACCGAGTGGCCGGAGCGCGCCGTCTCTCCCTTCGCCGTGCCGGTGAAGCTGATCAGGCCGGAGTCGGCTTGCATAATCAGGTCCATGGCCGGGTCATCGCGGGATGGCCCAGTTTGGCCGTGGCCAGAAATAGAACAGTAAATTAGCTTCGAGTTCAGCGGCTCCACCGCCTGGTACCCCAGGCCAAGGCGCTCCATCGTACCCGGACGAAAGTTCTCGATCAGCACATCGGCCTTGGCGATCAACTGCCGGCAAAGCTCCACGCCGCGAGGATCCTTGAGGTCAATCGCGACGCCCTGCTTGCCAGAGTTGAGGCTCAAAAAGTAGCTCGCCACGTCACCGATAAAGGGCGGGCCCCAGGTGCGGCCCATATCAGTTGAGTGCGGCCCTTCGATCTTATAGACCGTGGCCCCATAGCTGGCCAGCAGCATGGTGCAGTAGGGGCCGGCGAGGGCATGGGTGAAATCGAGGACGACGAGAGGATCGAGAGGGCCGGGCATGCTTTGGCTCAAATTCTCCCATATTTGAGCTTTTCCCGGGGCGGAATGCGCATGATAGCTTTATGCGACTTCTACTTTTGACTCTGTGTTTGTTACAGGCACCCTTGTTAAGGGCACAAAACCCCGCGGGCCAGTACGAGTTAGTGGGCGAACGCGAAGTGGGCTCCGAACTCTTGCTCCGCGCCAATGGGCGCTTCGATTACGGCATGGCCTCCGGTGCCGTCGACTATCAGGCCCAGGGGACGTGGAGAAAAGATGGAGCGGCAGTGGTGCTCACAACCGAACGCACCGCCGCGCCGCCCTTCCGCCTCCTCCGCAGTTTCGCAAGCAAAGCACCAGGGATCCGCGTCTGGGTGAAGGCACCGGACGGCCATGGCGTCCCGAACATCGACGTCGCGATCGGCGACCAGCAGGTGCGAACTTCCTCCGCTGGCGTGGCCCAATTCGAGCCTGGCCTGACCCGCGCAGTGAAGATTCTAATTCCGGTCTATCGCTTAGAAGCCGGGCCCTATCCGCTCCAGGCCGGCCACACCGACCACGAATTCGAGATCAACGGGCCCGCTATCACCACCGTTCGCTTCGAAGCCGAGCGGTTGCCCATCGTAGGCGGCGAGTTGCACCTGCGCTTTTGGAATCGGGACAAAGTGATGCGGTACGTACGGGTAAAGTAGGCCTGTAACAATCGCGCGCCCTGGGTCGTTACTATTAAAGAGATGCGCTCATTTTGTTTTGGCCTCGTTTTCGCCGCTATCGCCGCCGGTCAGTCGTTTGAACAGGCCGTCCAGCCGGTGCTGGCGAAAAACTGCGCCGGCTGCCATCAGGACCGTCTAGCCTCCGGAGGCTTCAACGCCACGCCCTACATGAAGCTGGCGTCGCTCACCCAGCGCGACGACTGGGAACGCATCGTACAGCGCATCCGGACCGGCGAAATGCCACCCAAAGGCGCGCCCCGGCCGAGCGAAGCCGAGGCGAAGGCGCTCATCGCTTTCGTGGAAGCCGAATTCACTAAGGCCGACAAGCTGGTGAAGCCCGATCCGGGCCGCGTCACCGCGCGCCGGCTGAATCGGGCCGAGTACTCGAACACCATCCGCGACCTGCTGGGCGTCGACTTCCGCGCTGAGCGCGACTTCCCCTCCGACGACTCCGGCCACGGCTTTGACAACATCGGCGACGTCCTCACCATCTCGCCCATCCTGATGGAGAAGTACCTCACCGCCGCTGAGCGTATCGCCGCCCGCGCCATCGGCGCCGATCCGCTTCCGAAGAAGCCGCTCGAGTTCGAATATCACACCAAGGACAAGAACATTCGCCGTCCGAACAAGAGCTCCATTGAAGCCACCCATCGCGTGGAGTGGGAAGCCGAGTATGTCATCCGCATTGGCCTGCCCGGCGAGCGGGCCGCCGGTGCCCCCCCGGTGAAGATGGGCCTCTGGATGGATGGCAAGTTACTCACCACCAAGATGGTGGAGACCAAGCCCTCGGGCCTGGTCTACTTCAATCCTTACTCCGCCGAAGAGTTACGCCTCGAGTTACCCGAAGGCGACCATACCTTCCGCGTCGGCTTTATTGATGACGAATTCGTAAAAGGCCTCAGCGACAAAGACGCCTACAGCGACAAGCGCAATAAGTTTTTGAATTCGATCACCTTCGTAGGTCCCTTTGCCGCGAAGGGCGAACGTGCGAGCCGCAAGAAGTTACTCATCTGCGACCCCAAGCTGGCTGGCTGCTCAACGAAGATCCTCACTGCGCTGGCCCGCCGGGCCTATCGCCGCCCCGTCACCCGTGCTGAGGTTGCCGCGCTCGACCGGTTTGTGACCCTGGCCAAAGCCGATGGCCAATCGGCGGAACAGGGCATTCAATTGGCCGTTCAAGCCATGCTGGTCTCGCCCCACTTCTTGTTTCGCATCGAGCGCGACCCGGCGTCCGGCGTCGTCCACCCCATCAGCGACCTCGACCTCGCCTCCCGCCTCTCTTACTTCCTCTGGAGCTCGATGCCGGACGAGCAGTTGCTTGCCTTGGCCGAAGCCAAGCAGTTACGCGCTCAGCTCGATACCCAGATCAAGCGGATGCTCAAGGACGTGAAAGCCGTCTCGCTAGCCGATAATTTCGCCGGCCAATGGCTTGAAACGCGTAACTTAGACCAAGTAAAGCCGGACCCCAAGAAATTCCCCGAATGGTCGCCCGACTTACGCGATGCCATGAAGACCGAGACGCGGATGTTCTTCCAGACCTTACTCCAAGAGAACCGCCCGCTCACCGAGTTTCTGGACGCCAATTACACTTTCTTGAATGATCGCTTAGCGGCGCACTATGGCATTCCCGGCGTCGATGGCCCCGAGTTCCGGCGAGTTACTTTTGCCACCAATGAGCGCGGCGGCATCTTGAGCCACGCCAGCGTACTTACTGTCAGCAGTTACCCCACGCGTACCTCGCCCGTCATTCGCGGTAAGTACGTCTTGCAGAATATCCTGGGCACGCCGCCCCCGCCTCCGCCGCCCGACGTACCGGCGCTGGACGAAGAGAAAGTAGGCAATGCGGGATCCTTGCGGCAGCAGATGGAGGCCCATCGTTCGAGCCCTACCTGCGCCTCCTGCCATAGCCGCATGGACGTGCTCGGTTTTGGCCTCGAGAACTACGATGGCACCGGTAAGTGGCGCACCAAGGAAGGCAAGTTCGAAATCGATGCGAGCGGTACGATGCCCGGTGGCAAGAGCTTCCAAACGCCCGCCGAGATGCGCACCATCCTCAAGGACAATGCGCCCGAATTCTCGCGCTGCCTGACCGAGAAGATGTTGACCTACGCTCTGGGCCGGGGCCTGGAGCGATATGATCGTAAGGCCATTGAAGAGATCAACCAGCGGGTGATCGGGTCCGGGTATCGGTTTGAAACCCTGATCCTGGAGATTGCCCATAGCCTGCCGTTCCTCGAGCGGCGCGGTGAGTTACCGAAACAAGTATCAACAAAAACGGAGTCGGCCAGCAGATGATGATCACGCGAAAAGCATTAAATCGCCGCACGTTCCTCCGGGGCGCGGGCACGGCCGTGGCCCTGCCATTTTTGGACGCTATGACCCCGGCGCTCACTGCGGCCACCAAGGCGCCCGTCCGCATGGCGTTCGTGTATGTGCCCAACGGCATCGACATGCGCCACTGGAATCCGGCCAATGAGGGCGCCTTGCAGGAGTTGCCGCGCATCCTGAAGCCCATGGAGCCCTTCAAACAGGATGTTACTCTCTTGAGTAACTTGACCCACAACGGCGGCCGCGCGCTGCTCGATGGCGCGGGCGACCATGGCCGCTGCTGCGGCGGCTATCTCTCCGGCGTCCAGGTCCGCAAGACGATGGTCGACATCAAAGCCGGCATCTCCTGCGATCAGATCGTCGCCAACGACATCGGCCGCCAAACACGCTTCCCTTCGCTCGAAGTGGGCCTAGAAGACGCGCGCCAGGCCGGCGATTGCGACTCCGGTTACTCCTGCGCCTACACGAATAACCTGGCATGGCGCGGCGACGCGCAGCCCTTGCCCCCCGTCCTCGACCCGCGCGCTTTGTTTGAGCGCCTCTTCGGCGACGGCGCCAACCTGTCGCCGGAGCAGAAGGCCCTGCGTTCGAAGCAGCGGCGAAGTATCTTGGACTTTGTCACCGGCGATACCAAGGCGCTGCAGGCCAACCTCGGCCCCACCGACAAGCGTAAGTTAGACGAGTATCTGTCTTCCATTCGCGATATTGAGCGCCAGTTACTAAAAGCCGAAAAGGACAACTCACAAGTCAACCCCGGCATGGACAAGCCCTACGGCGTCCCGGCCGATTTCGCCGAGCACTTCAAGTTAATGACCGACATGATGACGGTAGCCTTCCAAGCCGACCTCACCCGCGTGATGACCTTCCTCGTGACCCGCGAAGGCACCTCCCGCGCCTACCGTGAGATCGGTATCGCCGACGGTCACCACCCGCTCACTCATCACCGCAATGAGCCCGAAATGATGGAGAAAGTCGCGCAGATTAACACCTACCATGTCACCCAGTTCGCGGCCTGGATGGAGAAGATGAAGTCGATCCGCGAAGGCGACGGCAACTTACTCGATAATTCCATGATCGTCTACGGCGCGGGCCTTTCGGACGGCAACCGCCACACCCATGAGGACCTGCCAACGATGATGGTGGGCGGCGGCGGACGCAGCATGAATGGCGGCATCAAAGGCGGCCGGCGCATCGTCTATCGCAAGGAAACGCCGATGTCGAATCTCTTCCTCACCATGATGGATCGCATGGGCACCAAGGTCGACCACTTCGGCGACGCCACCGGACGCATCGAAGGCCTCGACCTACTCTAACCAACATGCAGTTTATCGGCTCGAAACCCTCCGTTGGTGTCTTGTACGATGGCGCCCTCGGTTATCGAATCGACGCGGCTTTAGGCTTGGCCGTCTTATATGGCCTGGATGCGAAGAACGAATGCCGCGTCGTCTCACTGAGCGTGCCCTCGAACAACTTACATGCGGCGGGGTTTACGGAAGTGATCGGCCGTTTCTACGCGGGTGCCGTCAACGGTAGTTTCGGCGCCATTGGCCGCACCCTGCCCGTCGGCATGGCTACCGGTAAGCCCGTGCAAGATTCGCCGATGCTGAAGGCGGTACTGGCCAATCCCGCGTACGCGCACGGCATCAATCACCTGAACGATACGGCCGACCCGCGCGCCATGCTGCGCAACGCACTCACGGCCCACCATGATCAAAACGCCGTCGTCGTGTTGGCCGGCCCCGCCACCAACTTAGCCGCCCTGCTCGACTTACCCGGAGCCAAGCCCTGGGTGCAAGACAAGGTCCGCTTACTGGCCCTGGTGCCCGACGCCTCGGACTTACCCGCCTTACGTAAAGTCCTCGCCGAGTGGCCCTCCCCGATTCTGGTAGTCCCCGACGGCGGCGTCTTCCCCGGCGCGGCCATCGAAAAGAATTTCGCCTGGAGTCAGTCGCACCCCATCGTCGACGCCTACCGCGCCGCTGGCACCATGCCCTACGACGCCCCCGCCGCCCCCCTAGCCGCGGTGCTGGCGGCGGTACGGCCAGACTCGGGCTTGTTCAAGTTCTCTGAGCCGGGTGGTTTAGCCGTTTCGCCCCAGGGCGCAGTAATTGTAAGTGGTCCCGGCAAACATCGCCTGTTACGGCTCGATCCCGCACAGAAGGAAAAGCTGACGGCACTATATGTCGAGCTAGCCAGCATGAAGCCTGTCCCCCGGGTCCCCCGCATCCGCCGCCCGGCGGCGGATGCGGTGAAGCCCCCAGTACCGCTGCCTCCGCCCGCCTCTAAGCCTTAAGACTCGCGCGCCAGCGCTGCAGTCCATTCAGGATTGCTGACTCCACCCATTTGGAGAACCGGTCAATTTGAACATCTTGTGACTCTGCGTAGGTCACAAGGAATGGTTGAGCAATGGCGGTAAAATCTGACGCTGATTTGCAGTAGGTCGCCAGATAGGTGGCCACACCGCGATACTTCTCCCCTGCAGTTGCCGCGAAAAATAATATCTTAGGAAACCCTGCATCAGCAAAGAGAAAGCCTGCGGTATAGTTCACCCTATCAGAGGGTGCACGATCAGGAACTATGATCCGTTCTTCAGTGGTAGAAAAATGTTGGCCCAGCGCCTCAGTAAGTTGAGAACCCAGCGTATTCAACCGGCCGCAGCAATAGCGGTGCAACGCCGCAGAATTTGAGATGGCCTTACTCCAATCTCTAGGTTCAAGTTGCCCTCGACTGATTAAGTCGAGACGTAGGGCCTTAATCGCGGCATCGACCGAAGTTACTTGGTCAGCGTCCGGACCCTTCGGCTCGACAACTTGACTGAATTTGACGAGCGCTTGGCCGTGCTGTTGGCGAATGAATTCGATTAGGCGCGATAGATCGCCAAGGTCCACTGCACGCAACGCATCCCAGTACTCCAACCGCTTCTCGGTTCGAACAACAAGGGGAAAGAGCCGTTCCTTGATTAGGACCAATGAGGCGAGAGCTCTCGCCACTCTGCCATTTCCATCCGGATACGGGTGAATCTGCGTAAACCGATGATGCAGCCAAGCCCCCTCTACCTCCGGCGCGACGCCTTCCATCATATGGCGGCGATGCCATTCGATGAGCCGGTCCATCTCAGACTCGACGTGCTCCGGAGGGCAATACTCGTGTCGCCCTCCGTCCGTTGTGCGTACCGAATTCGGCCATTTCTTGTACACGCCTTTTTCTAACGCCTGGTCGGTAACGATACCTTTTTCGTCAGTCACCTTGTAGGTAGGGATGTTCTTCAGCAGCGCCTGATGTAACTCGTGTATGTAGCTCTTCGAAAGCTGACGCTCGCCTTTGACGAAATCAAAGAGGCCGTCCAGTGCCTCACGTTGGTTCTGAATAATCGCCGCGATTTGCTCAGGCTCCAGGTCGTTGCCCTTGCGGGGAATCAAGTCCGCAAAGATCCCCTTAGCCATTAGGGTTTCCGTAGTGCCGCGATCCCAACGGTAGACGTCTTCGATACGGCCGGTCTCAATGGCCCACTCGCGGCGCGACTGCTCCTCCCAGACGGCAGTGGCGGCAGGATCGAGAGCCTTCAGGTCCGCGTAAACCTGGCGAATGGCGGATAATTCAGAGTCAGTTAACGAGGGCCAGTCCGCCGGTAAGTCCTCAATGGGTTTCCACTTGTAGTCGCTGGCCATGATTACTGGAACGCGTTGTACATCACCACCACCAAACCAATCACCGAAGCCAGAATTACCGAATGACGCAGCGTAAACCGGAACAAACGGCTTTCGTCTTCGGGCTTCATCCCCGTGGCCGCGGCGGCCACCGCGATCGACTGTAAGCTGATCATCTTGCCCATCACGCCACCAGAAGAGTTCGAAGCTGCCATCAGCACCGGGTCAAGCCCGAGCTTCGTGGCGGTAACTACCTGTAAGTTGCCAAACAAGGCATTGGCCGAAGTATCGGAACCCGTGAGGAAGACGCCCAGCCAGCCAAGTAACGCCGAGAAAAACGGGAACAACTTACCGGTCGACGCAAAAGCGAGCCCCAGGGAACCCGTCGCGCCGCAGTAATTCATCAGGAAAGCGAGACCCAGCACACTCGCGATCGTCAACATCGACTTGGCCAATTGGTTGATCGTCGTAGAAAAGACGTTACCTAACTGGGCGAGCGAAATGCGCAGAATCAATGCCGAGCCAAAAGCCGCTAACATACACGCGGTACCGGCGGCCGAAAGCCAGTTGAAGTTAAATACCGCGGCATAAGGAGTGGGCTTCGCCATCACCGGCGGCATCCGCTCCACTAAGTTATGCAGACCCGGCCATTGATAAGAAATAGAAACCTGATTCAGATAATACTTAATGCTATGACCGTCAATTTTGATCGTCTCCTCTCCCCAGAGGAAAACAAAAACCACCAGGAGTAAATACGGGCTCCAAGCCAGAAAGATCTCACCCGGCGCGTGGTGTTTTACGTTACTCGTAGCGCGAGTCGTTTCGGCGAAGACGAAGTTATCGGTCGGCTTCCAGACCCGGAAGAGCAACAAGAGGCTCATGAGGGCGGCAAGAGAACTTAGGATATCCACCAAAGTCGGCCCCATGAAGTTCGACGTGTAGAATTGGACGCCCGCGAAGGAGATGCCACAAGCCGCCACCGCCGGCAACACGCCCTTCAGCGCTCGCCAACCGCCCATCACGGCGATCAGATAAGCCGGCACGAAGAGCGAGACCGGGGCACAGATGCGGCCCACCCAAGCGGAAAGCTCAGCCAGTGGCAGACCCGTAATGCCGGCCAGGGTGATCACCGGAATGCCAATAGACCCGAAGGCCACGGGCGCGGTATTAGCCAGCAAGCAGATGCCGGCCGCGTAGAACGGCGAGAAGCCCAGCCCGGCCAACATGCCGGCGGCAACGGCCACGGGAGTCCCAAAGCCGGCCGCACCTTCGATAAACGCGCCGAAAGCAAAGGCGATCAACAACGCCTGCAAGCGCCGGTCCTCTGTAAGCGACCCGATCGAGTCCTTCAGAACCTCAAACTTACCGGTTTCGAGCGTGATGCGATAAAGGATGATAGCCCAAAAGACGATCCAACCGATGGGAAACAAACCAAAAGCGGCGCCGTAGGTAATGGCCCCAATCATGGGCCCCACGGGCATCTGGTACTCAAACAACGCGACGGCGATGGCGGCGGCCAAGCCACTTAAAGCGGCGACCCAGGCAGGCTTACGCGCTACCCCAAGAAGGTAAAGCAGGACGGCGATCGGAAAGCAGGCACAGAGGGCGGAAGCCATCAGGCTGTCCGCGATCGGAGTATAGGATTGTTGCCACATGAAGATACCGACAGTATGTGAACCGGCGGGCCTGTGTCAACCCTGAATCACGAGCCGGGCGCAGAAGACGAAGAAGGGGTCGAAGAGGTCCCAGAAGAAGTAGCGCGAAAACAAGAAGATGGCCAGAAAGGAGTACATACCGATCGAGGCGCGGAACTCGAAAAACTTTTGCACCAGGGAGGGCGGCAGGAAGAAGAGAAAGACGCTGAAGCCGTCGAGCGGCGGGATGGGCAGCAGGTTGAAAGTGCCGAGCATGAGGTTGAGGTAGAAGAAGAGGCTGAGTCCCAGCGCGACCGGCTCCAAGAGCGAGTCCGGGGTGGTGGCCTGCAGGATCTGGTGGAAGCGGAAGCTATCGGCTAAGCGGAATAGGCCGGCGACTACGCCCAGCTTCAGCAAAATGCCCGAGAGCAGAGCGAGCACGTAGTTGGCGGCCGGGCCCGCCATGGCCATCCAGGCCGCCTTACGGGGGTTTCGCATGGCCCAATAGGGGTCATAGGGGGCGCTGGCGAAGCCGATGATGCCGGTGCCACCGGTGAGGAAGAGGGTGAGGATGGGATAGAGCCCCAGGCCGAAGGGCTCGCGCTGGATATGCGGCACCGGATTAAGGCTCACTTGGCCACCGTGATACGCGGTAAGATCGCCGCCGAGCTTGGCGGCCCAGGCATGCGCAGCCTCATGGCAGACGGTGGAGAAGAGGAAGACTAGATAGGTGCAGAAAGCGACGACGAGCAACTCGGAATCCATAAGATTTCCCGTTTATAGCACAGAATCGCCTAATTGCCGCAAATTGATTGAGTTACAGAATCGGGCCGAACTGAACCGCAGGTCCCACAAAGAAGCCGAGCGATAGCACACGGCCCAGCAGCCCGGCGCGCTCCTCTTCGACGTTCACCCAGTGAATGGCCGCCACTTCGCCCGCCTCGGCGAAGAAACCCACGCCACCCTTCTTAATTCGGCTATCGCTCCAGGTATCGATCTGCAGCCCATTGATGTAAGTGGTGAACTGGCCGCCGCGGACCTTGGTTTCCACATGGAAGATGCTGTTATTGGCCTGCAGAACGTTCATCGGCAGAGGGAAGCGGGCACGGCCGTCTTCTTTGCCGTCGAGCATGGCGTAACGGACGATCTCAAGCGTCGGGATCGGGCCGGGCTTGCGGACGACGATCTTGCTCGCGTAGAAATTATCGAGGTTCACGGAGCGATAAGTCCAACTCATGGCCCGCTTCTCGATCGTGCCTTCGAACTCCATCTTGTAGTCCGCCAAGTCCACCGAAGGTTGCCAGATGCGCAGGCGGCCAGGCCGGACCATGCCGTTGTCGAAATTCCAGCCCAGGTCACGCAGATTGGGCGAACGGGCCATAGCCGCGCTGAGCGGCGCGCCGAGCCAGTCGTCCACTGACCCCTTAAAGTCCTCTTTCAAATGAATCGGCGGGCGCGCGGGCATTAGGTCGCGCAGACCGGAGAGGAGGCTCGATGAAGCGCGATCGGAACTGCGGGCAATCTCACCCACCAGCGGGCTACGATCGCCGCCGCTGGGCTCGGCGTTACCCCCTTGGCCGGTAACCCACGAATAGGCCAGCACGAAGAGGAGTACTACCGAAATGGCGGTCGCTACGCCGGCTTGCATCTTCTGTAAGCCATCTTTGTTCTCGGAGCCTTCCGGGCGCTGCAGGCCCATCACCTCGTCGACTGGGTAAAGGTCCTCGTCGCCGTAAGAGGACAAATGATCGCGGGAGGCGCGTGCCGATCGGGCAGAGGAGCGCTTACGGTGATCGGCCGAACAGTACTGACTGTCGAACAATCGCCGAACCAAACCGAGTTGCGTCCCGCAGAATTGACACTTCATATCGTTACAAAAACATGCCGTCGAACTCGATGCTAACCGAAGTCCCGTGGACTAATCCATAGACTAAGGTCGGAATTAGGCCGCTTCTAGGGCCTTCACGCCTAAGGTTTCCTATCGTCTTCGCCGGTCAAAATACTGTATTCCACTCCTGATGGCCATTTATCCCCGCTTCGAGGGGACTTATCGGGAACTTTTCCGGCCTCCGGCGACAATGGAAAGGTAGAAGATGCCGGCCTTAACCTGGACATCCCGATGGACTGCCCGGCGTGCGCCGCCGCTCGCCCTTGATGATCCAGCCTTGCTCAGGCAGGTGCAGTTGGGAGATGAAGCGGCGCTCACGCTTATCTATCGGCGGTTGGAGCGCCCACTTTACCGTTTCGCGTACGCGATGACGGGTTCAGCATCGACGGCGGAGGAGGCCGTGCAGGAGACGTTCCTGCGTCTGATCCGCCAGCCGGGGGGATTCGACCCCGCCAAAGGGTCCATTGAGTCCTACCTTTTTGGCATTCTGCGCAACGTGACGCGGCAGGCGCTGCGGACGCAGTTTGTGGCCCTGGATGAGGAGTTTGACTCGCCGGCCGGCGAATTGGACGACCCGCGGATAGCCCTTGAGCGGGCGGTGGCCCACGAACAATTGGCGGCGGCGATTTTGGCGCTGCCACCGCACTACCGGGAGATGGTGGTGCTCTGCGATATCGAAGAGTGGAGTTACGAAGCGGCGGCGGCCACGGTGGGCTGCCCGGTGGGGACGGTGCGGTCCCGGTTGAATCGAGCGCGCGGGTTGCTGCGCGACCGGCTAAAGGAGGCGCGATGAAGGAAGAACGGCGGTTGACCGAGTGGCTGGCGGATTACCGTGACTCGTTGGACCCGGCGTCGACGCCGGCCAGGGTGGAATCTCGCTTGCTGGCCGAAGTTCGGCGGCGGAGGCGAGTTTCTGTGGCCCCGTGGCTTCTGGCGGCGGGTGCGGCGGCAGTGTTGGCGTTGGGCATTTGGATCGGCCGCGGCCGTACCAACCTGCCTTTGGTACCGGCCTTGGCTCAATCGCCGCCGGTGAGCGTGGTGGAGCCGCCGTCGGCGCCAGAAGCGCCACTGCGCGAAGCCCCGAGCCCGGTCCGGAGGCAGTTGCCGAGAGCAGCCGAAAGCCGGCCGGCCGCGGTCTTTGTGATGTTGCCGGGCAGCGAGTCGATGCCGCCCACGCAGGATCTGCAAGTGCTGCGCGTGCGCATCCCGCGGACTCGGATTCAGGCTTTGGGCTGGCCGGTGAATGTGGACCGGTTGGAAGAAGCGGTTTTGGCCGATGTCGTCGTCGGCGATGACGGATTGGCCCGCGCGGTTCGCCTGGTGCGGACGGCGCAATAAATTCAAGTTACGAAACTGAAGGAGAAAGAAAGATGACCAAGTTACTACTATTCGCGGCACCGCTAGCGCTGCTTTCAGCCCAACAGATTATCCAGCACGACATCGTGGGGCCAGGCCCTGGCCCGCGCAACCTCGTGCCGGGCTCCGCCGCCGTGGAATTCTTGTCCATGGAGATGGGCAGTTCTTCCATCGTCAAGAACTCGCCCTATTCGGCTGAATCCGTCACGGAGACCGTGCAAACCCTGGGCGACGGCAACCGGATTGTCCGGAAGAACAGCGTGATGCAGTATCGCGATGGCGAAGGGCGGACGCGGCGGGAATTTGACTTACAATCGATTGGCGACCTGGGCGACCTGGCCGGTGGCTTGGGTAAGTCGATTATGATCGATGACCCCATCGCGAAGGCGAATTATCAGTTACATGCCAAGACCAAGACGGCAATGAAGATGCCGCGCGGTGAGGGTATATTTACCCTGGCCACACCCCGTCCGAGTCCTAACCCCGGGCCCTCAGCCGACGTGATGATCTTCGGAAATGCCGGAACGACCGCCGACGCCCACGTCGTGATGAGCCGGAAGATTGTGCGCCGCGAAGGTGGGGCCGATGCCGAGAACGCGCGAAACAGTAAATCGGAAGACCTCGGCGCGCGCAATATCGAAGGCGTGGAGGCCAAGGGAACGCGCAGGACGCTCACGATTCCCGCTGGCGAAGTCGGCAACGAACGCCCCATTGAAGTGGTGAGCGAGCGCTGGTACTCCGAGCAACTCAAGACCCTGGTGCTCAGTAAGCACGTCGATCCCCGGTTTGGCGAAACGACGCTGCGGCTGACGAATGTTCGCTTGGGCGAACCGTCGTCGGCCTTGTTTGAAGTCCCCGCCGACTATACTGTGCAGGATGCTTTGATGCGCACACCACAGGTCCGTAGAACGATTGAGGTGAAGCGCGAGGAGTAAGTTCGCGCCTGGCCTTGCGGCTTCGCTATCCTAGGCAGGAGCCGCATGCCTTTCTTAGTTTCCGTAGCCATCGATTTCGTAAGTACTTTCCCGCCGGGCGAAGATGACAAATCCCAGGAGTTGACCTTGGGAATGCTTCGCCATTCGCCCGATCCCCTTTCGCGCCGCCAGTTCACCCCCGGCCACCTCACGTGCACCGGCATCGTCCTGCATCCGGACCGTGAAAGCTTCCTGCTGATCCACCATAAACGGCTGGACCGTTGGCTTGCGCCAGGCGGACACGTGGAGCCCGAAGATGAATCGCCCCGGGCGGCCGCGGCGCGCGAGGTGCTCGAAGAGACCGGAGTGCCGGTGGAAGCCGGAGCGCCGTTCCTGGCGGGAATCGATGTCCATGGCATTCCGCCCAAAGGCGACGAGCCGTATCACTTACATCACGACCTGAAGTTCGGCCTGGTCGCGGCTACCACCGCGCTCACGGTAAGCAGCGAGACCATGGCGGTCCTATGGTGTCCTTTCGCCGATACCAACAAATACGGCGTGCCGAACTCGATTGCTCGAGCGGCACGCCGTACTTTGGATTACTACGCGGAGTAAGTTACTTCGTCGGCGGCATGGCCATCTTGGCGGAATGCCCTGGCATTTTGGCCGCGTGGTACTTGGCCGCTTGGAATGAGCGTATTTTTGCTTCGCCCATCGCCGCATTTACGCTTCGTAGTAACTTATCGTATCTTGCGGGGGCACGACGGGGTCGGCCCAGCCGGCATAAAACAGTAACTTACCAACATAAGCGATTCTTTGTTAATTTGGGGAATGCCTTTCCGATTCGTAAGCCTTTGGCTCGCCCTGGCCGCCCCCTTGCCGGCCGCGTTCGAAGTAACTGAAGCGACCATCGCCCAAATCCACGCCGCCATGAAGGCCGGCGAGCTTACCTGCCGTGAGTTAGTCAGCCACTATCGACGCCGCATCGCCGCCTATGACCAGAACGGCCCCGCCATCAACTCGATCATCCTGGTGAACCCCAAGGTGGAAGCCGAAGCCGCCGAACTCGACCGGCGCTTTGCCCATAGCGGACTCACCGGGCCGCTGCACTGCATCCCGATCATCGTGAAAGACAACTTCACCACCATCGGCCTGCAGAGCGCCGACGGCTCGCTTTCCTTGGCCGGCTTCGTCGCTAAGCAGGACGCCTACCAGGTGCGCCGCATCAAAGAAGCCGGCGCGTTGGTGCTCGCCAAAAGCAACATGGCCGAATTTGCCTTCAGCCCCGTCGAAACGGTGAGCTCGATTCTGCCGGGCTACACCCGCAATCCCTACGCGCTGGACCGGGTGACGGCCGGCTCAAGCGGGGGCACGGCCGCCGCCGTCGCCGCCAGCTTCGGCGCCGTGGGCTTGGGCACGGATACTGGCAACTCCATTCGCGGACCCTCCGCGCACCAAGCCTTGGCCGGCATCCGCTCCACCATGGGCCTCACCAGCCGCGGCGGTGTGTTCCCGCTCAACCTGCTGGCCGATATCGCCGGGCCCATGGCGCGCACCCTTGAGGACGCCGTCAAAGTCTTTGACGTTATCGTGGGCGAAGACCCCAATGATCCGGCCACCGCCGCCTCGCACGGCCGCGCCAAAGAGACTTACGCTTCAGCCCTGGACAAGGACGGACTGAAAGGCGCGCGCCTCGGCATTCTGCGCCAAGCCTATGAGCGCGAGGGCACCGACGCCGAAGTGGTGCGCGTCTTTGCGGCGGCCCTCGAAGATCTGCGCCGCGCAGGCGCCGTGGTGGTCGATGCGGCCCAGGTCGAACTGCCCCCGCGCACCGCCGGTGGCAACGCCTGCATGGGCTTTCAATACGACCTGAATCAGTTTCTGGCCAGCCTGGGCGATGGCGTGCCGGTAAAAAGCCTGGCGGAGATCGTGAAGTCGCGCAAGTTCCATCCGTCGGTGCAGGTGCGTTTGGAGCAGGCTCTGAGGAGCCCGGCCAATGGTCCGGCTTCGCCTGAGTGCCAAGCCGAGGCAGCTTATCGGCAGAAGTTCCGCGATGCTGTCACAGGGACCATGGACGAGTTGAAGCTGGACGGCTTCGTCTACCCGACCTGGAGCAATCCGCCGCGCCTGATTGGCGACCTGAACACGCCTGGCGGCGACAACAGCCAGGTCTTCTCGCCCATTACCGGCTTTCCGGCCATCACCGTACCGATGGGTTACACGCGCGGCACGCTGCCGGCGGGGATGACTTTTTTTGGGCGGGCCTGGTCAGAACTGAAGCTGATCCGCTTCGCTTCTGGCTATGAGCAATCCACCCGCTGGCGCCATGCCCCAGCCAGCGTTCCGCCACTACGTTAGTTGACGAAACGAACCCGGGAGTTGTTGATTCTATTGGCGCAGTGTGGGACCGGCGTCCTTTCTGACCGGAACCTCGGTATCTACAACATCAGTTTACCATGCGCCGGTACGCGTTTCGGCGTAAGTACCTGATTCGAAAAGCGCATTCTGATAGGACCGCCGCCCGCGCCCCCGATCCATCTAGACGCCGGCTCACTTTAGGGCCTAAGCTGATTTATTTTAAGCACTTACAGGGAAATCGGGGGATGCGCGTGGATGCCCCCGTTTGGGAATAAAGCTATTATTTTGAATGATATAGACAGAAGCTAAAGCTAGCTTAGCTTGCTTAGCTTGTTAGCTTAGCTTTATCTTGGCCGATGGGTTGCCGGCTCGGCCCCTCGAAATCCTCTCAGGAGACAGGATGAAAGGGCGGCAAAAGTTGAGCGCGGCGCAAGCGGGGCAGCGGAAGAGCCAGCCCACGAACCGGAATGCGCCCCACAGTTGTGGCTCCACTTCGGGCTCGATGGGGCTCAGAAACCCCTCGCGGCTGAAGTGCAGCTCCCAGCCATAGACGGTAAGCCGCAAACCGAAGAACCTGGCGAAACCTAATTAAACGGTCGAAGTACTAACTCTTCAGCACCTTCCGGCAATACTCCACACAGTTCTTGATCTCCGCCAGGGCGAACCCTCCAGGGCTTTCGTCAGCGGGTGTGTTCCATCTGTTTTGCCTCCTGGCTATGAGAGGCCTGTTTGAATTTACCACTGGAATCAAGCGGCCTTTGGTCGAAGAGAATGCCATGGGACGCGCACGTTCGTTACAGGAACTGAATCGCGAATGACGGCCTTCGTTTGGCTCGGCGGGGCGCTGTTGATTTGCGCCTGGCAGGCTTGGCGCTGGCGCCGATCGTCCGCCCAGCAGGAAGGCCAGCAGGAAGGCCAGCAGGAAGGCCAGCAGGAAGCTGAGGGTAACCGGCTGCGCGCCGAAAACGAGCGCTTGCGTCTGCACTTTGAAGCGAATCAGGACGGCCTCTTCGACGCCGACCTTTTTGCCGGCACGGTGACCCACGCCGGCGCCTGGCACGAAATGCTGGGCCTCGAGCCCGGCGACCAGCAGCCGGACGATTGGGCCGAACGCCTCCATCCAGAGGACCGCGAGCGAGTCAATCAAACCTTGGCCGACTATCTAGCCCGCCGTCACGACGTCTATCGCCTGGAGTACCGGTTGCGGCATGCAGAGGGTCATTACATCTGGGTGCTGGCGCGCGCGATTGCGGTGTGGGATGCCGAGGGACGCCCCGTCCGCCTGGTGGGCTCCCACAAGGACATCTCGCAGCGCAAAGTGTCCGAGCACGCTTTGGTTGCCGAACGCGCTCAGTTTCAGGCCTTCATGGATCACAACCCGGCTTTGGTATGTATCAAGGATCCTGAGGGGCGCGTGCTCTACGCCAATGGAGCCTTTGAGCGCGCCCTCCAGTGCGAAGGCCAACCGTGGAGCGACGTTTCGCTCCACCATCTGTTGCCCGCGGAGTCCGTCGCCAAGCTCAAAGAGTACGACGCGCGCGCCCTGGCTTCGCCGGAGCCGCTGAAGGGGCTGATCCAGTTCCCGGGGCGCGATGGAAAACTGGGCACCTACGACGCCACCAAATTCCGCTTTCGCAACGCAGCCGGGGAAACACTGCTCGGCATGATGGCCACCGATTGCACGGCCCAGGTGGCGGCCGAAGCCCAGGCCCGCCAATCCGAGACGCGCTATCGCGAGTTCTTCGACGCCAATCCGGTCCCCACCTGGATTGCGGACCTCGAGACCGGGCGCATCCTCACCGTGAATGAAACTGCCGTTGCGGCTTACGGCTGGTCCCGCGACGAGTTCCTTGGTCTCCACGTCGCCGATATCGTGGTCGAGGGTTCGCAGGACCTTGAGCATCCCGCCATCTGCCGCCACCGCGACCGCCATGGCCAGCAACGCTGGGTGCAGCACGCGAGCTGCGAAACCCGTCACCAGGGTCGTCCCGTGCGGCTGGAGATGCTGGAGGATGTCTCCGACCGCGTGGCGCTCGAAGCCCGCATCCAGATGGACTACGCCAAACTCGAATCCGTCGCCACCCAGCGCACCATGGAACTCGAAGAAGGGCAAGCCCGCTGGCGCATGCTTGTCGACTCCTTGCCCCAGATGGTCTGGACCACTTTGCCCGACGGCCGCTGTGACTATGTGGGCCAGCAGTGGGTCGACTACACCGGCTGCCAAATGGCCGACCATCTCGACTTCGGCTGGGTGGAAGCCGTGCACCCCGACGACCGCGAGCACTCCGCCCGCACCTGGAATGCGGCCGTGCTGAGCCGATCGACCATGGACCTGCAATATCGCGTCCGCTCCGCCCAAGGGAAATACCGCTGGTTTGCCGTCCGCGCCCTGCCGTTGCTCGACGAGGCCGGCGAGATCCGCTTATGGCTCGGTACGTCCACTGACATCCACGACCAGAAACTCAGCGCCGATCACCTGGAGCGCGCCGTGGCCGAACGCACCGCCGAATTGGCCGAAGCGCGTAACCGCGCCGAGAATGCTTCCCGCGCCAAAGGCGATTTTCTGGCCATGATGAGCCATGAAATCCGCACGCCCATGAACGGCGTCGTCGGCATGACCGCGCTGCTGCTCGATACGCCGCTCACCTCCCCCCAGCGACTCATGGTGAACACCATCCGCACCAGCGGCGACGGGCTTCTCACCGTCATCAACGACATCCTCGACTTCTCCAAAATCGAGGCCGGCAAGCTCGAAATCGAAGCGACGCCCTTTGACCTGCAGACGATGATGGACGAAGCGTACGAAACCGTCGCCGCCATCGCCGCAGCCAAAGGCGTGGCACTTTCCTTCGCCATCGATCCGGCCGTTCCGCTCGATCTGGTGGGCGACCCCACCCGCGTCCGCCAAGTGCTCTTGAACCTGGTCTCGAACGCCGTCAAGTTTACGGCGCAAGGCTCGGTGACGGTTTCCGTCACGTGCCAAGGCACGCACGACGAAGTGGCCTTCTTACGCTGGGCGGTGCGCGATAGTGGCACGGGGCTCACTGCCGAACAGTTGGACCGCCTCTTCGTCCCGTTCTCCCAGGCCCAACTCTCCACCACACGCAACTTCGGCGGCACCGGCCTCGGTTTGTCCATCTCAAAACGCCTGGTGGAACTGATGGGCGGCACCATCGGCGCCGCTAGCCAGCCCGGCGCCGGCAGCACCTTCTGGTTCAACATCGGGATGAAATTGCACCCCGAGCCCTACCGATTGCCGAAGGGCAGCGGCCCGGTGATCCTGGTGGGCCGCCAACCGAACGCCGCCGTGCGCAGTTACCTGGAGCGCGCCGGCGGCAAGGTGGAAGAATTCGCCGGCGATCTGGCGGACTTCCCCCATTGGGCCTCCCGCTTATCGGGTCGCGCCACCGCTCTGTTGATCGACGCCGGCGCGATGGACGATCCGGCTACCCTTCGCCGTTGGCGTTTTTTGCTGCCGGGTACCCCGGTCATCGTCCTCGGCAGCCCGCATGATTGGTCCGCGTGCTCTCCCCTGGGTATTCTGGGTCCCCTGGCCGAAGGCACGCCGGACGATCTCCAGTTCGTTACCCGGTTCGTCCCCAAGCCGATTCGCCGTTCTGACCTGTTGCGCTCGCTGCTGATGCCCTCCCGGCCTGAAGATGCCGCATCGCCGCCGGCCAAGAAGGCCTCCGCGGGGCGCATTCTCGTCGCCGACGACAACCCCACTAACCAACTCGTGGCCCGCCTGATGCTCGAAAAGCTCGGCTGGGTGGTGGACATCGCCGTCGACGGGCGCCAAGCCTGCGACGCCGCCGGCCAGCAGACCTACGCCTTGATCCTGATGGACTGTCAGATGCCCGAGATGGATGGCCTCGAAGCGACTCGCCTCATCCGCGCCACTGAGACCACGCGCCGCACGCCCATCATCGCCCTGAGCGCCGCCACCATGGCCGAGGAGCGCGAAAAGTGCTACGCCGCCGGCATGGACGACTTTATCGCCAAACCCATCTCCAAGCGTCAACTCGAACTCACGCTCGAACGCTGGACGGCTCTCGCGCCTGCCCCCTAAAGTCTTACCTCTCGCAGCGCCGCCATCGAGTCCAGCCGCGCCGCCCGCCACGCTGGAATTTCCGCGATCAGCCACCCCCGATGCTTTAGCCGATGCAGCGCCGGATACCTTGCTGCACCTGCAGCAGTTCCTGGGAGATCTGCTGAATCCGCTGCGAGATGGTATAGCCGTGGATCGGCCCCAACGTCATCCGACTCTTTCTCGGCCATAAGTCCCCCCTCTATGTTGTTCTACATATCGGTAGGCGAATGATATGTAGAATATCAAGGGGTAGCTTTCTTCCCGGATTCAGTTATCCTTCTTTAATGCTGATCCGTGCGCTGCTTCTACTGCTTCTGGCTCCCGCCGCTTGGGCCCAATCCTCCGATGGCGCCATTGCCGGCACCGTCCGCGACTCCAGCGGCGCCATCATCCCCGCCGCCCGCCTCGAAGCCACCAACACCCGTACCGGAGTCGTCACTCGCGTTACTACGAATGCCCAGGGTCTTTATTCTTTCGCCGCCCTGGGCGTCGGCGACTACCGGCTGACGGCGGTTTCCGATGGCTTCAAGACCAGCGCCCTCAGTGGCATCCGCCTCGAAGTGGGCGCCCGCCTCAGCCTGGATCTTACGCTCGAAGTGGCCACCGCCGGCCAGCAAGTGGAAGTGGTCGCCGTCGAAGCCAAGCTCGACCTCTCCCAAGCCACTTCCTCCGTCGGTGGCGTCCTCGACGAAAAGAAAATCCTCGACCTCCCCCTTACCAGCCGCAACGCGATCCTCTTCGCCACCACCCAGGCCGGCACTTACGGCGACTATTTCAGCGGTGCGCGCATCGGCACGCTCAATATCCAAGTCGACGGCGTGAATATTCAGGACGCCCGCATTAACGCAGGCCGCTCTACCCCCTTCTTTCTCTCCACCGACCGCATCGCCGAATTCCGCGTCGTCACTTCTCCCGCCGACGCCGAATACGGCCGCGGCAGTGGACAAATCCAGATGATTACCCGCTCCGGCACCAATAACTTTCACGGCAGCTTATTCGAATTCCATCGCAATACCGTGCTTAACGCAAATACCTGGTTCAATAACTTCCAAGGCAGTAACTCGACGGGCACGCCCATCGCGCCGCGCAATTTCCTGATCCGCAATCAGTACGGCGCGCGCGTTGGCGGCCCGCTTACCATTCCCAAAATATACAATGGTAAGAATCGCACTTTCTTCCATTTCCTCTGGGAAGCCGAACGCATCGCCCAGCGCAATCTGGTTACTCGTACCGTCTACACTGACTTAGCCCGCCGCGGCATCTATCGTTTCTTCCCGAACGTTCAAAACGCGAACGCCAGCGCCGCGCAACCCGTGGTCGATTTCCAAGGCAATCCTCTGGCCTCCCGGGGCCCCCTTTCGAGCACCAACGTCTATAGCGTCGATCCCCTGCGACCGGGGCCTGACCCTTCCGGTGCCGTGCGCCAGATGCTCAACTTTATGCCCCTGCCCAACGTCTTCAATACCGGCGACGGACTCAACACCGCCGGCTACGCCTGGATCCAGCGCGCCAGCTCCAAACGCGACCAGTACAACCTCAAGCTCGACCACAACTTCAACGACCGTCACCGGCTCACCTTCAGTTGGAACCGCGAGGATTCGCTCAGCCTCAATGGCTTCCAAAGCCAGCGCTTCCCCGACGCTCCGGGCGGCACCGTCGACTCCCCCGACAACGCCTTCGCCCTCAAGATATCCTCCGTCATCACGCCCAGCCTTTTGAATGAGTTCAGCATCGGTATTCTCCGCAGCCGCTCCCGTAGTTACGCGCCTTGGGAAGTCGGCACCGGCCTTGACGCCTTGCCAAAAATCAATGGCCAACCCTACTTACTCGACTTACTCACCGTAACCGACCCGATTCTGGTCGATAACGACCCCCAGGGCCGCATCTCGCCCAACTACCAATGGGGCGATACGGTTTCTTGGCTCAAAGGCAAACACAACTTCCGCGCCGGGGCCGGCGTCTGGTTCGTTTCCTCGAACGGCTTTAACTCCTTCGACGTCATGCCCCGGGTCGTCCTGGGCAACGGACTGCAACCCGTCCAAAACATGGGGAACGTCGCCGGCCTCGGCCTCAATCGCGGCGCCGCGGAGAACTTACTCAACAACCTCGCCGGCTCCGTCAGCACCATCACTCAAGCCTTCAATGCTCCCGGGGGCGCTAACCCGCAATTCCTCCCCGGCGAATTTAAGCAACGGACCTGGAAAAACCGCGAGTACTACTTCTTCGTGAAAGACGACTATCGCGTCTCCAAGCGACTTACCCTCAACCTCGGTATGCGCTACGAATACTACGGAGTCCAATACGATCCCAATGGCAAAACCGCCGCCCTCGTCGGCGGTAGCTCCTCCATCTTCGGAATATCCGGCACCGATTACTCCGCCATGTTCCGCCCCGGCGCTGCCGGCGGCGCACTTACCCGGGTTGAAACCATCGGCCCGGGCTCCGGCAACCCGAGCCGCCAACTCTTCCGGCCCGACCGTAATAACTTTGCCCCGCACGTGGGGCTCAGTTGGTCTCTCCCGTGGCTGGGCGAAAACAAAACCATCCTGCGCATGGGATACAGCATGGGCTATGAGCGCAACGCCCTCCGCCTCGTCGATGTCGTTAGTGGTGACCAGCCTGGGCTGCGCGAATTATCCCTGCAACGCACCAGTGCCTACACGCCACTCGGCGCGATTCGTCTCCCCCTACCCACGAACGGACGCCCCCTCGATACGGTCCCGTTTACTGACCGTGGCCAGACCGTCCGCACTTTCGACGAAAACCTCCGCGCCCCCTACGTGCAGAATTTCAACGTGAGCCTACAGCGCTCGCTCCCGAAGAACTTACTCCTCGATCTACGGTGGGTCGGCAACAAAGGCACCCGGCTCATCCGCGCCACCAACGTGAACGAAGGCAATATCTTCGAGAATGGCCTTCTTGACGCCTATCTCGCCGCCCAGCGTGGTGGCGAATCTCCTCTGCTCGATCGTATCTTTGCGCCGCTCCGTGGCAACTCGTCAGGAGCCGCTTTCGCCCGCACCAATGCCACCCTGCAAGCGGCCCTGGCCAACAATAACGTCGGTTCCTTTGGCGCATTTATCAATACTCAAAACGTTAACGGCCGCAACGGCGGCTTACTCTCCTCCGCCGGACTTCCCGAGAACTTCATCGTCGTTAACCCGCAGTTTGCCAGCGCTCAGTTAGTAAGTAACTTCGCCAACTCCACTTACCACTCCTTCCAAGTCGACCTTTCTAAACGCTTCTCCGCCGGCCTGTCTATGCAAATGAATTACACCTGGGCCAAAGCGCTTGGCGAAGAAGAAGGCGCTGGTCAAAGCCTACTCGATAGTTACCGCACCATCCGCAACCGTCGGCTCGACAAACGTCAGTTATCTTTCGGCGCCCCCCATGTCTTCCGCTCCAACTGGACCTGGAACTTACCGGTCGGCCCCAAACGCCGCTGGCTGGCCAACGCCCCGGGCTGGACGGGCAAGTTCCTTGAGAGTTGGCAAATCGGCGCCCTCTACAATGTCTTCGCCGGCACCCCGCTAAGTTGGGAAAGCCAAATTTCGTCCTTTAATAACATCTCGGACGACACCAGCGTCGACGCCGTGGCCGGCCTTCCGCGCAATGGCAAGGTGGAGAAGCGCGGGAACGGAGTGTTCTTCTATCCCGGTTACTCGGTGAAGTCTGACCCCTATGTGCAAAACCTCGCCGCCGGCGCCGTGCGCGACCGCAGTACGCTGCTTGCCGTCTACGACGCCAGCGGCCGCCCCATCGCAACTAACCCCGCCCCCGGCACCCTCGGCACCCTCCAAGCCCGTTCCTTCTACGGCCCCGGCTATTTCTCGCTCGACATGAACCTCCTCAAAACCATCACCCTGCGCGAACGCATCCAGGTACAGTTTGGCGTCACTGCCGACAACGTCACCAACTCGCCAGCCTTCAACGATCCCAACATCGTCATTAACTCGAACACGTTCGGCCAAATCACCGGCTCCGGTGGCAGCCGCGTTGTTATCCTCAGCGGGCGAATTTCTTTTTAGCGGCCCCTAACCACCCGGTGATTCCGGAACATGGTTGTGATAAGATTCTCGGCCATGCTGCACCGCTTCATCTTGCTCGCCACGCTCTCGGGGGCCCTCGCATTCGCGCAAGGACTTCCGCTCCACCCTTCAGGGCACTATTTCTGACCCCACCCAGGCTGCCCGTCGCCGGCGCCACCATTAACCTCAAGAACATCGACACCGCCGTCGAACGCTCCACTACTTCTGACTCCGATGGCCGATACGTCTTTCAGTTACTCCCACCCGGTAATTATGAAATTACGGTCAAGGCCGCCGGCTTCCGCACCTCGATTGAAAAGGGCGTTACCCTGGCTCTTACTCAAATCTTGCGTCAGGACGTGCGACTTACCCTCGGCGACACCGCCGACACCATTAGCGTCGTGGCCGATGTCTCCGTGCTCGACACGGACTCCACCGCCCTCGGCACCGCCATCCGCGCCGAAGTGCGCGATAACTTACCCCTAAAAGGCCGCAGCTCTCTGTTCATGTTCACGCTCACGCCCGGCGTCGTCAACAACCGCTACGGCGAAGATACTCGCCCCAACGACACCATTACCAATATCTTCTTCTCCGCCAACGGCGCACCGGTCGCCGCTACCGACGTCTTTGTCGATGGCGCTTCCAACACGGTGAACGTCAATCGCGGCGTCAATATCTCGCAGTGGGTTCCGTCCGTCGATTCCATCGCCGAATTTAAGCTCGAAATGGGCACCCTGTCCGCCGAATACGGGCGCAGCGGCGGAAGTATCACCAATATCGTCATTAAGAGCGGCACCAACTCTCTACACGGCACCGCCTACGAATTCTTTCGGAACTCCGCCCTCGATGCCAACCTTTTCTTTGCCCGCGGCCAAGGCCGCAAACTCGCGGCCTTCGGCGCTAACACCTTCGGCTTCACCCTCGGCGGACCCGTCTGGATTCCCAAGCTCTACAATGGCCGCAATCGCACTTTCTGGTTCACTAATTACGAAGGTGCTCGCGAAGGCAATGGCCAGGACAATATCCTCTCCGTCCCGACGGCCAAAATGCGAACGGGCGATTTTTCCGAAGTCGCGCAAGTCATTTACGACCCCTACTCCGTCGCCAGCGTCAATGGCACGCCTACCCGTACGCCGTTCGCCGGTAACGTAATCCCGCCCAATCGGCAGGATCCCGTGGCGCAGAAGATCTTCTCCTATTGGCCCACCCCCAATCGCGCCGGGCCCAACGCCGCCCAACCTTAGGTACAAAACTTCGGTTTCTCCGGAAAATGGCCTCGTAACTACGACATGACGGTAGTGAAATTCGACCATAAGTTCAACGACGCCTGGTCCACTTTTTTTCGGGTCAATAAGGGCAACGGCTTACTCGTCTTTCCCTTCGACTTCAATGGCCTCGCCACCCAGGGTCGCAACATCGTCAACCGGCCCAACATCGGCGCCTCCTGGGGCAATACCGTCCTGCTGAATTCCCGCACCACCTTCGACCTTCGCTTTGGCTACGCGCGCGGCAAGGAGGACAACGCTCCCTTGGTCCGGCGGCTTTGACCTTGCCACCCTTGGCTTCCCCGCGCAATACACGTCGCTGATGCAAAAGCAGACCTTCCCCACTATCGGTGTCACCGGCTTTAACGGCCTGGCCAATAGCCCCCTCATCGCTGACGTCGGCCATACTTACGTCATGCAGAGTAACTTATCGCAGCAACGCGGCAAGCACTTACTCAAAGTCGGCGCCGACGTGCGCATCCTCTTCGGGAATTTCTTTCGCAATACCAACCCCAGTGGAACATTCTCCTATGGCAACGCCTGGTCCAATGGCCCCTCCGCCCTCACGCCGGCCAACAACACCGGCTTTCCCTGGCTTCGTTCTCACTCGGTCTCGGTGGCGGGTCGCTCGACAATAACACGGGTGTCTCTATCGTCAATCAGTACTACGGCTTCTTCCTCCAAGATGACTACCGGCTCACCTCAAAACTTACCCTAAACCTCGGCCTGCGCTACGAATTCGAAACTCCGCGCACCGAGCGTTACAACCGTGCCACCCGTGGCTTCGACCGAACGTCCAGAAATCCCCTCGTCGTCCCCGGGCTGAACTTAGTCGGTGGACTCGCCTACGCTAATGTCAACGGCCTCGATCGCGGCATCTACAATGGCGATCGCAACAACTTCGCCCCCCGCATCGGCATGGCTTACACCTTCATGCCAAAAACGGTTCTCCGCGCCGGTTATGCCCTCCATTACATCCCCGTCGTCGGATCCGTTGACCCCGTCGGTTACTCCACTACTACCAGTGTTGTCGCCTCTCAGGATGGATTTACTCCCCTCGACCGCCTCAGCAACCCCCTCCCCCAGGGCCTCGCCGCCACCACTGGCAATACGCAAGGCCTCGCCACGCTCGTTGGCCAGAATATCTCCTTCGTCGACCCCAGCGATGTCGCCCCGATCCTCCACACCTGGAACTTCAACTTACAACGCGAAGTATTTTCCAGGTCGCTTCTCCAGGTTGGCTACGTCGGCAGCCGCGGTGTGCACATCACCACCGACCCACAAAGGTGACATCGGCCCCTACCAAAACAACTATGACCGCCGCGTGGAGCGCGCCGTCACCTCCTTCGACGTTCCCCAGCGCCTCACCATCACCACCTCCTGGGACCTCCCCGTCGGCCGCGGCATCGGCGCTTACTTTAATACCGCCGCCTTCTCCCAACCTGCCGACTTCACCTTTGGCAACGTCGGCGCTCGCGTCCGCTGGCTGCGTAACGCGGGCATGAACAACATCAATCTCACGCTCACCAAGCAATTCGTGATCACCGAAAAACTCAAGGTGAACCTCCGCGCCTCGTCGTTTAATTTGGCCAACCACCCCGTCTTCGGTAGCCCCAACACCACCTTCGGCGCCCTCGGTCAGTTCGGCCGCATCTCGAACCAAGCCAACTTCAGCCGCCAAACTGAAATCGTCCTTCGCGTGATTTTCTAGTCACCACGAATTTCTCATGTGCCGTCAACCGCTTACGCCAAAGTGCTGAAATCACCCTGCTATCCTTTAGCGGTGGGGCTCCTCCTCGCGCGCCAATAGAATCAACAAGTCCCGGGTTCGTTTCGTCACTCTGCTCGACCAAATAACTGAGCTAGGTGACCCGCCCGGCAAAGGCGCGCGCCACCGGGTCAGCCTCTTTTTCGGCTAACCCGACGATGCCGAGTAAGTAACTGTTTTTAGTGAACGTGAACACGGGCGTGCCATTATCCGTGCCATAGTAACCGCCGAACGTGGGCACGAACTTGGCATCCTGTAAGTGGTTTTTGAAATCCAGCAGCAGAATCGCCGCCTTATCCGGGGTGAAGCATTTGGCGAGAAAGAGTTTGTAGGTCTGTTTACCGTGTTCGTATTCTCCCAGGTTGCCGCCCGGCATAAAGTCCTTGCCGAGCAGTTCTTTTTCGACGAGCCTAACAGACACCAGGTCAGTCTTCGGAAACTTACGCGTCTCGTCGACCGGCTTTGGCGCCGGGTCCGCCTTAGGCTTTTCGGCCACTTTGGGCGGCTCGCTGGAACAAGAGGTGAGAAAGGGCAATAGAAGGATTAGTCGGCGATGAACCATAGAAGACATTATGAGACACTGCGTTCAATGAATCTGCTGCTCATCGCCATGACCCTGTTGGCCCAGGATGCCGTCACCCCGGCGAAGAAGATGGCCCTCTTCAATGGGAAGAATCTCGATGGCTGGTACACCTGGCTGCGCGAGACGAAGTACGAAGACCCGAAGAAGGTCTTTACCGTCGAAAACGGCCAAATCCGCGTGACCGGCGAAGACTGGGGTGGTATCGCCACGAAGCAGGCCTACCGCAACTACCATTTGATTGTGGAGTGGCGCTGGGGCGGCAAGACCCTGCCACCGCGCGTCAAAAATGCCCGCGACTCCGGCATCCTCATCCACGCCGTCGGCGAGGACGGCAAGTACAACAATACGTGGCTGGAGTCGATTGAGTCGCAGATCATCGAGGGCGGCGCCGGCGACATCATTCTGGTCGGCGGCCAGAACAAGCCTTCGCTCACCGTCAATACGGTGCAGGACGGCCGCGAAGTCTACTGGAAGCAGAACGGCAAGCCCGTCACTAAAGATAGTGGCCGCTTCAATTGGTACGGCCGTTCGCGCCTGTGGAAGGACGTCGTCGATTTCCGCGGCGTGGAAGATGTCGAAGCGCCGATGGGCAAATGGAACCGGCAGGAGATCTTCGCCATGGACGACAAGATCACCTACGTGGTGAACGGCAAGGTGGTGATCCACGGCTACAACTCGTCGCACCGCGCGGGCAAGATCCAGCTACAAAGCGAAGGTGCGGAGATCTATTTTCGGAGAGTGGAAATGCGGCCGATCACAAAGATGCCGAAGTTGAACTAGCTAGGAGGGGGGATGGGGTGCCCTACGGGGCTTGAACCCGCGACATCCGGAATCACAATCCGGCGCTCTACCAACTGAGCTAAGGGCACCACACTCTCTCTAGTGTACTACTTCAAACCCGCCTGTTTCCACAAAGCATCCACGCGAGCCTTTACGTCAGGGCTCATCTTCATTACGTCGGGCCAACGGCGGGTGAAGCCTTCCTCGGGGCCCTTGCGTGTCGCGTCGATGCCCATCTTGGAGCCCCAGTTGGGCATGCGCGACGCATGGTCCAGCGAATCGATGGGGCCAAGGACGAATTCGATGTCCCGCTGCGGGTCGATGTTGTTGAGTGCTTTCCAGGCCACTTCGCTTACGTTGCGCACGTCGACGTCGTCGTCGACCACCACGATGCACTTGGTGAACATGGCTTGGCCCAAGCCCCAAATGGCATGCATCACTTTGCGCGCCTGCATGGGGTAGCTCTTGCGGATCGAGACCAGCATCAGGTTGTGAAAGACGCCTTCGGCGGGCATGCACATGTCGTGGATTTCAGGAATCGTCATGCGCAGTATAGGCATAAAGATGCGCTCAATGGCCTTGCCCATGAAGTAATCTTCCATCGGCGGCGGGCCCACGATGGTGGTGGCGTAGATGGGGTTCTTGCGATGGGTGACGCAAGTAACATGGAAGACCGGGTAGTCGTCTTCGAGTGAGTAGAAGCCCGTGTGGTCGCCGAACGGCCCTTCCCGGCGCAGTTCGTCGAGATTCACGTAACCTTCGAGGACGTACTCGGCTTGGGCCGGCACTTCGAGGTCGACCGTTTGGCACTTCACCATTTCCACTGGCTTGTGACGCAAGAATCCGGCCACCATCATTTCGTCGATATCGGGCGGCAAGGGCAGAAGGGCGGAATACATGGTCGCCGGGTCCGCGCCGATGGCGACGGCAACGTCCATCTTGCGCTGTTGGCCGGCGTTTTGTAGCTGGCGGAAGTGGTCAGCGCCTTGCTTGTGTTTCTGCCAGTGCATGCCCGTGGTGCGCTCGTCGTAGACCTGCATGCGATACATGCCGCAGTTGCGTTTGCCGTTGCGCGGGTTCTTCGAGAACACCATCGGCAAGGTGATGTACGGGCCGCCGTCCTGGGGCCAAGTGGTGAGCACGGGAATGTCATGCAGGGAGAAATTGTCTTTTTTGATGACTTCCTGGCAGGGGCCGCTCGAAACATTCTTGGGGAAGAATGCTCCTACCTCGGCGAGCTTGGGCAGCATTTTCAGCTTGTTGAGCAAGCCTTCGGGAGCCTTCATCTCCATGAACTCGGTGATGCGTTCGGCGAACTCTTCCATCTTGCCGACGCCGAGCGCCAACTCCATGCGGCGGTCGCTGGCGAAGGCGTTGATGAGCACGGGAACGCTGGAACCTTTGGGCTTTTCGAATAAAAGGGCCGGTCCGCCAGTCTTTACGGCGCGGTCGGCGAACTCGGTCATTTCGAGTTTGGGGTCCACTTCGAAGGGGATACGCTTGAGTTCGCCAGCTTCTTCTAGGGCGGCGATGAATTCGCGAAGGTCTTGGTAGGCCATGTCTAGTTACTATGATGCCCCCTTTCGGGAGGCCAGTGCCTTTATCATCGTAGAGATGTCTGAACGTATTGCTTTCGTCACCGGCGCTAGCCGCGGCATTGGCCGCGCCTGCGCTCTCTCCCTTGCCGCCACCGGCCACAAAGTGGTAATCGCGGCCCGGAATGTGGATTCGCTTGAGGCCTTCGCGGGCGAACTCCGCGGCGGCGGCGCCACTGTCTTCGTGCAGCCCATTGACCTGGGCTCAAGCGATTCCATCGCCCAAGCCTTCGGCCGCGCCCAGAAGGACTTTGGCCCGGTGACCATCCTGGTGAACAACGCCGGGATTACCAAAGATGGCTTGGCCCTGCGCATGAAGAAGGACGATTGGGATATGGTGATCCAGACCAACCTCACCGGCGCCTTTCTGTGCTGCCAGCAGGCCATGCAGAGTATGTTGAAAGCCCGCTGGGGCCGAATCATCAATATCTCGAGCATTGTCGGCGAGACGGGCAATGCGGGCCAAGCGAACTATGTCGCTTCGAAGGCCGGTCTGATTGGGTTAACCAAGACGCTGGCGCAGGAATTAGCCAGCCGGACGATTACAGTAAATGCCGTCGCACCCGGATTTATTGAGACGGATATGACGAACGTGCTATCCGAGGAAGTGAAGAGTAAGTTACTGGGGTCGATTCCTTTGAAGCGGCTCGGCAAGCCCGAAGATATTGCGGCGGCGGTGAAGTTTTTGGCGAGCGAAGAGGCGAGTTACATCACGGGGCACGTGTTGGACGTGAACGGCGGCATGTATATGTAAGGTTACAGGCCGTGCCGGGCGAAGATCTCGCTGCAGTAAAGTAAAGCGCGGGGAATGTGAAAGCAGCCTTTGTAGTGGTTGCCTTTGAGTGTAAGTTCGGGCGCGCCGTGTTGGTCGAGGTAGCCGAACCACTCTTTCGCGCCACCGTCGCGAAAGTGCTGCCAGGTGTAAGAATCTACTTGGTCGAACCAGGTGAGCCACTTACTGTCCTTAGTAAGGTCGTAAGCCGTGGCGAGCGCCACTAAGGCTTCAACATGCACCCACCAGAGGCGCTGGGAGCTCTCGAGCTGCAAGGTGGGATGGCCTGCGATATCGATGAAGTAAGGGAAGCCGTTCTGCCAGTGGGCCATGGTGGCTTCGATGACGTCGAGCAGCCACTGTTGCATTTCCGGGTCCGGTAAGTATTGGAGAAGGCGGAGTAAGATCCAGGCGATCTCGAATGAACTGCCGGGGCAAAAGAGCCGGCCCTCAGGGGTGGAGTGCGGGGCGACAGTCTCGAGTAACACGCCTTGCTGAACATGGGCTTTTACTTGCGCTAAGCACTCCCACATGACCTCGCGGTCGTCGGTGACTTCGGCTAGTTCGAGAGTCATGAAGGCGAGGACGTAGATATCGGCTAACTGGCTGGGCGGAGGACCGAACTGAGGGCGGCCTAGTAAGGCTGGTTGCTCGATCCATCGTTGTATCTTGGCGAAAAGATCTACTGCCTCATCGCGCAGGGCTTGGTCGTTCGTGGCTTTGCTAAGTTCGAGTAAGCCGAGCATGACGAAGGCGGCGCCGTAGGGTTTGCGCTGGTAACTCGCGGGGCTGCCGTCGGCTTGCAAGGAAAAGTAACAGCGGCCTTCGGCGTCGTAAACAGAGCGGCGGAGAAAGTCGGCGCCGGCTTGGGCGGCGGCGAGCCACTCTTCGCGCGGCTCTACGGTTCGATAGAGCTTGGCGAGAGTCCAGACTTGACGGCCGTTTAGCCAGACGTACTTGCGGTCGTCATAAATACGGCCTTCCCGGTCGAGGCAAGTCCAGAATCCGCCATGTTGGTGGTCAACGGAATGCTTCATCCAAAAAGGGATGATGTTATCGAGTAACTCGGAGCGGTAGCGTTCGGAACGGGTCATTGTCCCAGGGTCTGTATTGCGTCGGATTCGTAAATGGCTGCCCCGGGCTGCGCCGCGAGCGACTGCCGCAGCATGGCGCGGACGACGGTAGTGACTTGAATCGGGCGGTACTTACGGATCGGACCCAGCATCAACGGTGAGGCGGCTTGCATGAGAATGATGGCGATTCGCTCCCCGGGCCGAGTCTCCTGGCGACCGCCCATGAGAATTGAGGGCTGGTAGATGGCCAGGGAAGTAAAGCCGAGTTGCTGTAAGTCGCGCTCGGTTTCGCCTTTCACGCGGCTGTAAAGGATGCGAGAGTTGGCATCGGCTCCGAGCGAACTGACGACGCCGAAATGAGCCGCGCCATGCGCCCTCGCGGCAGCGGCGAAAGCGAGGACATAGTCGTGGTCAACTTGGCGGAAGGCGGCTTCGGAGCCAGCCGTCTTAAGGGTGGTGCCCAGGCAACAGAAGGCAGCGTCGACGAAGCCAGGATTGTTTTCGCGTAAGTGGGCAAAGTCAGCGGCGGCTTCGGTGAGTTTGGGGTCGACGATAGTGAGTGGTCGGCGAACAAAAGCGACGACACGGTCGTAGCTCGGTTCGCGCAAGAGGAGCGATAACAGGGCGGATCCTGTAAGTCCGGTGGCCCCAGCGAGCCAAGCGCGCATTAAGCGTTCGCTCCCCGTAGGATCGGCTTCACGACATTGCCGTGCACATCGGTGAGGCGGAAGTAGCGGCCTTGGAAGCGGTAAGTGAGCTTGGTGTGGTCGACGCCGAGGCAATGCAGGATCGTCGCCTGTAAGTCATGGACGTGGACCGGATCCTTGACAATGTTGTAACTATAGTCATCGGTCTCTCCATAACTAATCCCCGGGGCAATGCCACCACCGGCCATCCAGGCGGAGAAACAGCGCGGGTGATGGTCGCGGCCGTACTCGTCTTTGGTCAACACGCCTTGGCAATAAACGGTCCGGCCAAACTCGCCGCCCCAGACGACCAGCGTGTCGTCGAGCATGCCGCGTTGTTTTAGGTCAGTAATTAGGGCGGCCGCGGGCTGGTCGGTCTCTTTGCAGCGGTTGGGCATGCCTTTCACTAAGCCGCCATGATGGTCCCAGTCGCGGTGGTAGAGCTGAATAAAGCGCACTCCACGCTCGGCGAGCCGCCGGGCCAGGAGGCAGTTATACGCAAAGGTGCCAGGCTTGGTGACGTCGTCGCCGTAGAGTTTGAGGGTGGCGGCACTTTCCTGCTTCATGTCGACTAATTCGGGCACCGAAGTCTGCATTCGGAAGGCCATCTCATATTGGGCGATGCGGGTAGAAATCTCCGGGTCGCCGGTCTCTTCGAGATTCAGCTGATTGAGTTGGTTGAGCGAGTCTAAGTAAGTGCGGCGGTTATCCTTGGAGAAACCGGCCGGGTCAGTCAGGTAGAGTACCGGATCGCCGACGGAGCGGAACTTCACGCCTTGATAGCGAGTGGGCAGGAAGCCGGAACCCCAAAGGCGATCGTATAAGGGCTGGCCGCCGCCGCCGCTGCCGGGCGAGATCATGACGACGAAAGCGGGTAGGTCCGCGGTTTCAGCCCCCAGCCCGTAAGCGGCCCAAGCCCCCATGCTGGGTCGGCCGGCGATCTGCGATCCGGTTTGGAAGAAAGTAACGGCTGGATCGTGATTGATCGCTTCCGTGTGGAGCGACTTTATGAAGCATAAGTCATCGGCGATGGCGGCGGTGTGTGGCAGTAAGTCACTCACCCAGGCACCGGACTGGCCGCGTTGTTTCAAGGCGAACTTAGAGGGCACCACGGGGAAGTTCACCTGTTGGGAAGACATGCCGGTAAGTCGCTGGCCCTGGCGAATGCTTTCGGGTAAGTTGGTGCCGGCCAGCCGCACGAGTTCCGGCTTGTAGTCGAAGGTTTCGAATTGCGATGGGCCGCCACTTTGGAAGAGATAGATCACCCGCTTGGCGGTAGGCGGGCGATTGGGAAAGCCGGGGAGACCGCCGGTAGTTTTGGCGCTGAGTAAGTGGGATAGCGCGGCTAGGCCGGTGGCGCTTTGGGTAAGGATGTCTCGGCGTCTCATTCTTTGGTTACCACCTCGTCGAGATTCAGGATCAAGCTGGCGAGGGCCGTGTAAGCAGCTAGTTCCGGAGCCGGCCAGCGATTGTCGCGCGGCGAATCGCCCTGGTTCAAGAACTCGTCGGCGGCTTGGGGGGCTTGCTGATATTGACGTTCAAACTGGTTCAGCGTGCGGTTGAGAATCGTTAGTTCGTTTGGCTTGGGGACGCGTCCCAAAGTTACTTGATAAGCATAGGTGAGCCGTTGGTCGGCGGCGGGGCCGGCAGCCAGCATTCGCTCCGCCAATTTGCGCGCGGCTTCGAGATAGAGGACATCGTTCATCAGGTTGAGAGCCTGCAGTGGGGTGTTGGTACGGTCCTCGCGGACGATGCAGAGTTCGCGGGTGGGCGAGTCGAAGTTCACCATGCCGGGCGGAGCGATGGTGCGCTTCCAGTAAGTGTAGAGACTGCGGCGGTAGAGGCCATCGCCGGAGTCCGGCGTGTAGCCCTTGCCGCCAATCAATTCCTGCCAGAGGCCTGGCGGCTGATAAGGCTTTACCGAAGGGCCGCCGACGCGGTCCACGAGTAAGCCGGAGACAGCCAGGGCTTGGTCGCGTACCATTTCGGGAGAGATCCGCAGGCGCGTTCCGCGGGCGAGGAGGCGATTTTCAGGATCTTTGCCGAGTAACTCTGATGAGACGTGGGAGCTCTGGCGGTAAGTGGCGCTGGTGACGATGGTTTTGAGGATCGCCTTGGTGTCCCAGCCACGGTCCATAAACTCGACCGCGAGCCAATCGAGTAACTCCAGGTGGAGGGGCCACTCGCCTTGCGAGCCGAAGTCCTCGACGGTCTTCACTAAGCCGGTTCCGAAGAGCATTTGCCAGTAACGATTGACGGTAACTCGGGCGGTAAGTGGGTTTTGGCGGGACACGATCCAGCGGGCGAGGCCCAAGCGGTTCTTCGGCCATTCCGGTTGCCAGCCGGGTAAGCTCGTAGGAATAGCGGGAGAGACGGGTTCGCCGTGTTGGTCATAAGCGCCGCGCTTCAAGATATAAGCCTGCCGGCGCTCGGGGCTTTCTTGCATCACCATGACCGTGGAGACGGTTTCGAGGTACTTACTGCGCTCGCGCTCCAGGACGAAGAGCGCCTCGCGTTCGCGCTTCAGGTCAGCGGGCAGGCCGAGTTCGAGGAAGGCCATGTGGAGTTTTGCTTGGGCGGCTGGTATTCTCGAAGAGACCAACTGGGCCGGTGTTTCTTTGAGCGGTAGAGTGCCGACCTCTTCCGGAGCTAGTGCGCGGTTGTAAATGAGGGTCTCGGTGATTTCACCCTCAAATCGTAAGCTGGCGCCGGCGCCGATGCGCCAGGGGTATTTGTTTTCGATGGGCCAGACTAAGTTGTCGAATAACACATTCACCGGCTGTTCGACGCCATCGACATAGAGATGAATGCCGGCGGCGCGCATGCCGCCATCGTAAGTGGCGGCGACGTGTTGCCATGCACCTAGCTTAAGCGGCACTTTAGTTTCGACGCGAGCGCCTAAGTCGCTCCAGCGAAAGACGATGTGCAGGCGCAGTTTTCCGTCGACGACATAGAGGCCATGCTGTTGACCTTCCCATTCGTCTTCGGCGCGGGAGAGGATAGCCCCTTTGCCGGTTTCGGGCTTGATCCAAGCGGCAAAAGTAAAGGGATCCTGGTTATTGAACTTGGGTTTATCCGGTGCCTCCTTGGCGAGCTTACGCTCGAGCATTGACTGGCCATCGAAGGGAGCGCACTTTCCTACGCATGTAAAGTCCTTAGTGCCTTCGAGGACTAATCCCTCATTTACTTTCCAGGGCTCAATCGTAGGCGTCCACTTCGATTGTGCCTTGGCGATGGCAGGTTCGAGGGAGGTCAACTTAGTCCGTTGTTGCGCAATTCGATCGTCCAGCGCGTCGAGTTTGGCTTTTTGATCGGGCAGCGGCGCCTTAATGTAAGGCGGTTCGTTGCCAAAGTTCCAAACAAAGCCCCGTTCGGGGACGTTGTTGTAGAAAGCGAACATGGAGTAGAAGTCTTTTTGGGCGAGGGGGTCGAATTTATGGTCGTGGCAGCGGGCGCAGCCGAGGGTGAGCCCGAGCCAGACGGTGGAAGTAGTTTCGGCGCGGTCCGCTACATACTCGACGCGGAACTCTTCGTCGACGATACCGCCTTCCGCGGTGGTGCGGTGGTTGCGGTGGAAGCCGGTGGCGATGCGTTGGGAGAGGGTGGGGTGTGGGAGTAAGTCGCCGGCGATTTGTTCGATCGTGAATTGGTCGAACGGCATGTTCTTACTGAAGGCATCGATGACCCAATCGCGCCAGCGCCACATGTCGCGGGGGCCATCGCTCTGGTAGCCGTTGGTGTCGGCGTAACGAGCGGCTTCAAGCCAACGGATGGCCATGCGTTCGGCATAGCGCGGACTCGCGAGGAGCCGATCGACGGCTTTCTCGTAGGCCGTTGGGGTTTGGTCGGCGAGGAAGGCTTCCATCTCGCCGGGAGTGGGGGGCAGGCCGGTGA